>OFHJ01000703.1_pt1 | contig 11753 bp, 8 predicted proteins | sample 1522001 | NCBI WGS metagenome assembly OFHJ01 (sample SAMEA2464838, study PRJEB22497) | soil metagenome | biome: Grassland; feature: Farmland; material: Clay | place: Australia | collected 2013-02-01 | depth 1.2 m | reverse complement strand
CCCTAGGGGCGCGGGCCGCTGGCCCGCAATCCGGAAGCGGACGAGGCCGTCCGCGCCCCAGAAGAGGCCGCCGCGGAAGTTCGCCCTCGCCCCGACGACGCGCCGCCCTGGAGCGCGACTTTGCGGCTCTGCCCCTGGACGGACCGCCTTCCTGGGGCGCGGGCCGCTGGCCCGCAATCCGGAAGCGGACGAGGCCGTCCGCGCCCCCAGAAAGCACCGCAGCGGAACCTGGCCCTCGCCCCAAGACAACGCGGCACGGGAAGGCGACTTCGCCCCACGATTGACCGCCTTCCTGGGAGCGCGGGCCGCTGGCCCGCAATCCGGAAGCGGACGAGGCCGTCCGCGCCCCCAGAAGAGGCCGCCGCGGAAGTTCGCCCTCGCCCCGACGACGCGCCGCCCTGGAGCGCGACTTTGCGGCTCTGCCCCTGGACGGACCGCCTCCCTAGGGGCGCGGGCCGCTGGCCCGCAATCCGGAAGCGGACGAGGCCGTCCGCGCCCCAGAAGAGGCCGCCGCGGAAGTTCGCCCTCGCCCCGACGACGCGCCGCCCTGGAGCGCGACTTTGCGGCTCTGCCCCTGGACGGACCGCCTCCCTGGGGGCGCGGGCCGCTGGCCCGCAATCCGGAAGCGGACGAGGCCGTCCGCGCCCCCGGGAAAACACCGCCGCCGTCCGCGCACCCGGAGGCTAGGAGCCGGGGAGCTGGCGCCAGCCCTTCCAGGTTCTGCCGCCGGTGTTGCCTTGTTCCGTGCCTTCGGGATACACCGTATCCGGGCGCGGGCCGGGCTTGGTTTTGGCTAGCACGTCCTCGGTCAGCTTGCCGAGCGCGCGGTTGAAGCGGAAGCGGGTGGTTTCACCGACGTCGAAGGGCAGCGTGATGACCGCGCCGTCGGGGGCGATGGCGGTCAGCACCTTGTGAATGACCAGGCCCTTCAGGTCCAGCCAGGTGGCGGGCACGCCGTATTTTTCCGCGAAGGCGTCGGCGGTGAGCAGCTCGTCGGGATGCTCGCAGAACCAGCGGGAGATTTTCTTAAGGGCTGGATGCGTGGTCAAGAAATTATCCAGCGAAATCCAATCCATGCGTTCGTAGTCCATATGTCCCAATTCCCGCTTCGTTTTGATTTCCGCCGCCCGATCCCTGCCGGGCGCGACGCAAGCTTGTCCCGCAGCCTGCCGCCGCCGGCCCTGGCCCGGCGTCCAGGCGGCGCCGGTGGCGGCCGCCTTGGCAGGCTTGGACCTGCATACTTATTATGAACAATCCCGTGCCCGCTCCGCCTCCCATCACGATTCCCCAGTTCAGCCTGGCACGCCAGACCGCGGCGCTGCGCCCGCAACTGACGCAGGCCATGGAGCGCGTGCTGGCCAGCGGGCGGTTCGTGCAGGGGCCGGAGACCGAGGCGCTGGAAAAGGAAGCGGCCGCGGCGCTGGGCGTGCATGAGGCGATCGCCTGCGCCAACGGCACCGACGCGCTGCATTTGGCGCTGCGCGCGGCGGGGGCGGGGCCGGGCACGGCGGTTTTGACCACGCCGTTCACGTTTTTCGCCACCGTCGGCGCCATCCTGTTGACCGGCGCCGAGGTGGAATTCGCCGACATCACGCCCGGGACCTTCGGCCTGGATCCGGCGCAGGTGGCCGCGGCGGTGCGGCGGCATAAGGCGCGTGGGTCCAAGCCATTGGCGGCGATCGTGCCGGTCCACCTGTATGGCGGCATGGCGGATATGGAGCCGATTCTGGCCGTGGCGCGGGCCGCCGGCGTGCCGGTCATTGAAGACGCGGCGCAGGCCTTCGGCGCCCGCTCGGCGGCCGGCGGCGCCGGCGCCCTGGGCTTGGCCGCCGCGTTCAGCTTCTATCCCACCAAGAACCTGGGCGCGCTGGGCGAAGGCGGCATGGTCACAACCGGAGATGCCCGTTTCGCCGCCCACCTCCGCGCCCTGCGCACGCATGGCAGCCTGCACCGTTATCGCCATGAGGAACTGGGCTGGAACGCCAGGATGGACGAGCTGCAGGCGGCGATCCTGCGCGCCAAGCTGCCGCGCCTGAGCGCTTGGAACCGCCGCCGCCGGCAGATCGCCGCGCAGTATGCGGAGGCGCTGGCGCCCGTCGCCGCCGCCGGCAAAATCGTTTTGCCCGCGCGGCCCGCCGGCCATGTCTTCCATCAGTACACGGTGCGCATTCCCGTGGGCCGCGATCGGGCGCGCGCGGCCATGCTGGCCCAGGGCATCGGCACTGAAATCTATTACCCCATCCCCGCCCACCGCCAGCCGGCCATGAGCCAGCACTATCCGCGCCTGTCTGGCGGGCAGCGGCAGATTCCGCAACTACCGGAGGCCGACCGCGCCGCCGCCGAGGTATTATCGCTGCCAATGTTTCCCGAGCTGACGGACGAAGAAGTCGCCCGCGCCGCCGCCGCCCTCCGCGCCGCGCTCGAAGGCTGATCGCCCTGGGAGCGCCGGCCGCTGGCCCGCAACTTTGGTGCGGACGAGGCCGTCCGCGCCCCCAGAAACCGCCCCCACCGTCCGCGCCCGCAGCAAACGCCGCCGGGGAAGGCGCTGATTGCCCTGAGGAATTGGCGCCCTGGAAGGCGCCTGTGCCCCCGGACCGACCGCCTCCCCGGGGAGCGCGGGCCGCTGGCCCTGGGAGCGCGGGCCGCTGGCCCGCAATTCGCAGCGGACGAGGCCGTCCGCGCCCCCAGAAACCGCCCCCACCGTCCGCGCCCGCAGCAAACGCCGCTATGTTTACGCGCCCGGGCATCTGGAACACCCGATGCAGGGCAATTTCTCCCCGCGGCCGACCGCCCCCCTGGGAGCGCGGGCCGCTGGCCCGCGCTGCTGTTTGCGCCCTACCTCCGGCTAGGCGTCTCTCTTGCTTCGCTTGCCGCGGAAACGCGCAACGCCGCACTGCTCCAAGGCCAATCTTCCCTTCGCTGGCACAAACCCGCCCGCACGGGGTTCTCCTCGATGTACCGCACGACGGCGAGGAAGTGCCGCGGGTTGCGTACGTATCGGTCAAAATAGTCTGGCTGCCAGAACCGCCCGGTTCTGCCTAGTGTTTGGTTCGCCCGCCTCGCGGTATACGTTTTCCATCCGTGCACGAGTTGCGCCATGCTCGCGCGTGGCGCAGGGGTGATCAGCACGTGGACATGGTTGGGCATGACCGCCCACGCGTGCAGCCGGTAACGGTCGCCATCGAAGTACAGCAAGTTTTCCTGGATCCCCGCCGCAATGACTGGGTTGGCAAGCCAGGCGGTGCGGCAGCGGTCGAGCTCGTTCTCGATCATTTGGCGGAAGCTCGCCGCCTTCCGCTCGGGCGGTAGCAAGGCTAGGTTCACCCGCCATCGCGCCATCATGCTGGCGGGCAGGCTGTGGGCTAAACGGAAGGTCACCGCCTGCGGTAACGCTCCGCCATCAAAGTGGGGTAGATAGCCGCGGCTGGACCAGCCGCGCGGAGTGGGGACGCAGGGCGACATTTTCCCCAGGGAACCGCTGGAGCGGGGAGGCCGCAAGACCCACAAATGGGTGCGGACGAGGCCGTCCGCGCCCCCAGAAACCGCCCCCGCCGTCCGCGCCCGCAGCAAGCGCCGCTATGTTTACGCGCCCGGGCATCGGGAACACCCGGCGCAGGGCAACTTCTCCCCGCGGCCGACCGCCTCCCTGGGAGCGCGGGCCGCTGGCCCGCAATCCGGAGCGGACGAGGCCGTCCGCGCCCCCAGAAAACGCCAGCGCTGAGGCTCGCCCTCGACCCTGCGACGCGTGCTCGCCCCGCCGCCGTCGGAGCCAATCGCAACTCCGGATCGCCCTCGGCCTTTCGAGCGGGGCGAGAACCGAGCAGGGCGAGGCGGAGGGAGCAAGGGCGACGCAGCGTACCCGGACGTACGTGAGGAGCCCGCGCGACCGACAACGAAGCCCTGCGACGCGTGCTCGCCCCGCCTAGGCGGGGAAGCGCTTCAGGTAGGGCAGGCTGGCCTTCATCAGCGGCAGCGACATCTCGACAAAGTAATTCTTCACCCCCGCCGGCCGCGCCGCGGCGAAGATCGCATGCCAATTGAGCGTGCCCTGGCCGATGGGCACGATCTTGTGCTCGGTCGCCGACCAGCCTTGCAGGTGCATGGAGATGAACCGCCCGGGATAGCGGCGGAAATAATGCAGCACGTGGAAGCCGAACTCGATGCTGGAAATCTGGTACTGGAATTTGACCAGCTTGGGATCGAGATACTCGAACAGCAGGTTGTAGATGAGCTTCCCGTCGTTGGTCTTGCCGTCCACCCAGGACTCATTGTGCAGGCCCTGCTGGATGCCGGCGCGGTGCGCCCGCGCGGCGATCTGGTTGTAGTTGTCGGCGATGCGCTTCACCTGGTCCGCCGTCGGCCGCTTGGGGCCGTTCAGGCTGGGCACCATCATCTGCGTCAGGCCCACTTCATGCGCCCATTCCAGCCGCGCCGGCTGGTGCTTTTGCAGTTCGGTGACGCTGAAATGCGAGCTGATGCAGTTCAGTCCGTGGTCGTGGATGATGCGCCGCAACTGGCGGCCGGAGTATTTCCGCAGCCCGCCGAAGCCGAGATGCTCGTAGCCCCAGGGCGAGCACAGCTCGATGGTCTGGAAGCCCAGCCCCTTCAGCATGCGCAGCGTGCCGGGGAAATCGTGCGGGATCAGGTGCCGGACCTCCCAGGTCTGCACTCCGAGGGGATAGCCGAGGGGATTGGCGAGCAACGGCAGCGCGTCCGCCGCCAGGAAGGCGGCCGGCGCGGCGGCGGCGATTTTGAGGAAGTCTCTTCTATTGGTGGACATGGCGTTGGGCACCGGATGTTGAGGGCAGGTTGCAGAAAATGCGTGCTTAGGAGTGACGGGTTAAGGGCCGAGAGGGTTACGCAAGTCTGGAGCAGGAAATCCGCGCCTAGGAGAGGCGGAACGGCCTCCGCGCGGGCGGATCAATCATGGCGTTGGCGGCGGCCAGAGCCTTGCTGTCGCCGGCGGCCAGGGCGGTGATGCGCTTGTTGGCGGCGTCCCACGTCAGCTTGTCGCTGGCGCGGACGGCGATGCAGCCGAGCAGCAGCGCCTCCACCACCGGCTGCTCGAACTCATAGTTGGCGCCCGGCATCGGCCCGCCGTGGATCGCCCCCAGCCATTCCTGATACGCGCCGGGGGAAACCGGCAGATCGTCGGGCGGCGGCGTGAAGTCCTTCATGCGGCTGTCGGGGATTAGCCGCGGATGCGCCCCCTCGAAGCCGCACAAGATCTTGCCCTTGTCGCCGACGTACAGCATGCCTTCGCCGGCGGAGTCGTTCATCTTTTCGCCGGGCAGCAGTTCGGTGGGCCGCGGCGGCCGCAGGTGGTCGTCATACCAATGGATGGTCACCGGCGCGCGCGGACCGCCCAGCTTGCCCTGCCGCGCGGGAAACTCCCAGCGGACCAGCTCGGCGTCCGGGAAGGTCTCCTTGAACCGCGGCGTGGAGCTGGCCTCGACCGTCGTCGGGGCCGTCAGCTCTAGCACGCGGAACATGGTGTCGAAGCTGTAATTGGCCATGTCGCCGATCGAGCCCTCGCCGAAATCGAACCAGGCGCGCCAGACGAACGGCTGGTAGATGGGGTTGTAGGGCCGCCACGGCGCCGGACCCAGCCACAGATCCCAATCCAAGCCGGCCGGCGTCATCGGCGTGCCCTTGGGGCGGTTCAGTCCCTGCGGCCAATAGGGCCGCTGCGACCAGTTGTGCACCTCCCGCACCTGCCCGATCACCCCCGCCGCCACCCATTCGGTTAGCAGGCGCGTGGCCTTGGAGGCTTCATTCATCACCGCCACCTGCGTGGCCAGCCCGGTTTCCCGCGCCGCCCGCGCCATCTGCCCGGCTTCCGCGATGGTGTGGGCCATGGACTTCTGGGAGAAGACGTGTTTGCCGTGGCGCAGCGCGTAGATGGACACGAAGGCGTGCCAGTGGTCCGGCGTGCAGACCACTACCGCGTCCAGGTCGTGCTCCTTGGCGATCAATTCGCGAAAGTCGTTGTAGGCGCGGCAGCCGGGATAGTTGTCCATATGGCGCACGCGGCGATAGTAGGCGTCCACCAGCTTCTGCGCCGGCAGCCGGCCGCAGGTCGGGCCGTTCCAGTCCGCACCCCAGTGCGGATCGTTGGTCAGCTTGCGTTCTTTGGCCAGAATCTCGCCCGGCGACCATTCCGAGTAGTCGTCGCTTTGCAGGTTGACGTCGCAGACCGCGATCACTTCGACCTCGGGGAAGCGCAGGAAGTCCATCATCACGCGCGTGCCCTGCGCGCCGACGCCGATGGATGCCAGCTTGATCTTCCGCCCGGCGGGAACGGTTTTGGACGCGCGGGCGCGGCTGGGCAGCAGGGTCAGCGCGCCGGCGGCGGCGCCGGCTTCCAGAAATTCGCGGCGGTTGACGGGGGAAACGGCGGACGCGGTTTCCGCCGGCTGGGCACGGCGGCTGTCGAACTCGGACATGTAGTCTCCTGCGCCGGCGCCAGGGCAGACCCCGCAAAATTGCCGCCGCGCGGCCAACTCCGGCCTGAGACTTCGACGCGAGGGGAGCATACCAAGCCACGCTGCCTAGCGCAAGCACCGCCGGTATCCGTTCCTGCCCCGCGCGGAGTAAGCGGCGGGGGCGCGCCACGTTGCGTGACCGCAATGCCGCCTTTTCGTCGCTTCGGGCGCTGGCCGTTAGCCCCTGGGGAGTGACGGCCGCCGGCCCGCAGTCCCGCCCACCCGTGGGGTAGGGCTCCTGCCCTGCGTGCGCACTCGCGCTCCGACGGCGTCCCGCCAGCGGCGGGGCCGTCGCCCTCTGGGCGGCGGGAGCGACATCCGTCTCCGCTTGTCCGCCGGTCTTCATTGCGCCGCCGGCCCTGGGGGCGCGGGCCGCCGGCCCGCAATTTCGCGCGAACGAAGCCGTCCGCGCCCCGGCGAAACGCCGCCGCGGAATGCCGTCCTCGCCTCGCGAAAACGGGGCCCGGGAGGGCGGCTTCGCCCCCCGACTGGCCGCCGGCCCTGGGAGCGCCGCCGCCGGCCCTGGGGGCGCGGGCCGCCGGCCCGCAATTTCGCGCGAACGAAGCCGTCCGCGCCCCAGCGAAACGCCGCCCCGCGAAGGCCTTCCCTGGCCCCGCGTATCCTTTGCTCTCCGCGTCGCCCCGCGGGCATCTTGACGCCGTGGCCCGATGTCCTTTCAACTACACATGAGCGCCCCACGCCATCTCCCCCTGGGCGCCTTGGGTTCACCGTTCCCATGGCCGCCACAACCCACTCCGCGGCGAACGCCGCCCGCGCCAAGCGGCGCGTGGCGTTCGTCTCCCTGCTGGCCACCATCGGCCTGCTGGCGCTGAAGGTTTGGGTAGCGTTGGCCACGCACAGTCTGGGCATCACCGCCGAAGCGGCCAACTCCGGACTGGACCTGATCGCCGCGTTGTTGAGCTGGGTTTCGATCGGCATCGCCGCCCGCCCCGCCGACGCCAACCACCCATTCGGCCACGGCAAGTTCGAGAATTTTTCCGCCTTCCTCGAAACCGGTTTATTGGTGGCCACCGCGGCCCTGGTGCTGGTCGCCTCCATCGCCAGCTTTTTCGCCCCGGTCGTCCATCTCCACATCACCCTGGCCGCTTTCGTGGTGATGGGCGTTTCCATGGGCGTCAACGCCTGGCGCTCCCGCGCGTTGGGTCAAGCCGCGCGCCAGTTCGACAGCGACGTGCTGGCCGTGGACGCGCTCAACTACGGCAGCGATTTCTGGAGCAGCGCGGCGGTGATCGTGGGCTTGGGCATCGCCTGGCTGGGGCAGCATTTCGGCTGGCCGGTGTTGTTGCATGCCGACGCCGCCGGCGCCATCGCCGTCGCCTTGGCGATGCTCGGCTTGGCGGTGCACCTGGGCCGTCGCGCCGCCGGCGTGCTATTGGATGAAGCCCCCGCCGCGCTGCGCGAGGAGCTGCAAGGCCGCATCTCCGCCGTGCCCGGCGTGGAGGCGGTGGACGATCTTCGCCTGCGCCGCTCCGGCAGCCGTTATTTCCTGGACCTGCGCCTGGGCCTGGGCCGCACCCTTAGCCTGGAGCGAGCCCGCCAAGTCCGCGAGGAGGTTGCCGAGCGCATCCGCGGGCGCCTGCCCGACGCCGACCTGGTGGTGGAAACCAGCCCCCATTCCGCCGGCAGCCTCAATATCTTCGAGCAGATCCGCGCCATCGCCCTGCGCCATGACGCCAGCATCCATAACCTTTCCGTTTATGACGTCGCTGGCGGGCTGGAGATCGAGCTGCATTTCGAGTTGGACGAGCAACTGAGCCTGAAGCGCGCCCACGATCAGGTCAGCGAAATCGAGCGCGACATGCGCCATGAGCTTCCCCGCATTCGCCAGATCGTCTCCCACATCGAGCCGGAGCGGCGCGAGCCCGCTCCCGCCGCCGGCGTCGCCGACCGCCACGCCGCCGACATCGTCCGCGGCACCCAGGTCGCGGCGGCCGCCGCCGCCGGCATGCTCGACTGCCATGACATTCAGGTGCGGCGCAGCGACGGCCATTTGTTGCTCTCCTGCCATTGCACCTTCCCCGATTCCATGCCCATCGCCCAGGTGCATGAGGCCGTCACCAGCTTCGAAAGCGAGCTGCGCCGGCGCTGGCCCGACTTGACCCGCGTCACCATCCACACCGAGCCCGGCTCCGATAACCGCCGCTAGCCGCCGGGCCGCGCGGCTGCGTGCACGCTGGGCAGGGAACGAGGACGCGGCAGTGCGGGAGCGGCTTGCTGCGAGGAGCGCGGATTGCATGATTTGGGGCGCGGCCGGCCTCGTCCGCCTGCAAGAGCCGCTCGCGGCTGGAAGGTCACCGCTCGTGGGGTAGGGCTCCTGCCCTGCGTGCGCACTCGTGTTCCGACGGCGTCCCGCCAGCGGCGGGACCGTCGCCCTCCCGGGCGGCGGAACTTCGCCCTCGTGCCCGCCGCACCGGCGCATTCCCTGGGGGCGCGGCCGGCCCCGTCCGCACCGGACTGCGAGCCAGCGGCCCGCGCCCCAGACCGGCTCCAGACGCTGATCCCTAACCCCCAAGCCCCGCTCCCGGTTGCCCCTCGCGCGCCGCGCATGGTACGTTTATCCGCTTGGGAGAGCGTCGGTTGCGGGCGGTGCGCCGCGGTATCGGCCCGCCAGGAAGAAACCCAGGAGGAACCATGGAAGCGTTGGGAATGGTAGAAACCAAAGGCCTGGTGGGGTCCATTGAAGCCGCCGACGCGATGGTCAAGGCGGCCAATGTCGTCCTGCTGGGCAAGGAATACATCGGCGCCGGTTACGTGACGGTGATGGTGCGCGGCGACGTCGGCGCGGTCAAGGCCGCCACCGACGCCGGCGCCGCCGCCGCCCGCCGCGTCGGCGAACTGGTCAGCGTGCACGTCATTCCGCGCCCGCATTCCGAGGTCGAGCGCATTCTGCCCAACAAGGGCCAACTGCCCGGCGCGAAATAGTTGCGCCCAGACTCCAATCGCGGGGGACGCGCGGCGTAGCCGCGCTGGGGCCCGCGCCCGTCAACGTCCGGCCAACGCCGCCGTTGGCCCGCCGAGCGGCCCGGCGCCAGCCGCCGGGCGCCGGGCTACAATCAGCCCATGGCCGGGGAATCCGAAAATCAATGGGAGCGGCAGCGGGATTTCCTGCTGGACCGGCAGGCGCGCTTCATGACCGATATGGAGGCCATGAAGAGCGAGCACGCGCGCTTCCAGGCGGACATGGAGATCATGCGGCAGCGCAGCGCGGAAACGGATCAGCGGATCGCCGCCAACACCCAAAACATCACCCGCTTGGTGGATGTCTGCATGTCGCTGGCGAACGATCAGCAGGCCGCGCGCCGGGACATGGCCGACCTGCGCCAGCGGATGCGCGAGAATGACGAGGATACGCGCTACAAACTGAATGCCCTGATCGCCACCGTGGACAAGCTTGGCCGCGGCGATGGCGCCCATTGACGGTTGCGCCGCGGCGTCCGTCGCCAGCCGTGTAGCCGAAAAGATCGCGGATCGGACCGAAAGCCAGCGTGGATAAAGACCTCGAAAGCGTGCAGGAAGCCCGCGACCTGGTGGAGACCGCCTACCGGGCCAGCCAGGCCTTCCGCGCCGCCAGCCAGGCGCAGGTGGACGCCATCGTCGCCGCCATGGCCGCCGTCGCCGAAGCCCACGCCGAGCGCCTCGGCCGCCTGGCGGTCGAGGAAACCGGCTACGGCAAGCCGGAAGACAAGGCGCTGAAAAATCTCTTCGCCGCCCGCCGCGTGCATCAGGCGATTCGCCCCCTGCGCACCGTCGGCGTCATCGCCGAGGATCCCGCGGCCGGCGTCGTCGAATTCGCCACGCCGGTCGGCGTGGTCGCCGCCGTTCTGCCCGTTACCAACCCCACCAGCACCGCCATCTATAAAGTTCTGATCGCGGTGAAGGCCGGCAACGCCATCGTCGTCAGCCCCCATCCCGCCGCCCTCCGCTGCATCTGTGAAAGCGTCGGCGTGCTGCGCCAGGCGGCGCTGCAAGCCGGCGCTCCCGAGGGCCTGATCGGCTGCTTCACCCGCCCCAGCCTCGCCGGCACGCAGGAGATGATGCGTCACCGCCGCACCGGCGTCATTCTTGCCACCGGCGGCACGGGCATCGTCCGCGCCGCCTACAGCAGCGGCAAGCCCGCCTATGGCGTCGGCCCCGGCAATGTGCCCGCCTTCATTGACCGTTCCGCCGACGTCGCCGCCGCGGTCGGCCATGTGCTGGCCGGCAAGAGTTTCGATTGGGGGACCATCTGTTCCTCCGAGCAAGCCATCGTCGCCGAGGAAGCCCTGCGCGCGCCGGTGACCGAGGAACTGCGCCGCCAAGGCGCGCACTTCCTCAACGCCGAGGAAGCCGCCCGCCTCGGCACGACGCTCATCTCCCCCGCCACCTTCACCGTCAACCCGAAATGCGTCGGCCAGTCGCCGCAGCGCCTAGGCGAGCTTGCCGGTTTTCCCGTTCCGCCCGGCGCCCGCGCCTTGGTCGCCGAACTTCAGGGCATGGGCAAGGAATATCCCCTGTCGGCGGAAAAGCTGTCGCCAGCATTGGCGCTGTATTTTGTGCCCGATCGCGAAGCCGCCTTCACGCTTTGCTCGAATCTTTTGCACTTCGGCGGCCTGGGCCACACCTGCGTCATCCACGCCAGCGACGACGCCGTCATCCGCGAATACGGCCGCCGCATGCCCGCCTTCCGCGTGGTGGTCAACAGCCCCGCGCCGCAAGGCTCCATCGGCGCCACGACCAATCTATTTCCCGCCATGACGTTAGGCTGCGGCGCCGTCGGCGGCAATATCACCTCCGATAACATCGGCCCGCAGCACTTGTTCAACACCAAGCGCGTCGCCTATCCCCGCCGCGAAGCCGCCGCCGCAGTCGCCGCGGCGGGTGCGATAGGACAGCCGCCCCGGCTGTCGGAATCAATCGCCCAGCCGTCCCCGCTGTCGGCACCGGTCGCCCGGCCGGCGGAGGCTGCCGGCACGCCGTCGTCGGCGTTCACGGCCTCGGCCCCTGTTTCCGTCGGCTCCGTTCACGATCTGGTGGACCGTTTCCTGCGCAGCAAGCAACCCATCGCCGCCGCAGCGGCTGCAGGTTGGCCGTCTCGGCTGACGGAACCGGCCCCAGAAGGCCCGCCGTCGCGGTTGTCACCCCCATCCTCGCCTCCCGCCGACGCCGCAGTGGGTTGGCCGTCCCGGCTGACGGAACCGGCCCCAGAAGGCCCGCCGTCGCGGCTGTCACTCCCGCCCTCGCTTCCCGCCGCCGCCGCAGTAGGTTGGC
>OFHJ01000702.1_pt1 | contig 11754 bp, 10 predicted proteins | sample 1522001 | NCBI WGS metagenome assembly OFHJ01 (sample SAMEA2464838, study PRJEB22497) | soil metagenome | biome: Grassland; feature: Farmland; material: Clay | place: Australia | collected 2013-02-01 | depth 1.2 m | reverse complement strand
CAGATATTACGCTCAATGCCGGGCGGCTGATCTTCGGCAAGTGGAACTTCAATGACGTCGCGACCCGTGTCGTGCTGGCGAACGGGAATCTTCGCCTCGCCTCCTTCAGCGCCGGTGTCGCCGGCGGCAAGGTCAGCGCGACGGGCAGCTTGGCCACGGCGGCCAATCCGGCTTCCTTGCGCCTCGATGGCCAGGCCGAGGGCATTGATCTTGCGCTTCTTGCCAAGACGGCGAAGGGCGACGGCTTCATCGACGCGGGCCGCGGCAACCTCGACATTGCCGTCAATGGCGAAGGAGATTCCACGCAGCGGCTGATGGCCGACCTTAACGGCAACGTCGATTTCGTCGTCGACAAGAGCCGACTTGGCACGCGGGTCCTCGATCTCATTGGCGCCGGGTTGATCGGCGAAATATCGGACTGGATTTCCGGCAAGAGCGGCAGCACGCTCAATTGCGCCGTCGGCCGCTTCGATATCCATCACGGCATTGCTACCGTCGACGGCCTGCTTGCGGATACCGACAAGGTGACCGTGCGCGGCACCGGAACCGTCAATCTCGGCGCCGAGACCTTGGATCTCACGCTTTCGCCGCGGCCGAAGAATGCGACCCTGGTCAGTCTGGCGATTCCGATCGACGTCGGCGGCACCTTCCGCGCGCCGAGCTTTACCCCGAGCAAGCTCGCGCTTGCCAAGGACGTTGCCGGCGCCGTGGTGGGGACGGCGATCAATCCGCTGGGAGTTTTCGTGCCGTTGGTCAGCGGCGGCACCGGCGTTCAGAATCCCTGCGTCGCCGCCCTGGCCGCGCTGCGCGCCTCAAAGCAGTCGAACGGCCGTTCGGAAAAAACCGGCGGCGGCCTCCGCGGCTTCTTTCACCACCTTGGTTCCAGCTTGAGCAGCACGCTGCACAAGCTGCCATGATCGGGCGGCGCGTCTACAAGGCGGTGGAGTTGGTGCCCGAGGCCGAGGGCTTTGGCATTCACCTCGACGATAAAATCCTCCGCACGCCGGCCGGCGCGGCGCTTTGGTTGCCGACCCGTGCCGTCGCCGAGGCCATTGCCGCGGAATGGCGGGCGCAGGAAAAAGCCATCGACCCGCGCACAATGCCGCTATTTGGCTTGGCGGCGACGGCGCTCGATCGCGTCCTGGCCGAAGGCGACGCAGTGATCGATCGCCTTGTCGCATACGGCGAGACCGATCTTCTCTGTTATCGCGTGGCGACGCCGGCGGAACTCGCGGCTCGCCAGGCGGCCGCCTATCAGCCGGTGCTGGATTGGCTCGCGGCGCGCTTTGGCGCCGCGCTCGCGGTGACGGTCGAGCTTCAGGGGCTGCAACAGCCGGCCGCCGCTCTCGCCGCCCTGCGCGCCGCGATCGCCGGCCGCGATGCCTTCGTCCTCACGGCCCTGCAGGTGTTGGCCGTTGACCTCGGCTCGGTCGTTCTCGCTCTCGCGGCGGTCGAGGGTGAAGCGTCGCCCGAGGCGGCGCTTGCCGTCAGCCTCACCGAGGAGACCTATCAGAACGAGCGCTGGGGCGTCGACGAGGCCGCTCTGGCGCGGCGGCGGCGGCTGCAAGAGAACGTGATGGCGGCGGCCCGGTTTCTCGCCTTGGTCGCGCGGGCTTAGCGCTTCTCGGGGCCGTCCGGCCCTGGCATCGGCGGCCTATTGGTGCTATGTCGAGCCGGGGCATTTTGGAGCAAGACGATGCGCGATATTTTACAACAGCTTGAAGAAAAGCGCCGGCAAGCCCGGCTTGGCGGCGGCGCGGCGCGCATCGACGCCCAACACAGGAAGGGCAAGCTCAGCGCCCGCGAGCGCCTCGAGCTTCTCTTTGACCCCCATTCCTTCGAGGAATGGGATATGTTCGTCGAGCATCGTTGCACCGATTTCGACATGGCAGCGCAATCGACGCCGGGCGATGGTGTGGTTACCGGACACGGCACCATCAACGGCCGCCGCGCCTTCGCCTTCAGCCAGGATTTCACCGTCTTCGGCGGCTCGCTGTCCGAATCCCATGCCGAGAAAATCTGCAAGATCATGGATATGGCGCTTCAGGTGGGGGCGCCGGTGATTGGCCTGAACGATTCCGGCGGCGCTCGCATCCAGGAAGGCGTCGCCAGCCTCGCGGGCTATGCGCAGGTGTTCCAGCGCAACGTTCTAGCTTCGGGCGTCGTGCCGCAGATCTCGGTCATCATGGGGCCCTGCGCTGGCGGCGCGGTCTATAGTCCGGCGATGACCGATTTCATTTTCATGGTCAAGGACAGCTCCTACATGTTCGTCACCGGCCCGGATGTGGTGAAGACCGTGACGCAGGAGGTGGTGACCCATGAAGAGCTCGGTGGCGCCGTTACCCATACCACGAAATCCTCGGTCGCCGATCTCGCCTTCGAGAATGATGTCGAGGCGCTCGATCAGGTGCGCCGTTTCTTCGATTTCCTACCGCTTTCGAACCGCGAACCCCAGACGGCACGTGAGACCTTCGATCGGCCCGACCGCATCGAGCCGGCGCTCGACACCCTGGTGCCACCGCAGACGAACAAGCCCTACGACATGCACGAGCTCATCGGCAAGGTGGTGGACGAAGGCGATTTCTTCGAATTGCAGCCGAATTTCGCCAAGAACATCGTTATCGGCTTCGGTCGTCTCGACGGCGCGACCGTTGGCATCGTCGCCAACCAGCCCATGGTTCTCGCTGGCTGCCTGGATATCGATTCCGCGCGCAAGGCGGCGCGTTTCGTCCGCTTCTGCGATTGCTTCAACATTCCGATCCTGACCTTCGTCGACGTGCCGGGATTCCTGCCGGGCACGGCGCAGGAATACGGCGGCATCATCAAGCACGGCGCCAAGCTGCTCTACGCCTACGCCGAGGCGACGGTGCCGAAGGTAACGGTGATCACGCGCAAGGCCTATGGCGGTGCCTATGACGTGATGAGCTCCAAGCATCTTCGGGGCGACGTGAACTACGCTTGGCCCACGGCCGAGATCGCCGTCATGGGTCCGCAGGGCGCGGTCGAGATCATCTTCCGCTCCGATCTCGGCGATAAGGAAAAGATTGCCGCGCGGGTGGAGGAATATCGCGAGAAATTTGCCAATCCTTTCGTCGCCGCCCGGCGCGGTTTCATCGACGAGGTCATCATGCCGCATTCGACGCGACTGCGGCTCTGCCGCGCCTTCGCCATGCTGCGGAGCAAGCGGTTGGAAAATCCATGGAAGAAGCACGACAACATTCCGTTGTGAGCCTCGGGAGAGGCCGGACGGACACGCGCGGCAAAATTAGCAGGACGGGGCTTGGTCGCTAGATGTTTCGCAAAATCCTGATTGCCAATCGCGGCGAGATCGCCTGCCGCGTGATCAAGACCTGCCGTCGGCTCGGCATCGAGACGGTGGCGGTCTATTCCGAGGCGGACCAGGGCGCGCCGCACACCAAGCTCGCCGATCAGGCGATCGCGATCGGCCCTTCGGAATCGAAGGAAAGCTATCTTTCGGTCGCCCGCATCATCGCGGCGGTGAAGGAGGGCGGTGCCGAGGCGGTGCATCCCGGCTACGGCTTTCTTTCGGAGAAAGCGGAATTCGCCGCAGCGCTCGCCGAGGCGGGGATTGTCTTCATCGGCCCACCGCCGGCCGCGGTCGCCGCCATGGGGGACAAGATCGAATCGAAGAAGATCGCCCGCGAGGCCGGCGTCAACGTGATCCCGGGCTTTCTCGGCATCATCGACGGGCCGGACGCTGCGGCGAAGGTCGCGGCGGGGATCGGCTATCCGGGGATGCTCAAAGCGACCGCCGGTGGCGGCGGCAAGGGCATGCGGATGGCGCGGAACGAGGCCGAGCTTCGCGAGGGCTATGCCTCGGCGGGGAACGAGGCGCAGGCCAGCTTCGGCGACTCGCGCATGTTCGTCGAAAAATTCATCGTCAAGCCGCGTCACATCGAAATCCAGATCCTCGGCGATCAGCACGGCAATATCGTTTACCTCGGCGAGCGCGAATGCTCGATCCAGCGCCGCCACCAGAAGGTGATCGAGGAGGCGCCGAGCGCGTTTATCGATGCCGTGACCCGCAAGGCGATGGGCGAGCAGGCGGTGCGCCTCGCGCGCCGGGTCGGCTATTTCTCCGCCGGAACGGTGGAGTTCGTGGTCGGCGAAAAGCGCGACTTCTACTTCCTCGAGATGAACACGCGGCTGCAAGTGGAGCATCCGGTGACCGAGCTCGTCACCGGCATCGATCTCGTCGAGCAGATGATCCGTGTCGCCGCCAAGGAGAAGCTGCCGTTTTCGCAGGACGACATCAAGCTCGACGGCTGGGCGCTCGAAGGCCGGCTTTATGCCGAAGATCCGATGCGGGGCTTCCTGCCCTCGATCGGGCGGCTCTCGCGCTTTCGCCTGCCAGCCGAAGGCCGTCACGTGCGCGTCGATACCGGCGTCGTCGAGGGCTCGGAAATCAGCCGTTTCTACGATCCCATGATCGCCAAGCTTTGCGCCTGGGGCGAGAACCGGCATTCCGCCATCCACCACATGCAGGACGCGCTCGACCGCACCGATATAGCCGGGATCGCGCACAACGTCACCTTCCTCGCCGCGGTCTTCAAGCATCCGCGCTTCGGCGATGGCGCCTTGACGACCGGCTTTTTGGCGGAAGAATTTCCGGACGGATTTCACGGCGCGCCGCTCGCGCCCGAGGAACGCCGGGCGCTGCTGGCCGCGGCCGTCTTCGCGCATCTGAAGTCGCTGCGCCGCGACGTCACGGTCAGCCGGCAAGCGGGGGCCGCCTGGCCGTTCGGCAAGGAATGGGTGGTGGGAGACGCGGGCGAGGAAATCGCCGCCGAGGTGATCGAGGAATCAGCCGGCGGCCTTCTTGCGATCCGGCTTGGCGGTGAGCCGGTCACCGTCGAGAGCGCCTGGCATCCCGGCGTGCGCCTGTTCCATGGATCGGTCGGGGAACAGGAAATCGCCGCCCTGATCAGTCGCAACGGCGCCGCCTGGCGGCTTACCGCGCGCGGCGCCGTGCGCGAGGTGACGGTGCGCCTGCCGCGTGCCGCCGAGCTTGCCCGGCTCATGCCGGAGAAGAAGGCGCCCGATCTGTCGCGCTTTCTGGTTTGTCCCATGCCGGGACTCGTGGTCTCGATCGCGGTCAAGGCCGGCGATCCGGTCAAGGCCGGGCAGTCGCTTGCGGTGGTTGAAGCGATGAAGATGGAAAACGTGCTCCGCGCCGAGCGCGACGGCGAGATCGGCGAGATCCGCGTGAAGCCCGGCGATACCCTTGCCGTCGATCAGGTGATTCTGGAGTTCGCGTGAGTGCCGGCCGGCACATCGCGCAGTTTCGCGTTTTCGGCCGGGTCCAAGGGGTCGGATTCCGCCACTTCGTCACTGCCGCTGCCGATGATCTCGGGCTCTCGGGCTGGGTCCGCAACCGCAGCGACGGCTCGGTCGAAGTGAGGGCGGAAGGTGCGGAAGAGGCTATCGCCGCTCTGCTCGTAGCCTGTGGTGAGGGGCCGCGCGCGGCCTGGGTCGCGCGTATCGAACATCAAGACCCAGCATCCGACGGCGCCGCGGTGGTCGGCTTTCATACCCGTCCTACGCTCTAGAGCGCGATGATATCGGGTCGGACCGGCCCGATATCATGTCCGCGCTGCTCTCGCGCTCTATAGGGCTTTCGTCTCGGCCACGGGCTCGGGAAAGATCGCCGGGAAATGCCGGGCAAGGGCGCGGTCGAGATCGGCTAGGCTTGCGTCGCGGCCGAGCGCCGCGAGCGAGGTCACGCCGTGTTCCCGGATGCCGCAGGGGACGATGCCGAGGAAATGTGATAGGTCCGGGCTGACGTTGACGCAGACGCCGTGAAAGCTCACGCCGTGGCGGATGCGGACGCCGATGGCGCCGATCTTCTCCTCGATCCCGCCGTGCGCGACCCAGATGCCGACGCGGCCCTCGCGGCGCTCGCCGCGGACGCCGAATTCCTCGAGCGCCGCGATGACCCAGGCTTCGAGCCCGCGCACGTAGCGGCGGGGATCGATATCGCGCTGCCGCAGGTCAAGCATGACATAGGCGATCCGTTGTCCCGGGCCGTGATAGGTGAAGCGGCCGCCGCGGCCGGTGCGGAAAACCGGAAAGCGGTCGGCATCGAGGAGTTCGGCCTCATCGGCAGAAGTGCCGGCGGTATAAAGCGGCGGATGTTGCAGCAGCCAGACCAGTTCCGGCGCCTCGCCCCGGCGTATGGCGGCGACCCGCTCTTCCATCGCTTGCATGGCATCGGGGTAGGGGACGAGGCCGGCGGCGGTTCGCCATTCCGGCAGGCTGGGCGTGATCATGGCCCTAAGTTTATCACGGCTGGCCACGCGCGGCAGGCCTCTCGAATTAACCGTTTGCTAACCGTGAAGACCTACGATCGGACAACGCCGTGAGCATCTTCGCGAGGGTATGGTGGACGCAATCCATGAAGTCGACGTTGAAGTCTCGGTCGTGCTCGGCAAGGCGGTGATGCCGATCCATCAGCTTCTCAAGATGGGTCGCGGTGCGATCATCGAGCTCGAGGGCAGCGTGGACGCCCCCGTGTGGGTTTTCGCCAACAATCGTCTCATCGCCCGCGGCGACGTGGTGATCAGCGGCGAAAACGTTGCGGTCGCGATCACGGACGTCGTCCAGTCCTAGCGCACGAGGACATTGGGCCCCATGGGCCCAAAGTCATGTCGGTGCGCGCTTCCAAGAACGTGGAGCGTGATCGAGGCGAAGGACCGGCCGGGCGCCGGGCCTTATGAGTGCTGCAATTTTCCGAATGACATGCCGGTTCTTGGTCGCGGCCGCGGCTCGGCGCGCTCATCGGGCGGTTCCGGATCGGCGGGCACGAAATAAAACGGGGGCGGCCATTTCTGGCGCGCCCCCGTCGGTTCTGGAGAAATCGGAAAGTTGGTCGCTATCTCACTCCGGGCGATCCGTCGCCCGATTTAGAGCGAAGCGAGATAGGCAGCAAGTTCCTCCATCTGATCGTGCGTCATCCGACTCACGTTCGCGTGCATCACGATGTTGTTGCGCGTGTTGGTCTGGAAGGCCACGAGCTGCGCGAGGATATAGTCGCGATGCTGGCCGGCGAGGCGCGGGAAGGTTCCCAGACCCTGGCCCTCAGCGCCATGGCAGGTCTTGCACGCCGGTATGCCTTGCTTGGCATCGCCGTTCATGAAGATCTCCTTGCCCGCGGCGACGAGCGTCGGATTCTGGGGCGTTCCGGCGGCGGGCTTCTGCTTCGCGAAATATTCCGCCAGGCCCTTGATCATCGCGTTCGACATGTTGCTGGCGATGCCCCACATATAGGCCCGCGCATGCGGATCGGCGCGCGTGTGCTCACGGAACTGGTTGAGCTGCATCTCGATGTAGGGGGCCGGCTGGCCGGCGAGATTGGGGAAGGTCGGCGCCACGCTGCGACCATGGACCCCGTGGCAGTTAGCGCAGACTTCGCGCACCAGCTGAGCCGGCTGGACCGGGAGGGCCTCCTGCGCCAAGGCAACGCCGGCGCCAAGGGCGAGGACGGTGCCGACGATCATTGTGAGTTTCCGTATCACGGCTGACTTCTCCTTAAGCAAGTTTCCCGAAAGCCGGGAGATCGATGGAAGGCGCCGCGGGAAGATCGTTTTGACGATCTTCCCGCATCGCGTTCATTACCTCAGAAGGCAACCCACATTCCAAGATAGAGGAGGTTGTTGTCCGAGGCGTTGCGTCCGTTGCCATCGTAGTTGGATGAAGCGCCCAAGTACTTGTTGTAGATCGTATATTGGGCAATCAACCGGGTGTTTTCCCAAGGCATGTAATCGGCCTGCAGCATCACGCCGTTGGTGTTCGGACTGCCATTCGCACTGTTGGTGCCGTCCGTTGCGCCCGTGGTGTAAAGCGTCGGGTCGGCCGTGCCCCACGTGTCGAAGAACTGGGCGATGGCTCCATAACGGCGCTGATAGTACCAGCTTCCCGTAATGCGCACGGTATCAAGCGTATCCGAGGAGTTGGAGGTTTTCCCTTGCGCGAAGGATTCCTTCCAGTCCTGGTTTTCGTGAATGCCCGTGGCCGCAACCGAGAAGATATTGTTGGTCCCGATATACTGATACTGGGCATCGCCGGCAACGTCAGTGAAGCTATCCGACGCGCCGCTCAACGGCAAATTGAGCCCGTTGTTGTTGTATACGTTCAGCGCCATGCCATAGGTGCCGATCTCAAAAGAGTTGCGGCCCCAATCCTTCTCCCACGCGAGCCGCCAGTACGGTGCAACGCCGGAGATAACGGACGAAGAGGAGCTGTCGTAAGGTCCGAAGGTTGCGGAATGCGCCGTCCGGTAACCGCTGACTTCCGCATAGATGCTGCCGCCGGCGATCGCGTCGGGAACATAGATGTACGGTCCGATACCGGCGACTTCCTGACCCAACGAGCCGTCGATTTGCGCGGCGACCGGGCTCTTGGGGAAGCCGATATTGTTGTCGCTATCGTTCGATACGTACGGATAGCCGAACGCCGGCGTCGAGTTCCAGACGTCCTGGACCGTCGGGTTGTTGTTCGCGGTCACGCCGTAAATGAAATTATGGCCGCCGATCATGCCCTGGTTCGCGAAACGGATGTCCGTGTTATCCATTCCAAAGGTGCCGCCTTGGTCCAAAGTGACCTGCATGAAAGCACCGACCTTGGGTGCGATTTCACCCGCGTAGAACAGGCTGAGCTGCTGCGGAAATTCGACCGTGTCGTTCTGTTGCCTAGCGTTGGCGGGAACGGTCCCAGTCCCAGCTTTGCTGTCGAGATTCGTCTTATTCAGATGCGAATCCGAGAACTGAACCATGGCGGAGAGCGGCGGAATCTGATTCAGCGCCAGGGTCGGGCTCTGCTGCGGCGTCGTTGCCGTGATCTGCCCGATGTTGGTGATCGTGTAGCCGTTCAACTTGAACAGCCGTCCGAAGGGCGTCAGTTCCGGAAAGACGGTGTGACACGCTTCGCAGGCCATTCCCGTCTGGCGCGCAAAGCTCGGAACCGCTTCTGCCGGGCGCGTCGCGAAAAGCGAGACGCCAAGGGCGGCGAAGACGATTCCGCTCTTAATCCATAATTGTTTTGCAGGCTTCATACGTACCCCCATCACTGGGCTCGCCGAATCGGCGAAGCCCGGGTTTCGATGGCAAACCGGTCAAGCCGGGCCGACGGCGGAGACAGCGCACCGCCGCCTCAACCCGCCATACATAAAACCCTGTTTTCCGCGTGCCCCCAAATCCGACAATGCTTGACGCCGGTAGGCGTAGCCACGCGTATTACTTCAGGACTCATGACCCGACCACTAAACTTCGGGACGTTCCAGGGTGACGTCGTCATGAACGCCCCCTCGGTTCTCCCCGTTAGATCGGTGAGTATCATACAAAGGTGGCGTGGAAATTGACGCGCGTCAAGAATAGGGGGCGCAAGGGGCCATTGCGCAACTTGTGCTACTAAACTGCGGCATAATGGCAACAGTACCGATTTTGCTCGGGCCGGCGAGGCCATAGGCCGCAAGCGGCTGGCGTGGCGGCGTTCTTTTTTTGCCAGGGATGCCAACCGGCTTGAACGCGGCCGAAGGATTTGCTATTCCCCACCGGCCTAACCGGCGGTCGTGGCGGAACAGGTAGACGCGCAGCGTTGAGGTCGCTGTGGGCGAGAGCCCGTGGAAGTTCGAGTCTTCTCGACCGCACCAGGTTTAGCCGCGTCCCGTTGATCGGGGCGCGTCGGTGCTGCTCCCAGCTTCCCTTGGCGCTGGGTAGACGGCACTACTTAATTTGTAGCCTCCATTATTTATAGGATGCCTGGAGAAGGCTGCGGGCGCGGCGGAGCCCGGGCATCTGCCGTAAGGCTTTCCTGGCGGCGGCTCTGGCTCTACCATCGGGCGGACCGCCAGATCACGGGAACCGTAATAGAATGTCGCTTCGCAACATGCCCGCCGCTCTTTTCGACCTCGGCGAATCCTGCGCCATGCTGCGCGAGACCGTTGCCGACTTCGCCGCCGCCGAAATCGCGCCCCGCGCGGCCGAGATCGACCGCAGCAACAACTTTCCCGCCGATCTTTGGCGGAAATTCGGTGCTCTCGGCTTGCTCGGCGTCACCGTCGAAGAGGAATGGGGCGGCAGCGGTCTCGGCTATCTTGAGCATGTCGTGGTGATGGAGGAGATCAGCCGCGCCTCGGCCGCCGTCGGCCTCTCCTATGGCGCCCATTCCAATCTCTGCGTCAATCAGATCCGCCTTAATGGCAATCCGGAGCAGAAGGGCCGTTATCTGCGCAAGCTGGTCTCGGGTGAGCATGTCGGGGCGCTTGCCATGAGCGAGACCGGCGCCGGCTCGGACGTGGTCTCGCTACGCCTCAAGGCCGAGCGTCGGGGCGACCGCTATGTCCTGAACGGGACCAAGATGTGGATCACCAACGGCCCCGACGCCGACGTCCTGGTGGTCTATGCCAAGACCGACCCGGCGGCCGGTTCGCGCGGCATTACCGCGTTTCTGATCGAGAAGGGGATGAAGGGCTTTTCCACGTCGCCCAAGCTCGACAAGCTCGGCATGCGCGGCTCTAACACCGGCGAGCTGGTGTTCGCCGATTGCGAGGTGCCGGTCGAGAACGTCCTCGGCGAGGTCAACCGCGGTGTCGCCGTTCTCATGCGTGGCCTCGATTACGAGCGGGCGGTGCTCGCGGGCGGCCCGCTCGGGCTGATGCAGGCCTGCCTCGACGTGGTCCTGCCCTATGTCCACGACCGCAAGCAGTTCGGCCGGCCGATCGGCGAATTCCAGCTGATGCAGGGCAAAATCGCCGATATGTACACGATCTTCAGCGCCGCCCGCGCTTATACCTATGCCGTGGCGCGGGCTTGCGACCAAGGCAAGGTGACGCGCAAGGATGCCGCCGGCGTCATCCTTTTCGCCGCCGAGAAGGCGACCTGGATGGCCTTGGAAGCGATCCAGGCCTTGGGCGGCAACGGCTATATCAACGACTATCCGACCGGCCGGCTGCTCCGCGACGCCAAGCTCTACGAGATTGGTGCCGGCACGTCGGAAATCCGCCGCATGCTGATCGGCCGCGAGCTGTTTGAGGAAAGCGCTTAAGGCCCGTTCGCCTCCTTCGGCGAGGTCAGGCTGGTGAGCCGGGTTCGGCCGGCCGAAAGATCGGCCCAGCGGCGCCCGGCGAACTCGATCTCCGCCAGGGCGCAGGTCGGGAACTTGGCCTTGAGCCGGGCAAAGAGCGCGGTTTTACCGGCGCCGCCGAGCCGGAGGCCAAGCTCCTGCAGGCCGGGGTTGTGGCCGATCACGAGCACGGTCTCGATATTGTCGTCGAGGCGTTCGAGGCGGCGGAGGAGGTGCTCGCCGTCGGCGAGATAGAGCCGCTTCTCGATCTTCACCTCGCTGCCTTCGGGCGGCGTCGGAAAGACGCCATCGAGGGTGTCGCGCGTGCGCCGCGCGGCCGAGCAGAGAATAAGCTCGGGCGCGATCCCAGCTTCGGCCAGAACCCGCCCCATGGTGCGGCAATCGCGGGCGCCGCGCGGCGCGAGCGGGCGGTCGAAATCCTCGATCGTCGGATCGTCCCGGCTCGACTTCGCGTGGCGCAAAAGATAGATCCGTTTCATTTCGTGTCTCTCGCGGCTGGCTTGAGCGACGCCAGGGAATCCTGAAGGCTTTATCCTCGCGGATCAACAGGCGACGGCGCCGCTGCGGCGCAAGGCGCGCGGCGCCGTCGATGAAGCTTGGCGGCGTATACCTATGAAAATATTCATAATATTCTGTTTTTATGAATGTATTTCC
>OFHJ01000701.1_pt1 | contig 11755 bp, 9 predicted proteins | sample 1522001 | NCBI WGS metagenome assembly OFHJ01 (sample SAMEA2464838, study PRJEB22497) | soil metagenome | biome: Grassland; feature: Farmland; material: Clay | place: Australia | collected 2013-02-01 | depth 1.2 m | reverse complement strand
AGAGCGGCGAATCGCCGGCCGGCGGAAGCTTTGCCGGCACCGTCGGCCCTGGCGAGGCGGTCCGCATCTTCACCGGCGCCCCGCTGCCGGATGGCGCCGACTGCGTTGTTATCCAAGAAAATATCGAGGCGACTGGCAAGCGAATCAAAGTCGCGGTCGCGGGCCGCGCCAATGCCCACATTCGCGCCGCCGGCCTCGACTTCCGCCCCGGCCAGATCGGCCTTGCCGCCGGCCGCCGCCTCGGCCCGGGCGATATCGGCCTCGCCGCCGCGATGGACAATCCCTGGCTCTCGGTCCGCCGCAAGCCGCGGGTGGCGCTGCTCTCGACCGGCGATGAGCTGGTCCGCCCCGGCGAGCCGATCGGGCCCAACCAGATCGTCTCCTCGAATTCCTTTGCCCTCGCCGCTTTGATCGAGGCGACCGGTGGCATCGCGATCGATCTCGGCATCGCGCGCGACAATCGCGACTCCCTTACCAGCCTGGTCGAGGCCGCGCGCGGCTTCGACATGCTGGTCACCCTGGGCGGCATTTCGGTTGGCGCCTACGATCTCGTGCGCGACGTCCTCGGCAGTCGCGGCCTTCGGCTCGATTTCTGGCAGATCGCCATCCGCCCGGGCAAGCCGCTGATGTTCGGCGAATGCGACGGCATCCCAGTGCTGGGCATTCCGGGCAATCCGGTTTCGTCGTTGATCTGCGGCGTCGTCTTCCTGCGCCCGGCCCTGCATCGCCTGCTCGGCCTCGAGGACGATCCGATCCCGCCGGCGAGCGCCCTCCTCGGCCGCGAGCTGCGCACCAACGACCGGCGCCAGGATTATATCCGCGCCCGCTTGTCGCGGAACGCCGCCGGCGCCGAAGTCGCGACCCCCTTTTCGAGGCAGGATTCGTCGATGCTCTCGGTGCTGGCCACGGCCGATTGCCTGATCGTCCGCCCGCCTTTCGCGCCCACCGCCGCGGCGGGCGAGCCGGTGACCGTGATCCGTCGCGCCGGCCTCTGGTAGCTCCTGCCGCGGGTTTGCCTCCCGCCGCGATCGCTGCTGGCGGGCGCTTTCTCCTTGACAAAAGTCGGAACTAAACTAGAACATCCTCTCGCGTTTCATATTTGTTCCCGATGCGGGAGATTCGGCGATGCTGACGCGCAAGCAACATGAGCTTCTGGTCTTCATCCACCAACATCTGAAGCAGACCGGCGTCTCCCCTTCCTTCGACGAGATGAAGGAAGCGGTGCAACTGAAATCCAAATCGGGCATTCACCGCTTGATCACCGGACTTGAGGAGCGCGGCTTCATCCGCCGCCTGCCGCACCGGGCGCGCGCCTTGGAGGTGCTGAAGCTGCCCGAGTCGGCCGCGAGCACGGCAACCGCGAGTACGGGCACCCGGCAAGGCTTCGCCCCGAACGTCATCAAGGGCCGCTTCCCGAGCGGCGGCAATGGCGCCGCGCATGCCGCGACGGCGGCGAGCGACCAGATCGTCTCGCTGCCGCTCTATGGCAAGATCGCCGCCGGCACGCCGATCGAGGCCCTGCGCGACCCCTCGCGGACGCTGGAAGTGCCGGCCGCCCTGATCGGCCGGGGCGATTGTTACGCACTCGAGGTGGCCGGCGATTCGATGATCGAGGCCGGTATCCACGAAGGCGATACGGTGATCATCGAGCGCTGCGACAACGCCGAGAACGGCACCATCGTCGTGGCCTTGGTCGACGAGCAGGAAGCGACCTTGAAGCGCCTGCGCCGCAAGGGTAATTCGGTCGCGCTGGAGGCCGCCAACTCGGCCTACGAAACGCGGATTTTCGGCCCCGACCGAGTTCGCGTTCAGGGCCGCCTGATCGGCCTCTACCGCAGCTACTGAACCGCCGAAGTCGGTCACGGCTCGGACCAGGGTCGACGGCCCCGCTCGCCGGCGACGCTTCCGATCCGAATGCGCCCGCTTCGCTCGAGATAGATCGCTTCCGCCCCCTCTCGGCGGAGGTCGCGGTGGTCGACGACGATCCGCGCGCCGGCACAACGGCCGCGGACGGCGCCAAGGCTCACCACCAGATCCGAAGCACGGCAAACGGCCGCCGTAGCGGCCGCGCCGGCCGGAAAATCCGCCACCAGATTCCGCGCCCGATAGGTGCAACCCGAGGCATCGTAGCGCAACCGTCCGCCGGCGCTCTCGCCGGGCACGGGCCAGGCGCGGGCGGTCCCGCCGCCGTTCCGCGGCAGCCAGGTTTCCACCGCCATGCAATCGCCGCGCCCGGCCGAGACCAGCAGCCTGCCGTCTTCGGCCCGAACCGCGATCCGCTTGGCCTGCCCGTCGATCAGGATGTCGGGCCGCGGCGCAAGCCAGATGCTGGCGAGCCCGAGCGCGACGGCGAGCAGACCGTAAAGCCGCCACGGTCGGCGCCACAGGCACAGCCAGAGCCCGCCCACCGTCACCGCAATGAGACCCCAATCTGGCATCGCAGCGACCGGCACCACGGCGCCCGGCAGCGACGAGACCATCTCAGCAACCCGGATCACCGCGTGGATGCCCCAGCCCATCGGGATCAGGGTGAAGCGGTCAAGCCCAAAGGGCATGGCAAGCAACGTGACCAACGCCCAAGGCATGATCCAAAAACCGGTGATCGGCACCGCGATCAGGTTGGCGAGCACGCCATAGCCGTTGATGACGTGGAAGCTATAGAGGGCGAACGGTGCGGTCGCGCTGCCGGCCACGACGGTGGTAAGCGCGATGCCGAGAAGATAGAGCCCGCCGCGACCGATCATCCCGAAACAGCGATAGAGGGCGGAAAACCAGGGCCCGACTTCCTCGTAGACGGCGATCAACGCGACCACGGCGGCGAAGGACATCTCGAAGCTGGCGCTGAGCAAGCTTTCCGGCTGCAGCGCGAGAATGACAATGGCGGCCCAGTTCACCAACCGCATGGAAATCGCCTGCCGGTCGAGGATGATCGCCAGCATGACCAGGGCGATCATAAAAATAGGCACGCTGCGTCGGCACCCGCGCGCCGCTCAGCAGCAGATAGGAGAAGGCGCCGACCAAAACGATCGCCGCGGCTCATTTCTTCGTCGGGAAGCGAAGCGCCAGAGGCGGCACCAGCGCGAACAGGAAGCGAAAGGCGAAGAACAGGATGCCGGCGACAAAGGAAAGGTGCAAACCGGCAATAACGAGGAGATGAGCCAGGCCGTTATTCCGCATCGCCTGCACCACCTTCTGCGGAATGCTGGAACGATCGCCGGTCATCAGCGCGGCGGCGAAGCCGCCCTCCGGCCCCTTGAGGTCCCGCACGACGCGACGGCGAAGGCGCTCGTGCAGGCCGTCGAGCCACAACGCGGCGCGGGTCGAAAGCGGGTCAGGCTTGGCGAAACGCGGACGGGCTTCCGGATGCACCGCGCCGAAATTGAACCCGACGGCACCGAGACGCTCGAAATACGCCGCGCGCGTGAAATCGAAGGCCCCAGGCGCCGCCGGCGGCGGCGGAAACAGCATGCCGCGAAGCCAGACCCAACCGCCGACATGGAGCCCCGCCGTCGGCCCGCGCAGGGCTATTTGTACCCACGCCGGCGTTGCGCCGCGGGCGAAATGGCGTATGCGAAGGCGATCGAGCAGAAGTTGCGGCCCCCGGTCGCCGACGGAAAGAGCGACGATGCGACCACTCATATCCACTGCCCGCGTCGGCCCGCCGAGCGTCGGCGCCGCGACCTCCCGGGTGTGCCACCCCGCGGCGGCAGGCCCGAAGCCGACGGCGAAAAGCCCGAGACCCACGATCAGGAAAGCGGCGCGCCGGCGGCCCGCGACCGCGGCCGCGAGACCGACCAGAGCGAGCCCGCCACCAAGCAGAAGCGGCGGTTCGAAGGGCCGCGCGAAATAAAGGCCGATGCCAAGCCCGATCCTGGGCCAGAACGAAAGGATCCAGCGCTCGCGCTCGGCATGAAGCGTGGCGAGGCCGGGGCTCAGCACCACGGCGACGTGCCGCAGCCGTTCGACCGCCCCCAGGTCCGCATGATTTTTATGCCCGGACTGTCGAATCCAGGAGATCAATATGATACATGGGTGATCTCCTGTGGCTAACCTGACTTTAGCGCGTTTCGCGCATTTCGAGAAAACATGAGCGTTGTTACCCGTTTTGCCCCCTCGCCTACCGGCTTCCTCCATATCGGCGGGGCACGGACTGCGCTCTTCAATTGGCTGTTCAGCCGCCATCATGGCGGCCGTTTCCTGCTCCGCATCGAGGACACCGACCGGGTGCGCTCGACCGAGGCGGCTATCGCTGCGATTTTCGACGGCTTGAAGTGGCTCGGCCTCGACTGGGACGGCGCGGCGGTCTTCCAGTCGACCCGCGCCGAAGAGCACGTGGCGGCGGCAAAACGCCTGCTGGCCGAAGGCAAGGCCTATCTCTGCTTCGCGACGCCGGAGGAACTCGAGGAAATGCGAGCCGTCGCCAAGGCCGAGGGCCGACCGTGGCGTTATGACGGACGCTGGCGCGACCGCGATCCGGCGACCGCGCCCAAAGGTACCAAGCCGGTTATCCGCTTCAAGGCGCCGCGCGAAGGCGCGACCCTGATCCGGGACGAAGTCCAAGGCGAGGTCCGGGTCGAGAACGCCGAACTCGACGACTTAGTGCTGCTGCGCTCCGATGGCACCCCTACCTATAACCTCGCCGTGGTCGTCGACGACCACGACATGGGGGTCACCCATGTCATCCGCGGCCACGACCACCTGACCAACACCTTCCGCCAGACCCAGCTTTATTTCGCGCTCGGGCTGCCGGTTCCTTCCTTCGCCCATATCCCGCTGATCCATGGTGCGGACGGAGCCAAACTGTCGAAGCGTCACGGCGCGCTCGGGGTGGACGCCTACCGCGACATGGGCTTTCTCCCCGAGGCGGTGCGCAACTATCTGCTTCGTCTTGGCTGGAGCCACGGCGACGATGAGGTGATCTCGACCGAGCAGGCGATCGCCTGGTTCGACTTGGCAAATGTCGGCCGCTCGCCGTCGCGCTTCGATTTCGCCAAGCTCGAGCATCTGAACGGCATCTATATGCGCGCGGCCGCCGACGGCGATCTCGCCCAGGCTTCAGCCGCGGCGCTGGAACGTAGCCTTGGCCGCTCCCTGGACGCGACCGAGCGCCGCCGCCTCGAAAGCCTGATGCCCGCGGTCAAAAGCCGGGCGAAGACCCTGGTCGAACTTGCCAAGATGACCCGCTTCCTGGTCGAGAGCCGGCCGCTGACCCCGGATGCCGGCGCCGAAAAGCTGCTCGATGCCGGCGCCGCCCCGCTTCTCGCGGCCCTGACCAAGCGCCTCGCGGCACTGGACACGTTCGGCGCCGCGGAGACCGAGGCTGAAGTCCGCGGCCACGCGGAGGCCGAGGGGCTGAAGCTCGGCAAGGTAGCACAACCTCTCCGCGCGGCGCTGACCGGCCGCTCGGTCTCGCCGCCGGTTTTCGACGTCCTCGCCGCGCTCGGCCAGGAGGAGAGCTTGGCCCGCATCAAAGACGCTATCGACTTTATTTTGCAGCGCACTTAACGTGCGAAACTCAGGGAGTTATAATTAATACGGCATTTATCGTTACGGGTTAAAACATCGTGCGCGGCGGCGGCGCTGCGCTTTGTGAGAGAAGGAATGAAAATATGAGCAGTTCCCAGGGCACTGTCGCGGTGACCGATAACGGCAGCAATCAGACCGTAGAGCTGCCGTTGATCGCCGGGACCGTCGGGCCCACGGTAATCGACATCAAGAGCCTCTATGCACAGACCGGGCATTTCACCTATGACCCGGGCTTCACCGCCACGGCGAGTTGCGAGAGCAAGATCACCTACATCGACGGCGACGAGGGCGTGCTGCTCTATCGCGGCTATCCGATCGAAGAACTGGCCGAGAAAAGCGACTTCATGGAGGTGGCTCACCTCCTGCTCAACGGCGAGCTGCCGACCGCCAGCCAGAAGACGCAGTTCGAGCGCGACATCACGCGCCACACCATGGTGCATGAGCAGCTCACCGCTTTCTTCCGCGGCTTTCGACGCGACGCCCATCCGATGGCCGTGATGGTCGGCGTGATCGGCGCGTTGTCGGCGTTCTACCACGATTCGACCGATATTTCAGACCCGCGCCAGCGCGTCATCGCCTCCTACCGCCTGATCGCGAAGGTGCCGACGATCGCCGCGATGGCCTACAAGTATTCGGTTGGCCAACCCTTCGTATATCCGCAGAACGGCCTCAGCTACGCGGAAAATTTCCTGCACATGACCTTCTCGGTGCCGTGCGAGCCCTACAAGCTCAACCCGGTGCTGGCGAAGGCGATCGATCGCATCTTCATCCTTCACGCCGACCACGAGCAGAACGCCTCGACTTCGACCGTGCGGCTCGCCGGCTCCTCGGGGGCCAATCCCTTCGCCTGCATCGCGGCCGGCGTCGCCTGCCTGTGGGGTCCGGCGCATGGCGGCGCCAACGAAGCAGTGTTGAAGATGCTGACCGAGATCGGCAGCGTCGAACGTGTGCCCGAGTTCATCAAGCGCGCGAAGGACAAGAACGATCCCTTCCGCCTCATGGGCTTCGGCCATCGCGTCTATAAGAACTACGATCCCCGCGCTAAGGTGATCCGACAGACCTGCTACGAAGTTCTCGAGGAACTCGGGGTCAAGGACCAGCCACTCCTCAAGCTCGCCATGGAACTCGAGCGGATAGCGCTCGAAGACGAATATTTCATCGACCACAAGCTCTATCCGAACGTCGACTTCTATTCCGGGATCATCCTGCGAGCGCTCGGATTCCCGACTTCGATGTTCACGGTCCTCTTCGCCCTTGCCCGCACCGTCGGCTGGGTCGCGCAGTGGAACGAGATGATCGAGGATCCCTCGCACAAGATCGGGCGGCCGCGCCAACTCTACACTGGCGCCGCGCGGCGTTCCTACGTGCCGTTGACCAAGAGGGGCTGACCGCGAACACGGCGGCGAGACCGCCGGCCCCTTGACGGCTGAACGATGGCCGAAGCGGATCGGATGGCGAGAACGGATCGGATGGCTGACATCCGATCCGTTCTTTTTTAGCGCAGGATGTATTCCTCGCGGTCCGCCGTCGAGCGCAGCAGACCATCGATAAAATATCCCTGATAGAGAACGACGCCGAGGCTCTGGCCGAGCCGCACCGCCTCGGGATCGCCGACGCGGCAAAAGGCGACCGCGACCTCATGGCGCGTCAACGCCGAAATCTCACTGCGGCGCTCGCGCAGCACGTCGCCGCATCCCGGCTCCCAGAGAATCTTCACCATGCGAACGTGGAGCTTCTCGAAACTGAGGATACCGAGCATCTCGGGACGCACGAAATCAGCGGTGACCATGGCTCCCGTCTGGGTGATGCGCTTGGCGATCGCCGGAAAGATCTGAATGTTCTCGAGAATGTCGACGACGCGGAACTCGAAGTTGAGCCGGCTCGCCGCCGGCTGGCCGCCCTTCGAGGCGAGGAAGGTCTCGAACTCTCGGGTCTTAGTGGTTTCGACGTTGAGATTGATCGAGCTTTGCCTCACCGCGCGGCCAAAATGCGGAAACGCACGCATGACCATACGATCGAGCGACAGGGTCAGGACCTTGAACAACGTCGTATTGGCGGTGATGTCGACGCCGGGAAAGAGGCGGTTGCGCAGGCTTTCCATGCTGACGAAGAATTCCGTCATGACCGGCTCGGGGGCGCGGTCTTGCGGCGCCAGCACCATGTCCTGGCCGGTCACGAGGCTGCGGCAAAAGGCGGCAGCACCGCCCCGCTCGAACAGAGTTTCGACTTCCTGAATGTGCTGCGTGGTAAGCAGGCCGCGCTGCGGCGCCATCTGCCAGTCGGTCTTGTTGGCCGCAAGGACCATATAGCCTTCGATGACGCTGATCGCGGCGTCCCGCCGACGGCTGAGATCGAACATGCGGAACAGCCGGCTCTGATCGATGACGCCGTAATATTCCGGCACCATCCGCTCGATCAGCTGCAGCACACGAATCTTGAGATCGCTGACGATGCCGGTGGCGACGTAATCCGACGTGCGAGCCAGGATCGCGCGATCGAAAGGCGTGAGAACGAAGAGATCGGCGTCATTGGCTTTGACCACCGCGGCCATCGCCCGTTCCACCTGATCGAAGAATTCGCTATGGCCGATCGAAAGCGTCAACTCGCCGAAGGCGATGACCAAAAGATGGGTCGGCTCGTTCGCCTTGCCGGTGGATGCCCGCAAACGCGAGAGGAGCTCGCGCGCCGTGTTGCCACCGGGAGGACCTTGCTCGATTGCTTGCGCTCGTGCCATGGCGCCATGGGACACGAAAACGCTTAAATCGCCGTTAACGATAGGCGGCAGCCGCGGCCGGCGGTGGCAGCCGCGGCCGGCGGTGGCGGTGGCGGTGGCGGTGGCGGTGGCGGCCCCAAATTCGGCGTAAGCCAGAGATTTGTCATCAAAACATTTGATATATATTTCTATTTTCCGCTTTCTCGGAAGCGGATGGGCTCGCCCCGCGGCGGCGACACCAAGGCACCGTCCCGCATCAAGAAGCGTCCGCGCAGGGTCGAGGCCACCGGCCAGCCGGTGACTTGGCGGCCGACGAAGGGCGACCAGCCGCAACGGCTCGCAATCCAGTCCGCCTCGATGACCTGGCGGCGGCCGAGATCGACCACCGTAAGATCGCCGTCGAAGCCGGGCGCGATCTGCCCTTTTTCCGCGATGCCGAAGAGCCGCGCGGCAGCGGTCGAGGTCAGGTCAACAAGACGGCGAAGATCGAGCCGGCCCTGGCTCATGTGATCCAGCATCAAGGGCAAGAGCGTCTGCACCCCCGGCATGCCGGAGGGACTTGCCGGGTAGGGCTTGGCCTTCTCCTCGCGGGTATGGGGCGCGTGGTCGGAGCCGATCACGTCGACGGTGCCGTCCGCAATCGCCGCCCACAGCGCCGCGCGGTGGCGCGCGTCGCGGATCGGCGGGTTCATCTGCGCCAAGGTGCCGAACTCGCGGTAACAGTCCGGCGCCGCCAAGGTCAGGTGCTGGGGCGTCGCCTCAACGCTCGCGAGGTCCTTGGCCGCCTTGAGCAGAGGCAGTTCCTCGGCCGTGCTGACGTGCAGGACGTGCACCCGCCGGCCGGCCGCGCGCGCAAGCCGCAGGAGACGCGTGGTCGCGCGTACCGCCGTCTCCACATCGCGCCATACGGGGTGGCACTCCGGCCCCTCGCCCTCGGCCAGCGGCCGGCGCTCGCGCAGCCGCGCTTCGTCCTCGGCGTGAACCGCGATCCGGCGGCTGCCGGAGGCGAGGATCTCCGCCAGCGTCGCGTCGTCCTCGATCAAAAGCGTTCCGGTCGAGGAGCCCATGAAGACCTTGATGCCGCAGCAGCCCGGAAGCCGCTCGAGTCGCGCCAGATCCGCGCTGTTCCGGCCGTCCGCCCCGACATAGAAGGCGTGATCCACGTGAGCGCGGCCACGGGCGCGGGCAAGTTTGTCGTTGATCGCCGCCTCGTTCACGGTCGCCGGATTGGTGTTCGGCATCTCGAACACCGCGGTGACGCCGCCAAGCGCCGCCGCGCGGGTGCCGGTTTCGAGATCTTCCTTGTGCTCGGCGCCGGGTTCGCGGAAATGCACCTGACTGTCGATCACCCCGGGCAGCACATGCAGCCCGCGCGCCTCGAACACGGTCTCGGCCGTGGCCGCGCCGAGGGCACCAACCGCCGCAATCTTGCCGCCCCGCAGACCGACGTCAGCCACCGCAATTCGCTCGGGACCGACGACCGTCCCGCCCCGCACCAGGATATCGAACCGTTCTGTCATAGCGCCTTCCGCCGTTGCTGCCACAAACGCTCGGCCGCCGCCACCACCTGGTCGACGGCGAGCGAGATCATATAGCTCTTTCCGGAATCCGTATCAAAATTGGGTCCACCGACGATCTCCTCGTAGCTTTCCGGCGTCCGCGCCACGGCGCAGTTCGGCCCGAAAGGCGCGTAGCGTTCCGCCCGGCTCGGCCCGAACAGCCCGAGGGTCGGAATTCCGCTCGCCGCTGCGAGATGCATCAGTCCGCTGTCATTGCCGATGAAAAGCGCCGCACGCGACAGACAGGCATAAGCCGTCGGCAGATCGACCTCGCCCATCAGATCGAGCGTGCCCTCACGCGGCAGCGCGGCAAGAAGTGGCGCGGCGCGAGGGCGCTCCGCCGCCGCGCCGAGAAGAAGAACCCTGCCGCCAGGCAATATTCCCTCGGGCCCCGTCAGCCGGCGCGCGGCTTCGGCAAAGCGCGCCGCGGGCCATTCCTTGCCGGGCCAATTCGCGGTCGGCGCCAAGGCGAGAACCAGCGCGCCCGCCGGCACGAGGCGCTCGGCCTCGACCGCCACGGCGTCGCTGACCCAAAGGCGCGGCGGCGCCGGCGCTGCGAGATCGAGGAGATCCGACAGACGAAGAACCTGATGGCGAAGCCTGGCCTCGGGCCGCAACACCCGGCGCCGGCCAACGCGCACCGTATAGGCGAACAAGGAGCCCCTGAGATCGACCACCAGATCCCAGGCCGTCGCAGCCGTGCGACGCCAGAGCAGCAGCCAATGCCGGCCGTAGGGACCCTTTTGCAGCGCGATGACGCGCTCGACCCCCGGCATAGCGGCGAAAAGCGGCGCCGGCAACGGCCCGCAGGCGACGGTGAACCGGGCCTCCGGGTGGCGCGCGGCCAGCGCGTCGAGCAGCCCGGTGGAGAGCACGGCGTCGCCGATACGGTTCGAGGTAATGAAAAGGATCTTCATCGGAATCTATGCATCTTCCCCGCGGCGGCCGTTGGAACGCCCGAGCGGGCCGGCTAGAATGTGAACCCTCCGACCGTCGAGCGCCAGCAACTTGCCCTTAGCCCCGCGCTGCCCTAGCTCATGGGACAATGAAAACGCAGAATACCCTTGTGACGGGAAGGAAAAGTCAGTGATGGATACCGCCACCTACGCACTCCTCGCTGATCGCGGGGTAATCAGCGTCACCGGCGAGGAAAGCCGGCGCTTTCTTCAGGGCCTGATCTCCAACGATATCAACAAGGTCAAGCCGGATCGCGCAATCTATGCCACACTGCTGACGCCGCAAGGGAAATTCCTGCACGATTTCTTTATCGTTGCGAGCGAGGAGATGCTTCTTCTCGATTGCGAAGGCAGCCGCGCGGCCGACCTCCTGCGCCGTCTTGGTCTCTATAAGCTGCGGGCCAAGGTAACGCTGTCCGATGTGAGCGCGTGCTACCGGGTCGCGGCGCTGTTTGGCGCGGCAGCCGGCGAGCGCCTCGCGCTGGCGGCGGAGCCCGGCGCGGCCAAGCCCTTCGCCGGCGGCATCGCCTATTGCGACCCACGGCTCCCGGCCCCCGGGTTCCCCGCCCTCCCCCCCGCCGTCGCCGCGCTCGCCCCCGACGGCCCCCAGCTCGCCCGCTCGACGGTGCGCTCGACCTAGGCGGGTCCACGCCGTCAGCGCCGCGGTTGGACGGCCGTCCCGTGGGGCGCGTCGCCACCCGGCGGTCGAGCCGGGAACGGTCGACGTCAAGGTGGACGACACCGACGCGGTGGTCAGCGGAGGCCGCGCCGAGTTTACGGTTCGCACGCCGATCGTCGCCGAGGTTCTGTTCTCTTCGACGGTCGAAGGTGAAGAGGTGACTATCAGCGCCGAGACGTTCGCGGAGGGCCTTCGCCAGGTTGTCCCTGCGGCACTCAAAGACGACACCCGCGCGCCGCAACTCACTGGCGTGCAGATTGAGCCGCGTGAGAAGGGCGTCCGTCTCGTCGCCACCGACAGTTATCGCCTCGCGATCAAGGAC
>OFHJ01000700.1_pt1 | contig 11759 bp, 8 predicted proteins | sample 1522001 | NCBI WGS metagenome assembly OFHJ01 (sample SAMEA2464838, study PRJEB22497) | soil metagenome | biome: Grassland; feature: Farmland; material: Clay | place: Australia | collected 2013-02-01 | depth 1.2 m | reverse complement strand
GGGAGTCCACCCTACGGGTGTTGGGTAGGGAGGCCCCCGGGTCAATGGGTGGGGGCCACCGGGGGGGGCCCGCAGCGGTGGGGGGTCTTTTGTTTGGAGGGGGTCGGGGGGGCCAGCCGGGAGGGGGGCCCGGGGCGGGACCCGCCGCAGCCCGCCAGCGCGAGCACTGCCACCAGGGCCAGCCCCGAGAGCAATCGTTTGGCGCCTGAAGTCCAGGCGGCATGGGAACGCGCAGAGTACATCGCTAGACCTCCGAGAAGGGGCAGGGGACGTGAGCCGCAAACTCAGCCTTCGTCCGGGTTCATGCCGGACGCAGTGCAGCGCAGATCACACCGGGGTACAACGCTGCTCGGCCTTGAACGTTGACTATGCGCCGCTGCGGTGCCGTACCCGGGGGCGATGTTGCCTCAGCGTGCGACGGAGCGATAGATGTCAGAGAACGGCGACAGCGAGCGGTGGGGACGGTTCAGCGACGATTCATGTTACGAAGGCCTGGGGGCCGCGCGCGACCTCCTCGGCATGTTGCACAGCGCTCCGGGTGAAGTCCGGGCCGGTCGGGTTTCGACGGGCGGCGCTCGTCGTGACCCGTTGAATGGGATCGTGCGACGCTCGTGGAGCGGACCGGGGGTCGTGGGCGTCTCTAGTGCACCGGTCCGGCGGTATCGCTGGTCCGCTCGAGTGCCGCGGCGCTCAGCAGGCCACGGTGGACCAACACTTCGCGCATGGGGGCGAAAGCGAATTCACGCAGCACCCGCGACAGCCGGGCCTCGCAGCGGTGCAGGTTCGTGTAGTGACGGAAGCGCGAGAGCGCACCGACTTTGACCCGCGGTTGCCCGGGATCGATTTCCCACGGGTGCAGATAGAAGGGAAACGCCTGACCGCGCCCGTTGATTTGGCGCAGCCCGGCGCGGGTCAGCCAGTAGGGGAAGATCCTGAAGTACCCGCCGCCGCACACGGGCACCTTGGCACCGAGCACGCTGGCCGGCACCATCGGAAACTCCACCAGTTCTCGTCCGGAGGGCGTGCGCACCCGCCCCGGCTCCGGGGAGGCGTCCGGAATGCCGTAGCGGTCGTGGCGGATCGGAAAGATCGACGAATCATAGGCGAAGCCCAGATCGATCAGTGTGTCCAGCGCCCAGAGGGTCTTGCGGATCACCGAGAAGCTCGCGGCGCGGTAACCGAGCACCGGTTCGCCGAGCGCGCTCTCGAGCAGATCCTTGGCTCGAGCGGTCTCCTCACGGAACACCTCGGGCGTCTGCTCATAGATCAGCTGGTGCGAGTATCCGTGGCAGGCCACCTCGTGTCCGCAGGCCGCGATGCGCTGCACGAGTGCCGGATAGCGCTCTGCCACCCAGCCGAGCACGAAGAAGGTCCCGGAGACGCCGCGCTGCTCGAGCAGCTCGAGCAGCCGTTCCGTATTGCGCTCCACCCGGCACTCGCGGTCCGGCCAGCTCTCGCGCGACACGGCCGACGCCAGCGCCGCAACATGAAAGTAATCCTCCACATCGACAGTGAAAGCGTTCAAAGGGTCGCGGGCGGGAAGACTGGCTTGGTCCATGGGCGGGGACTCTAGCCGATTTGCACGGGTGGGGCATGGGCCCGCGACGCAAAGTGAGAGACGGACACCTTGGCGCGGCCGCGAAGCGGGGGCGGCACCACGCAGAGGATCAGCGCAGTCGGTTGCGCTCGAGTGTCCCCGTCGGTGTTCGATTCCCGATGGGGCGGGCAGGTCTGGCTCAGAGCAAAAAGAAATGCCGCCTCGCGGCGGCATTTCTTCCGGTCACAATCAACAGTGACGCTCAGCGCTGCCGGGCCCAGCGTCGGCGCGCCAGCCAGGCCATCCCGAGCAGGCCGGCACCGAACAGCGCGAGGGTGCCCGGTTCCGGCACGTTGCCGGTGATATTGCCGTCGACACTGAAGGACGCGCAGTTCTCCATCGTGCAACTGGTGTTGAACGTCTCGATGAGCGTCAGCGAGTACGGTGAGGCGCCGCCAGCCGGGCCTCCGCCCATCATGGAATCCGTACCCGTACCATTCACCATCAGCGGATTGGCCGATCCGGCAATTGCGCCACTGGTATTGAAGTACTGGTTGCCCAGGTCGTAGTACGCCTGCTGCGTCACCCAGCCCGAGCCGGTCTGGTTGTTCGCCACCGTCGTGCTGAAGTTGCTCACCACCGAGGTGAATCCGACGTCACTGATGGACACGGTGAGCGGATCGCAGCCCGAGGCATTCGTGCAGGCGGCGACTTCTCCGCCGAGATCGATGCCGAACGGCGTGACGGTGGGCGAATTGCTGGTACCCAGCTGGTAATAGATATCCCAGCCATTGAAATTCGGATTGGTGTACCCCGCCGCATTCATGGTGGGGTAGAAGGTCAGGCCGCTGACGGAGGTTGCCCCGCTCGACAGCGTCATCTTAATGGGGGAGGCCAAAGCGGTGCCCGTCATGGCCGCGATGGCGGTCGCCACGAGCCCGAGCTGAATGAAGCGCCTCATCATGTCCAAACTCCTTGCCACAGAAATTTCGTCTGCAGGGCCATTGAAGCAAAGCGCGTGCCACGCGGCCAGATCGCTTGTGAATCAATCAGTTGAAATATTTGTGACACCGGTCGTCCTCGGATTTGTAAGGAAAATCGACAGAGGGCGAGATCGCACGGGCAAATTATGTTGAGTCTTGCGCGTGCCGTCTACGGGTTTGAGTTGTGCATCGTACGGAGACGCCTTGGTGATCCGAGACCTTTGGCGTCCCTCATCCTGCGTCGCAGCGAATCGACCTACGGTCGGGCGCATCCGCAGAGTGGCCAGGAATATGCAAAATAGATGCCATTTTACAGATTGAATGATAAAAAAATATTTCTAATCAATAAGTTGAATCCTACGTGTCGTGTCGTTTCGAAATGTGCGCCGCATTCAATTTGAGAACGGTGTCAAAATTTTCGACATTCGAGTGCCGATTTCAGGATCGGCGCCGCCCAAGCCCCTAGCGGAAACCCTGATGCATCTTATACTGCGGCGCAATTTGCACTCGTCGCAGGAGAGTCCCGTGCGCGTTCCCGTCCGCTTCCGTTTCTGGCCCGGACGATGGGCCGTTTGCATGCTCGCCGCACTTTCGCTGACTGCCTGCGGGGGCGGCGGCGGGAGCAGCAGCACGAGCGGCACGGGTGGCGGCACCGCGAGCTACACCATTGGTGGCAGCATCAGCGGTCTGACGGCGTCCGGTTTGGTCCTGGCCGATGGGTCGGACACGCTGTCCGTCGCCGCCAACGCAACGTCATTCACGTTCGGTCAGGCGGTCTCCTCCGGGTCGACCTACGATGTCACGGTGGCGACCCAGCCCACCGGCGAGACCTGCAGCGTGTCTTCCGGGGGTTCCGGGACGGCCACGACGAATGTCACGTCGGTCAGTGTCAAGTGCGCCGCGAACACCTATAGCGTCGGCGGGACGGTGAGCGGGCTCAATGCCTCGGGACTGGTGCTCCAGAACAACGGGAGCGATAACCTGACGGTGAAATCGGGCGCTGCCACGTTCACCTTCGCTACGCCGCTCGACTACGGCGCGAATTATGCGGTGACGGTATCCACCCAGCCCACCGGGGAGACCTGCACGGTCTCCTCCGGTACGGGCACCGTCAAGGCGGCAGTGACGACGGTCAAAGTCAGCTGTGTCCCCACGACGTATACGGTGGGTGGCACGGTGAGCGGGCTGAATGCCTCGGGACTGGTGCTCCAGGACAATGGGGGCGATAACCTGACGGTGAACTCCGGCGCTGCCACGTTCACCTTCGCTACGGCGCTCGACTACGGCGCCAAATATGCCGTGACGGTATACACCCAGCCCACCGGCGAGACCTGCTCGGTGTCCTCCGGCAGCGGCACAGTGTCCCAGGACGTGACCACGGTCAGTGTGAGCTGCTCGGCGATCACGTTGTCCGTTTCCGGCGGCGCAAGTGGGCTCACCGCCGCGGGCCTGAAAGTGCGCTTCTATGCCGCCGGTCAGGCGCTCGCCGTCTCTCCGGTGGCGTCGGGATCGGCACCGTATACCTACTCCAATGTGCCTTACGGCACCAGCATCGCAATGGTGATCGCGGCACAGCCGGGCTGGGAGACGTGCGCGGCCGCCAGCGGCAATTTCTCCGGGACGATTACCAACGACGTGACGGGTGAGAATCTGACTTGTACGGCGGATACCCCGACAGCGAATACGGTGACGACTACCGGCACGGCGCTCAGCGGACCCGATGGAGTCGCCGTGGACTCGGCGGGGAACGTTTTCATTGCCGACACGGCCGCCAACGAAATCCTCATGGTCAGCCCGTCAGGTGCGGTGACGCAGCTCGCCACCGCAGCTTCGCCTAATTTCAATTCGCCGGATGGCATTGCGGTCGATTCGCACGGGAATGTGTACGTCGCGGACACCAACAATAACCTGGTTCGCGAGATCGTGGCGAGCAATGGGGTGGTGTCCTCGAGCAGCCCGGTGATCACGCTGAACGATAATGGTGCGGCGGCCTACAATCAGCCCGAAGGGGTTGCGGTGGACGCCTCCGGTAATGTGTATGTGGCCGATACGTTCGACAATGACATTCGCGAAATTGAAGCCAGCAACGGGAGTGTGTCCGCAAGCAGCCCGGTGGTGACCCTGGCGGGAGGCACGACGACGGGTTGCATGGACGGAAGCGGCCCTGCAGCGGAATTCGACGCACCGACGGGTATCGCGGTGGACGCTTCGGGCGATCTGTACGTGGCCGACTCCAATAACAACGTGATTCGCAAGATCACCTCCGTGGGACCGACTGGCTCGAACACGGTGACGACCTGGGCCGGCGGGCAGGGGACCTGCAACAGCCTCTCGCCGGCCACCGGCGGTTATGTAGACGGTGCGAGCACCACCCAGGCGCTGTTCCAGAATCCAACGGGCGTAGCGGTGGACGCCGCGGGCAACGTGTTCGTGGCGGACTTGGGCAACAATGCGGTGCGTGAAATCACGCCCGCCGGGATGGTCTCGACCCTGGCCGGTGCCGCCAATCCGACCGGTGGCACGACGACGCCTTATCCGTTCAAATTGCCTTTCGGTATCACGGTAGGCAGTGCCGATACGCTGTACGTGAGCAATACCCAGGACAGTACCGTCGTCACGCTGACGCCCTGAGACGAGCGGCCGGCGGGGGGGCACGCCCACCCTGCCGGCCGTTTTGACGGTACGCGGGGTCCTGCGCCCGTCCTGTGCACTCGAGGCTGAGCCGAGCGTGAATCTGCGAACCCGCTCCATCCCCCGTTTGTGAGTTACGATCGCGCGGTGATTGGATATCTCGTTTGTGCCGTCACGTACGCTGCGCTGCTCGGCGCGTGCCTGACCGTCTGGCGGCGCCGTTTGACCGGCTCGGGGCTCACCCTGGCCGTGGCCGCGCAGCTCGGCTGGTCGACCGTGCTCGCGCTGCAGGGCGAGCACGCACTGTTCACCCCGGCATTGGTGATTGCCGCGGAGTATCTGCGCGAACTCGCCTGGACGATGGTGCTCATTCGCTGGCTGAGCGGGGCGGACGGGTCGCGCGTGGCGCTGGCGGTGCGCCGCGGTATCGCGGTACTCACCGCTCTGGTGCTGCTGTGGACGGTCGGGGCGCTGCTGCCGGGCCGCTCGGGCGTGATCGCCCGTGCGATGGAGCGCTATTGGCTGTGGGGCGCGTTCGGGCTCGCCATCGCCGGTTTGGTTCTGGTCGAGCAGGTGGTGCGCAATGCCCGTTCCGGACCCCGTTGGCAGGTCAAGTACCTCTGGGTCGCGATCGGGGCGTTGTTCGCCTGGGACCTGTGCCTGTACTCGGTCGCGATGCTGCACGGCAGCCTCGCCTCGATATTTTGGACGGACCGCGGCTTCGTGAACGCCTTGCTCGCGGTGCTGCTGGCCGTGGGTTTCAACCGCATCAGCGAGTGGGAGCCGGCTGCATTCCTCTCCCCGCGAGTCGTCTTCTTCGGGGCGACCTTGGTCGGCACGGCCCTCTACGTGCTGGTGATGGCGATCGGCAGCTACTTCGTGCGCCACCTGAGCGGCACCTGGGGGGAGGCCGGCCAGCTGCTGTTTCTGGCCGCAGGCGCGCTGGTGCTCGTGGTGGCGGCGCTCTCGGCGCAGTTTCGCGCCTGGTCACGGGTGACGCTCTCCAAGTATTTCTTCCCGTATCGCTACGACTACCGCACCGAGTGGCAGAAGCTCACCCGCGCACTCTCGGAAGAGGGCGATGCGCCGCTGTACGAGCGCATTGCGCGCACCATGGCGAGCCTTCTCAACGCCACCAACGGCGGACTGTGGCTGCGCGATCCGCAGGGCATCTACGTCCCGGCCGGCGGAGCGCTCGCGCCCCCGGGTGCGCCGCGGGAAGAGGGCTCGGCGCAGTTTTTCGACTACCTGCGCGGCCACGAATGGATCTGCAACCTCGAGGACGCTCGCGATCTGCGCCGTGACCACCGCGCGCACAAGGTGCCGCGTCTCGCCCGCTCGATGCCCACCCCGCCGGCGTGGATGCTGGACGACCCCCAGCTGTGGCTGATCGTCCCGCTGATCTGCCACGGCGCGCTGGTCGGGTTCGTCGCCATCGGCCAGCCGCTGGCCGGCATGCGCCTGTCTTGGGAGGAACTCGATCTGCTGCGGGCCGCGGGGCGCCAGGTGGCGAGCTTTCTCGCCTTCGAGCAGGCGGCCAAGCGACTCGCCGAAGCCCATCAGTTCGAAGCGATGAATCGCCTCTCAGCCGTGCTGATGCACGACCTGCGCCATCTCATCGCTCAGCAGGCGCTGGTCGTACAGAACGCGGCGCGTCACCGCGGCAACCCCGAGTTCTTCGACGATGCCATCCTGACGATCGAGAACTCCGTCAAGCGCATGACGCGCCTGATGGAGGAACTCAGAAGCGGGGTGCTCACCGAGCAGAACAGCCGGGTGGAACTCGCAGAGCTGTGCGCCGAGGCGATCCGGCGCTGCGCGCCGCAACAGCCCGTGCCGGCGCTGGAGGTGCGCGAGCGCGCAGAAGTCGTGCTGAACCGCGAGCGGCTGCTGCAGGTGCTCGAGCACCTGATCCGCAACGCCCAGGATGCCACTCCCGCGAGCGGATCGGTTACTGTATCGGTTCATACGGCAGATCTGCACGGTGTGATCGAAGTGCGTGACTCCGGCTGCGGGATGGATGAGGCGTTCGTCCGCGAACGGCTGTTCCGGCCATTCGATACCACCAAGGGCGAGCGCGGATTCGGCATCGGTGCCTACCAGGCGCGTGAGTTCGTGCGCAAGTGCGGCGGTGCGATCGAGGTCGAGAGTGCTCCGGGACGCGGAACACGCTTCACGGTGCGCCTGCCGCTCGCGCCACTGCTTTCCACACAAGAGGTCCGCGCGCTCGCGCTCCATGAGTTCCCATCCGAAGATTAGATGGCTGCTGGTCGAGGACGATCCGGGCTTGCAGCGCCAGCTGAAATGGGCGCTGGACGGGTTCGAGGTCGAGTGTGCCGGTACTCGCGAGGAGGCGCTCGTCGCTGCACGGCGGCTCGATCCGCCGATCGTGCTGCAGGATCTCGGGCTCCCGCCGGATCCGGACGGTGTGGAGGAGGGTTTCGCGACCATCACCGAGCTGCTGCGCCAAACGCCGGCCGCCAAGATCATCGTGGTCACGGGACGCGAGGGGCGCGAGCACGCGCTGCGCGCCATTCGCCTCGGCGCTTATGATTTCTGTCAGAAGCCGGTCGATCTCCAGGTGCTCGCGCTGATCATCGATCGGGCACGTCGGATTCATGAACTCGAGGCAGAGAACCGCCGCCTCGCCGAGAGCCGGCCGGCGAACGCCCTCGATGGGGTGATCGCCGCCAGCGAGTCGATGGTGAAAGTCTGCCGCCTGGTGCAGAAACTCGCCCCCACCCAGGCCACGGTGCTGCTGCTCGGGGAGAGCGGTACGGGCAAGGAGCGCCTCGCCCAGGCGCTGCATGGGCTGAGCGGTCGGGCGGCCCACCCCATGGTGGCCATCAACTGCGCGGCGATCCCGGAGAACCTGCTCGAGAGCGAGCTGTTCGGCTACGAGCGCGGCGCGTTCACCGGTGCGGTGAAGCAGACTCGCGGCAAGATCGAGATGGCCGACGGGGGCACGCTGTTTCTCGACGAGATCGGCGACATGCCGCTCGCCCTGCAGGCGAAGCTGCTGCGCTTTCTGCAGGAGCGGGTCATCGAGCGCGTCGGCGGGCGGGAACTGATTCAAGTGGACGTGCGCATCATCGCGGCTACGCACCGGGATCTGCAGGCGGCAATTGCCGAGAAGGCCTTCCGCGAAGACCTTTTCTACCGCATCAGTGAAGTCGGGGTGCACATTCCGCCGCTGCGCGAGCGCGGCTCCGATTCGGTGCTGATCGCCAATTACCTGCTTCAGGAGGCGTGCAAGCGTCACGGCAAGGCCCAGTTGAAACTCGCCCCGGAGGCCATCGCGGCCATCGAGCACTATCACTGGCCGGGCAATGTGCGCGAGCTGGAGAATCGTGTGAATGCCGCGGCGATCATGGCCGAAGGGAAGCTCGTGACCGCCGAGGATCTCACCCTCGAGCAGCCCGAGGGGGGCGGTGAAATTGTGCCGCTGCGCGAGGTGCGCCAGCGCGCCGAGACCGAAGCGGTGCAGCGGGCGCTGGCGATCGCGGGCGGCAACATCTCCAAGGCCGCCGAATTGCTCGGCGTGAGCCGCCCGACGCTCTACGATCTGATGGGGCGCACTGCCGGTCCGCCGGCAAAATAACACTGTCCGCATTTGGCGACGTGCTGCGCTGCTGCGTGGCGCGCCGCGTGAACCGCGTCACACTTTTTCCGGTGCGGTGCCCGGCGTGCGTGGCGGCTCCGGTGGGTGAGTGTGTGACCTGGTTCCGCCGCGTGTTTTGTACCTATTCGCGTTATGTCGCCTGTCCGTGTGTTATGTTTGAAGTTATGTTGTGGGTCAGTGCGAAGTGACAATTTGCGGCACCTTGTGGTCGCCAAACCGATTGACTGCGGTCCAGAACGCTATTGATCAATAATTCAGCACGTTACGATGAATATCGATTGTCTCACTTGAAATTGCCGTCTGTACCGACCGACAGATGGCTCGGAGACGGCGCGTGCACTCGGTCGTGAAATTCCCTAATCCATTGATTTTAAAACGATAACAGTACTGGCATGATGCTTGCATGCTCCCGCTCCGGGAGCCGTCACATTTGCCTGGGAAGGGCGTGCCGGCTGCGAAGTCCTCGGGATGGTCCCGGGATGCGGAGCCGATATGCGCGCGTGGATGTCAGTTCGAATTCTCACCGGCACGATGGTCGTGCTGGCGTCGATTGCGTTGGCCGGTTGTGGCGGCAGCGGAGCGGCGATTGGAGCCAGCGGTTCGAGTACCAAATCGGCGGCCGGCACATCGGGCAGCGGGAGTTCCTCTGGCTCCGGGTCGTCAGGCGCGTCCATCACGGTGAATATCTCCGGTACGCCGCCGGCGACGGTGACGGCGGGCCAGATCTACAGTTTCACGCCCAGCGTGACGGTCAGCAGCGGCACGGCGACGTTCTCGGTGCAAAATGCGCCGGCCTGGGCGAACTTCAATACGAGTACTGGGGCGCTCACCGGGACACCCACGGCGGGCGACGTCGGCACCTACTCGAACATCATCATCAGCGCGTCGGACGGCAACGCATCCGCATCGCTGCCACCCTTTACCATCACGGTCACCGCGGCGGCTTCGGCTTCCGTGTACATTTCCGGCTCGCCTGCGACCACAGTGATCGCCGGCCAGGCGTACAGCTTCACGCCGACCGTCACGGTCAGCAGCGGCACGGCGACGTTTTCCGTGCGGAATGCCCCGTCCTGGGCGACCTTCAATACCAGTACGGGGGCACTGACCGGGACGCCGACGGTGGCCGACGTAGGCACCTATTCGAACATCATCATCAGCGCCTCGGACGGCGGGTCCTCGGCGTCTCTGCCGGCTTTTGCGATCACGGTGGGTGCGCCGGCCGCCACCACGGTGAATATCTCCGGCACGCCACCGACGGCTGTGACGGCCGGTCAGACCTATAGCTTCAAGCCGACCGTGACGGTCAGCGGCGGCACGCCGACCTTTTCGGTGCAGAATGCCCCGTCCTGGGCGAGTTTCAATACGAGCACGGGCGCGCTCACGGGCACACCGGCGCTGGCCGATGTCGGTACGGACTCGAATATCATCATTACCGCCTCCGACGGCGGCACCTCGGCATCACTGCCGGCCTTTGCAATCACGGTTGCGGCGCCGGCATCCTCGAGCGGTGGGGTGGACATCTCGTGGACTCCTCCGACCACTACGACGAATGGTTCGACGCTGACCAACCTGGGCGGCTACAACATTTACTACGGCACCAGTCCGAGCGCGCTGACCCAGAAGGTGCAGATCACCAACATCGGCGTGACCAATTACGTGCTCACCGGGTTGTCCAGTGGAACCTGGTACTTCGCCGTGACGTCGTATACGACCGGCGGTGCCGAAAGTGTTCCCTCGAACGTGGTGAGCGCGACGATTTGATCACCGGAGTGTCGGAAATTGCCGACACTTCGTGAACCAAAATTTGCGACTTTTACGCGCGTTTGCGCCGTCTTTCACGGTAGAATGTCTCCCGCACGAGGGGTGTCCGATCGGAGTCGACCGGACGCCCTTTGCGGTCCGGCGGCAGGGCACGGACTGTGAGCGGACCATCGTCCGCAGGGCACGATGCACCTGTGATGGGTTTCGTTCCTATTCGGTGTGAGGAGCGTGAAGTGTGCGGAACGCGCGCGGTGTAATTCCGGTCTCGCGGTGGAGCCTCGGCGTAGCGCTGTTGGCGCTGGCTCTGGCGGGGTGCGGCGGATCTTCGGCGTCGAATCCGCAGGCCGTGGCGTCGTCTTCCTCTTCCTCCTCGACTGCGACGTCGTCTACCTCATCAGCCCCACCGAATCAGGTCAAATCAGCTACAGGGGCTGCGGACGTGTCCTGGACCCCCCCGACCACCACGGCTGATGGCTCGACCCTGCTGAACCTCGCCGGCTACGAGATTTACTACGGCACCAGCCCCAGCGCATTGACCCAGAAGATTCAGGTCACCAATGTCGGGGTGACGACTTACGTGATCAGCGGCTTGACGAGCGGAACGTGGTACTTCGCCGTGACCTCCTACACCAGCAATGGTGCCCAGAGCGTGCCCTCGAACGTCGTGAGCAAGACGATCTCCTGAGCGCCGCGCGGCGACATCCGCTCGCGAGCGGACCCGTCGTCGCGATTGCGCTGCTCGGTCTGGTCGGGTGCCGTGCGATCCTCACGCCGCTCGGGCTTACGACCGGTTCCGCAACGGTGTCCTGGACGCCGCCGACACGCACGGCCAATGGGACCACACTGAGGAACCTCGCCGGCTACGTCATCTACTTTGGCCGAAATCCCAGCGCGCTGACGCGCAGCGTGCAGATTGCCGATGTCCGAACCACGAAGTACGTGGTCCGCGGTTTGAGCCCTGGCACCTGGTACTTCGTGGTGACCGCTTATACGCGCAGTGGTACCCAGAGCGTCCCGTCGAATGTCGCCCGCAAAACGATTCCCTGAGCGGGTGGTGGCCGAGTCTGCGCATGCTGAGGGCTTCGACGGGGCAGGGTGTGTGACCCTAAAGTGTGCTCCACGTCCGGAAACGCCGTCCCGACTATGTTTCTATTTTGCGCCCCGTTCGGGCCGGGAGAGCATCAGAGCGCGGGAACAGGTATAATAATTTAATATTATTCAATGG
>OFHJ01000699.1_pt1 | contig 11764 bp, 12 predicted proteins | sample 1522001 | NCBI WGS metagenome assembly OFHJ01 (sample SAMEA2464838, study PRJEB22497) | soil metagenome | biome: Grassland; feature: Farmland; material: Clay | place: Australia | collected 2013-02-01 | depth 1.2 m | reverse complement strand
ACGTGGCCGCGTGGATCTGGGCGCTGCTGGCCTTCCGTCATCATCCCGTGCTGCTCGGCACGGCGGTGCTCGCCTACGGGTTCGGACTGCGACACGCGGTCGATGCCGATCACATCGCGGCGATTGATAATGTGACGCGCAAGCTGGTGCAACAGGGACGCGAGCCTCTGAGCGCGGGCCTGTACTTCTCGCTCGGGCACTCCACGGTGGTGACGGCACTGACCGTCGCAGTCGCCCTCGTCGCAGTGCACTTGGGGCGCGGCCTGGGGCAGCTGAAGCTCCTCGGCGCCGTGCTGGGCACGGTGGTGTCGGCCGTCTTTCTATTTGCGATTGCGGCGGCCAACCTGGCCATCCTGGCCGGCACCTGGCGCGAGCTGCGCGCTGCTCGGCAAGGGGCGCAGAGCGCGCCTGTTGGCGCGCCACCGGGCGGGCTGCTGATGCGCCTGTGGCGACGGATTTTCAACCTCGTCGAGCACAGTTGGCACATGTACCCGGTCGGCGTGCTGTTCGGGCTGGGCTTCGATACGGCGACGGAGATCGGCCTGCTCGGCGTGTCGGCGCTCAGCGTGGCGCACGGGCTCTCCCCGTGGGCCGTGCTGGCGCTGCCGGGCCTGTTCTGCGCCGGCATGGCGCTGGTCGACACCGGCGACAGCATCGCGATGACCAGCGCCTACGGGTGGGCGTTCGTGCGCCCGGTCCGTAAGCTGTATTACAACTTCACGCTGACGGCGCTCTCGGTGACCGTCGCAGTGCTCGTCGGGGGGATCGAGACGCTCGGACTGCTCGCAAGGTCGCTTCGGTCGCACTCGCCGCTGTGGCAGTGGGTCGCCGCCGCCAACGAGCACTTCGGCGCGCTGGGCTACGGCATCGTGGGCGTGTTCGTGCTCGGTTGGCTCGCCTCGGTGATGCTCTACAAGCTCGGCGGCTACGAGGCCGCTTGAGGCGCGCGCAACTTCGCCCGGTGCGCCTGCGACAAATTGCGGGGCGGGTATAGTGACCGAGACGCGCAACGGCTCTCGGATCAGTGCAACGGGGAATCGGCAGCGGACGACGTCAGGCGCGTCGTCGTGCCGCTGCGGCCGATGGCCGCAGCGGCACTAGGAACTCAGGAACTCAATGAGTTCAGCTGCGCGCGTTGTAGGACGCGCACCAGCCATCGGCGTTGACCGAGTAGCCGGCGTAGATCTGGCAACCCCCGTAGCCGCTCTTCTGCCCCGGCTTGCCGAGGAAGAAACGGCATATGCCGCAACGGTCACCCGGCTTGAAGTTCGGGTACTTCTTACGGTCGACGTTGCTGGCGTGCGCGCGGTAACCCAGCGACTTCGCCAGCGGATCGCTCTCGGACAAGTGCGGCAGGTTCTCACCGGCAGCGGACGCAGTACGCGGCTTGAGGCCGATTGCAGCGACGGACGCGGCAACGGCGGCCCCTGCGAGGAAAGCGCGGCGGGAGGGATCGGTTTGATTCTTCGAGTCTGACACAGCACACCTCTTCCATATCGGCGGGTGGCGCAAGTATCGGTCAAGCGTTGCCACGGTGGCAACCACCAGTGTGCGCGGGATATACCTATGGCACGTGCTCGGGTATTGCGTGCGGCGGGGCCGCGGGCCGGTCCACAGCGCCGTATGTCGCAATTAGCGGGCGCGGCGCAGCGTGAGGTTGATGCGCTGCCGGCCGAGCCTGGGGTGTTGCCCATCGGCGACAGGTGCGATGCCGTGGAAAGCGAGCCGCGCCGGACCGCCCCAGACGACCACGTCGCCATGTTCGAGTGGCAGGCGCAGCGGACGCTCGCGACGCCTCAGGCCACCGAACAGGAACATCGCCGGCAGGCCCAGGGAGAGCGAGACGATCGGGGCGGTGAAATCGGCTTCGTCCCGATCTTGGTGCAGCGACATGCGCGCGCCGGGGACATAGCGGTTGATCAGGCATGCGTCGGGTTCGAAGCGCTCAAAGCCGGCAGCGAGCGCTGCCGCGGCGGCGAGCTCTCGGATCGGCTGCGGCAGGCCGGGCCAGGGTCGAGCGCTCTGCGGGTCGAGCGGGCTGTAGCGGTAACCGTGCCGGTCCGAGATCCAGCCGAGTGCGCCGCAGTTGGTCATGCTGACGGACATCGGCTGCCCCCCCGGCGTGATCATGTGCCGCAAGGGGACCTCGGCGACGATGCGCGCAATCGCCTCCAGTAGCGCGTCCTCCCACGGTAGGGCAAAGCCCTCCAGCCGGGCGAGGCCGGTCGGCAGGGGCAGCGGCGCGGTGGCCTGGGTGAACAGGTCAGGCTCGATCATCAGCATCTGGGGACGGTCCGTAGTGCACTCATGATACCCATCGGGCCGTCAGGTGATCCGCACAAGCGCGGACACCGAGAGTCGTGCGCACGAGTAGCGCAGGTGAGCGCTGCAGGAGAGGTGTGCGAGTGCCGCTCAGAGCCACCGGGCCCACTCGGCCCGGACGCGCCTCAGTTTTTCCGCTGCCTGCGGTTGCGCACGTAAAAACGCGAAGTCCGCGAACTCGAATCCGGGGGCGACGGTGCAGCCGGCGAGCGCAAAATCCCCGAGCGCAACGGCTGCCTGCCAGTAATTGGCCGCGACGGCGTGTACCGGACCGCTATCGCGGCTGGCCGCCTGCAGGATCACACTGTGAGGCCGATCGACGTTCGGGTCGGTGAGCATCAGCTCGAGCGGTCCGCCTTCGTACAGATGCCAGATCTCATCGGAGCGGACCCGGTGCCAACGACTGTGGCTGCCCGCCGTCAACAGGAAATAGATGGTCGTGGCCGCGGTTCGCGATTGCGCCGAGCCGGTCCCCTGGACGATGGACTCGGAGCGGTAAATTTCCCGGTAGAAGCCGCCCTCGGGATGTGGGCTCAGGCGCAGAGTTTCGATCAGCTCACGGGCTCGCGGGTGCATGCGCGCCCTCCCTCAAGACAGTGCAATCGGCTTTCAATCGTAGCGCATTGCGCCGGGCAAGAACGCCGCAGCGCCGCCGAGCGGCCAATCGGGCGGCGGCCTGAACGCTGCCCCGACTTGCGGCGCGGCGCTACGGCAGTGCGTTTGGTGGAATACTCCGCTACCGGATGCCGAGCGGAAGCGCCGAGCACGGGACACCTCGCCGGCGGTGCAGTTTGACAGCGGGGCAGGTGGGCACATGAGCGATAGCGGTTTTACGGGTGAGTTTCCCGTCTACGGCCCCGAGCAGGTACACGCACGGCTGGATTATGAGGGGTGCATCGCGGCGGTGCGCACTGCCATGACCCGTTTTTCCGCGCTTGGGCTGGCGCAACCGCTGCGCAGCATCGTGCAAATTGCTCCCTCGGAGCTGCTGGGCGTGATGCCCGGCGCCTTGAGCGACCGCGACGGGTTCGGCGTGAAGGTGATCTCGGTATTTCCGGACCGCCAACGCCCTGGACGGTCCTTTCACCGCGGCATCGTCGTTCTGTTCGATCATGAGGACGGACAGGTCCTCTGCATCGCCGATGCCGGTGCGGTGACTGAAATCCGCACCGCCGCAGCCTCGGCTGTGGCAACGGACGCACTGGCCCGTACGGATGCGCGTCGACTCACCCTGTTCGGGTGCGGCGCGCAGGCGCGCTCGCATGCGAGGGCAATCGCACGAGTGCGTCGACTCGAGGAGATCTTGGTGTGGGGCCGCTCTGCGGAGCGAGCGAGCGAATTTGCGGCGCAAATGACCGAAACACTCCGGATCCCGGTCAGGGCCGTTGTCGATCCGCGCCAAGCTGCGGCCGCGGCCGATATCATTTGTACGGTGACCGCAGCGACGACCCCGGTGCTGCGGGGAGCGTGGGTACAGCCCGGCACGCACGTGAACGTGGTGGGCTCGAGTCACCGCGGACCGGTTGAGGTCGATGAGGCGCTCGTGGTCTCGAGTCGCTACATCGTCGACAGCCGCCGCTCGGCTCTGGCGGCGGCGGCAGAGTTTCTGCTCGCCAAAGAGGCCGGCCTGATCGGTGACGATCACATTGCCGCAGAGATCGGCGAGGTGCTTCTCGGCACCGTGCCTGGGCGAACCTCTGGCGAGCAAGTCACGGTGTACAAATCCCTCGGTCACATCGTGCAAGACCTTGCCGCCGTGAAGTATCTGCACGCCCGGGCGACAGAATCGGTGGGGCGCAAGGGGTAATCACGCGATGGACAGCGTCTCGGCGCAGCTGCATGCGATCCAGCCCGTCGGCCCTGGGCGACCATCCTGCACCTCAGAGGCCGCTAACCGAGTTCGGGGGCGAGCTGGCGTAGCGCAGGCGCTTCGCGCTGCTGCACCCGCCATCCGGCAAAAGCCAACACGAAGCACGCTGAGACGCACCACCCCGCCAGCCACAACATCTGCGTCGGGAGCGCGACGCCTCGGTCGATCAGCCAGCCCGAAAGGCCCGGTCCGATTGCGGTCGAGAACACCATGGCCGCGACGATGATCGCGCGGATGCCACCGAGGTTGGCGAGTCCGTACACTTCCGGCCACAGAGCGCCGAGCAGGGTGGATGAAAACCCGCTGCTGACACCGAACAAGAGCATGAACACATACACGCCCCACACCGGTGTGACTAGGGCGATCAGGGTGGAGGCGAGCGCGAGTGGCAACAGGAAGTAGGGCAGGAGCTTCAGGGCTCCGAACCGATCGATCAGCTGGCCGCAGACCAGGCCGAACACCACCGTCGTCACTGCCAGCACCGGATAGGCGGCCGCGAAGACCAGCGGGTTGTAATGACGTACGGCGATGAGATAGTCCTGGTTGAAGAAAATGACGGTCGCGATGAGAGGGGGTGCCAGGGTCCCGAACAGCAACAGGTACAGGACCGGGTCGCGCAGCACTTGTGCGCGGGTCCAGTCGCGTGCGGTGCGGTGAGCGCTCACCTTGGCCTCGTGCGAGTGCGGCACGCGTTCGACTCTCATCAATGCCATGATGACCGGCAGTCCGATCAGCAGGATCAGGGCTGCGGAGACGATCCACGATGCCCGCCAGCCGCCGCTGTAGCGGTCGATCAGCACCACCACCACGGGCAGCAGCGCGATGCCGGCCTGCTGACCGGGCACCACCAGTGCCATTGCGCGGCCGCGGTTGGCGACGAACCACCGTCCGATCTCGGTCAGAGCGGTTTCGGTCATCATGCCCTGGCCAAACAGACGCAGAAGGTAGATCGCGAGGGTGAGCATCACGAGATTGGGTGCGACGGTGATCAGCACACACCCCAGGGCGAACGCCGGCATCGTGAAACGGACTACCTTCCAGCCTGGCATCAGGTCGAGCATCCGTCCGATCCAGGGGAGGCTCAGTGCGCTGCCCAGGGTGGCCAACATGTACAGACCGCCGAAGGCGCCATCCGAGAGATGAAATGTGGCGCGCAGCGCGTTGCTGGACATCCCAATGAAGAAGGTCTGTCCGAACGAGGAGAACAGTGTGAGCAGGAAGCCGCCAGCGACCCAGCGGGCATTGCCTTTGAGAAACTGTAGGGTATCGCGTCCGAAGTCGCGCATAAGTCCGTGCAATGGAAAAGTCCCCCCGGAGTGTACCGAGGACCCACCTGCCGATTCGGCGCAAAAGGGGTAGGCGGACGTCTTTCTGTGGTACCTCGATTCGCCACGCTGCTGCGCGCGGCCACACGGCATCGGCGAGTAGCTCGGCGAGGACGCGGGCGGCTCTGGCGCAACGGCCTGATGGGGCTCGCGCACCGCGCGCATCGTCCCGAGGATTCCGACTTGAGAGGGAAGGGTATGTCCCCTCCAGACTGCCCGGGGCCGGACTCGAACCGGCACGGGGTTGCCCCCGAGGGATTTTCGTACCCGCTACGGTTTACACCGCTGCGCACCGAGCGGTGCGCATTTGGGGTCTGGACTTTACCTTTGCCATGCCGCCGTGGCGCGCGGTTTAGGCAGGGGCCGTCAAGTCTCTACACTTTCCGCACGGCACAGCGGCCGTGCGGCTTAGCTCGGTATTGCAGCCACCCTCACGTGCTGCTGGTCCACCGACTTTGACCCCATTCACGCCGGGGGTTTCCACCCCGGGTGCTCAACTTCGTTAAGTCCCTTGCGTCTACCCATTTCGCCACCCGGGCACGGGAGGCTGGCGCATTCTACCCGAGGGTCAGAAATCCCTGGCATCAAATCGCCCGTGATGCAATAAGGGGCCCTACGTACGGACAGATGCGCACTGCCTATAGAGATAAATGTCCGAATTGGGGAGACTTAGCGCCCATCAGGGCTTTAGATGGGCCGACGTGAGGCATGTCCGAGACGACGCTCAAGGGCGAAAATGTACATCTGTGGCGCGGCGAGCGGCATGTGCTGCGCGGGGTCAGCTTCACGGTATCGGGCGGAGAGTGCCTGCAATTGACCGGGCCGAACGGCGCGGGCAAGACCAGCCTGCTGCGCACCGTGTGCGGGATGTCCTACCCGGAGGCCGGCCAGATCACCTGGCGCGGGGCGGACGTGCGGGACGATCTGCCGGGCTTTCATGCTGAAATGGCTTACCTCGGCCACGAGCCGCCCCTGAAAATGGAACTCACGGGGCGTGAGAACCTGCACTACTGGGTCGGCGTGCGCCGCCGCTACACGCGCGCGGAGCTCGACGCGGTACTCGAGCGGGTCGGCGCTGAGCGCTGGGCCGAGCGGCCGGTGCGCACGCTCTCGGCCGGTCAGAAACGGCGCGTGGCACTGGCCGGGCTGCTGCTGATGGCCGTGCCACTTTGGCTGCTCGATGAACCGACGACGAATTTAGATGTCGAAGGGCAGCGTCTGGTGGGCGCACTGATCGACGAGCATCTTGCCGCCGGCGGGCTCGCCATGGCGGCCGTACACCATCCGCTCGGGATTGCCGAGCGCGGGCTGCGGCGATTGGAGCTAGGCCGTGTCTGAGCTGAGTGTGATCCAATCCCCCCTGGCGCAGCCCGGACGGGAAGCGTGCGGCGCGCCGGGTGCCCTGGCGGTGGCCTGGCTCATGCTCGAGCGCGACCTCAGGTTGGCGTTCCGCAAGTCGAGCCAGCTGGTCCAGCCGCTGGCCTTCTTCGCCATGGTGACCACGCTGTTCCCGCTGGCGATCACCCCGGAACTGACGCGGCTGCGGCACATCGCCTCGGGCGTGCTGTGGGCCGGGGCGCTGCTCGCCTCGCTACTCGCCCTGGAGTTTCTCTTCCGTGACGATGCCCAGGACGGCACCCTCGAACAGTACGCGCTCTCGGGCCGGGCGCTCACCGGGTTGCTGGCGGCCAAGACGGCCGCGCACTGGTTGCTCACCGGCTTGCCGCTGGCGCTGATGGCGCCGCTCGCGGCCGTGGCGCTCGGCGTGCCGGGGCGCGCGCTGCCGGGCATCCTGGCCTCGGTCACGCTGGGAACCGTGACGATGAGCCTGTTGGGCGCGGTCGGTGCGGCACTCACCCTCGGGGTGCGGCGCGCCGGGGCGCTGCTGTCGTTGCTGACACTGCCGCTGGCGATCCCGGTGCTGATCTTCGGGGCGCACGCGACGCAGTTGGCGATCCGCGGTGAGTCCTACGGTGCGTCGCTGACGCTGTTGGCCGCCTTGGCCGTGTTCGGCATGACCCTGGCGCCCCTGGCGGCGGCGGCGGCCGTGCGCATCAACCTGGAGTGAGGGTTCACCGAAGATGAGCTGGACCTGGTTTCATCGACTGGCATCCCCGCCGCACCTGTACCGCACCGCCGGGCGCCTGACGCCCTGGTTCGGTTGGCCCGCCGCAGTGCTGATCCTGGCCGGCCTGGTCGGCGGGCTGTGGCTTTCGCCGCCGGATTACCAGCAGGGTGATGCGTACCGCATCCTCTACGTACATGCCCCCAGTGCATGGTTGTCACTGATGGTGTACACGATCATGGCCGTGGCGGGCGCGATCGGCCTGATTTGGCGTATGAAAGTGGCACACGCGGTGGCCGCCGCCGCCGCGCCCATCGGCGCGTCCTTCACGTTGGCGACCCTCGTCACCGGCTCGCTGTGGGGCAAGCCGATGTGGGGCACGTACTGGCAATGGGATCCGCGTCTGACCTCCGAGCTGCTGCTGTTCTTTCTGTATCTGGGTTACATGGGGCTGCGCGCGGCGTTCGAGGACTTGCAGCGTGCCGACCGGGTCAGCGCCGTGCTCGCCGTGGTGGGCGTGATCAACGTGCCGATCATTCATTACTCGGTGGTGTGGTGGAACTCGCTGCACCAGGGGCCCTCGGTGATGTACCTGGGCAAGCCGACCATGCCGCCCTCGATGCTGGTGCCGCTGCTGATCATGTTCCTCGGCTTCACACTGTTTTTCGGTGCGGTGCTGATGGTGCGGCTGCAGGGTGAGGTGCTCAACCGGGAGCGCGCCGCGCGCTGGGTGGCAGAGGAGCTCGGGGCATGATGCAGTTTCTCGACATGGGTGGATACTATCCCTGGGTGTGGCCGGCGTACGCCGTGGCGCTCGGGGTGATGGGTTTGAACATCTACTGGGCCAAGCGGCTGCGCGAGCGCGCGCGGCGCGCGGCGCTGCGTAGGCTGCAGATTCAGGAGGAGCCATGACACCGACTCGACGCCGCCGGCTGCTGCTGGTCATCGGGATTCTCGCCGGTGTTTCGATCGCCGGCGGACTTGCGCTCTCGGCGTTTCGCCAGAACGTGACCTTCTACTTCATTCCGAGCCAGGTCGCCGCGGGCAAGGCCCCGGTCGGGGAGTCCTTCCGCCTCGGGGGCCTGGTGGCCAAGGGCAGCGTGCACCGCTCCCCGGGCAGCATGGAGGTGCGCTTCATGGTCACGGACCTCAAGCACGAGATACCGGTCGAGTACACCGGTGTGCTGCCGGACCTGTTCCGCGAGAACGCCGGGGTGATCGTGCACGGCAAGCTCCTGCCCGACGGGGTGTTCGTCGCCGACCAGGTGCTCGCCAAGCACGACCAGTATTACCGTCCGCCGGGCATTCACCAGAAGTGGGGGATCGATCACGGCGACCCCCGTGACCCGGCGCTCGAGGCACGCGCCAACCCCGGCTCACACCACAGCAGCATCCAGGCGGCTACGGAGTACGCGAAGTGATTCCAGAGCTTGGGCAGTTCGCGCTCATCCTGGCACTGCTGCTGGCCGTGCTGCAGGCCTTCTTCGGTATCGCCGGCCCGGCGTTCGGACGCGAGCGCTGGACGGCCGCGGTGGTCCCGGCAGTCACCGGGCAGTTCGTCATGGTGGCAACCTCGATGGGCTGCCTGATGGCCGCCTTCATCGGTAATGACTTCACCGTCAAGTACGTCGCGGAGAACTCCAACTCCTCGCTGCCGGTGTTCTACCGCATCGCGGGCGTGTGGGGTTCGCATTCCGGTTCGCTGCTGCTGTGGATCTTCCTGCTGGCGTGCTGGACGCTGGCGGCCGCCTACGGCACCAGACGCCTGCCGCGCAAGTTCGCCGCGCGCGTGCTCGGGGTGCTCGGCACGATCAGCATCGGCTTTCTGCTCTACACGCTGCTGACGTCCAATCCGTTCGTGCGGCTCGATCCGCCCTGGGCGGACGGGATGGGGCTGAACCCGATCCTGCAGGATCCGGGGCTGGTGGCGCACCCACCGGTGCTCTACACCGGGTACGTCGGCCTCGCGGTCGCTTTTGCATTCGCCGGAGCGGCGCTGCTCGAGGGGCGGCTCGATCGCGAGTGGGCCCGCTGGACGCGGCCCTGGGCCACCGGCGCGTGGGCGTTTCTCACCTGCGGCATCACGCTCGGCAGCTGGTGGGCGTATTACACGCTCGGCTGGGGCGGGTTCTGGTTCTGGGACCCGGTCGAGAACGCCTCGTTCATGCCCTGGCTGATGGGCACGGCGCTCATTCACTCCCTCGCGGTCACCGAGAAGCGCGGGCTGTTCAAGAGCTGGACGCTGCTGCTGGCGGTCCTCGGGTTCTCACTCAGCCTGATCGGGACTTTCCTGGTGCGCTCCGGGGTGCTGATCTCGGTGCACTCGTTCGTGGCCAGCCCGGGCCGCGGGGAGTTCATCCTGACCTTCCTCGTGATCATGATCGGTGCGGCGCTGGCGCTGTACGCCTGGCGGGCACCGCAGATGCAGTCCGAGGCCGGGTTTGAATTCACCGCGCGCGAGTCGTTCCTGCTGTTCAACAACATCCTGCTGGTGACTGCCTGCGGAACGATTTTCGCCGGCGAGATGGCGCCGATCATTTCGATCGCGCTCGGACTCGGCAAGCTCTCGGTCGGCCCGCCGTACTTCAATCCGACCTTCCTGGTCTCGATGCTGCCGCTGCTGGTGCTGTTGCCGTTCGGGATCCACGCGCGCTGGAAGCGCGGCGGCCTCGGGGACCGCGGCCGCAAGTTGCTCATCGCGCTCGGTGCGGCGGCGCTGATCGGCTGCGCGGTCGCGTTCGGTGTGTTCACCGGCGCCGGCGTGCTCTCGCCGGTCGCGATGACGCTCGGAGCGTGGATCATCATCGCCTCGCTGATCGACCCGATCGACCGGCTGCGCCGGCACATCGCCATTCCGCGCGCGGTAATCGGCATGACCGTCGCGCACATCGGGCTCGGCGTGTTCGTGATCGCCATGACGTCGGTGCAGGGCTTCACCGCCGAGCAGGACGTGGCGCTCACCCGCGGCATGGTGGCGCGCGACGGGGGCTACTCGTTCCAGTTCCGGCGCATCGAACCGGTGCGCGGACCGAACTACGGCGGCGTGCAGGCGAAGATGATCGTCAGCCACGACGGCAAGCCGATTGCGGTGATGTATCCGCAGAAGCGCACCTACTGGGTGCAGCACATGGTCACGACGCACTCGGCGATCGACATCAACGGCGGCAGCAACATCCTCGTGGCGCTGGGACAGGACCTCGGTGACGGGCGGTGGAGCTTCCGGCTCCAGGTGCGTCCCCTGGTGCTGTACATCTGGATCGGCGCGCTGATCATGGCCGCCGGCGGACTGCTCGCCCTCACCGACCGGCGCTACCGTCTTGCCGAGTCGCGTGCCGCGGAGGCGGCCGGGGCGCTCCCGGCCGAAGGGAGCGCGTCATGATCCGCTACTTCGTGCCGCTGGCGCTGTTTGCGGGGCTCGTGCTGGTGTTCGGCATCGGCATCCACGAGGCGCCCCGCAAGGACCTGGTGCCCTCGCCGCTGATCGGCAAGCCCGCCCCGGCGTTCGCGCTGCCGAGCCTGACCGACCCGGGCACCAAGGTGAGCAACACCGCGTTGCGCGGACATTGGTACCTGCTCAACGTGTGGGGCACCTGGTGCGTCTCGTGCCGCGTCGAGGAGCCGGAATTGCTCGCCATCGCCCACACCGGCGTGGTGCCGCTGATTGGCCTGGATTGGAAGGACAGCCGCGAGGCGGCGGTGCGTTACCTCGCACAGCGGGGCAACCCGTACCAGCAGATCGCGTTCGATCCGGGCGGACTCGAGGCGATCCACTGGGGCGTCTACGGAGCGCCCGAGACGTTCATGGTCAATCCCCAGGGCATCATCGTGTACAAGTACATCGGCCCGATTACCCCGGGTGCGTGGCGGCGGGACTTCCTGCCGCGGCTGCAGGCTGCGCAGGCGGAGTCGGGCTCATGAGGCGGCTCGCGCCCTTCGCCAGCGGGTTACTTGCAGCGCTGGTGTTGCTCGCCGCTCCGTTCGCCCACGCGATCGCCCCGACGCGCATGCCGACCCCGGCGCTCGAAGCGCGCTACGAGAAGCTGATCCACGACTTCCGCTGCATGCAGTGCCAGGATGAATCGCTGGCCAACTCGCCGGTCAGCCTCGCGGCCGACATGCGCCGGCAGATCCGCCAGATGCTCCTCGCCGGGGATACCGACCAGCAGATCCGCAACTTCTTCG
>OFHJ01000698.1_pt1 | contig 11771 bp, 11 predicted proteins | sample 1522001 | NCBI WGS metagenome assembly OFHJ01 (sample SAMEA2464838, study PRJEB22497) | soil metagenome | biome: Grassland; feature: Farmland; material: Clay | place: Australia | collected 2013-02-01 | depth 1.2 m | reverse complement strand
CGGGATACCCTGAGCATACGCATAGGTGAAGAAATCCGCGAGGTTAGGCGTCCAGGGCTGAATCCACGCCATAGATCACGCCAGGTGCAGACTCGCCTTAACGGCCGGGTCCATGCCACGGGCGTTCGCGGCTCCTTTCTCGGTGATCTCGAGATTCATCATCGGCTCTTCCCGACCACCATCGCGGTCTTTCTTCAGGATCTCCACGGAAGTACTCTTCGGTCGCCGTTTCCCCTTCGGGTTTGACTTGTCGCGATGACTGATATCGGACGCCAAGGCGGAACGGGTCGCCTGTTCTACAGAGCGTTCCTGGGCGGCATCCAACTGGTCTTCGTGAGCTCCCCGGATCTCGTTTTCCGAGATCGGCTTGTCAAGCGAATAGACAAGACCTGTGAAGTCCACCAATTTTCCGTGCACATCCTTGCGCTCACGTGCTCCGTAACGAAGCAACTGAGAAAGCACTCCGTCCCGCTGCGAATCTGTCATATCGAGCGGGAAAGAGCGCTGCTGCCCCGATGGAATCTCAAGCCGGATGACTTTCTGGATCTCTGGTACCCGAACGTTGAAGATAAACGTACTTCGCGTGCTGTTCGCGACAAATAGTTTCATATGATCTCCAAAAAAATGCCGGCATAAGCCGGCTCAAGGGACCTCAAGATGCCGACCCTTACGAGTACGGCATGCTCACTTCGGTGACACCTTCGGAACGCCACACCCATCCGGAAGTGGAACGCAGCTCGAGGAGTTCCGTGATGGCGCCATCGGGCGTCGGTGTGGCGATCTTGATCGGGGCCGCCACGTCGTTGTACATGACTGTCACCGCCGTGGTCGCAGGCTCCATCTCGGCACCAAACACGTTGGTGTTGATGCCGGGGATAACCGGACGCTCGACCTCGGGGATGATGATGAGCACGGCATCATTGCCGCCGGCGCCCTGGCCGATCAGCGTGTCATCGTAGTACCACTCGATCGAATCGCCAGCTTCCTGCGCCACGGTCTTGACGACCTCGGCAACCGTGGAAGTACCGCCGCCCGGGCGCTGGTAATTCACGACCTCGACGATGTCGCCGTACTGCATCTGCAGGAATTCTCTCTGCGGCGAGAGAATGATGATCTTGTTATTGACATAGGCACCGGACTGGAACATCCGAGTTTTCAGCTCCACGATCTGCTGCAGAATGAACAGCGCCATATCGCCATTCTGATATGTCTGCACCGTGGTATTGCCGAGCGAGTCCGGCGGCAGAGTGGTCTGCGTAATGCCGGTGGCATTCAAGATGCCCTCGTTGTTTGACGCGTTATAGCCATAGAGCAGCATCGAGCGCATCTGCTGGAAGATGCCCTGCCGCATGGCGAGTTCCTGTGCGAATGGCAGACCCACGGCATACCGCGCCGCAGCGGCGATATCGTGCCGATCGTAGATCGCGCGGGTTCGCAGCAGATAGGTCGCAGTCTGCAAGTATTCCGCCTGCAGGGTTGCCGACGGAAGAAATTCCGCTGCGAACTGCGAGCCGATGGACTGTGAGCGCACATCGAGCTTGTTGACGTACACCCATAAGTCCTCTGCGCCCATGCGCACGCGAGGCTTGCCCTCGTAGAGTGTCGCGAAGGCGCCGGAAGCCTGGAAGTATTGAACGATGAGTTCGGGCTCCGAGAAGCTCGGATGAACCTTGGCCTGGGCCGGGAAGACATTAGCCATTGAAAACGCTCCTCAGAGTTGAATCAGTGCGCAGTAACCGTAGGTCCACGTAAGCGCCCCGGTTCCTGAGTCATAGTTGACGATCTTGCTGTTTGCGTTCAGATGCAGCACCTTCACCGGCAACGCCGTGCCGCTCGCATACGGGATGAGCGTATTGGTGGTGAAGTCCCACGTGAGCTGTTGATTGATCGCGCCATTTTCCAATGCGGTTGCGGTAGCCGCATCGATCTGCACTGGAACGCGCATGTTTGAGCCTAAACGGAAATAGGCCACGCTCATACCGACTGTGGACTGCGGCACGGGATTGCCCGGCGTGATCAGCATGTTGTGTGCGCGATTGAACACCGTGAACCCGGTGATCTCGGCGACCGTCGTCGGGATTACAAGCGGATTCGCTGCGGTCTGCAGCACGCTCGAGGCGAGTGAGGCCACGTTCTCCGTGATCGGAATGCCTCCCCATACCGGCTGCGTCACAGTTGATGCGACCACGCCAGGGAGCAACCACATACGGGCGACAGGATCGTCCATGATTGCACCCTGGATGTAGCCTTGAGACTCGAGCTGGAAACTGTTGCTTCCGCTGAGAGTCTTCATAGGGTCAAAATTGACGGTAGACATTATCGATTACCTCAATGGTGCGGCCACAAAAAAGCCGGCACGGGGCCGGCTTCGTGGAGAGATTGAAAAGCGGATCAGTTGGCGACTCTCGCGGGACGGCGGATTTTCGACCGCGCGCCGGCCGACATGAAAGGAGACATCCAAGCGAGCGGATCGCCGAAGTATTCGGTGACGTTGTGTCCGGTTGCGTCCTGATAGGTATGCGGGCGCAGCACCATCGGCGGATTCGCAGCCGGCTGTTTCGCCGCATCCGATGCATCGGCGTAGACGCGCTCCTCGGCGACGGCAAATACATCCTCCGGCAGAGCGTCCATGACGGTCTTCTTCAGAGCCGCGCACTGATCCTTGAGCCCATCGGCCAGGCGACGCCGGTACGCCATCGGAGCCTCACCAGGGAGCCATTCGGGCGTAGTACGACCGAGAGAGGCATAGACACCATCGGCACGCTTGCGCGCATTGGCAACCTCGTTGCGCTCTTCGATCGTCGGCTGACGAAGCGTCTTGGCCATCAGTGCCTGCAGGTCCTTGAGCTGCGCGGCAGTCTGCTTGTACATGGCGTCCATCCGGTCGGTTGAATGATGAGAGACCTTGTCCGGCCCGTGACCGCGATAGTCTTCACGGCGCGCATCTTTGCGGCCATCGTTGCGCTGGCCCTGGGTATTGAACCGGTCCACGCCATCCTCGAGGCGCGGGTCGAGTTCGGATCGCTCGGGGCCAGCCTCCCGGGAGCGCTGTAGCCGCTCCTGTTCCTCTTTCGAGGCGGTGACTGGGGAAAGCCCCTGCCCGGCGAATTGCGCCTCTCCGCGCGTTTCAGCACGCTCGGCCTCGGCGAACTTGCGGCCGGCCTCGGGGCCGTTGGCGGCAGATTCGGCCGGCTCGCCCAGCGCGTCCTTCGCGACTGCGGTACGCTCGCCCTCAGAGCGAGGCTCATGCTCTCGGCGCTCGGTGCCTTCCTCGCCGTCCTCGACTCCAGGGACGCCGCCCTTGGTCTTGACTTCGATCTCATCGATGCGATGAGCCATGTCCTTGACAGTCTGCATCAAGCCGGCGGCCCAAGCGGGAACCTCCTCGAAGTTCGCCGCCTCTTGCGCGTCCTTCTTCTCAACGATCTTCTCGACCTCCTTTTTCACCTCGGGCTCCTTCTCATCGTTGCGCACAAGGCCGCTAACGACGCCATGAGTACGGCGCCACTGCGCCAGATGCATTTGCGCTACAGTCATTGACATGATCTCCGGTTAAAGCAGAAAAATTGATTCCCGTCGGGCCGTCGTATTTATCCCAGACCCCTTCCGGGACGGCGGCCAAATGATCGATGTAGATCGGGTCGCCTTCGATGAACAAACTCTCACCGTTCTCGAGCTTCACGAGCTCTCCCTCGTCTTCCGCGAATGTGACACTCGGACTCGTGGAGGGAAGTCTGTTGACGATCAATGCGGCATCGTTATCGTCATAGATCTTTGCGATGCCCCACACCTCATCGTCTTCAATCCAGGGGTGCACCAGGATTCCGATAGCACGGCCATGAAATTCATCACCGGCCACCGGCCCTTGCTTCGCGTGACCTGCCAAAACTGGAAGCCCGTCTACGCGCCGCAAAAATTCATCTGTGAGATAATGGCGGGGCGGCCGATAGACCCATTCCTTGTGCTGCGGTCGATAGGCAATGCCGGTACCGGTGACGCGCATCCGAAAGAGCCACAGCGGGCCGAAACGCACGGGACTATCGAGTTCGCCTTTCTTCAGGCGCTCGATAACTTCCGTTTCGGTTGGAAGCTCCAACTTCGCATCGGCGCGACTCAGCGCGGCACGCTGTATTTTTTCATCGTCGAGAGTCCTGTCCGTCAGGATGCGCGTGCCATCGTTTCCGACATGCAACCAGTCATGGCTCGGAGTGCGCTTGAGCGCGCCGCTGTCATATGCATCGTTGAGATTGTCATGATCTGGGCCGCGACTTCTAGCGCGGCGCGCGCTCTCATCTGAGCGCTGCAGTTTTGACAATGCCTCGCCGACCCCCGAATGCGCGGCTGTCGGCAAACGGTCGATATCGAACCACGCCCCTTCATCATGCTCATGATTGAGCGTGAGCGCAGGTAGCTCACCGCTCAGCGGCACGGCAAAAGTCGTGTATTCGATATCCCCTGAGCGGGTTCGGGCTAGCTCTTTCGGTTCGATTTGGACCGCGAGACCCGTCTCCTCGGCGCATTCCCGCTTGGCTGTCTCGATCGGCGTCTCGCCTTCTTCGATGTGGCCGCCCGGTCCTTCCCACTCATCGCGATCACGACGGTGCAGCAGCAGAACTTTTCCATCGCGGACAAAGAGGATGCCGGCGCATTGAGCAGGTGGAGCACTATCCTGAGCAGATCGTCCGACATGGTCGGCGTTGAGCCATGAGGCGGGTCGTTCGCGCTCATTCAGGACCTTGAGATTCGGGTCCTCATAGGATTGCTCATAGTATGGCTCTTCGTCCTGGATGGCACGCCCGGTGTCGTCATTACCGGATCTCACCCAGTCCATATTTTTCCACTGTTCGCCGTTGCCCGGGCTATCGGCATCGCGACGCCCGTCCAGGGGGTCGTCCGTGCCAGCGCCTGCGCCATCGTACCAGTCATCGCCGCGCTTGCGGCCGGCAACCGAGCGGCGCGCCATCTCAGGCTCCCCGATACGCTCACGCTCAACCTTGGCCGCGAGACCACGAGGATCAGTGACGCCCTTGGTATGCGCGAATTTGCGCTCGAGGTCGGAGAATTCGCCGTCACCTCGATAACCATGTGCGTGCGCGGCCTCTGCTTGACGTTCTGCGCCGGCACGCGTCGGGTAGACATGCCCCTGCGAGCCCCATTTCCAGCCGCCTTTGACACGATGGATGGGCACTCAGGTCTCCGCGTTGCGCTTTGGGAATGATTTCTCGGTCAGCATGTCCGCCGGCAAATCTTCCAAGTCATAGACCGATTCCCACCAGCATGAGCAGTACGGAGCCATCGCCGGCTGCGGATCAACGTCCTCTGCATATGGCCTCCCTGCCTTCCTCATCCGTCCCGCCTCGAGCATTCCATTGCCCTTGACGGCGTAGATAATGCCGTCACGCTCAAGGTGATCTTCGCGCGACTGATAACCGGCGTGCGGAATCACATGGCGCCATTTCTTGGCTATCGCGCCATGCTCAAGTGCGATCACGTCATCGACGGCGGCGATCAACTTGTGACCTTGATCGATACAAACTCGCCGGCGCACGAAGCTCTCTTCCTGTAAGCTTTTGGTGATGCCCTTGCCGAGCTCGCCTTTGTCCGTTCGTTTGGTCTGGTTCGGAAGAGAGCCCGTAGCCCAGCCGGCGAACCGGCGCAACTGACGCTCGATCTCCTCGTCACGGTTCAACTTGATCAGCTCGGCGCTCGCCCGAATCCGATCTGCGAGCATCGGTCGATAGCGCTCGGCGATCGCCTCAGGCCCCAGGCGTCCGATCTCAAGCCGGTGGCGTTTCTTGAGGCTCTGCATGCCGCGGCGGAATCGAATACCGAGCAGCCGCGCGACCTCCTCCGTGATTCGCACGTCGGACGGGAATGCTCCATGCAACGCGGTGCGCAGCTGTGGCAACCAAGCGCGGATCATGTCCACGTCCGGCTCGCCGGTGAATTGCTCCTCGAACTGCTTGAGCAGTTCCCTCAGTGCTTGCTTCGACGCGGCCACGGTACCACCGAGTCTTTGCGAGCCGATGGCTCATCTTGTGGCCCCATTGCGGCCATTTGCTCCAACTGCCGATCCTGCTGCGCCTGTCGATCAGTCGCCCACCGGATCAGATTATCCGGATCAATTTCCATATCCGTGCGCGAGAAGAGTTTCGTCTCGTGAACGATATCCTGCAACCACTGCATCATAGATGCTTTGGTTGATGGATCGACATCCTCGGTCATGGCCGCGTAGAGCTTGATGGCGGCATCGATTTTCTTGACTTCCGAGTCTAATTGCTCGGCCTCTGTCGGCTGATAAAGCGCCGGCCAAGTAGCCTCAAATGCATCCATCCATGAGAATAACGCTGCCTCGTAGTTGAGGCCACGATATTCCGAGTATGTGTTTTGTACATACGTCGCATACCATTCCGCGTTCCATGCGCGACGCATGACGATGTTGTCGAGAAACGTGAATGCACCCTGCAATGACTGGCGAATACCATCGATGTAGATGCCGATTTCCTTCGCATCCTCCTTCCCCTCGCCGAACCCATCCGCGATACGCTCATCAAGAAGGATAAGTGCCGGCATACCCGATGCTGCGGCGATGTTGCGGATGATGTTATTGCGCGAGTACGTGCCGGACTTATCGGTGTGTTCCAGATTGAGCGACTCTATCGCTTCCTCAATACCGATCGAGAGCACATTGTTCGTGGAGGCTTCCTTCAGTTTGCTGCGGCGCAGACCGAAGAAACTGAGTGCCGCCTTGTCAAGAACGCTGCCCGGAGATTTCATCTTCGCAATCAGCAGCATCAACTTGCGCTGAATCTCGTTATCGGCCACCATTGAGAAGAGATAACTCTTCATCGGATACAACGCGCGCTGATAGACCGAGCGGCCGATGAAGCCGAAGGCCGAATCCGTCCACTCGATCCAGATCGGCTGCTCGTGAATGAGCGCCAGAGTTCTGGAGCGGTCGAGATTCTTGCCGGCGGCCCATATCTGCTGCGGCTGCAGAAAATCCGGCGCCGTAGGGTCCTGTTGCAGCACGAGCGAGCCGGCCGTATTCAGCGGATCCAGCATCGAGAAATACAGATCCTGCTTGTGCAGCGTATCGAGATCAAGCGGCGAGTCCGGATCCGCGCCTTTGGTACCACACAGCAGCGAGCCAACCCCATAGATCCTCGAGAGCACCGCGACGCGGAAGATCACGGTGTTGCCGCCGAGCCCTCCGATCTTGGCCCATTCCTTCTCGAACCGCCGGATCAACTCATCGGCAATCGTAATCTTCGGATCAGTGATTGTGATCGTGCGCGGCTGGCTGAACGCCTTCTCGAGCGGCAACTCCACCATCTTGCGTCCAAGCGGAGTGTACGTGTAGATGATCTTGCATGTGTTGTATCCAGGCGCGGTCCCTGGAACGATCTGATTGGCGATCAGCAATTCCCACAGCTGAGACGACAATCCGGAGCCGCCATCATCGCCGGTACCGACAATGGCTTGGCCTTGATTGTCGGAGCCCGTGGGAAACCAGCTCACGGATCAGCTCGCGCCGTTCGCGCGCATCTTATTGACTGCAGCCTGATATTTATCGACGCCGGCAAGTCCTGGGGCGATCTGAATACCGGAGTGCTGCTGCTGTGCCCACTGAGCGAATGTACTCGCCATAACCTGAAGTATTTCCGGGTTTGCAGACTCGAGGCGGAGCTCGCCGACGACTTGACCGGACGGCAGCAGCACGAAAACGAACTTGGTTGAGCCATCTGGACGCGGCTGCACGGAGCAGGTGATGCGCTGCTCAATCGTTTCGGTCATATCGGTCAAGTCTTTCTCCTACCAGCCATCTGAATCGCCGAGTGCCACCGAGAGTCCCTCGGTAAAGCAGTCCACGAGATCCAGGTTGTGCTCTTTGCGCTTCATTCCGATACGGAATGTGGCGAGTTGATCGAGCAGATGATTCTTCGTCACTTCGCGATAGCGGATCGCTTTGTCAAATGCGTACTGCGAAATTTTCACCATCCCGCCGGCCACATAGCTCGATGTAGCGAGTGCGCGCCCCTCTTTGCCAATACTCACGATCTTCGTATCGATCGCCTCGACCGGCAGACCGCGCCGGCGCGCTTCGCCGAGCAGTACGATTCCAGAGGAAGCGTCCTCAATCCAAGCACCCACAAATCCGTAGCGGGCGCCTGTGAACTCGGCAAACTCACGTGCTTCGCGGATTTTCCCAGGTAACCAGTCGATCAACAGATGCGCATCGATCTGCAGGATGTCGTAATCGACGATGACGAGACGGACTTTTCCAGCGCCACCATGTTTATACACGGCGAAAGTGATGCAGGCCGTCCCATCGTGCTCGGCGCCGTCTTTCATGGCGGTATCGATCACAATGAAAATCTGATCCGGCTTCGGAAGCTGTCCTATCGGCTTGCCATCAACCAGCAACAGATTGACATCGAAGAACGCGGCACCCGACCAGTCTACGAACTCAGCCAGATATTCCTGCTGGTAGACAAGCGCCGGCCACTTATCTGGAAGTTCTGCAATCTCCTGCTTATCAAGCACCGGATTGTCGGCCGTCTTGGCATGGAACGGCTCCCATTTCGTCGTCATCGATTCGTCCTTGACCGTGCACGCCATGTAGAAATAATTTTCCGAGTCGATTCCCTTCGGCGTACCCGCCATGATCGCCGAGCCACGGCGGTCGAGTAATGTGGGCGCTATCGCCTGTTCCCAGATCTCCCGCAGCCCCTTCTTGACAAGTGAGGCTTCGTCAATAATCGCCAGGTCGTAGAAGCGAGAACGGCCGGCATCGGGATTATCCAGCGTCCAGAATTCTATCGCCCCGCCGCCCTTGAACTCGATCACGTTGTCGAGCTTCGAGTAGCGCGAGATATTTGGGCGCGCCAGACGGCAGATGCGTGAATACGTCGGCGTATTGAGTTTGTATTGCGGGCTGAACCAACCGATCAACTCGCCATTGCAGGCACGTTTGATCGCAGTGCGCTCAAGTAGAGTCGTTTTGCCCCACCGCCGGCCGGCCCGAATCACCACGTACCGATGAGCTTGAAATGCATGTGCGATCGGAAGCTGCCCGGGATGCAGTGCCGGCAACCTCGTCTTGTTTTTTCGCATCACACATCAGGATTCGGATCTACGATCGCATCATCCGGCGTGTCGTCCTTAGGCTTATCACTCCAGCCCAATTGCTTGAGCGAGAAGATCGCCATTGAGACATTGACTTTGCCGCCAAGTGCTTGACGCTCCAGCCCTGCCGCCTTTTTAGTGGTGCATTTTTTTAGAAGGCTAAAGAACTCCGGCCACGTGCGCAGCAGCTCGTCGTACAAACCGTATTGCGCGCAGAACTCACCTATGATCGGAATATCGTTCTGCTCGATGTATGTCTCGAACTTCGCGGCAAAGAATTCGCGGTCATATTCACGCGGGCGCCCTCCCTTCGGGGCATCCGGCCCCTTGGTAGCCATTGGGAGATCTCCGGGTGATTAAATGGTCAGGTGATTTCAGAGAGTGCGAATTCGACGGTGGTCGGACGGCTCGTCACGCTCGTTTCAGCGTCAACGTCGGTCGGCGCAGTGGGCTGAAGTCGGTGTCGCTCTGCGGCGGCTCTGGCACTTTGCGCGAATTTGTACACTGCGCCGTTTCATCTTGCAAGTCTTTTCGCATTTCCTTCGTGATTTCTAGGGCGATGAAATCACGAATACCTTCGAAACTCTTCGTTTCGCCACTCTCCATCGCCTCGAGCCTGGCATGGATCCAGACCCGAGCTCGCGAGGCCGCCGCGAACAGCTGCGGCACCGTGCAGCCGAGCCATTCAGCCTTGACTTTCGCCGCGATGCGCCGCGCCGGCTCGCGTTGATCAAAAACATGCACCAGGTACAACGCGAGGTACGGCATTTCCGGCATCCCTTGCATCGCCCGGCGCACCTGCAGAGCTTGCCCGACGAGCGCTTCGGCGTAGTGCTGTCCAGCCGCAGTGCCAGCACCGGCTCCGTCGTGCATCTCGTGGATTTTCGCCAGTACGTTGCGCGTCGAGTAGCCGTCCCAGTGGAAGCCGCAAGCCTCTGTCTCGCCTAGGCCACCCTTGTCCCGCCAAGGATAGCCGCCGTCTAGGATCCGTCGCTCAGACCTTGCCCAGGTAGCAATGGCGACATGGACCCATTCCGGTACGGCGGGATCTGAGATTGGACGTGGCATCGTGAGACCTCGCAGGATGCGATATGAGCGGACTTCGTTCGGGTCGATGGCTGAGTAGCGTGGTGACGCTGATCGCGGCTCTTTGGACCATGGGGGCAGCGTCAAATAGCGTCTCGGCATGGGGTCGCAGATTATGACCGCGTTGAGAAAAAGACAATTGAATTTGGGAAGCGGAAATTCGTTTGGTCAGTGATATCGGTGAAGTCAGTGATTTTCTATCCCCATCACTACGCGCGCCTACGCTTCTTGAATGGTAAACGTTCTCATTTAGCGTCGATATGCGTTTATGGCTGCGGAGAGAAGATCACTGACTTCACCTACTTCACTGACCGGGGCGCGCCAACCGTGAGGCGGCTTCGAAGCGCTCTCGTATCGACAGCTCTCTCTTTGCGTACACGACCTGCCGTTTGCCATCAATTTTCCATAGACCGTCTTTCGCTGAGTCATTGCGTATCGCTACATATCCGATCTCCTCCATACGGTGGGGAATCTGCCGGCTATTGCGCCGATCTTGGAGCCATCCTCGAAATTCATCGCCAGCGTAAGCTGCGATTCGCATGATGGTGATCGCATTAAGCTTACAGTCGTGGCCATTGTTCTTGTCCGATTCACCCAGCAACTCGAGGGCGTCGGCGAGTTCCGCATCTTCGGGTGAGCGGTTTGCATCGACGATATCCCAAAAGGCTGCCGTCTTCGGCGGGGGTGCCTTCGCGTCGAATGCGGTTAGATCCACTCCGGCAAGATACGCAGCGACGTGCCCGTGACCCCCGTTGGCGTACCATCCGTAGAGTTCGCGCCAGTAGTTGCCCGAGAAGTCCTCGCGCACAAGCGGGCTCCACGCAACGTAGTGGCGCCGGTCATCAGCCGGAAGATAAATCCCATCGGTCTTGTGATTGCTCGTCACGATCACGCCGCAGACGTTCAAAACTGCGTGCTCGCGCAAGTTTTTTTCATCGCACCGCAGCACCTCGGGCGGCGCGGCCTCGAGCGTTTTGAGGGATTCATAGAGGGTGTAGCGGTCGATATCGCCCAGGTCTCGCGCCTCGCTGATGCGCAGGATGACGGACTTCACGAATGAGTTGAAGCGCCCTAGGAGCTGCTTTGGGGAAACCTCAGAAACGTTCCAAGGGCCGACGGCGTATTTGACCGGCTCGAGCAGTGAGTCCTTGCCAATTCCAGGAGCACCCCCGAGAAACAGAGCATGGTTTATTTTCTGGCCGGGAAACTGTACGCGATGCGCGAGCCAGTGGATGATGTGATCGTAATCGAGAGGATAGATTTTCACGATGTGATCGAGCCACGGCTCGGCTTTGCTCATGTCGCCCTCGATCCGCGCCGGCGGAATATACAGATTGAACGTGCTACATCCCGCACGCTCGATCCAGCCGCCGTCGGCAACGAGACGATCGGGAATCACGAGCGGCATTCCGGGGGCCCACGTCATCTGCTCCACGGGGCGCGTCTGATCGAGCCACCGGCTCGGCTTCACCGGACGCGGCCCTCCGGCGTCCATTGCAGGCAACCGTGAATCGACGCTCGCGGCGGGCCAACACTCGCGCGTCGGAACGTACACG
>OFHJ01000697.1_pt1 | contig 11792 bp, 11 predicted proteins | sample 1522001 | NCBI WGS metagenome assembly OFHJ01 (sample SAMEA2464838, study PRJEB22497) | soil metagenome | biome: Grassland; feature: Farmland; material: Clay | place: Australia | collected 2013-02-01 | depth 1.2 m | reverse complement strand
GTCCGGTCCGATCGCTGCAATGCCGGGCATCGTACGTCATGAAATCGAGTCACTGCTGCAGGAATGCATGCGATTGCAGGAAATTGGTATAGAGAACATCGCCTTGTTTCCGGCAATATCGCCGACACTGAAGAACGCCCGCGGAACCGAAGCGCTCAATCCCGATGGATTGATACCGAGAGCCATACGGGCGGTCAAATCCGCTTGCCCGACCCTGGGCGTGATCAGTGATATCGCCCTTGATCCTTACACGGATCACGGTCACGATGGCGTGCTGGATGACACTGGCCGCATCGAAAATGATGCAACCGTCGAATTGCTTCGAAAACAGGCCGTTGTCCTTGCGCGCGCAGGGGCCGATATCCTGGCGCCATCAGACATGATGGACGGCCGGATCGGCGCCATACGTTCCGTTCTGGAACGGGAGGGGCGGAAGGATACACTGATCCTCTCCTATGCCGCGAAGTATGCGAGCGGCTTTTACGGTCCGTTCCGGGATGCCGTCGGCAGTCGAGCGGCGCTGCGCGGTGATAAACGGACCTATCAGATGGATCCCGCCAATAGTGACGAGGCACTTCGTGAGGTTGCCATGGACCTCGCCGAAGGCGCCGACCTCGTAATGGTCAAACCAGGGCTGCCGTACCTTGATATTATCCGCCGTGTAAAGGACCGCTTTCAGGTGCCTACGGTCGCCTACCAGGTAAGCGGCGAATTCGCCATGCTTAAGGCGGCGATCAGTCAGGGTTGGCTTGACGAGAAAACAGTTGTACTAGAGTCGCTGATCTGCCTTCGGCGCGCGGGGGCGGATGCCATTGTCAGCTACTTCGCAGGCAACGCCGCCCACCTCCTCAGGGACGCAAGTGGTTGAGTCTGGTCAGTCGTCGAAGAGAATGAAACGTTACGCAGTCATTGGCCATCCGGTTTCCCATAGTCTTTCACCACGTATCCACAGGGCGTTTGCGGAACAGTGTGGTATAGAAATTTCATACGACCTGATTGACATTAGACCAGAAGTCCTCGGCGAGCGGCTCGCGGAATTACATGTCCTCGGCTTCCTCGGTCTTAACGTGACCCTGCCGCACAAAACCGCAACGATTAGCCTCTGCGTACGTGTTGGCAAGGCAGCCCAGGATGCGCGGGCAGTCAATGTGCTGACCCGTTCGGGATCGGGATGGCTTGGCGACAATACCGACGGAACGGGTCTTGTGGAGGACCTCACACGCAATCTGGCATTCGACATCAAGGAAACGCGGGTACTGATAGTGGGCGCGGGAGGCGCGGCCCGGGGGTTGCTTGCTCCGCTTCTGGAACAAGGACCTGCAGAAGTCGTGATATGCAACCGGACGCCTGGGAACGCCGAGGCGCTTGCTGCCACTTTTGCGGGAACCGTGCCGTTACGTTGCTCAACCGTCGACGCCCTGGAGGGCAACCGCTTCGATCTCATTCTTAACGCTACATCCGCGGGGCATCGCGGCCAGATCCCCGTCCTTCCCGATAACCTGCTCGCAGCCGACGCGCTAGCCTATGATCTCAATTACGGCGCGGCAGCAGAACCGTTCCTGCAATGGGCGCATAAACAAGGGGTGCGCCATCGCGCCGACGGACTGGGCATGCTTGTCGAGCAGGCCGCCGACGCATTTTTAATATGGCACGAAAAGAGACCTCTCACGGAGCCAATATTAGCTGCACTTCGCAGCTGAAAGGTGTAGGCCTGCCTCCGGCGGCACAGCCTGCTCCCGAAGTGTCATAGCACGCTCGTCGGTTACAGTTGGCGGTCAGTTAGGGGAGGCCTCGTCCGGCCGTTCGGTCCTGACACGCAACATCCAGCGCGCCCAGACAATGCCCAGCTCGTAGAGCAAGTACATCGAAACGGCGAGCACACACTGCGACAGCACGTCGGGAGGAGTAATGATGGCAGCAATCACGAACACGCCTACCAGCACGTACTGCCTCTGCTTCGCCAATTTCTCCGGCGTTACGAAACCTGTCCAGGCGAGCAGCACGATAGCCACTGGTGTTTCAAACGCGAGACCGAAAGCGAGAAAAAGACGTATGACAAATGTCAGGTAATGGTTGATATCCGTCATGACAGCCACACCGGGCGGCGAAACCGCGAGAAAAAACTGAAAAATCCTTGGTAAAACAAGGAAGTATGCAAATGCAATGCCGATGTAAAAGAGTAAAGTGCTGGTAACGAGTAACGGGACGATCAGCTTGCGTTCGTTGCGATAAAGGCCGGGGGCTACAAATGCCCAGACCTGATACAGGATCCAAGGCAGTGAAATTGCGAAGGCCGTGAGTGCTGCAAGTTTCAACGGGGCAATAAATGGTGCCGCAACTTCCGTAGCGATCATCGAGCTGCCGGATGGCAGCAGTCTGAGCAACGGTTCCGCCAGAAAGTGATAAAGCTGACGCGCGTAGTAAGCCAACGGCAGCAGCACCACGATGAATCCGGCCATCGCGCGCAGCAGGCGTTGCCTTAGCTCCAGCAGGTGACCCAACAGGGACTGTTCCCCATCCCTTCCCGAATCGGACGATTGCAGCGACTCGCCGTTAGTCACGGGGGGTCTGATCCTGTGCCTCGCTAGTCGACCCGTCGGGATCCACCGTCTTCTCAGAGGGCGATTTTGGCTGAGCCGTGGCCAGCCTCCCTTGGGGAAATGGGTGGGACTCCATTGCCGCCGTCGACTCCATCGAGTGGCTTACGGACTCGGGCGATACGGAATCCATGGAGCGTTGGTCGGGATCTGAAGTACTCGCGAGGCTATCGGCATGGCGCTGCACACTCTTTACTGCGTTACCGAATTCCTTGGCCTGTTCCTGAAACATCCGCTTCGTTTCCGCGACCTGCTGCCGCAACTCACCTAGCTCAGTTTCCCGCTCAAGCTCCATCGTAAGCGCGCGAAGATAGGCACGGGTCCGGCCAACAAACCGGCCCACTCCCCCTATTAGCCCATGCAGCTTCTCGGGTCCGAGCACTACGAGGGCTACTAGCAAACATACAACCAGTTCACCGAAGCTGAAATCAAACACGGTTGCTAGCCCGGGCCAGGCGTCACTCCTTGCCCCCCGCATCCGGTTTGTCCGAATGCGTCATTTCAACGTGTTCCGCACCCGGTGAAGTCTGGTCTTCTGCATCAGATCCTGAGACCTTCTTCTCGGCCTCGGCCTCTTTTTCACCATCCCGCATTGCCTTCTTGAAGTTGCGAACAGCGGCGCCCAGATCGCTGCCGGCATTTGCCAGCTTCTTGGTTCCGAAGATGGCGATGACAATGACCAGCACGATTAACCAGTGCCAAATATCAAAAGAACCTGAAAACATAACTCTTACCTCAGTGCCCTCTTAGGGCGTCTGCGACGGCCGGGAAGCCTTCTCTTCGAGTCCAGAGCGCCCCATCCGTCGTGCCAGCTCATTGATCACCGCGGCGGGTGAAAGGCCTCTGGCAGAGATGAGAATCATACTATGAAACCACAAGTCGGCCAGTTCCCGGACCAGTGCGTCGTCGTCAGGATTCTTCCCGGCAATGACGGTTTCGACGGCTTCTTCGCCGAGTTTCTTAAGGATTGCATCGATCCCTCTTTTATAGAGCGACGCAACGTACGACTGGTCCGCGTCGGCACCTTTGCGCTCCACCAACACTGCATGGAGCCGGCCTAGAACGTCCGATGGATCGGCAGGAGTCATCCGCGCACCAATATCCCGCGCGCCGACAGGTACGACTTGGCGTCGCCCACGGTATAGAGGCCCTGATGAAAGATGCTGGCTGCGAGCACCGCATCAGCCCCCCCTTTCTCAAATCCCTCGTAGAGATGATTCAATCCACCTACCCCACCCGAGGCCACAATGGGTACCGGCACCGCGTTGCAAATCGCCTGTAGAAGTTCCGTATCATAGCCCGATCGGGTTCCATCACGATCCATACTTGTCACCAGCAACTCACCAGCCCCTTTGGCGACTACTGTAACGGCCCATTCAACCGCATCGAGCCCGGTATTCCGGCGACCACCGTGCGTGAACACCTCCCAGCGGGGCTCACTGCCATTTACTCCCTTTTTCGTTCGCTTTGCATCGATGGCCACGACGATGCACTGTACCCCGTATCGTTGACCGGCCTCGGTGATAAAGTTGGGGTCGGCAACAGCAGCGGTATTCATGGATACCTTGTCGGCACCCGCCGAAAGCAGAGCGCGAACGTCTGCACAGGTACGCACTCCACCACCAACCGTCAGCGGGATGTAGATGCTGCCCGCCACCGCCTCGACGGTGGCAAACAGCGTTGGCCGGGCGTCGCTGCTGGCAGTAATATCCAGAAAGACTAACTCGTCCGCCCCCTGAGCATCGTAGCGTCGAGCGACCTCCACCGGGTCTCCAGCGTCAATAAGATTCCCGAAACGAACCCCCTTGACAACGCGTCCGGCGTCAATATCCAGACAGGGAATGATTCTTTTAGCGAGCACTTCTTATCCGGTACTCTCAGGCGGCCGCTTTGAAGCAGTCCGCCAACGAAAGCCCCCCCTCGTAGAGGGCGCGACCAATGATGCAGCCTGTCACACCATCATCTTCCAGTGCCTTTATCAGACGAATATCCTCCAGGCTGGAAACGCCACCCGAAGCAATCACTGGTGTCTTTACGCTGCGCGCGAGATCCGAAGTCGCTTCCGCGTTGAATCCACCCATCATTCCGTCGCGGCTGATGTCAGTGTAGATAATCGCTTCGACACCATCCCGTTCACAGTGAGCAGCGACATCGAAGACGGAATGATGGGAAAGCTTGCTCCAGCCGCTGATCGCCACTCGCCCGTCCCGTGCATCAATACCGACGCATATGTGGCGGGGATACTCCAAACAGATGTCACGCAAAAAATGGGGCGTATTGACCGCCTTGGTACCGATGATCACAAAATCAACACCACCATCAATGTAACGCTGAACGGTATCCTCATCGCGGATGCCACCTCCGACCTGGACAGGAACGTCCACAGCAGCAACTATCTGCTCGATCACCCTTGCGTTAACCGGACTGCCCCGAGATGCGCCATCCAGGTCAACAAGATGCAGGCGCTCTGCACCCTCATCAACCCAACGTCTGGCGATCGACACGGGGTCGGAAGAAAACACGGTGACTTCGTCCAGCCGCCCCTGACGCAAACGGACACACTGGCCGTTCATGATGTCGATAGCCGGGATCAGCAACATGGCAGGCCCCAAAAGGCAGTAGTGACTTCGGAACCTGTGGCATACATGCTGTTGCGCACGGAACACCATAACAGGGATAGCCAGTTCGGCTTTGGCGCAAAACACCGGCAATGACAAGTCATCGGCAGCACATTCATGCAGCCACTCCATCCCAATGGGAAAAATTGGCCAGAAACCTCAGTCCAACGCTCTGGCTTTTTTCAGGGTGAAACTGGACTCCTGCGACATTATCGCGTCCGACAGCTGAAGCAAAGGACAAACCATATTCGGTCTCGCCCAGTATGTCGTGAAATTCTCGCGGAGCCGCGTAATAGCTGTGAACGAAGTAAAACCACGATCCATCCGGGATTCCTTCCCAAAGCGGGTGAACACGGGTCTGCCGCACCTGATTCCAGCCCATATGCGGTACCTTGAGGCGCGGCCCTTGCGTCCCGGCATCCGACGCCGGGGGTGGGTCGGAAAACCGGATTACATCTCCGGGGATCAACCCCAATGCCGTCACGCCGTCGTTTTCCTGACTTCGGTCAAGAAGCACCTGCATGCCAAGGCAAACGCCCAGAAGCGGCACTCGTTCGGCTGACCGATACACAAAATCGCTCAGCTCCAAACGCCTCAGTTCATCCATACAGGCACGCACACCGCCGACGCCCGGCAAAACCAGCCGATCGCACTTTGCCAACATGGCCGGATCATAGCTAACCACAACCCGCGCGCCAGCAGAGACCTTTTCCAGCGCCTTGGCGAGCGAATGCAGATTTCCCATGCCGTAGTCGATGACGCCGATTATGGCCATGATCAATGTTGAATGATTATCGTAGAAAATGGAAAGTGGAGCGCCAGAAAAGGCCCTTCAGAGAACGCCCTTGGTCGAGGGAGCTGCCTCGCCGAGCCGATGCTCACGCGCGCAAGCTTGCCCTAGCGCACGTCCGAATGCCTTGAACACCGTTTCCGCGATGTGATGCGCGTTCCGACCTCGCAGTGAATCAATATGCATCGTGAACACGGCGTGATTGGCAAACCCCTGGAAAAATTCGCGAAACAGATCGACGTCAAATTCACCGATTCGGGAGCGCGGGAACTCCACGAACCATTCCAATCCCGGCCGACCTGAACAGTCAATCACGACGCGGCTCAATGCCTCATCCAGTGGAACATAAGCAAGCCCATAGCGGACAATTCCCGATTTGTCACCAAGCGCTTCGCTGAACGCCTTGCCCAGGCTAATTCCAATATCCTCGACGGTATGGTGTGCATCCACCTGCAGGTCACCTTTTGCGGCAACCACCAAGTCGATGAAACCATGACGCGCAACCTGATCAAGCATGTGATCCAGGAATGGGAGTCCGGTATCCACATGGGACTGGCCATTCCCGTCGAGATTGAGTTCAACGCGGATCTGGGTTTCGCGTGTATCGCGCGAAACGGTGGCGATTCGAGACACGTACGTAGCTGCGGAAGTTAGTTCTGCGGACAGGATACTCTTGCCGTCTGTCGATTTCACCCTTTTTTCACTTTTCGCAACAACAAATGAAGCAGTGTCGATGGTCGTGAAGTCCATAAATTGGAATCGAGGCCGAACTCGGCTTCCTCCTTCGGTGCCGGCATATACTAAGTCATTTGGCCAGACAAACAGTTCACGCGGCACGATCCCTTCCTCTTTTTCAGACATGAATCAAGACCTGCTTGCTGATCCTTGCAACGGAACTTCCTTATTCAAGGCTCGCGGGGAACGCTCACATACAGGGCTGCGACTGATATCGCCGTCGTGCAGGAAGCCGACGGAAGCCGTGTCGAGACATCGATTCAGAAAGTACCACTCCACGCCCCGAAGCGGGTTGAAGAAAGCGGCGGGGAGCCTTTTAGACAGGGCGCGAATAAACGATCGCCGTAACCGACTTTGAAGGCGGACGTGACTATCGCGAACAGGCGTTATGTCCCGCAAACGCGACGCCAAGATCCAACGCTCGGAACAAGGCGTCGATGAAGTCCTGCCCAAACGCGCACACTGACAGTATCGCGTGATAAGCGTAGGCATTCCCGCAGACCTTGGCCGGAACACCACTCCAGATACCCTTTCTCGTCAAAGATACGGGGAAAAAAGCCAGAATGCACCGTTTCTAATTCGTACTGGCAGCGAAAGCGAACCCAAAAAACGGGCATCCATTAACTGGGCCGACTCACGGGCCGCCTGAAACAGCTGTTCCAGCTGCGCACACAGTGGGCGGTCAAACACTTCGACGCCAAGCTCGAAGTTCAGTCGCAAGCTGCGAGGGTCAAGATTTCCTGAGCCCAGAAGCGCATAGATCCCGTCGACTAGCAGCAGCTTGCTATGCGTGAAGGGCGGCGGCGACAACCAGATCCGGACCCCATGGTCGACAAGGTAAAACATGTCGTGCCGCGAAGCCCAATCGACAAAGAACAGGTTGCTCTGCTGGGGAAGCAGTATGTCCACCTCGATCCCTCGTATCACTGCAGCCTGCAACGTCGTTGCCAATTCGCGCGGTGGCAGAAAATAAGGCGTCATGATGCAGACGCGTTCATTTGCTGCGGCAATAGCGCTGACCAGAAGCAGGAGTAACTTGTCGATATCCTCGTCTGGCCCATCGCTGATCACCCGGCAGCGGGCGCTCCCTGTTGGCAGCGGCACCTTCCCTGCAGGCAGCTTTTCCGATGTCGCAAAAAACCAGTCGCGTCGGAAGGTGGCCGCCAACTGCACAACCACCGGGCCCGTTATACGGAAATGGAGATCGCGTATTAAACCTCGGCGATGATCGGTGTGATAGCGGTTTCTGATATTCATTCCACCGGTAAAGGCAACGCGGCCATCGACAATCAGCAGTTTCCGATGATTGCGAAGATTCACCGACAGACTGGGCGGAAACAGCTTGGGTGGGAGAAAACGGTCAGCCGCGATACCACGTCGGCGCAAGGCAGTGACAGGTTTGGGGTAACTGTAATACTCGCCAAATCCGTCGACGAGGGTGCGAACATGAACCCCGCGATCACGCGCTGCGGACAACGCGTCAGCAAATCGCTGACACCAGCCAGAAACGTCAAGGATATAACTGGCCAGCCACACGTACTCCGTAGCGGCATTAATCGCCTCCAGCATAAGCACGTACGCATGATCGCCGTCCAAGAGGGGCCGGATGTCGTTGCCTAAAACGAGGGGCATACCGCTTACTGCGCCCCCTAACCGTTGCAACTGCGTAAGCGGAAGACTCTGGTCGTGTAGCGGAATATCCGCGACGCGCGCTTCCGAAAGTCCCCGGAGCTTCAATCCGCGATTTTCAACACGATTAATGCCGAACAGCATGTAGAGAAGCATCCCTGCCAGCGGGAGCAACCAGCAAACGCTTATCCATCCAAACGCAGCACGCGGATCACGCTTCTTGAGAAGCGCATGACCGGTGGCCAGCGCGGATCCAACCCAGTACGCGGCAGCCACCACATAGTAGCCCCAGTTCGCGACTCCGTGACTCATGACCGCGCAATAAGTTCTGCCGCCAGAGGCAGGTGGTCAGAAAGCGGCACCGGCAGTGCCCGAACGGAAAGCAGCTGCAAGTGCGGCGTCATCAGTATCTGATCAATGCTCCGGCGTGGTCGCCAACTTGGGTAGGTTGGCGGCGCACCAGGCACCGGGGTCAGCCCGGCACGGCGCAAGCATCCTAATCGCAGCAAACGGTCTGGAGACATGTTCAAGTCCCCCACCAACATCCCGCGTTGACCACGCAAAAGTTCCGACAGATAGCTCAGTTGACGGCTGCGTGTTTCGGCTCTCAGCGCGAGATGGGTTACCAGTACGGTCAGCTGACCCAGCGCCGGGGTATCAAGATCCACTTCCAGCGCCCCCCGACCGCGGATACGGCCGGGCAGCACATGGGTAACCTCTCGCAGTGGTCGGGTTCTGGAAAGATAACCGATGCAAACCCGGGCAATCGGTGCAAGGTCACGGGTGATAGTCAGACCACTGTAGGGAAAACCCGCGTGCTCCGCTAAAAAATCAACCAGATTCACGCGATCTGTCCGTATCGAACCGGCATCGGCTTCCTGAATGGCTACGAAGTCATAGTCCCGCATGAGCGCCGCCATAGCCAACAGGTTTGCCCGTCGGCCCGGGGCGGGCAGGGCATGCCGCCAAGCACCGGTCACGTAATGGTGGTATCGCTGCGTATCCAGGCCAGCCTGTATGTTGAACGATAAAATACGAAATGGCGCAGGATGGTGCATACAGAGCATTCTATCCTGATGACACCGCCGTCTACCGGCGCCTACGAGTCGCTACCGCACCGCCCGTAACCGGATTGCCTGACGTATTCAGTCTTCCGGTTCATAGGCAAGATTTGTGGACAGCCATTTCTCCGCTGTTTCGAGGTCCCAACCCTTGCGACCCGCATAGTCACGCACCTGGTCCTTCTGAATGCGGCCAACGACGAAGTATTGGGATTCCGGGTGCGCGTAATACCACCCGGATACCGAGGCGCTTGGCTACATTGCCATGTTCTCAGTGAGTTGGATCCCGGTGTTGGCCTCGACATCAAGAAGTTTCCACAGGGTTAGCTTTTCCGTGTGCTCGGGACATGCCGGATAACCGGGGGCCGGACGAATCCCTACATATTGCTCGGCAATCAGCGCGTCATTTTCCAGCTGCTCGTCAGGTGCATAGCCCCAGAACTCCTTGCGAACACGCTGATGCAAGACCTCGGCGAATGCTTCTGCCAGCCGATCGGCCAGCGACTCCAGCAGAATGGCGCTATAGTCGTCATTGACCTGACGGAAAGTCAGACATCGTTCCGCGAGCCCACCCCCCGCAGTCACGGCGAAGGCGCCTATGTAGTCCCGGATACCAAGTGCTCTAGGTCGCACGTAGTCGGAGAGACAACGATTGGGCACGCCTTCTCGGTGGTGCCCCTGCTGTCTCAGATTATGCAGTGTAGCAATCGGTTGGCGACCTTCCTCATCCTCGTAGATTTCAATGTCGTCACCCGCGGAATTGGCTGGGTAAAAACCAACGACCCCGTTGGCGGTCAGCCATTTCTCCGCGACGATCTTGTCGAGCATCGCATTCGCGTCCGCAAAAAGCCTGCGCCCTGCGTCACCGGTCGCCGGATCGTTGAGAATATCCGGATATTTCCCCTTCATCTCCCATGCAATGAAGAATGGTTGCCAGTCAATCGCACCGCGGAGCTCCTGCAGGGAGTAGCTGGTCAATACCTTGGTGTGCCGAACGCGGTGATCTCCTTGTGAACTCGATATGACTTCCGTGGGCCCGTTCTGGGCGACCAGCAGGTGCGGCCTGACGGGGGTGTACAAGGACCAATTGATCTTCGTGGCATTGGTTCGCGCTGATTCCAGATCCAAATACTTTAGGTTACGGTCCCGGTTGGCGTGCCGCGCTCTCAATGCTTCGTATTCCCTGCCCATTGATTCGACGAGCGATGCTCGTTGCATGGGATCAAGAAGTGCGGCAACTACCGGCACCGAACGTGAGGCATCTTTCACCCACAGCACCGGGCCATGGTAATGCTGATCAATCTTGACGGCCGTATGCGCTCGCGAGGTTGTGGCGCCGCCGATGAGCAGGGGGACTTCAAACCCTTGTCGTTCCATCTCCTTTGCAACAGTGACCATCTCGTCCAGGCTCGGCGTAATCAATCCTGAAAGGCCGACGACATGCGCCCCTTCGGCACGCGCGGCATCGAGAATCTTTTGAGCCGGCACCATGACCCCAAGATCGACAACTTCGTAGTTGTTGCATTGGAGAACCACGGCCACGATGTTCTTTCCGATGTCATGCACGTCACCCTTGACCGTCGCCATGACTACCTTGCCTTTGACCGATTCCGCCTCGCCGGGTTTTCTTTCCGCCTCGATATATGGAACCAGAAAGGCAACGGCTTTCTTCATCACGCGCGCCGACTTTACGACCTGCGGCAAAAACATCTTCCCAGCGCCGAACAACTCGCCGACGATGTTCATGCCGTCCATAAGCGGACCCTCAATCACTTCGACGGTCCGTCCCCCTTTCCGCACAACCTCCAAACGCAGTTCTTCAGTGTCGACCTCGACATACTGGTCGATCCCCTTGACCAGTGCATGCGTTATCCGCTCCCGTACAGGCCGATCCCGCCAAGCGCCCACGCGGTCCCCTTCGGCCCTGCTTTCCTCGTCTGCACGGTATCTTTCCGCAATCTCCAGCAAACGCTCGGTTGCATCTTCGCGTCGATTAAGGACAACGTCCTCGACTCGCTCCCGGAGCTCGTCTGGGATTTCGTCGTACACGCCCAGCGTGCCCGCGTTGACGATGCCCATATCCAGGCCCGCATTGATTGCGTGATAAAGAAATACCGCGTGGATGGCTTCCCGTACGGCGCCATTTCCGCGGAAGCTGAAAGACACGTTGGAAATACCCCCTGATACAAGCGCATCAGGCAGGTTATCCTTGATCCAGCGAGTCGCTTCGATAAAATCCAGGCCATAGCGGTTGTGTTGCGGGATCCCGGTGGCAATCGCGAATACATTGGGATCGAAGATGATGTCTTCCGCAGGGAAGCCGACATCTTCGGTGAGGATACGATAGGCAGTGGAACAAATG
>OFHJ01000696.1_pt1 | contig 11822 bp, 9 predicted proteins | sample 1522001 | NCBI WGS metagenome assembly OFHJ01 (sample SAMEA2464838, study PRJEB22497) | soil metagenome | biome: Grassland; feature: Farmland; material: Clay | place: Australia | collected 2013-02-01 | depth 1.2 m | reverse complement strand
GGCATGACCTGCGCGTCAATTTTGCCGATATGCAAGCCACTGGAAGCGAAGGAACGCCGACCATTCTGTACCAAACTACCGCAGGTAAATGGGCGATACGGGTTGGCCTCCCTGCTAAGGGCTGGCTCAAGACGTACCTCAACAAAAAATCCCGACGTGCGGACTAGCGGTCGGCAAACCCGTTTGTTTCACCGGCTGATATGCCCCAGCCATCATGCCAGCTGACCGGCATGCAATTCGACGTCGACAGTACAACGAAGAACCCTGCGTGGAGGACTCTCCGACTACTCTGAGGCCAGGGACTGATTTGATGGAAGATGTGCAGGCCGTAGAAACACGAGTTACCTGGCGGAAGTTCGGCGACCATGCACCTTCTCTAGAGGATGTTTCCGCGGACTCAAGCGTACTCTGACACCCCTGCCATCATTCAGGCATCGTTACTCCATTAGTCGCTTATCAGTTGATGATCACAGCAACATAGCATTAATACACAGAAATACAGACCCCGGGCCGTGGCAAGTCCGGAGCTCGGTTGCCACTATACTGGCCGCAGTGGGTCAGGCAGAATTTGAAGGAGACGGCGGCAATGCCCCTCGTCAAGTGGAACATTGAGGAGCGGTACATTCATCTGGTGTTCCGGATCAGTCTTTGGCTAAAGGGCTTGATCGCACTTACTGAAATTCTTGGGGGCATCGCGGCGTTTTTCCTAACTCACACATTGCTAGTTCAGGCAGCTGATATCGTCACACAGGGAGAGCTCCGGGAGGATCCGCATGACCTCGTCGCAAACTACCTGCTTCACTTTGTCAAAAATCTTTCCATCAGCACCCAGCACTTCTTCGGCTTTTATTTCATTGGCCATGGAGTGATCAAACTCTGGCTGATCGTTGGATTGCTTAGGGATCGCCTGTGGTATTACCCGACTGCCCTGATTATTTTCGGCCTTTTCATCGTCTACCAGATCAATCGGTTTATCCGTACCCATTCTGCATGGCTGCTCATCATTACGGCAATCGATCTGGCAGTAATCGGCCTCACATGGCACGAATATCGGTATCTGCACCGGAATCCGCAAACAAAATGATCGGTGGCAGGTGCGACGGTTGAATAGTCCCTGCCACTGCTTCCAGACTTTCAACAGGGCTGCACCGTATTAATACCCTAAAATCATTGAATTCTGGATCAGGTCAGTCCGTACCTGTCGACGGGTAAATCCGTTCGGCAGTGAGTTCATGATGATACGCAGAAACCTTTCCGCAGGCATTTCAATTTTGTCTTCTTATCAATATGAGGCTGTCCGATTGACGATCAGATGCACCTAGAACAAAGTGTTCCGATCGGTGCAGCGGTCATTTACACAATGCATCTCACATTTCAAGAGAAAAAGTAATCCCCAACTCTGAATCCATACCGAATCTCGATCAGACGGGCCATGTAAATGCAGTGTTTCAGCCGGGTCCATTGATAGGCAGGCGGCCTGACGAGGTTGAGAATCTACCGACAGTGCACCCTCGCTCAACCCGGTCTGGCGATGACAGAAATGCGACGTCGCCAACGTCTCGCAATATTTATGCGAAAATACTACCGGTGCACCGTCTTTACTCGCTTGCTATCCGGCATGAAACAGTTAGCCATGACCGCAGGCGTGGTTTCGTCAGTGGGGTTGGGGTCTGACGAAATACCGGAAGCCTTTGCGCAATGAAGACTACGAACCGGCGCGCTATTTGAGGGTGGACGTCAGGCATTGATGGCCATGCCAACGCTTATGTGAGAGGTTGATTAGAACAAAAAGGATGCCCTGCAGATGTGGTTGAACCGCCTAGACCGAACGACCCGGCTGGTCGTGCTGAGTGTTTTCCTCGGAATCGTCGGCGCTTTGGCGGCACAGTTGTTCTTGTTTCTCCTGCACTGGACCGATGTTTATCTGCTGAACGGTGTCGGTCACTATGCGACTACAAGCGTCGCCGACGCGCATTCGCATAAGTTAGCCCCGAAGGCGTTTACCAAGCTTTACTGGTGGGTGCCACTGGCAACAACAATTGGCGGCCTCATCTCCGGATTGCTCGTTTACACCTTTGCTCCGGAAGCGGAGGGACATGGAACAGATGCTGCTGTGCGTGCCTTTCACCGCACAGCAGGCCGCATGCGCGCAAGAATTCCTCTTGTTAAAACAATCGCCAGCGCGATTACCATTGGCTCAGGAGGATCGGCTGGACGGGAAGGACCCACTGCTCAGATCGCCGCGGGAATTGGTTCGATTGTAGGGGGGGTCTTTAACCTTCCGGACGACGAACGCCGCGTACTCATACTTGTCGGGATGGCCGCTGGACTGTCTGCCATCTTCAAAAGCCCCCTCGGTACCGCTATATTCGCGGTTGAAATCCTCTATTCCAGGGTTTCTTTCGAAGGCAGCTCGCTCTTATTTACGCTGATTGGCGCTGCTGTAGCGTACGCGCTGACCGGATATTTCAGCGGCTTTACTCCGTTATTTCTACTGCCTACGACTACCAGCATCGGCACACTGCCTGAGCTTCCGTCATATGCCTTCCTTGGCATGTTCGCAGGAATACTCGGCGCAATCCTCCCAACGATGTTCTACGGTGTCCGCGATGCATTTCATAAGCTGGCACTCCCCAATCACGTGAAACCGGCGATTGGCGGATTAGCCCTTGGCCTGATCGGCATCTTCGTCCCCCAATTGCTGGGTGGCGGCTACGGTTACATTCAGTACGCCCTTCAGGGGGGTGCGGGTATGGCGGTGTGGCTGCTTCTCTTGCTTTCCGTCGGCAAGGTGATTGCCCTTTCTCTGACCATTGGATCAGGGGGATCAGGCGGCGTATTCGCTCCGAGTCTGTTTGTCGGCGCCATGCTTGGCGCCTCTTTCGCAGCCCTCCTGCACGGCATGGGCTTCTCTGCAATCGATTCACCAGCGGAAGCCGTAGTCGGCATGGCGGCCTTGTTTGCGGGGGCTGCACGGGTACCGATTGCTTCATTGGTCATGGTTGCAGAAATGACCGGTGGATACGGCCTGATCATGCCGACCATGCTGGCGGTAGCTGTGTCTTTTCTCGTTCAAATGGCGCTCACTCGCAACGCCCGCTACCCAACACTGTATGAAGCGCAGGTCCCAACCCCCGCCGCGAGCCCGGTCTACCACGACGAATACTACCGGATCGCCGCTGGACTTCTGCGGAAGCGCGCCGTCAAACTGGACCGAGACATTCTTCACGCGGAACTGGTGGACGCGCTTGCCAGTGGAGAAGGTCTCGCGCTTAGGGACAGCAACGAACATCTGTACAGTCTGAGCGTGCCGACTGGGTCCCCCATTACCGGACGTCAGGTTCGAACATTGGGACTGGAACAGATGCACGTTTTGATCGTTGGCATTATCCGAGGCGAGCAGGAGTTTGTCCCCCATGGCGGGAATGAACTTCAGGTTGGGGACGGACTGATCATCGCGGCTACGCCCGAAGGTTTGGCAGATTTCAAAAAATTGATAACACAACCGAAGATAAGCCCCGATACGCCAGCCTCGCCACCGTCGGAAGAACAGGCTACCTGAACATTTTGTATCCGGCAGCGTTGGTTGCGGAATCATTTCCACGATTGGCGGTGCGTTGCCTAGTTAAGCTCTACGCTAACGACGCGATCGGAGCAAGATGGGCAACCAACGCCCTGCAGCCACAGGAAGAAGTCCACCAACCGGTCTCGATATTTCTAATCCAGGCCTAAGGCTTCTCGGCTGCGGTTAACCGGACTGGAAAAGACGTACGCCAAATCCACAGCTGGAGAAGCGCTGGTCTGATGCGTGCCTATACAGGCGGCTATCGGATGGTGAGAACTGCGGCGCCAACAAACCGACCGTCTCGCAGATCGTCGAGAGCGCGATTGGCTTCCTCAAGTGGATAGGTCGTGACTTGTGACTGCACCGGCACTCGAGGCGCGAGATCCAGAAATTCCGTGGCATCATGTCTTGTTAAGTTTGCTACGCTGCGAAGATGCCGCTCACCCCACAGCACCGAATACGGAAAAGACGGTATATCACTCATGTGGATCCCCCCACAAATGACAGTACCGCCCTTCCTTACCGCATGAAGCGCTAATGGAATCAGTTCTCCAGCACTGGCAAATATAATCGCCGCATCAAGCAAATTCGGTGGATGTTCGTCTGATCCACCACACCAGTGAGCCCCAATCGACTTGGCGAACCGCTGACCTTCGATATCCCCTGGACGTGTAAACGCCATCACGCGCCGATCCTGCCAGAGTGCCACCTGAGCGATCAGATGGGCTGCTGCACCAAAACCATAGAATCCAATTTGCTTTGCCTGGTCCCCGCAAAAACGCAAGCATCGATAACCGATCAGACCTGCACACAGAAGTGGTGCTATGCTCAGATCAGAGTAATGCTCGGGCAATGGAAAGACATAGCGAGCATCGGCGATACAGTGCGTTGCGTACCCTCCGTCGTTCTGAAAGCCAGTGAAGCGCGCGCTATCGCAGAGGTTCTCGTCACCGCGACGACAATAATCGCACGATCCACAACTACTGCCTAGCCATGTGACTCCCACCCGTTGGCCACGATGAAGATTGTCTACTCCCGCCCCCAGCTTGGCGATGCGCCCCACAACCTGATGTCCGGGGACAATCGGATATTGAATGCCGGGAAGCTCCCCATCGATCAGATGCCTGTCCGTTCTGCAGACACCGCATGCATTGACCTCGATAAGCACCTGACCGCTAACTGGCGTCGGAACAGGTCGGGATCGTGCAACCAACGGCTTCCCACGTTCCTCCAAGACCATCGCCATCGATTCTTCGGTCATTGCCACCCCCACGCAATCAAAATCCATAAGCACGCAAACACGTCAATCATCGACGCACTGACTGCCTCATGCCTGATTCCTCTGACACATTTTCCGACGATAACACGTGCTTATTCCCATTCATGCAGACCCGGGGGCACAGCCGCCACATCCAGTCACCCCTTACAATATGGCCATGCAACTTAACCAACATATCTTGTCCCTGAATCACGAACAACTGACCGAAGATCTGGCGGGCGAATCCAATCTCCTTTTTATCCAAGATCTCGATGGCGTCTGTATGGAACTGGCACAGGATCCGATGACTCGTCGGATCGATTTCCGCTTCTTGGAAGCAGCCCGCTCAATGGCAGGACATTTCTATGTTCTTACTAACGGCGAGTTCATCGGATCACGGGGAGTCAATGCCATCGTGACGCGCGAAGTCCAGAAACAGAAATCCACGGAAAAGCCGGATAGATTTTTTCTGAGAGGCCTGGGAGGTGGTGGCGTTCAGCTTCAAGATCTGTGCGGAAACGTATCTCATCCTGGCGTCTCGGAATCGGAACTGAATTTCATGCGATCGGTGCCCAGGAAAGCGCAACGCTACCTGTATGAGCTTCTGACGGGAACACCATTTGATCTTGATGTCGAGGAAGCACGAAATCTAATTCAGTCTGCAGTGCTGGATAATCTTGTATCGCCCACCATCAATGCCAACGTCTTCTACCATCGTCTACATTCAAACCTGAAACTTTACAGGACGCTCCAGAACCTACTTGGTCGCTTCATGGCAACACTTCAGACTGAGGCGGCCACCGATGGACTTGGTGACTCATTTTTCATTCACTATGCGCCCAACCTGGGTCGCGACCGTCAAGGACTCGAGCGGATCAAGCTGGCGAATGATGGCGACGCCGGGACCACTGACTATCAGTTTCTGCTAAGCGGAGCAGTCAAGGAAGTTGGCGTTTTGGTTTTACTCAACCTCTACTATTACCAGCACACTGGCAGTTTCCCGCTGGGCGAACACTTCAACGCCCGCACTGCGCCCCGGGAACACAGCGAGCTGCTGCAGCTGGCGCGAACACACTTTGACCCACGACTGATGCCACGCATCGTTGGTGTCGGTGATACCGTCACCTCTTGCCGAAGTGAATCTGATGGCGACGTCAACGTACTGCGCGGAGGAAGTGACCGGGGGTTCTTAAACCTGATACAAGAGCTGGGCAGGGCATTCCATACCGATAACGTCGTTATCTTCGTGGATAGCGGTGGCGGAGAAATTTGCCGGCCCCGGCTTGACACCAAACTTCTACATCACGCTCCGGGACATACGGACCGGGATCCATGGTCCGGCGCTGAAGGCATCACTGACCACGACGATTCGCTGATCCTGAACTTTGCCTTCCCTGACGGGCATGAACAGTACGTAGAGTTTTTCCTTCACTTCGTAAAGCGCTATCAACAACGCCACCCCGCCGTCGCGAAAACAACCGGCGCGCCGAAGAAGGCCAGCGCGCCGATTTTGATTCCTCCATCGCATTAGTGATCGTGATTATCGTCTCCGCGGCCTGGACCCCCTCGATCCCTGTTCCGCCAGTGACCATCACCACCATGATCGCCCCTGGCGTCATAGCCTCTGTTCCGCCAGTGACCATCGTCACCATGATCGCCCCCCCAGCCCCGATCATGGTCGTGCCGATACCGCGGCACATAGACATCGTTGTACCAACCTTCCCTGACGAAATACACCGGGCGGTGACATGCCCTGAACTGTGCGCAATGCCGTCCCCAGTGCCTTGCCCAGCCAGGAGGGACATGCAAGTAGATCGGACGCCCGGGATAACCGTCGTCTGACTCGGCAATGATCGGGCGACCATAGATGAGTTCTGGCGGTGGATAGCCACCGATGTCGATTCGCCCATAAAAGCCGGGCTGACCGATGCTGAGCGACAGCCCGAACAGCCCATCCGCATGGGCGATTCCGACACCAAATGCCAATGCCGCCAATCCAAACAATGCGATCGTTGCCTTACGCACCGACTCCCCCCACGTTCTGGATCCACAATCAGTGGTCCCCTGGTGAGAGCGGTTCGGTAATCCGTGAACTTCCATGGTTTGCCTCCTTAGTGAGAAACCACCACAGTGAAATCGTATGGATGGCCACAACATAACGTCACCGCGATGAATAGAAGCTGAACCGTCAACCGTCGCCATTGTGTTTTCTTCAAGCAGTTAGCTTGAACGGGCCAAAATCCATGGCTGTCCTGCAAATGAAGAAAGCCTTCTGACAGTTCACTTCAACATCATCCGATGTCTTGGTGGATTGTCTCCGGACCTGGAGCCAAATCCAACACACCGAGGAGCGAGCCACTATAACAAAATGATTTTCTTAGGAAATGCAATAACATATAATCATTGTTAACTGGCATAATGACCTGGAAGGCATGTCCCAACCGGCGGCTATCTGAATAACTGCGTTATTTCACATGATACGATCCGGTGGTCGGCCCCCCTGTTCCCGCTATATGACCTGCGAACCCGTCAGACATTGACACTTTCCGTCACCAATTTGTCAGTAATGTTGCACGTCTGGAATTACTTAAACATTGTATTTACTTGGTTTTTTACTTGGCACGCTAGTTGCTCAACTTGATTCAACGGCTTACATCAGCCACTCAAGCAACTGAAGGAATCCGGAAGATTCCAGAGAACGTGCCAAGGAAAGAACGATGTCCGATACAGCCAGCAAAGAAATCGTACTCATGCGAGACAAGGCTATCAGTGAACTCGGCCTACTTGATCCAGGGTTTGACAAAACCCTGGATCAAGTAGTCGATCTGGCTTGCTCACTCCTCGACGTCCCTATGGGGGCCTTCACGGTCCTGAACAAGGATCGCCTTTACTTCAAGGCGCTCAGAGGCACTGACACCCGTGAAATGCCAGCCGAGAATTCATTTTCACGTCTTGTCATTGAGGCCGACCGCCCTCTTGAAGTGACGGATGCCAGCGCTGATGTACGGTTCAAGGACAAGTCTGAGACATGCGGAACACGACCTGTGCGTTTTTACACGGGCTATCCAATTCATGCGGCCAATGGCGTTGCCGTTGGGGCGCTGTGCGTGCTTGATCACGAACCACGCCAGTTCACGCCACAGCAACTAGAGCAATTTGATGGCCTCCGCATTCTTGTCGAGGAAACCTTGCGGTTGCGCTCCCAATCCCTGATGGACCCTTTGACCGGACTTTACAATCGCCGCTATCTGAAGCTTTCCCTGGCCCAGGAGTGGCAGCGTGCGGGCCGCCAACAGCTTCCGCTTTCCATTCTCATGATCGATGTGGATCACTTTAAGGATTTCAACGACACATACGGTCATTCGGCCGGCGATACATGTCTACTTCAGATTTCGGAGCTCATGCACGGCGAAATTCACCGCCCAACGGACGTGCTGGCACGCTTCGGCGGGGAAGAATTCGTGATTCTTCTGCCAGAAACCGATTTTTCTGGAATGGAATTGGTGGCAGCGAACATCCTTAAAACTGTCCGTTCCGCGAAGATTCCGCACCGTAAATCCCCTTCGGGACATCTCACTGTTTCGCTTGGTGGAGCCACGATCAAACCGGATGCATTATCGCGCGTAAGTCCGGACGGGCTGCTCAAGGCAGCTGACCGGTGCCTTTACGGCGCCAAGGCTACGGGGCGCAACAATGCCTATTTCACGCGAGTCGACGAGCTTGTCAACACTGCCGAATAAGCGGTCCAAAAAGGCTCAAGGAGTTTCTCAGCTACCCTGTTTGCGCGAAAAGGACTTCAGGAACGCCATCTGATCCACCAGAATGCGCCGGTTACTCAGTATCAGGTATTCAGCCAGATTCGGAATATAGGGAACGGCCAGCAGATTCATCCCCGCTTCCTCCGGTGTCCGGTTATTCTTGCGCTGATTACAGGTGCGACAGGCTGCGACACAGTTCTCCCATACGTTGCAACCACCCCGGGATACTGGCACAACATGATCGCAGGTCAGTTCCCGAGCTGAGAATTCGCGACCACAATACAAGCACAGATTACGGTCCCGCTGGAACAGCGTTCGGTTCGTCAACATTGGCGTCCCGTTACTGAAGCGGCGTGATCGGTCGGCCACTGCGATGATCGACCCAATGTGGAGCTTTGTGCGCTGCCCGGTCGCCGCGTTGATTCCTCCCGTTATCACGAAACGAGCTTCGCCAGCTTCCCAGCGAACGCGATCACGTGCATACAGGGTGGCGGCGGTCTGCCAGTGGATCCACGCCACTGGCAATCCACCGACATCCAGCTTGAGAATCGATGGAATCACGGGCATCAATCTATCCGAAAACGCGTCGTCGCGTTCAGGGTAACCATGCAGCACGGCCGGCAACGAGCCTGACCTTCTTAGCCGCTAACCCTTGGACAATCGGACGCACGCGCTGATTTTGCTATCGTAACCGGCAAACGGCAACTATCGGAGTCACGGATGACCAAAAAATCGATTTCCGCAGGCCCCTTTGTTTCGGATATTGACGCGATCAGGGTCCGTGCGCGCAAACACATTGAGCGCGGCGCAGTCACTGAAGGCTATGGCGCCGACCGGACGACCGTTCTCAAGATCCTCAATGAGGCACTGGCAACCGAAATTGTCTGCGTACTGCGATACAAGCGCCATTACTTTATGGCAAGCGGCATCCATGCAGAGCCAGTCGCTAACGAATTTCTTCAACACGCCAACGAGGAGCAGCAGCACGCGGATCAAATTGCACAACGCATTGTCCAACTTGGCGGAAAACCCGATTTTTCGCCAAGAGGTCTGAACAACCGCGCGCACTCTGAATACGTCGAGGGCAATTCGTTGATCGAGATGATCAAGGAGGACCTGATTGCGGAACGCATTGCCATCGACAGCTACCGCGAAATCATCGAATACCTTGGAACAGGAGATCCAACCACGCGAAGAATGATGGAGAATATCCTCGCCATGGAGGAAGAGCATGCCGACGACCTCGCGTCGATGCTTGGCCAGCTCGAACCTCGGGGCTGAACCGGCATTCAAGGCGCACTGAAGCAGGCAAGGTTAGCGACGGGAGCGCTGGATTAACTCGATCTTGTAGCCGTCCGGGTCTTCGATAAATGCGATGACCGTTGAGCCATGCTTCATCGGGCCAGCCTCTCGTGTCACTTTTCCACCGCGGGAGTGGATCTGTTTACAAGCCTCATAGGCATTGTCGACTTCAATCGCCACATGGCCGAACCCGCTTCCAAGGTCATATTCCGGCACATCCCAGTTGTAAGTCAACTCAAGGACTGCCCCATCCGATTCGTCCTGATAACCAACGAACGCCAACGTGAATCGTCCTTCGGGGTAATCACGGCGACGCAGGATCCTCATTCCCATGATGTCAGTATAAAACGCGAGAGACCTATCCAGATCGCCTACGCGCAGCATCGTATGTAGTATTCTCACAGGGCTTGACTCCGTCATCATTAACGCATTCTGTCATTGGCCATTGCCACCCTTATTCGGCCCTTACCTGAGAACGCAGCGGACAAGGCCTATCTGTGCCCGTTCCGTCTGCGTCGTTCTTGAACGATATGGTACCAGCCTCATCACCCCGTCCAGACCGACATCCCTGCCCCCATCCATGAGCCTATCGGAAACCAATGTCAGCATCGCGAGCCGGAAACCTGATGCAGAATCGGGGCTTGGTGCCGTCTCGATCATATGCTACGGTCGCATGGCCATCGACTGAGGCGGACATCGCGGATCGGACGTAGGGACAGTCCGGGCCATACTCCGTTCAAGAGGTAACATATGTTCAACATCGTGATGCGCTGGATGAAGTCCAAGCGGATATTGCCACAGATATCCGATACCGAGTGGCAGGCACTGCAGGCGGGGACCACGTGGATCGATGGCGAGTTTTTCAGTGGCCGACCGGATTTTCGGAAGATCCTTTCGGAGGCTTACCGACGCCTCTCTAATGATGAACGTCGATATATCGATGGGCCGGTGGAAGAGTTGCTTCGCATGATCGATCCATATGAGATCGGGCAGACAAAAAGAATCCCGGACAACGCGCTCGATTTCATAAAAAACTCTGGCATGATGGGCCTTGCGATACCGAGGGAATTTGGTGGCCAGCAGTTTTCGGTCCTCGGCATCAGCACGATCATGTCGAAAGTCAGCAACTATTGCGCGACAGTCGGCACCTTCGTTGTCATTCCGAATTCCCTCGGAGCGGCTGAACTCATCCAGCATTTCGGCACCGGCGCTCAACGCCAACATTATCTCCCTCGTTTGGCGACCGGGAGCTACCTATCCTGCTTTGCACTGACCGAGCCGGCTGCCGGATCGGATGCTGCTTCCATAAAGGCCGAGGGGCAGGTATACAAGGCATCTGACGGAACGATTCAGATCTGCCTGAATTTCCGGAAACGTTATATCACGCTGGCGCCCATCGCGAACCTTGCCACCATTGCCTGCAAGTTGCACGATCCTGGGAATCTTCTTGGCAAAGGTGAAACGCCGGGAATTACCTGCATTCTGGTGCATATGGAGACACCGGGCATTGTCCGCGGCCATCACCACGAACCAATCGGGGATCCCTTTTACAACGGACCTCTCGAAGGAATTGACGTTGTTGTTCCAGTTGAGAACATCATCGGCGGACCGGAGAAAGCGGGCGAAGGATGGAAAATGCTTATGGAACTCCTGGCGGGAGGACGTATGGTCAGTCTGCCCGCAGGAGCCGCAGGCAGTGCAAAAACGGCAGCCGCTTTCGCAGGGGCCTACTCCATGATCCGCGAACAGTTCGGCCTGCCCATCGGACTGATGGAAGGTGTTGAAGAAAAAATCGGCCGGATTGCCAGTCTGTCGTATCTGGTTGACGGCTCAAGGATCTTCACCTGCAGCGCCGTGGACCAAGGACATGCTCCACCCGTTGTCTCAGCAGTAATGAAGGCGTACAGCACCGAGATCAGTCGACAATTACTGATCGACG
>OFHJ01000695.1_pt1 | contig 11837 bp, 12 predicted proteins | sample 1522001 | NCBI WGS metagenome assembly OFHJ01 (sample SAMEA2464838, study PRJEB22497) | soil metagenome | biome: Grassland; feature: Farmland; material: Clay | place: Australia | collected 2013-02-01 | depth 1.2 m | reverse complement strand
GTCATTTCCTACAGGTCGTTTAGTGTGGTTTTTAGTGTTTCCTTGCTGGGTCCAATCACCCATCGGGGGAACACAACATGCACAAGTTCTTCGTTGGAAAGCGGGGAGATTCCCATATCACTTCGGATCTCCTGAAGGCGATGTTCCGTCAACGTCACGAGGTATTTTATGAGCGCCTCGGATGGGACGTCACCAGCCAAAACGGCATGGAGCAGGACGAATTCGACGATCAGAATACCGTCTACGTCATCGCCCGGAATCTCCAAACCCGTGAAGTCGACGCAAGCTGGCGTCTGCGGTCGACTGATACCCCTTACATGCTCAAAGACACTTTCCCCCAGCTGATGGGAGGCAAACCTTTGCCGGAAGATTCAAAGACCTGGGAGATCAGCCGTTTCGCTGTCAGGAATAATCCATATGAAGGAACCGTCTCGCAAATGTGCAGCCTCTCCCAGGATCTCTTTGCATTGACCATCCAGTATGCTGTCGACCACTCCATTGCCAACTACATCTGGGTCACCAGCGTTGGTGTCGAGCGATTGGGAACCAAGCTCGGTTATCGGCCCGATCGACTTGGACCGCCCTTGCGCATTGGCAAGGTCTTAAGTGTTGCCGGGAGAATCGGGGTCGACAATATCGCACACCAGATTGCAATCCAGCGCCTGCATTCCCAGGTTGCGCAGGAGGCAGCATGAACAACGGTCGTTTACGTATCCTTGGCAATCGTTATTCACGCGTTGGTCGATGGCTGCACCCGCTGTTCGCCAAAGTTGGCCGCCCCAGTGACCCACGTGATGTCAATGAACAAACAGCAGATTGTGACGGGCTCGTGGTATTGGACGACTGCATGAACAGCGAGTCGATCGAAGCCGCAATGGCACTCCGGAAAATGCGGCCTGATCTCGAAATCGCTGTGGTCAAACTGATGGATCGCGAGTGGTCAGATGCTGAGTGCCTTACCCGAATGCTATCGGAACAGGATCCATCTCATGATCGACGAACGCGCATTAGCGAACAGAAGTTCAGTACTTTGCTGGGATTAAGGCAGTCATCTCTCGATGTACAGATCGATCCGGAAGCGATCAAGTTCGAGTATCAGGGCTAGCCATCACTGGTTTACCAATCGCATCATCAGACGAAAAAGCTGTCATGAAAAAACCGACATCTTCCGTGCAGGGAAATCGACCATGGATCACACAAAGCGCAATTGATCAGGACGATAATCTTGCCGAGGCCACGTTTCTCGCGCGCGTACGCGGTCGCCTCCAGCAGCTGACATCCGAGAACATGGCGACGCACGGGATCCTGCTGATTCACGTATTGCTGATCAAAAGCGAATTCGACAGCGAGAATTCCAGTTGTCGCGAGGTCCAGACAATTACCGTGTTGGACCGGCTGGATACCTGCTTGCAGGACAATGGTCTTTATGACCACCTCGGGGAAAGCGTATTCGGTGTATTCATCGATTCAGTCACTGATGCGGAGGGGGTCGGGAGTATTGCCCGAACGCTGCTGACGGCACTGCGGCAACCAGTCACCCTCGAGTCCGGGACCTTCCATCTGGACGCCCGAATCGGCATTGCCTGCTACCCCCAAGACAGCCATGATGTCGGGCGACTGCTCGTGTGCGCAGAACAAAGCCTTCGCCGACTCGCCGTACTGGAGCGGTGTGGTTATGAATTCTACGATGCGGAGATGGGTTCCGACCTGTTCCGTCAGCAGGAAATCATTTCCCTGCTGTCGAGTGCGGCGGCCAACAAGGATTTCACCGTCGCTTACCAGCCGTTGATCGACGCGAAAACCAAGCGGCTTATTGGGGCCGAGGCATTGCTTCGCTGGACTGACCAGAATGGCGTCCCCCAGCGACCCTCCGAGTTCGTCCCCCTGCTTGAGCAGTCTGGACTGATATCAGACGTTGGATTCTGGGTGATTGAACAGGCGTGCCAGCAGGCACAGTACTGGCGCAGTCACGGCCTTCCCGATTTTCGAATCAGTATCAACCTGTCCCGAATTCAGCTTCTTCAAAACGACCTGATCAAAAAACTCGATGCCATTCTGAAGGCCACCAACCTTCCGGCCGACGCAGTCGAATTGGAGATCACAGAAAGCATATTCCTGCCACGCCCCGAGCGCGCCATTTCCCAGCTTCATTCCTTAATCGCCATGGGAACGCGCCCGTTTATTGATGATTTCGGAGTTGGCTTCTCTTCAATCGGCCTGCTGAAAAAACTTCCGGCGGCGGGGATCAAGATCGATCACACTTTCATCTGCGACATCGATCGCACTGAGCACGACTTGGTCATCGTGAAAACCATCATCGATCTGGCAGGGGCATTCGGGCTCAGCATCGTGGCCGAAGGGGTCGAGACACAGGAACAGGCGGACATTCTGACCGATCTTGGAGTGAACACGCTGCAAGGCTTCCTATTTGGAGCAGCCCTGCCGGCAGCTGACTTCGAATCCCGCTTCATCGACCCCGCTGGGCGCTGCTGAAGTCGGTTGCTGTCTGCGCCCTGAAGCGATCACTGGCCAGCGGCAACACCCTTGGGTGTCAGCCACTGGCCAAGGTCATCGCTTCCATCAATCATCACTACGCCTCTACCGGCGACCACCACCCGTATTGCCAAAGAGCTGTAGCAATAGCAGGAACAGATTGATAAAGTCCAGATAAAGCATCAGGGCGCCGAAAACCTCTTTTTTTCCTGCGATCTCGTGTGCGTCGGTCGCCGGGAACAGCGCCCGGATCTTCGGGGGTTCGTAGGCAGCCAGCCCGAAAAAGACGATGACGCCGATGACGAAGAAAAGGAACTGCAGTTCGCTCAAAGACAGAAAAATTTCCACGAGACCCAAAATGCCCACCCCGATAAGCCCCATCATCATGAACGAACCGAGTTTGGTAAGATCCCGTTTCGTTGAATAGCCGTATACGCTCATCACACCAAAGGTGCCCGCCGTTATAAAAAACACCCTCGAAATGCTCTCGCCGGTAAACATCATGAAGATTCCACCCAGTGAAAGCCCCATGAGGGCGGCATACCCCCAATAGGTCATCTGCGCTGCAGTAAGGCTCATTTTCTGGATGCGAAACCCGAGGAGCATGACCATTGCCAGCGGCGCAAGAAGCACGACCCAGATCAGAGGCGTCTTGGCAATGGCCAGGTATATACCACTTGCGAAGCTGTAATAGGCAACTACACCCGTCAGGGCTAGTCCACCCGTCATGTAACCATACACAGCATGCATATACCCCCGCAGGCCAGCTTCGCGGGCCTGCGAACTCGGCGTAGCGGAAAAACTGTTGAAATCGATCGGCATCTCGTTATCTCTCATTTGTATGTACAGAACGTACAAGAACCACTAACAACTGTATATATTAGCCCCTTTGATCGTTTTGCGTGGCGAAGGTTTCATTTGCAGACAACGTGATCCGCGTCCGGTTCAGGTTGTCGGTATGTCATTGTCGAGCAGGAAGGCCAGTACGACCTGGTTGAAGCGTTCTGAACACTCGAGCGGCAGGTGGTGGTGAGCTCCTTTGAACACTTCGAGCCGCGCTTGCGGCAACGCATCAGTCAGGACCTGCACGTCTGAGACCGGAAAATAGTCCTGATCCGCCGCCAGGACCAGCGTCGGCATCGACAATCGCTCCAGTCGATCCATCACCGTCCATCCTCTGATGGAACGGATAGTCTTCAGATAAACCTCTTTGTCGTTCAGCGCATTACGGTCAGCCACCCGCTGCCTCGTGTCGGCATGTTCAGGTTCCGGAAAAAGCTTCATCGCAACGGCCCTCGACAGCCATGCCGGACCTAGCAATTTGACAGCGAGAAGTCGATACCAATACAAAGCAAACTTTTTCGTGGAATCGATCTCAAAACTGGCCAACGTATCTGCAATTATCAGGCGCGGAACCCGGTGCGGCGCGTCCACAGCCATCTGCAGCGCAACAGCTCCTCCCATGGAGTGACCCACGAGGTTCGCTTCAGCCACTCCGAGGCGATCCAGCGTCGCCCAAACATCGTTTGCAAAAGCGGGGATGGTATAACGCCCAGTTTTCGGGCTTCGGCCGCAACCCGGAAGATCGGGAACAATGACGCGGCAATGACTTGAAAAGAAAGGGATCTGAGATTCCCAGTCGTCGGCACTACCGCCAATTCCATGGATCAGAACCAGAGGATGAGGCAGGCCCCGCTCAACGGAACCGGTATCGAGCAGGTTCAGCTGAACATCAAACCCCATCAGTCCGAGCCGGCTATTGATTCAAAGCGCCTGCCTCAGGCCTGCAGAAGCAGTAAGCATAAATCCCCCTTGGATCATTAAACCTGCTTAGCACCAAAGCGGCACGGTGAAGTGGAAACAGCCATGATGGCCCCTCTGCGGCCAAGGCATCAAGGTAACCCGTTCCCGCTTTCGAATCGGACGTGAAACGACGCAGGATCAAACGCAGCAGCCCTATACGCGGACGGAATGGCTCCAGCGAATAACTGCCGGGCGGCAGATTGGCCAGCTTTGCCGCTTCTGCTGTTGCTGCATGCAATCCCCCGAAGGCGTCCACCAGACCCAGATTCTTTGCCTGCTTTCCACTCCAGACGCGCCCTCCGGCGATTTCTTTTACTGTCTTAAGTGGCAACCCCCGCCCCTTGGAAACCCCGTCGATGAACTGTCGATATCCGAAGTCGATCTCTGACTGAATGATCTTGCGATCAGATCTGGTCAGCGGTCGATCGATTCGAAATCCACCTGCTAACGGCGTCGTCCCGAGTCCATCGCTATACACGCCCAGCTTGTTCAAAAGCTTGTTGACGGTCGGCACCAGCCCGAAGATACCGATCGAACCTGTTATGGTCGTAGGTTCCGCATAAATGCGATTCGCGTCCATGGAAATCCAGTAACCTCCCGAGGCAGCCAGGGTGGACATCGAGACAACGACTGGCTTGCCTGATGCTTTAAGCATTTGCACCGACCTGCGAATTTTTTCTGACGCGCTGACACTACCACCCGGAGAATCGACTCGCAGCACCACCGCCGAAATCGCTTTATCGTGGCGGACGCGGTTTAAGAGTGCGGAGATCGTGTCGCCTCCCGCCGAGTGATAGCGGCTCTGACCATTGACAATATCTCCTTCGACGACAATCAAGGCGATTCGGTTCGGCTTGTTCGTATCACGATCACCTTGGTCTCGCAGATAATCCATCGCGCTAATCTGCCGAAAGTTTCCTGTCCGATCATTTTTCCCGACCTTGCGCACCATTGCGTCTCTAAAAACGGATCGACGCTCGACGGCATCCACTAGTGAGCGGTTGAGAGCGTAACTGGCTGCGTCGCCTCCATCCTGCGACAAACCATCGGCAAATCCATCGACATACTGTTTGATGGCATCTTTGGGCAAATGGCGTGCCGTCGTCACATTCGACTGGTAATTTTTCCAGAGGATTGAAAGCAAGGCCTTGTTGGCCAATCTCGCGTCGGGCGACATGTTGTTGCGAGTGAACGGCTCAACAGCTGACTTGAACGGCCCGACACGAAACACGTTGACCTGAACTCCGGCTTTGCGGAGCGCATCCTTGAAGTAATCATTGTAAATTGCCAATCCTTTAATCGTGACGCCACCCATCGGGTTGAGCGCAATGCGGTTGGCGTGCGCCGCTAACAGGTACTGATACTGGTTAAAGGAATCTCCATAAACGTACACGGCTTTTCCAGAGCGACGAAAATAATCCACTGAACGTGCAAGCTCTTCAATCTTTGGGAGGCTTGTGCTGGTCATATGGTCAAGATCCAGCACTGCTATACGGATTCTTGGATCGTCAGCAGCATCACGTAATGCCCGGCGCAGGCTTTCAAGGCTCGTCTCATTTGCCCGGGAGCCACCAATCTGATCCAGCCACGGCTGGATTTCAATGCTCGGTTGATCGACAAGCGCTCCATATGGCCGAAGGACCAGCGCAACGTTTTGTTTCACCGGAACAGTCGGGGGTCCCTGCAGTCCGAACCAAAGTGCTGCGGCAATGCCGACGAGCACAATCAACGTCACGACCCGATACAGGGCGATCACCGCCCACCAGACCCAGACCACCGGACGCCAAAAGAGGCCGAGATAACTTTTGCCGGTATTCTTCTTTCGGATCATCAATGACCCTGCCATTCAATGCATCATGTTTGGCTGTATGCCCAAGCACCCAGAACCCACCCCGGCCAAAAGGAACCTCACATTCGTTCGGCCATGCCTGAATACCCTGTCAGACCTTCCCGACGTAACGATAATACTCGATGCCGTAATCCTGGAACTGCCGATCCATATGAGTGCCAATATGATCCACCACGAAACCGCACTGGACCGGTTGCAGGCTGTCAACAACGCGGCCATCGTGCAACGCCTCATATTGATCCTTTGTCACGTCCAGAGCGTCAGCCAAAGACTCCGAGAATCCGATCTTGGAAGCCGCCGAACGCCATTCCGGCATCATGCGCGCAGGAATTGCTTCGGCCGCATCCCCACTCCCGTAACCCATAATCAGCAGGTCACTGCCATCCAGCTTGACGCCGAGATGGTCTGCCTCTTCAAGGCCAGCCGCCATCCACGCAGGAAGCGCTGCAGTATAAAGATTACCTAAATCCATCATGGCGACCGAACCCAGCCGCATCTTCTCATCCACCACTGAACGATAGATATCGGTCTCTCTGAATGCCTTTAGAACCAGGGCGGAGAGCGGGTAAGCCTCGAAATTTAGATCGCCGCCGTCCAGTCGAGCAACATCCGGGTTCGAATGCATCTCAGCAATGACCTTTGCCATAGGAACGCCGGCGTGATCGCAATACTGGTCAAGCTCTGAGCGGTCCGAATCATCTCCATCCGCGAGGGCAAACAAGTAACCGAGGGCCCACGCACTGTGCGGCATCCGATGATAGGGCCTGTGCATGAAGACTGCAGCCACATCTCGAAAATACTTGCTTCTTGTGCCCTTGAGCTTTCTAAACATGGAGTCAAGTGCCTGTAACGTCTCATCGATATAACAGGTCGTCGAGTACTTGCCGTTAAAAATTGGCAGATCCTGAAGGCGGCCATTCTTCCCAGACGAGGATTGACCTGAAAATCGCAGGAAGGGCTTCCGGAAGTCGACTCCTCGGTAATCGGACGCACTTCCGGCCAAGCGCAGATCCAATGTCATCAGTTTAGGGTCGCTCTCTAGAAGCATTGCGACCGCCCCGGCACCCTGAGTCGGTTCACCGGTACTGCCTCGCGCATATTCAGCGATGTCTGCGCTCACGACAATCGCCTGCCGATCTTCGCCATCGTAGGCAAGGTAGCGCAATGCCCCCTTCATGGCGTAGACGCCTCCCAGACAGGCGTGTTTGAGTTCGGGGACTTCGCAATCCCTGGCTATTGGGGACCGGCCCTCGGCCTTTAGCGCTTTGTCGATAAGCCCGCGAACGATCACCGCTCCAGCCGAATTATCAATGCTTGATTCAGTGCCAAGCGCCAAAAAACCAACTCGCTGCGGATCAATGTCGAATCGGTCAATCAACCGTAGCACGGCGTTCGCCGCCATGGTATAGACGCTGTGTTCCGGGCCCGGCATTCGGAAGCTATAACCGACAACCGCTTTTGTCTTATCCCAGCTGTTCCCCGTCCAGTTACACCATTGCTCAAGATTTACACGATACGGCGGAACAAATGCCGCCAGACCACTGATACCGAAATTCTTATCCAGCATGATGAAGAGAAACTCCCGAGGACAAGTATGCAGACAGCGCTGCGCCAGAAATGGGCGCAGGTTAGTGGCTGAGGAGCCATTTGGCAATTCGGGGCATTCAGCATAACACCGAAACAAACTCGACTATGGCAGATATCCGCCAGAATTCTTGCGTCCGGACATAACCGTCAAATACGATTAAGCCGTCTGACGGTTTCCTTCCGAAGCCCGTCATCCGCGCCAAAAAATGCAGCGGCGCGCGTTGGCGTGACCTATAGCTTGGGGTACAATGCTGCCCTAATTCCGCGATAGCTCAGTCGGTAGAGCAACTGACTGTTAATCAGTGGGTCCCTGGTTCGAGTCCAGGTCGCGGAGCCAAATACTGGGCAGTTACGACAAGTTGCTGAGAGGGCACCGCCTCTAGCGCAGCGAAATCGTAGCTGCCTTTTCCTTACGACTCGATCCGCCCTACCAAACCGCTGCACATCGTATGTGAAACGCCAGCGACCGCGGCACGGATGACTCTCTGACCATTTTGGATTATCGTGGCGGCAAATTGACCCGCACGCCTGATTGAACCCGCTTTTTTGAACGCATCGCCGCAAGGTTCCACTAAGGAATTAAATAATAATGGCATTAAAAATCATTGGTGCGGGCATGGGGCGGACCGGAACGGCTTCCCTGAAGGTGGCCCTTGAGGCGCTCGGCATCGGTCGGTGCTACCACATGAGCGAAGTGCTTAAAAATCCGCATTTCATTCGTGGCTGGATCGACGTAGCCGACGGGAATGCCGATTGGGACGCGTTGTTCAGCGGATATTCCGCAACCGTTGACAATCCCGCCTGCAATTACTGGAAAGAGCTGGCGGCCTACTATCCAAACGCGAAGGTCATCCTGACCACCCGTGATGCCAGCCTCTGGTTTGAATCCACCAGTGAGACGATCCACTCTGCCGAGTTCGCCCGGTTCATGAAAAACTCCCCATTCGGGGACATGATCCAGAAAACCATGTGGGACAGAATGGAAAATCGGATGCAGGACCGGGAATTCATGGTTGATTTTTTTAATAAGCGTTCGGCAGAAATCGCAGCCTCCATTCCGTCTGAAAGACTCCTCGTCTATCGGATAAGCGATGGCTGGGAGCCGCTGTGTGATTTTCTTGACCTGCCTGTTCCCGATATGGACTTTCCACGGATCAACAGCCGCAACGAGACCAGGGAACTGCTGGCACATCTGATGACGGCCAGCGACAAGCAGATCAGCGAGAGCGCCATGGCTGAAGCAGGCCGTGGCTTGCATGGAGAGTGATTGCGAAAGTCCTCAGGTATTTATAAAAGGCGTTGGATGCGGGACAGGTTGTCCGGTTTTTCCGGGCTCGCACGGTCCGGCATGCGCAATACGGCCTCTTGTCCCCCCGGCTCGGTCGGCATGTTGACTGGACCCAAGCGAGAATTGCGGATGTTCGTCATTCGCTTTTCAATCCTTCCCATTGTGCGTTTCTTTTGCCTTGATGATGAATCACTTCAATAGCGCCTCGCTCGTGGGCAACTCCAACCGTTCCGGTGCTCTTACAATGCCACTCATCAGAAAACCCACTGCCTCCTGCCCTTGTTGAAGTCCAGCCGCCGCTGGATATCTCCTCCCCGAGACCACCGCTCATGAAAAGCTAAGAAGCGTCCTCGGGTCGTTTCAGGTAAGCCCTGTCGATCCAAAATGCTTTCCCGTCCGACAGTCGCACTCTAAACATGGGCTCCGGCAGATTGCTGGATCCTGTCACCTGGCCCTGTCGGGCATCGGTCATCCGGCGGCAGCCCTTCTTAATTGACAAACGGATCGCACGCCGAACCCTCTTCATGGCGTCGACGGCCGATGCCTTTTCCACTGCCCTATCCGCATCCTGCAACACTCGTTTCGATGGGCATATCAAAGCGTTCTTACGAACGATTACTATTGTGCCTGCCTCAGGCAGCCAGTTCGAGGTCTTCCGGATTGCCGCTGGCCGGTGCGCGATGAACTGACCGGATGTTGGTGATGAGGTGGGCGCCGATTGAATATCGTGCCTGTACCAGGAGCGGCCGATGACCAGCAACAACGCCGCAACTGCAATGATTAAGATTGCGCTGTACTTGGTAATCTGGGTCCTTGGCCATCCCGATGACCCGGATCCGGATGGGTCGGGCTGTCCACAATGTGGGCAGGTGGCCGCTTCGGTCGAAACCTTTCCACCGCAGGTCGGACACTCGACAATGTCAGCCATCTGACTGCACCTCTTGGCCGTGCCACTGAAAGGTGGCTTTGCCAGTCGGTTTCCATGACCTGCCGCTTCTAACGCTCGGAATTTTCATGCGCAAGCTTGTAGCTGTTTCCATCGCTATGTCACGGTCCTCGGAGAAAGCCGTCAGACGGTGTTGCGCAAGACCGGCCAGGCAGCCCTTAGGTACATCATCATTGACCAGAGCGTCAGAACTGCTGCGATCACGAGGAGCACGTAGCCAATCGTAAAAATCGGGACACCGGATACTTCAGTTTTCCAGATCATCAAGGCTGTCGCGAGCATCTGGACAACTGTCTTGAACTTGCCGACAACGTTCACTGCGACCCGTGTCCGTTGGCCGAGCTCCGCCAACCATTCGCGGAGCGCCGATATCGTGATCTCGCGACCCACAATGATAATGACCAACAGCGAGAGCAGGCCGCTGGGATGGAATCGAAGAAGCATGATGAGGCTGGACGATACGAGCAGCTTGTCGGCGACCGGATCGAGAAATGCACCGAAATCGCTGGTCTGACGCCAACGCCTCGCGAGCCATCCATCCAGCCAGTCAGTGATCGCCGCCACTGAAAAGACAATAGCCGCTCCATGATGCATCGCAGTATCATGCGGATACATCAAAATGATAACGAGCGGAATCGCAGCCACCCGAGCCAGTGTTAGTATCAGAGGAAACTTCATCCACCCTGCCTGAATTGATGCCTCATGCATGTGCCCGACCGATTCTATCAGGGTCGTGTCAACATGCCCGAACCGACAGGATCCGGTCCGGTTTGTCTACGAATCGCCGACGCGATGAAATCCGTTATTATCCGGCTTATAGCGCAACCGGAAAACTCAAAAAACACTGGCCGAGGCGCTCGGCAACGCATCGGCAGTGTGTTGTTGGCTCATTCAGTCCCGCAACGATCATCTGAACCGGCGCCTGTTATCGCTGATATGCGAAAGCCGGTTTGCCCGACCGGCCCAGCATTCCGTATGCCCCTTTTTCCTTATCATGCAACCGCACGTAATCAGATCCCATTCCGATAAGGAACCCAGCGCATCAACGTTTCATATCTTCCCAATGTCTAATGGAAATGAGTATAAATACGCTCCGCAAGACGGCGACTGACACCGGTCACTCGAGCCAGCGCATCGACATCAGCACGTTGCACCTCTTGCAGGCCTCCAAGCGTCTTAAGGAGTGCCTTCCGTCGGGCAGGACCCAATCCTTCGATGCACTCCAGTTCCGAAGTCACCCGAGCCCGCCCGCGCCGGCTTCGATGTCCTGCGATGGCAAACCGGTGAGCCTCGTCCCGGATGCTTTGAATAAGATGCAACGCCAACGAATCTGGTGACAGAACCCGAGGCTTCGGGCAGCCGCTGATGTGTAACTGCTCGAGTCCGGGTCGGCGACTCGGGCCTTTGGAGACTCCGACAATCATTGGCGGCCTTTCAACATCCAGTGCATGAATCGCTTCTACCGCACTGGTCACTTGACCTTTTCCGCCGTCGATGAAAAGGATGTCCGGGATGCTGAATTCCCCGCGTTTGATCCGTGAGTAGCGCCGATAGATCGCCTGACGAATCGCAGCGTAATCATCGCCTGGAGTGATCCCCTCGATATTGAACCGGCGATACTGAGCCTTCAATGGGCCTTCCGAATTGAACACGACGCAGGAAGCAACCGGGCGCTCGCCGCGAGTGTGGCTGATATCAAAACATTCCATGCGTTGGGGAAGTGCTCCCAGGCCCAGAGCGCTTTGGAGATCCAGAAGTCGATGTTCCATGCTGGCCGACGTTGCCAGGTACTGGGCGAGCATCTGGGTCGCGGTCTGTTCACACATTTGCAGCAAACGCCGCCGCGCCCCCCTCACGGGACTGCTAATCCG
>OFHJ01000694.1_pt1 | contig 11845 bp, 6 predicted proteins | sample 1522001 | NCBI WGS metagenome assembly OFHJ01 (sample SAMEA2464838, study PRJEB22497) | soil metagenome | biome: Grassland; feature: Farmland; material: Clay | place: Australia | collected 2013-02-01 | depth 1.2 m | reverse complement strand
CAGGCAATGAAGCCTCCCCGAGCAAGGATCGCGAGGTCAGAACGGCCGACATCGGCCTCGACAGGATTGCTCGACGAGCGTTCACAGGGAGTCAGGCGCCTCGATCACCGGGTTTTTCATCAGCCTGTTAAACGGTGGCTTGTACGTCAAGTTAAGGCGAAGGGGATGTTAATTACTTCCAGGATCTCAGCAATTCGCGCAGTCGTAATCCAGCCTTTGAGAGAGGACGTGATTCAGCTCTGTGAAAATAGATTCTGAACGGGCGGCGAAAAGTTACGGGGAGTGATCTGAGGCGCGGAAAGGCGTTGCCTGAGAGTGTGAACTCGTCTACAAGCGTGAGACCACTGCCTTGTTCGACCATTGCGCATGCCGATTCCGCGAATCGAACGGTGCAGGAAATCTTTGGCGTAAGACCGGCTTGTGCGAAGAATTCCGTGACAACCTGACCATGTGGTGTTGCACCCTCAAAGCCCACTAATGATTCGCAGGCAAGGTCTGTCGCGGTAAGCACACGTCGTGAATTTAGAGGGTGGTCATGTGGGAGTGCACACAGAAGTGCTCCTGTTGAGAATGCTTCTGATCGTATACGTGGATCCTTGATCGGGAAAATTGTGCACGCGCACTCACCTTGACCATAGATTAGGTAGTCGATGACCTGTGATACCGAGAGAATATCGAGCTTTACTGGTAGGCCGTGCAATTCGCTTCGTAGAGTTGTGAGCAGGGAGGGGACGACATGGCGTCCCAGGCTGGGAGAAGAACCTACCGGGAAGCGCCCATATTCACCATTGGCGATTCTATCGACCGCCTCTTGTAAAGACTCTAGGTGTAGGTGGAGCGCCTGAATTTCCCGAAAAAGAGCGTATGCTTCGGGAGTTGGCAATAAGCGGCCATGCATTCTTTCGAATAGGATGAGTTTTAGTCGCGATTCCGTGTATTTGAGCATCCTGCTGACATTTGGCTGTGAAACGTGCAGTAACTCTGCGGCCGCGCTCACCGTCCCGGCTTCCATGACTGCACGGAAGTATTCGATTTGTTTGAAGCTGAGGCGCATGAGCTCGGGGTGCCGTGACTAGTCGTCAATTATGCGAATTGCGCAGTCGTTGGGCCGTCGAGCAAATTGGGGAGCTTGCACACGAGTGAGCGATTCGGAAGGAGGTGGCGACCTAGGGACGTGCAGCACCCTGTGGTACCGCTCCTGACTTTCTTAGAGTGTGGGATAGCGGTGTGGCTCTTCGGTGGCTGGCGGAGTTTGGAGTTAAGCGCAAACATGACAGGTTGCTCATTGAGTACCGTCCTTTTCGCTTTAAACGCAAACTTTACAGTTCACGGGATTGGGGTAAGTCGCCGCACCTCAGCAACTTTGGGGTGATTCAACTTTCTTCGACAAAACTACACTGTTCGCTGCGCAGCGATCGGTGTGAGTACGGGATGTGTACGCTAGTACGTCGCCACACGTTCATCCAATTGGACACATATCGCTGAGATCAGCTTAGGAGCACGGACCAGTTCGTACAGTATAGCAAGATATACCCTAATGTCTACGGAGCGTGATAGCTCTACCTGTCGGCAACTTCATCTTGAGTGGATCAGATTGAAGGATCCCCGTTTGCCCAGGCATGAATTGCTGCGCTCATCCGACTCGACAGGCTAATTTGCGCGGATTAAGAGCAGAACGGCGGTCAGTAGGGCTCGAAACGTTTGGTAGTGCCACAGCATCCCGTCGAAGGGGCGGAAATCGGAATGTGGTAGGCGGGTAGGTGTACGCTTATAATAAATGTTTGAGAAGCTGCTTACTGGTAGCTAAAAGAGTAGAGAAAATGGCTGAAAGAAACGCGGCGGACACTGGAAATCGTAAATCCAAGAGGGCGAGCGGGACACGAACGCGGGAACGGGGCGAGAGTGCGGGATCACGGGAAGACATCCTGGCGGTTGCGGTGGAGGAGTTTGCTGAGCGTGGTTTAGCGGGAGCGCGCGTTGACGACATCGCAGAACGGACATGTACTTCGAAACGAATGATCTATTACCACTTCGGGAGCAAGGAAGGCCTATATCAGGCTGTGCTGGAACGGGTTTATTCGCAAATTCGAAGCGTCGAGACTCAGCTTGATGTTAACAATTTATCTCCCATAGAAGCAATGAGGCGCATCGTTGAACTGACGTTCGATTACGATGAAAGTCATCCGCAATTTATTCGGCTCGTAACGGTTGAGAATGTGAATCAGGGGCGATTCGTCGGCCAATTGGTGTCAATCCGTAAGCGTTACTCCAACATCATTCATATGATGCAAGAAGTGCTAGATAGAGGTATCGCTCAAGGACAATTCCGTGCCGACGTGAATGCTGTTGATGTTCGTCTTGTCGTTGGCGCTCTCTGCTTTTTCCGAGTATCAAACCGGTATACCTTTGGGGCGTTATTCGACATTGACTTGACGGAGCCGCACATTCGGCGACGTCATCGCCAGATGATTGTCGACGCGGTATTGCGCTTTCTGCGCGCATGAGGCTGACGGGAACGAGTCAGGTGATAAGCTGACGGCGTGGCGTATTCTCCGTAGGTAGTCCAACAGCAATATCTTCCCTTTGCCAGAGCTGACGGGAAATTTCGCTGGCACTCCCAAATTAGAATGAGTCTATATCGTCAGGGCGAATCCCAAGAAATCTCAACCTTGACATGAACTATCTAGTACGTATACATTTCCCTCGTCACGGGGTTCGGTAGAGTTCCAGTACCTACTGCCCCGGAGAAGAAACTGGGGGTTGGCGAATCCGACCTGAATCAGCAACCTCGCTGAACGGCGCGGGCATCAACCATATTTCCATTTGGGGGGAGGAATATCGTGGCGAAAATCCGCAATGGGTCTGGTGATCGGGAGAAGTGCTCACAGCATTCTCGTTCGAAGCGGCGTCAACTTGGCGTTGCAGGTCTTTCAGTCGTTCTTGGCTTCATGAGTGGAGCTGCATTGGGTCAACAGCAGCCGTCCACCAAAGCCGAAAAGGGTGCCAAGGCACGTCCGGAACAGAATGTTCCCCAACTCAAGCTGCAGCAGGTTGTGGTTACGGGAACGATGATTCGCGGAGTGGCGCCGGTAGGTTCAAGTCTGATAACTGTAGGGCGGCAAGCGATAGCTGAAACCGGCGCTCAAACCATGCAGCAAATCTTGGCGAGCGTTCCGGCCATCACGAGTTTTGGTAGCGCAGCGCAGGGCAGTCAGGGAAGTTTTGACCCGTCCGGGGCGTTTGCCCCGACCATCCATGGCATGGGGGCAAGCGCTAGCAACGGAACATTGGTACTTATAGATGGTCATCGTTTGCCCCTATCCGGCATCAGTCACAACCTCGGCGACCCAAATATTATTGCCCCGCTGATGGTACAGCGGGTCGAGGTTCTTCCAGATGGGGCCTCTTCGACTTACGGATCCGACGCTGTTGCGGGCGTGATCAACGTTATTACGCGCTCGCACTTCAAGGGGCTCGAAGCGACTGGGCAGTATAGCTTTGCAAGCGGATGGAACACGGAGAACGGAGGACTGTTGTGGGGGGACGAATTTGACAACACGAATGTCATGGCGTCACTGAATTTCGAACGGCGGAGTGCACTTGGTGTATCGCAACGGTCGTTCACCAAACCCAACCATACGGCACAGGGAGGACACAATTTCGGAAGCTTTCAGTGTGGTCCAGCTAGTGTTGAAGTCGGGGGTAACTTTTATCTCTACCCCTACACAAATGGGCCCACAGCAATCGCTCCCTGCGAGACAACTCGCACGAACGAAGCGCCAATCGCGGACCTGTTGCCGGCAGAATCTAGAACAGACGCAATGGTCAAAATCACCCATGCCGTTGGTGAAGACTTCATTGCCAGTGGCGATTTAGTTTATTCAAACGAATACTACCACCAAGCATTGGGTCGAGGTGGTGTAAATGCTACGGTTTACGGCCCCGGCAGCACTCCTCCCGGCGGCGCGGGCCAAATTAATCCGTTCTTCCAAGGCCCCCCTGGGGCGACATCTGAGACGGTTGAATTCAATGGAGATAACTTACTCGGGCCTGGAGCAGCGCAAACCGGCGGAATTAAAACGCTCATGGGTGATGTCCGGTTGACCTGGCAGCTTCCACATGACTGGGAAGCAGTCCTTGCGTCAACCGTTGGTCAAACTCACAATACATACGATGTTAACGGTACGCTCTGCGCGAGTTGCGCGTACCTTGCCCTTAACGGCACAACCAATTCCGCTGGTAATCCGCTAACGCCGTCAATTTCTGGAACAACGACAACCATAACGGATCTCCCGTTGACGCCTTCCAATGCGCTTAATGTATGGAGTCCAACCAGTGCGGGAACTTCCGCTCAGGTTTTAAGGAATTTGACAAATTCTGCGACTATTGAAAATAGCACTCAGACGCTGAAGGATGTCAGTGTTAAATTTAATGGCAATGTTGTTGCTACTGCGGCCGGCGAAATCAAAGCGGCAGCAGGCGTAGAATATGCGCACTATGGTATTACTCAGCATATTATCCAACCAAACAACACTGGACCAGCAACGCTCGGCTCAATAGCTAATACGTACGACTGGGGGCGAGATGTAAAGTCGGTATTTGCTGAAGTACTGATTCCTGTGTTTGGAAAGGACCGCCAGGAACCGCTTCTAAAAGAGCTAACATTCGATATTTCCGGGCGGATTGATGATTACAGTGACTTCGGTTCGACAAAAAACCCAAGATTCGCTGTTAACTGGAAGCCGACCAACGATCTGACGGTGCGGGCAAATTATTCCCGCTCCTTTACTGCACCGGCGCTCGCTAGTATCGGTGATAATGGAGTCACCGCAGAGTCGGGTTATACAGACGTTAGTTCGGTACGAAGCCTTTCGTTGCCGAATACGTTTCCGGGCGCTATTGGATTGCCGGGCTGCACGTCGGCTACACCAACATGCACGATCGGCACTTCGACAGTAACCGGCTTTCAAGTTAACGGGCCGAACTCTCGTCTTAAACCGGAAACAGGGAAGAGCTGGTCGGTCAGTCTTACTTGGACACCCCGGAGCATTCATGGGTTGCTTGTGAATGCAAGCTACTGGAATATCCAGTACAGTGGTCTTATTACGGCGCCTCAGCCGACATTTGCAGTGAGTTCGCCTAGCCTTAGCCCGTTGCTGACGCTGTATCCGAATGGCGCAACACCAGCGCAAATTGCGGCGATTGTAGGGAGCCGACCACAAACCGGACCGGTGCCGTCGAAAGTCTACTGGATTTACAATTTTGAGCAGCAAAACGCTCTGAATTTGAAGGTAGATGGAATTGATGGATCGGTGAGCTACGAAAGACCCACGTCACTTGGAACCTTCAGTGCGCAATTCTCTGAGTCATTGAAGCTCAAGGCTCAGCAGCAATTTGGGAGCGGGGGCACGTGGTTCAGCGTGTTAAACGTATCTGGATTCAACACGACGTTCCCGACGTATCGATTCTTGGGTCGGCTGGACCTCGGTTGGGCGCGGTGGGGATTAAACGTACATTTCATCACAGATTATCTTGGCTCTTATTTGAATTGGAACGGCGCCGCGCCGTATCCGTTAATCCGTAATGCGTCCTTTGCTCCAATTGGTGGGGGTCAGAGTGTCAGTTCGCTTGCCACTTTCAATCTGTTCGCGGGATACACGTTTCGCCGCAACAGTGATCTTGCGGGCTTGGGTGTGTCTTTAACGATAAACAATATCGCGAACGAAGATCCGCCGTTCTTCAACAGCCCTCTGGGTTACGACAACTTGGGCAGTGGTAATCCAATCGGCCGAACGGTGACGTTAAGCTTGCATAAGATGTGGGAATAGACGGCGAATGGAAGGTCGCGGCAATTCAGTTCGAATTGCCGCGACCTTCATTTTTAAGAGAACGATGTAGTGATGAGAGGCTTGTGGCGAAACACGGACTTCAATCTACGAGACGGAATCGGGTAGCTCTACAGGCAAGAGTAAAGAGTCTGTTGCTCAGAGTTCCAATCGTCGACCCCCGCCCCCAGGGGGGAATAGACGTAGTCACGAATTGGGGAATTGCTCGTGCATGGCGTGTTCCCGATCAGTAAATACGGGCGTCGCAAGGCTTCTTGCGCGTTCTCCGTTACAGCGGGTGACGCTCAGGTGCACGGGTCTTCCGTAGAAAATTGTAGTGACTGCGGACTTTTAAATGCATCAGCGGTTGAACACTATATTAGATCTGAAGAACTGGTCAAACTGCGTGCCCATGTTTCGATTCCAGGGATACCCAGCAGACAGTTCCGGGTAAGAACGACGGGGCGCTGAATTTTTCGGACCACATGGGGAGGTGAGCAATGATCTCTATATTTGTGCGGTTCACCGAGAATCCGGCGGGTACCCAAGTTCATGTAGGTTGGCAAGCGCGAACGAAGGGGAACTCTCGGAGGTATAGTATGTTCAGCGACGCGTGGCATTTGATAGGACTGCTTTCCTGCGCGCCACAATTGTCGTGCTGAGACCAGGGATACACTTGATTGCTCTGTGTGCCTGATAAGTTGGCGAGTCCGCCGTATCGCACAAAATTTGGGAGAGTGCGCCGGACGGGTAACTGTTATACGCATGAACGTCATATGTCTGATATTCGCTATAGACGAAGTTTAGGTTGTTGCGAACACCGGGCCCTTAAGGTCATCACAGCGAGGCGCGGGTTAAATACATCTGTACACCTATTGAGGAATTATCGATGTGTATTCCGTCAGCTGGGTGGTCGGCAAGCACGGATAATCGAGCCTAATTGGCGTCTGTTCGAGCGTTTCAGCGTCATCAGTGGAGTCGGGTGTTCCTGAATCCTATGCGGTATCAGAGGGTTGTACGAAACGTGATCGAATGAGCCTGTGAGTTTTCAGTCGGTACCGCGGGTCAGTAATTCCCGGTTACGCTGCAGAGTGTGCGCAATGTATTCTGAGCTTTATCGGTTTTGGAGAGATTGGCAATGTTGGAGCTCTGGGGCTAGATGAAGTTCATGGTTTCCGGACCCTCTCGGTGGCGTAGCAGTGCCCGAGACTTACAAGAGAAATTTCGTTTACTGAGTCGGGCGATGTCAAATTGGTCGTCGACAAGCGACGACTCGAGAGCTGCGCATTGTCATAGCTGCAAACAAAGGTGTACTTAGACGTAGAAAACGAGCGCCGCATTTTTCATTTCGTTGCGGTGGGCTATAGATGATGACGCCCGCGATTGAATGATTCGATGAAGAGAAGGCCAGCGGCACTTACGAGATTGGTTAGAGCAGTTTTCATATCACTCGGGTTAATGTTGACGACTTGTGGTACCGCTTACTGTAGCGCCTGGATTCCTGCAGTCGGTTCAGGGAGTATTGTAATCGGGCTGCGTGAATTTTATTCGTCCGCCGCGTTCCCGCTACATACATACATACTCTGCGATGCGCCTCTTTGCGTATCGTTTTGGCTACTCGGAGTTGGTAATTGAGGGTGACCGGGGGGTTTGGCGAGGCGTAGCATTCCGTTATGAGATCCGTGGTTCCCGGATATACGGATCGGTGAATCATGGTGGGAGTTTATACGGATTTGTTCACACCGGATTGGTGGAGCAGGAGTTTGGTGTGAATTTTGGTCTAGAAAATGGAAGGGATTTTGCCGATTCTATTGCAATTAGCGTCTTGCTGCCGCTTGGAGTGAAACTGCACATACCTGCTCTCGGGAGTCAAGTCCCTGCGATTGAGCCGAACGCTGAGATCGGGATAGAGAGGTATCATTGGCGTGTTTCGGTTGAGGCAGGTGCGCGAGTGTTTGCGGACGGTGGTATGACGCAGCTTAGAGCGAGACTGTCAGCAAGCACAAGGTTGAAAGCCAACATCAACTTGAGCGGTCTCATATTCCTTGTGAGGTCAGTTAGGTTGAGACGTACCTTATCGCCAATAGATATCAGTGAGCGTGCCGACATTATTCTAGCGGGACTGAGAGTCGAGTATGCATTTAGGGATAATTATGCGGGTTATGTTGAATATGATTATGACATCGCCGGTGAAGCGGGTCATGCGAGGGAACGGATTGATTTCGGAGTTACATACAGATATTGATTGGATAATGAGCGCCTGGGCTACTTGAGTTTTCTGCCATTACTCAACATTCGGATTGTTTCTGAACTGCTTTCGCGACCGAGATGAAGTCAAGCGTGAACGGACTCGTCGGGAATGCGCTTGTGGGATGTTGATGTGGAATGCGCGAGACTTTGGTAACTAATGTCGAGGTGTATTAGGGTGGTGAGCGGCGAGGAAAGGCGCGGCGCACGGTTTTGGATTTGTATATGCGGGATGTTGGGTTCAATTGAGACACATGGTTCCCGGTAACGGTGCTTGGGCGAATTTTTGTGGAGTTCTTGCGTCCGCGATATCGTCACTGGAGGTTTGCGCTGGTATTAAGGGAAAATGAACATTGGGAGTGCTGGCTCTCGGTCATGTAAATACCAATCCGGTGCTCCTGTAGCATGCAGAGCGGTGGATGTCACTCTGAAGCAGAATGAAGCGGCATTCGGAAGGGGGTCATAGTTGGAGGGGCTTCTTCCGGAGGCAGTGAGTGTTTCAATGGGTTCGGGGAAATAATTGGCGTTCTGCTGGCACTCTGGCCCGGAAGCTGATAGATTTTGTTAGTGAACGAACTTGTGCGTATATATAGATGTGGCTTAGAAACTGTTGGTGTTTGTCGACGGCCACGATGAGATTTGATCAGCACCCAAAGGACTACGCATGAAAGTTTATCGCAATATCTTGTTTCAAAACCTGTGTGTCACGATTTTAACTGGTGGCGTGTTTGGGGTGGCCCATGCAGGTGGTGTGATGCAGCGAGTTCCGGGTGATCCGGTGAGGCTTGCAAGTGGGCTTGTCGCGGGGACTCTGGTTGGGGATGGAGTCAAGGCTTATTACGGGATCCCGTTTGCGGCGCCGCCGGTTCGGAGCGATCGCTGGCGTGCTCCCCAGCCGGTCAAGCCTTGGATGGGAGTATTTACGGCGGATGAGAAGGGTCCCTCCTGCCTTCAGCCGATGCGGGCGCCAACGGTTAATCATTATTTTGGTGCGCAGGTCGTTTCCGAGAATTGCCTCTATCTGAATGTTTGGGCGCCGGTTGGCGCTCATCGTGGAGAACACCTTCCGGTCGTCGTATGGGTCTACGGGGGCGCCTTTGAGATTGGCTCTGCGAACGCTGACATCTACAGTGGTCGGTACCTCGTTCGCAACGGCGTCATATATGTCGCTGCGAACTATCGAGTGGGTATCCTCGGGTTCTTTGCTGTGCCTCAACTGGCGCGACAATCACGACATCATGCCAGTGGGAACTACGGGCTGCTCGATCAGATTGCCGCCTTGAAATGGGTGCAGCGGAACATCAGTGCTTTTGGTGGTAATCCGGCAAACGTCACTGTAGTGGGGCAGTCGGCAGGTTCAATGTCGATCAACGCGCTTCAAGCAAGCCCACTTACTCACGGCCTTTTTGATCGCGCGATTGGCATCAGCGGGGCATCGGTGATGCGTGGCGGAGCGTTGGGAGTGTCTTCTCTTCGGGCGGCTGAGTCGCAGGGACTGCATCTTATGCATGCGATGCACGTGACGTCGGTCGCTCAGCTTCGTGGTATGGCACCTGACAAACTCTTGGCCCTTGCGGCCAAGTTCCGGTATCGGGCACATATGGATGTCGATGGGTACGTCCTACCTCAGAGCCCATATCGTATCTTCGAAGAGGGTCGTGAGCAGCGTGTTCCGATCCTCGTGGGTTCAACCGCGAATGATCTATGGACTAAAATTCCGCTGCTGCGCGCAAAAGACGTTTCGCAGTACCGTAAATATGCCCGCCAGATGTTCGGTGCGAATGGGGCGGAATTCCTGAGAGTTTGGCCCGCTCGCACGAATGCCGAAGTCGTTCGGCAGGGCCGTGCTGTGTCTTACGACAGCGGGATGGGTTTAGGCGCGTTGAGTTGGGCGACGCTGCAAGCGCAACATGGTTCGGCGCCAGCGTATTTGTATCTGTTCTCGCACACGCAGCCGTATGCGCCTGGAGTGAATTTCTCAGATTACGATCCGGCGACCGCGGATGCTAATCACTTCAGTGACGTCCCGTATTGGCTTGGGACCTATCCTGTTTACAATCGGTTTCGAATTACTCGAGAGTGGAAGCCGATCGACAGGCAGCTTGCGCGCGAGATGCAAGATGTGATTGTCGCATTCGCCAAAACCGGAGATCCCAGTACGGCGGAGGTGAAATTTATACCGTTCGAGAGTGCCAGGCCGTATCGGACGGTGCTCGGCAACAATATCCACATCGAACCGCTCAACGCTCGTGGGATTGCGTTCCTGATTGCCCACCCACCAGCCTCTCACATCCCACTGTTGCGGCCGCACAAACCGAAACAGATGTACTGAATCCGGAGCGATGGCGTTGGTTCGCTGCCCTGCGGCATCGAGTTTTGTCAAATAATTTGGCGAGCAATTCTTTGGCGCTAAAAAAAAGGGGATGCAAAGAGAGGGGTGTTCTGCGTTACAAGTGGATTGAGCTATCGGGGAGGGGGAAGATATCGCATGGAACCTCGAACGGAAACGACGTGCAGCGGTCCTCGTAATTGTATTCCGGCCTTCGATGCAATTCTGCCGGATTGAGAAATCGGTCTTTATCGGACTTCGACTCCGTGTAGGGGCGTAATGCGAGGTTGTACTGCAGGAGTGACCGCGTGGAGGTTCGAAAGAGAATTCTTGTCGGCAAGCGGAGTTATTCCGGTTACCCAAGCGGCGACGGAAATCTCGGTGCATAAGATTTCGTGGAGAACCTGTGTACGCAAGTTCAAGGTGGTGATTGGTGTCGGATGCGTCAGGTAGGAACCAGTAGGCGGATTGTTGAGACTACGCGGTTTTGGCAGAGTGATCATTGAGCACGTCGCGTACCTCGCGTTGGTTCACTCGTGAGCGCAACAATTCGCGGTTAGTACGTGAACCGTATTGTGGATCTTGTTGAAGAACAGCGTACATTGGCTGTTTGATTGAGGGTTTGGGTGATTCGCTGCTGCAGCCTCAGTTGTGATTGGAAATTTTTGATTTCTCGGTCATGAGGAGACGTTGGTTCGTCAGTAGCTGAATTCCTTGAACGTTAACCCGAACGAGTTGTGCCGCATTCTCCGAATCGGCGGCGTGAAGCAGTGCTCTCCAGAATGCCGGTTGATCTGCCCACCTGGGTTTGAGGTGCGGATGAACGTGGCGCGCAATCGGGTCGATAGCCGTCACGGACAGATCGACGAACAGGCGGGCCACTGATTCATCGAGTCCGAGCAGAATGCGGGCGGCGTGCGCATCGGTCCAGACGGACCGCCAGATTGCGGTGAGTGTTGCGCGCGTCAGTGGCAGCGCGGCACTGCGAGGGAATGTGGGCTGTAGTGGCTCGCGGTGGATACGGTGGTTGGGGTCGCGCATGACAGTCTGCCACCAAGTAGCGTTGCCGAATTCCAGGTCCAGAAGCAGAAATGGTCGGTCGGCTGCCCGCGCGCGACTCGCGGGGGTGCTCTCACGTAATTCCTGCTGCAGCGTCCTGATGAGCGCGAGGGCAGGAGTGCGGGTGCGCCGGGCGGTCTGAGCCATGAGCTCGATGGCGCGATGATTGAGATCGCGAGTTGCGGGAAGGGAGAGCGCCGCGGAGCTGGCCATGTCGTTTGCCGGGTGAGTGGAGTCTCGACGTGCCGGAAGGTAAACAGAGGTGGCCTCGGAATTTCGGACAGGGGTGTAAGTGGATTTCTGCCGGTGCAATATAGTGACCGGAGGACAGAGATCCATGCGAAGACCCAGACGCAATCACTCGCCGGCGTTCAAAGCGCGAGTG
>OFHJ01000693.1_pt1 | contig 11849 bp, 11 predicted proteins | sample 1522001 | NCBI WGS metagenome assembly OFHJ01 (sample SAMEA2464838, study PRJEB22497) | soil metagenome | biome: Grassland; feature: Farmland; material: Clay | place: Australia | collected 2013-02-01 | depth 1.2 m | reverse complement strand
TCGGAACATTGAGCGTGTGTCTGAAGAATATCAGGATTCCCACACCGGGGAACTGGCCCTAGCGACAACACATACACAGGCTCGATATGCCTTGCCGGCAGTAATCGAAAGATTCCGTCATAAATATCCAAATGTTAAGCTGCATCTCCATCAAGGATCACCTCCACAAATTGCAAAACAGGCAGTTCATGGGGAAGCCGATTTTGCCATTGCAACCGAAGCGCTGGAGCATTTTCGCCAACTGGTTATGTTGCCCTGCTACCGGTGGAATCGCTGTGTTCTTGTAAAGCCAGGACATCCGTTGACTGCTTGTCAGACTCTTGGTTTGCGTGATCTCGCCAAGGAACCGATCATCACATATACCTTCGGTTTTACAGGAAGATCCCACCTAGATCGAGCTTTTGCAGCAGTCGGAATGAAACCGGAGGTCGTTCTTACAGCGGTAGACGCAGATGTCATCAAAACCTATGTACGACTCGGAATGGGTGTTGGGATCGTTGCCGACATGGCCTATGATCCAAAGGCCGATGCCGACCTCGTGCGTCTCGATGCAAATCACTTGTTCGAGCCGAGCATTACTCATATCGGTTTCCGTTATGGAAGCTTTCTACGCACTTACATGCATGAATTCATTGAATTCTTTGCTCCTCATCTATCGCGTGATCTTGTTGACGAATTAGCCTCCATCTCCGATCCGGAGGAACGTCAACGACGCACGAAAGAGCTTTTCCCCCATCTACTTGAGTGACTAAATAGAGCTAGCGAATATTAGCTGGGAAATTCAGAAGCCCCTTATCGATTGCCGGATGCTATTATGGCGAACATCAGACGGTGGACAGCTCGACTTGCATCCATCAAAGGTGGAAGCACAATCTGCGGATCAAGACTCCGTAGTGTCAGTCATCATGGATTTTCAGTTGGTACTCGGACTTGGCTTGGCACTCATTTGTTCATCGGTTGGCTAGCCGGAAGATCCAGATCCTGGCAGGAAGTTAAATCATGAAAGTAACAATTGAAGCGTTTGGCCCAGCCAAAGGCTGGTTTGGGTCAGAACATATCCCTATGGACGTGATGACAGGTGCCACTGTAAGCGATTTGGCAATTGCACTGTCTAAACAATATCCCGGTTTTTGGCCTCACAAGGATCGTTGTGCTTTTGCTTTACAGGACAGGCTTGTCGCCCCCAGCGAGGTGCTTCACGACGGAGCCCAGCTGTCACTAATTCCGCCGGTCAGCGGTGGTTAGCATGAACAGTCAGGATCGGCACCTTCATGACGGCCCCATTAACGTGGCCGGTTTTCTTTCGTCGTCGCCTGCGGAACATGAGGGTGGAGAGGTACTTTTTGCTGGTAGAGTCCGTAATCACCACAACAATCGCGCTGTTAACGCAATTCGCTATCATGCCCACCAGTTTCTAGCTGAAAGGCAATTGCGCGATATAGAAATCATGGGTTCCCGGCAGTTTGGCGTTGACTTACGAGTCGCTCACGCCGTCGGGCTTCTGAAAATCGGAGAGGCAAGCGTAGTAGTTCTTGCACGAAGCGCCCATCGCTCGGAAGCCTTCACGGCTGCACGTTGGGCCATTGACACCATCAAAGAAACCGTTGCCATCTGGAAAGAGGAACACTATGCAGACGGCAGTATTGCCTTTCAGGATGGCACACCAATCAAGAGCTTATGAAAAACGTTTCTGAAAAAATTGAAACCTATCGCATCGCGGTTGCACAGGCTGTTGTGAAAATTCCGCCTGATGTCCTAAAACTGCTTCGAGAGCGTAAACTTGAAAAAGGCGATGCTTTGGAAATGGCCAAGGCAGCGGCGAATTTAGCAGCCAAACAAACTCCTTTGCTGATTCCCCTTTGTCATCCGTTGCCTCTTGAAAGCATATCGGTCGAGTATTGTTTCGAAGAGAGCAGTGTAAGCGTGATTGTCGAGGTTTCCACCCATGCCAAGACCGGCGTCGAGATGGAGGCGCTGGCAGGCGCAAGCGTCGCGGCACTCACCCTCTATGACATGCTTAAGCCCCATGCAGGAACGCAGCTGGAAATCAGTCGAGTGTTGCTCCTAAAAAAAACGGGCGGAAAATCCAACTTTGCCCGAGATTGATCTGTTGAATTACCTGCGTACTGACCGATCATGCTGAGCAACCTCTTCCGACAGACGCATTCACGAATGTGCCGAACTGTCGTCCAGTTAGGAATCATAGGACAACTAACCTAGTGTGGATCTCCCCTTTCCCCGGCCTCGAGCGGAAGTAAAACTGGACTCAGATGTCAGAGAACCGGGATGAAAAGCACAACAGTTCAAAAGAGTAATCTGGCGTTTCATCGTTAAGGATCAATTTTTTTAAGACCTCCGAGGTATGGTCTTAGAATCTCTGGTACAACAATACTGCCATCTTTTGTCTGATAATTTTCCAATACGGCGACTAGCGTGCGACCCACTGCCAACGCAGAACCATTTAAAGTATGCAAAAGTTCAGGACGTCTAGTCGCGGAATTCCGAAAGCGAGCCTGCATACGACGAGCCTGAAAGTCACCAAAACTGGAACAAGAACTTATTTCACGGTAACTGTTCTGTGATGGCAACCAGACCTCAATGTCGTAGGTTTTTCTTGCTGCGAAACCAATGTCGCCAGCACATAAAGCCACTACACGATACGGAAGTCCAAGAAGTTGAAGAACCGTTTCAGCATGGCGTGTTATCTCTTCCAGAGCCTGATTGGATTTATCCGGAGTGGTTGCATGCACCAACTCAACCTTTTCGAACTGATGCTGACGAATCATTCCTTTCGTATCACGGCCAGCTGCCCCTGCCTCTGAACGAAAGCACGGCGTATGAGCAACCCACTTTTTTGGGAGTTCACTATCGTCGATGATTTCTGCTCGTAGCATATTGGTAACAGGAACTTCCGCAGTAGGGATCAGAAACCAATCGTGAGTACTCTCCAATGCGAACAAATCATCGGCAAATTTTGGCAGCTGACCTGTACCTCGAAGCGATGCAGCATTCACGATATATGGGACATACAGCTCTTCATAACCATGTTGCTGCGTATGTAAATCAAGCATGAACTGAATAAGTGCACGATGCAGGCGCGCCAACCGATTTTTCAATACGACGAATCGTGCACCTGCGATTTTTGCCGATTGCGAGAAGTTCATCTCGCCTAAGCATTCACCAATGTCCGTATGATCTCGTTGAGCTACCGATCGATGCGGATCCCCCCATCGCCGGATCTCCACATTCTGAGTTTCGTTATTTCCGTCAGGGACATCATCAGCTAGCAGGTTTGGGACAGATAAAAGGAAATTTTCAAGTTCGGAAAGAACTGTTGCCAGATCACTCTCACATTCTGATAATCTCCGTTTAGCCTCATCCATATATTCCAAGTCTGACCGGACGTCATCACCCTTCGCTTTAGCCATACCGATCTGTTTTGATCGTAAATTCCGATCGGCCTGCAAACGTTCTGTCTCGGACTGAAGCGTTTTTCGGCGATTCTCAAGTTCCCGAAAACGTTCAAGATCAAAATGATACCCTCGACGCCTTAGCGCCGTGGCAATTTCAGAGGTTTCGCTGCGCAACTGTTTGGGATCGAGCATAAGGTCCTTGCATCCCACTAAAGTTCTTAGTATTTCCGTCTGCTGGCTTAACAAGCCCAAACAAGGACGGCATCAACCGCAGAAGTATCAGGTTCGAAGGTGATCCGTGATACTGCCTCTAAATTAGGCAGTTTAGTCAAATGGATGCTTCAGGATAATCGTGTGCTCGCGATCTGGCCCCGTAGAAATGATCGCGATTTCAGCTTCGGACACCTCCTCCAAGCGCGCCAAAAACTTCTTCGCATTAGCCGGCAAATCATCATATCGGGTAACGCCAGACGTATTCTCTGTCCAGCCGGGGAGCGTCTCATAGATTGCTTCAACATCAGCCATCGAATCGATGCCGCATTGCAATGCTTCATTCGGCTGTCCGCTGACACGGTAATCTGTACACAAACAAACAGCCTCCATCCCATCCAAAACGTCGAGCTTGGTCACGCACAACCCTGATATCCCATTAAGGAAAACAGACCGACGTGCTGCGACGCCATCAAACCAACCGCAGCGTCGAGGTCGTTGAGTGACGGTCCCGTACTCACACCCTCTCTCGCGGATTTGTGCACCTACATCATTATCGAGTTCTGTCGGGAAAGGTCCGCTTCCGACACGGGTACTGTAGGCCTTTACGATCCCAAGGACATAATCGAGATAGCGAGGCCCCACTCCTGTCCCAGAAGCCGCACCGCCGGCGGTCGTCGTGGATGAAGTTACATAAGGGTACGTTCCATGGTCCACATCGAGAAGCGCGCCCTGAGCTCCTTCGAAAAGAACATTATCGCCTCGCATGAGATGCTGCCGCAGCAAATCTGTTACATCAGCTGCCATGGGCCGGATAATCGCAGCGTAGCTCAGCAATGACTCGAGGATAGAAGCTAGGTTTTCGGGAGCCTCATGAAAATAATGCTCCAGGACGAAGTTGTGATAGGACATCAACTGTTCAAGCTTTCCGGTTAGCTGGGCCTGATCAAAAAGATCAACTACCCGGATTGCGCGACGGGCTACTTTGTCTTCATACGCGGGGCCAATACCCTTGCCAGTAGTACCGATTTTCTCGATCCCACGTGCTCGTTCACGAGCTTGATCGAGTCTTGCATGAATTGGCAGCACTAACGGAGCTGTCAGGGAAACCTTTAGGCGATCACGCACGTTGATCCCGGTAGCCTCGATCTTTTCTATTTCATCGATCAAATTCTTGATCGAAAGAACTGTTCCGTTTCCAATTAGACAATTTACACCGGGACGCATGACGCCAGACGGAACAAGGTTCAATGCAGTTTTATGACCGTTGATCACCAACGTGTGCCCAGCATTGTGGCCACCTTGAAAACGCACGACAGCTTGGACCCTATCGGTCAACAGATCGACAACTTTCCCCTTCCCTTCATCCCCCCATTGGCCCCCAAGGACCACTACTGCCTTCCCCATTCGCTCTACTCCTTTTCAGCTTCAGCTATCACTCAAAAGCGCTCGTTGCATACCCTAATAGCAAGGGGAGACAACTACTCTTGACTACGTCATGCACGACAACAGCACCAATCAGACGCATTCATTGAAATCAGTCAATACAAGAGTGCCATCATGACGCGCTGGTATATTTACCGTCGGCGCATTACTCATGTGCTCGACCACAGTATTCCAAGGCCACGATGCAAAATCTCATCCAACCCATTAGGCAGGATCCTGCTGTTTTGTCTCTCGTGCTGTTTGCAGCAACTCGTTCAGGTCAGCAGAAAAACCGCTTGCCGGACGTGCCAGCCCAAATTCTTGACCGGCCCCGTCATAGCGGCCTCCACGTGCCAGTTCGTGGCCATAGCCAGGCACAAATGCTGCAAAAACCATACCTGTTTCGTACCGATATCCACGCAAATCAGCCAGGTCCAGATGCAACCTGACATTCGGATGATTACACGCTAAGTCATCGACCGCGCGACTTAGCTCCTCAGCAGCAGAGCGGACTGTGCGATCCTCACGGAATGGCTCGCATCGGAGTTTTTCCAAAACTTCAGTAGAATCGCCATTAAGATCCATCAAGGCATGAAAAGCGTTTAAGACGTCAGGCGTAAACTGATGCGAGATAGAAAAATCAGTGAAATCAGGATGGGATTTGCGCTGCAGGATATCGAATAGTTCCGCTTCGTCCTGAGCGTTGAGTTTCAAGCCAGCAACAAGTTGATGGTAAACCGCAACATGCCCTAGGCCAACGTGAATGCCACTAATTCCGGCCAGTCTTAGCGTATCAAGCATTAACCCTAAAACCTCGAGATCGGCCTCGATCCCAGACTCTCCGAAAATCTCGCAACCCACCTGCATCGGGGCTCTTGACCCTCCCGGCACATCAGCCCGTGTCCGGAGCACCGACCCGATGTAGCATAACCGCACCAAATCTGCCCCGGAAAAATGACGTGCAGCAATGCGCGCTGCCTGCGGAGTCATGTCAGCTCGCAGGCCTAGAAGTCGTCCGCTTACTGGATCCGTGAATTTGAACGTGTGTTCACCCACTTGGCTGCCAACACCGGTCAGCAACGCGTCAAGGTACTCGACCATCGGTGGGATCACAAGGTCATAACCTGCATGCCGATAGCGCTCAAGCAAACGGCTGCGCAGTGCTTCCAAAGCCCAAGCCGACGGCGGTAAAAGCTCCTCTACACCATCCGGCAGCATCCAAAGGCGCGTCATTGTGTTCGTCTGTCCATAAAATCAATTCAGTCCATGCGGCATCACAATAACCACCGGACAGCCTGAAGCACCAGCAGACCACTGAGCATCGACACAAACCCGACCGTCCGTAAAGTTCGATCATCCAAGGAAAGTAACCTGATCATGGCCGTTCGGAACCGGTGTGGAACAAGGAACGGCATCAGGCCCTCCACAATCAAGAGCAATGCCAAACCACGCAGAAGTTCATTCCAGATGGTCACGAGGCTTCGCCATTCGGGCTGGAATCACCTTCTACCGTCCGCATTGCGGAGATATCGGAAAAACTGACTTTTTGGCCCCATCACCAGTAGATCTTTCTTATCTGACAATGCTCTCTTGTAGGCAGTAAGTGATTGATAAAATCTGAAGAATTCTGGATCCTTTACATATTCTGAAGCCTCGATCTGCACCGCTCGCGCATCTCCCTTTGCCCGAATCTTCTGTGCCATATTCTCGGCCTGTGCAAGCAGCTTGGCCGCTTTTTTATCAGCATCACTTCTAATCTTTTCAGCCTTTTGCGTGCCCATTTCCCGGAGATTAGTTGCTATGCGCTGTTGTTCAGCACGCATGCGTGCATATATGGCCTTCACCTCGGCCTTTGGCAGGGTAATGCGGCGTATTCGAAGATCCAACAACTTGATACCCAAATCATGCACCTGTTGCCGTGTATTCTTCCCTAATCCATTCAACAGGCCAGGACCAGTGAAATTGAGAGCCTTGGATTCTTTTACCGAGCCAAACTCATCCCGTAGCCCACTGTTGATGACTGCCGAAAGCCGATCCATCGCCACGAGCTGCTGGCCGCTTGTCGCTTGATAATATGTCTCCGCGTTTGAAACTTTCCATTTCACGAAGTAGGCCACATCGAGGTTCTGGTTGCCTGCCGTCGTAAACGTCTGAGTTTGATTGTCCAGCGTCAGTATCCGCCCATCGTAGATGCTTACCTCTTGGACAAATGGGACCTTAAAGTGCAACCCCGGCGAATACCCGTGTCCGATAATCTTTCCAAACTGTGTCAGCAGAACTTTAGTCTTGGGTGTAACCTCGAAACAGACATTACTAATCACGACTGCAATAAACACCAAGCCGATGATAATGTAAGGAAGTTTCCGAATCATTCGCCAAACCCTCCCCGATTACGGGATCTTTGGTCGGCACTCCCACTGGCGCCACTGCCTTTTTCTTCATCTCCGCTGCCTCCGGCAGCTTCATTTGCACTATTAGAACCTTGCGAACGTTGGTGAGCATTCCCAGCAGACTGATTCAATCGAGCTTCTCTATGGTCCCCGGGAACCTGATCACCTTTCCCGTCAATGTTAACCGTGATAGGAAGCGGAACATCTGAGCCGTAAACAACCACCCGACTTTTACGCATTATTTCGGCCAGCGTTTCAATATACATGCGATCGCGTGTCAACTTTGGAGCCTTGTGGTATTCCGTGAGCAGAGCACCAAATCGAGTTGAGTCATCCTTCGCTTTTGTGATGACTTCTGACCTATATGCTTTGGCTTCCGCTATCTTCTTGGCCGCCTGATTACGAGCCTTGGGCAATCGACCTTTTGCGTAGGTCTCAGCTGCATCAACAAGCGTCTTTTGATCCGACTGGGCCTTGATCGCGTCAGCGAACGCATCCTGCACCTTGTCAGGCGGCTGTACCTGACTCAAGCTGACGTCAACCAAGTACAAACCGCAGCCATAATGATCCAAGATCTGTTGCAATTTTTCCTTCACGTCATCCGCAATCTTCTCCTGTTGGCCGCCCAAGACACTGCTGATGTCGTAATGACTGACAACACGCCTCAACACGCTTTTTGCCGTCTGGCTCAAGGTATCGTCCGGATCCTCAACGTCGAACAAATACTCGCGCACTGATGACACACGAAACTGAACTGTTAGTCCGACATCAACTAGATTTTGATTTTTTGTTAGTAAGGTGCTCTGTATGGACGCCTGACGAACTTTGGTTACGTTCACCTTTTTTATCGAGGCCATTGGCCAAGGCAAGTGCCAACCTAGGCCTGGTCCGACGTCTCCGACCACCGCGCCGAAACGCAGCTTGACGCCACGGTCTTGCGCGTCGATGGTATAGAAACCAGATGCCAGCCACGCGGCAACGATCAAGACGATAACGCCATATGCTAGGCCTCTCGGTTTATTTGGGCCAGAGGGGTTAGATCCTAATATCTTCTTGATACCTTTCAATAACTTACTAAGGTCCGTACCGGCTTCACCACGGTTTTTTCCGGATCCCTGATTCCAAGGATCACGCCCCGGACCAGACTCATTCCAAGTCATTCTTGCTCCAGCATCATGTGGTTTAGTGCCCACGAACACGCTAGGAAAAATTTGCACTGGCATTCACGCGGAAAGGATAACCTTCAGGAGTAACTCGTAAACGAGACAACATTACAACATCAAGGTATTTTCTTCCCGGCATGATTCAGTCGGCAATCTAACACCCTCCTCCCGACACAGATCCACAAGTTGCTTTTCAGATAGCCGAACACGCAGCACCAAATTCCCATTACCGGTGACATCTTCGTCTTGCACGGCTTTGAGGGCGAAAAGCTTCGCCCGAAGTCGAGCCGCGCTTGCTGGCAATTCCAAGCATCGTTCCACCATATCGTTATTGATGGTAACGCTGATCGCCTCCTTCAGTTCATCAATGCCGGCGCCAGTTCGTGCGGACACAAAAACGCGAGATGGCACCTCCAAGGTATTGGGTTCAACACGTGGAACCTCGTCGGAGCGAAGATCAATCTTATTAAACACTTCCATCGTCGGTACTTCACTTGCTCCAATCTCGGATAGCACTGATTGTACCTGCTGGATCCGCTCCAAACGCTCAGGATCAGATGCATCAATTACATGCAAAAGAAGATCAGCCTCACGCGCTTCCTCAAGAGTGGCTCTAAAAGATGCCACTAGACCATGCGGAAGATCGCGAATAAATCCGACGGTGTCCGCCACGATCACGTGACTGCCAGACGGCAATGACAGTTGCCTGGCCGTCGTATCCAGCGTCGCGAACAACTGACTGGACGCGTAACTATCGTTACCAGTCAGCGCGTTAAAAAGAGTCGACTTGCCAGCATTAGTGTATCCCACCAACGAGATCGAAGGAACACGACCCCGCGCACGGGCGCGGCGGCTTCGGGCGCGTCGACTCCGGACTTCCTCTAACCGGCGACGAAGTGTGCCGATTTTCTCACGCACCAATCTTCGATCCGTTTCCAGCTGGGACTCTCCAGGACCTCTCGTACCGATCCCGCCACTTTGTCTCTCAAGGTGCGTCCAACCACGCACAAGACGGGTCGATAGATGCTCGAGTTGCGCGAGTTCAACCTGTAATTTGCCTTCAAAAGTACGAGCACGCTGCGCAAATATATCGAGAATCAGGCCAGTTCGGTCGACAACGCGGCAAGAGAGGCGCTGTTCCAGATTTCTTTCCTGACTCGGAGACAAGTCATGGTTGAAAATTACCAGGTTCGCACCACTTCGGATTACAGCATTCGCAATCTCATCGACCTTACCAGCACCAGCGTAAAACCTTGAATCCGGCTTATCCCGCCTGCCACCGATAACAGTCAGCACCTCAGCCCCAGCCGAACGCACCAAATCAATAAATTCAGCCTGTTCGGCCGCATGATCGGACTTCGGAAACTCGAGGTGGACCAGTACGGAGGTTTGTCCTCCCTTAGGTCGTTCGATTAGTTTTGAAACGCCACCGGTACTCAATCGATGTCCGAGTCAGGCCCATCATTATTAACGTCAAGTAGCCGCACGGGTCTAGCGGGAACTATCGTTGATATCGCGTGCTTGTATACCATCTGACTAACCGTGTTTTTGAGCAAAACAACAAACTGATCAAAAGATTCCACTTGCCCCTGTAACTTGATGCCATTAACTAGATAGATGGAAACCGGAATGCGCTCTTTTCGTAAGAGATTCAGGAATGGCTCCTGCAGAGTCTGTCCTTTCGACATTTCTTTGACCTTTCTTTCATTATTAAATTAATTACTGCCGGGACGGGATTTGACATTCTTTGACATTCGCTGACGCGCATATTGTAGCTCCCTTAATTCTACAACGCATACAGCCATGAACGCATACAGTCATGTAATTCCTAAAGCATTGAGTATCTTTGATACTCCATCTGAACGGGTCATGACAAGAGGCAGAAAGTCAACTTCCGAACGAAGCCACGTTATTTGGCGTTTAGCGTATTGGCGTGTTGCAGCGATAGCTGCATCGCGAGCCTCTTCCAGAGTACATCGCTTATCAAAATATTGCCAAAGCTGTCGGTACCCTACCGCACGCATAGACGGCAAACCCAGATGAAGGTCTTCCCTAGCATGGAGCTTGCAAACCTCGTCCAGCAATCCGTTGTGAAGCATCCGGTAAAAGCGGCTTTCGATGCGGCGGTGCAGATCCGACCGATCATCCGGAAGTACCGCATATCCGAACCATGGATCAATGCTGGACTCGCATTCATCCACGTGACATGCATACGCCTGACTCGGCGGCTTTCCCGTCAAATACAAGATTTCCAGCGCTCGTTGAATGCGTTGCGAATCATTTGGGTGAATACGATTCGCCACAACCGGATCATTTTTTGCGAGACGTGCGTGCAATGTAGTCCATCCCTTTGATCTTGCTTCCAGTTCCAGTTGTTCACGAATCGCCGGACTTGACGGCGGGAGCGGACTGAGGCCTCTGAGCAGGGAACGGAAATAAAGCATTGTTCCGCCCACCATAATCGGAATCTTCCCGTGTGCGCGAATAGACGAAATGACTGTTCGTGCTTCTACTGAGAATCGCGCTGCGGAATAAACTTCAGCGGGATCCAATATATCGATCATGTGATGCGGGATTCGTTCACGCGTCACATGATCCGGTTTCGCGGTCCCAATATTCATTCCTTGGTATATCTGAGCGGAATCCACGCTAACAATTTCGGCACGACCTTCCATGGCTTCCCAAAGGGCGATAGCCAAATCCGATTTACCGACGCCAGTCGGGCCTGCCAACGCCACTATCGGTAGCTCAGAAAACCCCTGCATCACCAATTTACCTGCCCATCATCCAGCTTAGAATTAAAACCAAGCGCTCTTAGTGTCCAATCTTGGTTCGATTTGCAACCGTTAACACATCTTCGAAATAACAGCAAGAAGTCACCATAAATCAGATGGATACACCTGATTTTTTGTAGGCAGAAGAGGATAAATACCGTAAGCGAATGATCCGATCCAAAATTAGAAGCATGTATCGCCAGGATGAGATAAAGTCTCATCAAACTTTCGCTGAACTTCCTCAACAAGAGTGTCAGGCCCATTGATCTGAACAACACGGCTTGTCCCAGAAATTCGAAATTGTAGTTGCAGCGTGATGGCCGGCATATATTCGCCAGCCCGGTCCGGCCATTCAACAAGCCACCAACAGCGATCGAAGGCATAATCATCAAGACCAAGTGCAAGAAATTCGCTTCCCTGGGATAACCGATAGAGATCCACATGCAAGATCATTCCGATAGAGGTCTCATAGGG
>OFHJ01000692.1_pt1 | contig 11851 bp, 10 predicted proteins | sample 1522001 | NCBI WGS metagenome assembly OFHJ01 (sample SAMEA2464838, study PRJEB22497) | soil metagenome | biome: Grassland; feature: Farmland; material: Clay | place: Australia | collected 2013-02-01 | depth 1.2 m | reverse complement strand
GGCGGCCGGGGGGGTCGAGGCCCACAACCCCGACCGGGACCGCGGCGCCGCCGAGCGCGGTCTCGGCGGTCGCCCGAGCGCGGGCGGCGATCAGATCGGCAAGCGGCACACCGGCCTGGCGCGCGGTTTCGAGAACGCCGAGCGCGGTCGGCGCGCCGGCCGCCGCCGCGACCGCCGCCGGATTCGCGCCAAGCTGGGCGAGCCGGGCCGCGAGCCACGCGGTATCGACCTGGCTGCGGCCGGAATGAAGATCGAGATGGCCCGCCGCGAGCTTCGTCATCTTGGCGAAGCCGCCGGCGATGGTGAGCTTCGGCAGCGGATGGCGGCGGAGATATTTCAGCAGCCCGCCGGCGAAATCGCCCATGTCGAGGAGCGCGGTTTCCGGCAGATCGTAAAGCCGGCGCACCAAGGCCTCGCTGGTCTTGCCGGTGCAGCCCGCCACATGGGCGCAGTTGGCGGCCCTCGCCACGTCGATGCCGCGATGGATCGAGCTGATCCAGGCGGCGCAGGAATAGGGCACCACGATCCCGGTGGTGCCAAGAATCGAGAGGCCACCCTGGATGCCGAGCCGCGGATTCCAGGTCTTCTCGGCGAGCGCGGCGCCGTTGGCGACGCCGATCTCGACGATCGCGTCGCCGCGCGCGCCCTGATCGCGCGCCACCTCGGCGATGGCCGCGCGCATCATCGCGCGCGGCACCGGGTTGATCGCAGGCTCGCCGACGCTAAGCGGCAGGCCCGGCTTAGTTACCGTGCCGACGCCCGCGCCGGCGCGGAATTGGACGCCCGATCCCGCCGCGCCGCGCCACACCTTGGCAATGACCAGCGCACCATGGGTGACATCGGGATCGTCGCCCGCGTCCTTGACGATGGCGGCTTCGGCGAAATCATGGGCAAGCCGCTTGCGCGCCAGGGCGAAGGCCGGCGTCTCGCCTTTCGGCAAGCGGATTTGCACCGGATCGGGAAACGACCCGGTGAGCAAGGCCTGATAGGCGGCGCGCGTCGCGGCGGCGGCGCAAGCGCCGGTCGAGAAGCCGCGGCGAAGCGCGGCGTCCGGTTTCCGCGCCATGACGTTCTCCCGGCCAGGCGAGCGCGCCCGACCTCATCCCCCCCTATGATAAGCTAACGCGATGGCAGCCGAACCTCTTCCTTTCGATCTTTCCGGCCTCGATCTGCCGGCGCTCGCGCCGGGCTCGGTGTGGCTCGCCGGCGCCGGGCCGGGCGATCCCGGGCTGCTCACGCTGCAGGTCCTGAACGGCCTGGGCCAAGCCGACGCGGTGGTCTACGACGCGCTGGTGGGGGAAAGGATTCTCGCCCTCGCCGACCGCCAAGCGACATTGATCTATGCCGGCAAGCGCGGCGGAAAGCCGTCGCCGAAACAGGCCGATATCTCGCGCCGGCTGATCGAGTTGGCGCGCGCGGGCAAGCGCGTGCTGCGCCTCAAGGGCGGCGATCCGCTGGTCTTCGGCCGCGGCGGCGAGGAAGCCTTGAGCCTGGTCAAGGCCGGCATCCCGTTTCGCATCCTGCCCGGCGTCACCGCCGGCCTCGGCGGCCTCGCCTATGCCGGCATTCCGCTGACCCATCGCGAGATCAATTCCGCCGTCACCTTCCTCACCGGCCACGACGCGGCGGGCGGGGTGCCGGCCGGCGTCGATTGGCCGGCCATCGCCAAGGGCTCGCCGGTGATCGTTCTCTACATGGCCTTGAAGCATCTCGGGCCGATTGCCGACGCGTTGATCGCGGCCGGGCGCGGCGCGCACGAGCCGGTCGCGGTGGTGAGCGACGCGACGCTGCCCGGCCAACGGGTCCTTGAGACCCGCCTGGACGATTGCGCGCGGGCGGCCGAGGCGGCGGCGATCGAGCCGCCGGCCATCGTCGTCATTGGCGAAGTGGTGAAGCTCCGCCCCGGTCTCGATTGGCTTGGCGCGCTCGACGGCCGCACGCTCGTCGCCGATCCGCTGCACCGCGCGCGCGACGCCGGTTGACCCCTTGACCGCCGAAACGACGACAGCGCCCAGCCTTATCCTCGCCGCGCCGGCGAGCGCGAGCGGCAAGACGCTGGTCACCCTGGCGGCGCTGCGCGCCTATCGGCGGCGCGGCGTGGCGGTCGCGGCGGCCAAGGCCGGGCCGGATTACATCGATCCCGGTTTCCACGCCCGGGCCGGCGGCGGCGCCTGTTTCAATCTCGATCCGTGGTCGATGCGGCCCGAGACCTTGCGCGCCGTCGCCGCCCGCGCCGGCGCGCAGGCCAAGCTGCTTTTGATCGAAGGCGTGATGGGATTGTTCGACGGCGCGCGCGATGGCTCGGGCTCGACCGCCGATCTCGCGGCGTTTTTCGGCTGGCCCGTGGTGCTGATCGTCGACGCCAAGGGCCGCGGCGGCTCGGTCGCGGCCGACGTGCTCGGCTTCCATACCTACCGCGCCGACCTCGGGCTCGCCGGCGTCATCTTCAACCGCGTCGGCGGCGCGACGCAGCGCGCGATCCTGCAGACGGCGATGGCGGAGATCGCCGTGCCGGTGCTGGGCTATCTGCCCGAGATCGCCGATCTCCGCCTGCCGAGTCGCCATCTCGGCCTAGTGCAGGCGACGGAACTCGGCGACATCGAATGTCTTCTTGATCGCGCGGCGACATGGATCGCCGCCGATCTCGATCTCGCGCGTCTGCGCGCGCTGGCGCGGCCGGCGACGGTTTCGGGCGTTTGCGGAAATCTCGGCGACGACGCGGCGCTGCTCCCGCTCGGCCAGCGCATCGCGCTGGCGCGCGATGCCGCCTTCGCCTTCGCCTATCCGCATCTGATCGAGACTTGGCGCGCCGGCGGCGCCGAGATCCTGCCCTTCTCGCCGCTCGCCGACGAAGCCCCCGATCTGACCGCCGACGCGGTGTTTCTGCCCGGCGGCTATCCCGAGCTTCACGCCGGCCGGCTCGCCGCCAACTGCCGCTTTCTCGACGGCCTGCGCGCCCGCGCTGCTGCCGGCACTACGATCTATGGCGAATGCGGTGGCTATATGGCGCTGGGCCAAGGCCTGATCGACCGCGACGGCCAGCGCCACGAGATGGCCCGGCTATTGCCGATCGAAACCTCCTTCGCCGCACCGAAGCGCCATCTCGGCTATCGCGAGGCGCGGCTGATCGCGGACGGGCCGCTCGGCGCCAAGGGCGCGGCGTTTCGCGGCCACGAGTTCCATTACGCAAGCGTCACGCGCGAGGCCGGCGGCGCGCCGCTGTTCGCGACGCGCGATGCCGTGAACAGCGACCTCGGATCGACGGGCCGGCGCGTCGGCCGCGTCCTCGGCTCCTTCCTGCATCTCGTCGATCGCGCGTGAGACGCGGCTCAGGCGTCGGCGATCTTGCCGCTCACCGCCGCCTCGGCGAAGGTCAACATGCCGTTATGGGCGGCGATCGCGCCCTTCAGCACGCCGAGTGCGACGGCGGCGCCGGAAGCCTCGCCGAGCCGCATGTCGAGCGCGAGCAGCGGCGCCATCCCGAGATGTTCGAGCAGCCGGCGATGGCCGGGCTCGGCCGAGACATGCCCGGCGATGCAATGATCGAGCGCGCCCGGCGCGAGGCGGAACAACGGCGCCGCCGCCGCGGTAGCGACGAAGCCATCGAGGATCACCGGAATGCGCTTGCGCCGCGCCGCCGCGACCGCGCCGGCGATGGCCGCCAATTCGCGCCCGCCGAGGCGGCGCATGACTTCGAGCGGATCGCCGAGCGCGTCGCGATGAGCGGCGAGCGCGCGATCGACGACCCGTGCCTTGCGGCCGACGCCGGCCGCATCGAGGCCGGTGCCGGGGCCGCACCAAGCGGTGCCGTCGCCCTGAAAGAGCGCCGCCGCGAGCGCCGCCGCCGCGGTGGTATTGCCGATGCCCATTTCGCCGAGCAGCAGCACGTCGGCATCCGCGACCGCTTGCCAGCCGGCGGCGAGCGCGGCGCAACATTCCGCCTCGCTCATCGCCGGTGCGGCGGTGAAATCTGCGGTCGGGCGGTCGAGGTCGAGCGCGATCACCTCGAGCCGCGCGCCGTAGGCGCGGCAGAGCTGGTTGATCGCGGCGCCGCCGGCCTTGAAATTCGCCACCATCTGATGCGTGACGGCGGCGGGAAAGGCGGAAACGCCCTGCGCCGTGACGCCGTGATTGCCGGCGAAGACCAGCGCCAGCGGCCGCTCCACGCTTGGCGGATGGCGGCCCTGCCAGGCGGCGAGCCAAATCGCGAGCTCTTCAAGGCGGCCGAGCGAGCCGGCCGGCTTGGTAAGCTCGCCCTGGCGTGCGCGGGCTTCGGCGCCGCGCGCGGCGTCAGCTGCGGGCAAGGACTGGACGCGGCTTTGGAACGCGGCCAAGGTCGGAAATTCGGCGGGCGAAGAATCGGCGACGGGCGAAGAGGACATGAGCTAAATCTTCAATATAATTGGAGGAAAAAGAGGCGATGCGGCTTGCCAAGCAAGCCTGCTCGCCATCCTATCAGCGCCCGCGCCGACCGCAATTGCCGCAAGAACGATGATTGAACCATGAGGGGGCGATGATCGAAAAAAGCGTCGAATCGCTGCTTCGGGAATGCCTCGGTCGGCTGCGCCATTGCGGCCGCTGGCTGACCCGCATCCCGCTCGGCAGCGCGACCGAAGTCGAGGGCTATTCGCTGGCGGCGAGCGCCTGGGGCTTTCCCGTGATCGGCGCGCTGCTCGGGCTTGGCGCCGGCGCGATCTATGGCCTCGGGCACCGGCTCGGCCTGCCCCCGGTCCTGGCCGCCGTGGTCGCGCTCGGTGCGCTGATGCTTCTGACCGGCGCGCTGCACGAGGATGGGCTCGCCGATTTCGTCGACGGCCTCGGCGGCAGCACGCCCGAAATCCGGCTCAGCATCATGCGCGACAGCCGCGTCGGCAGTTTCGGCGTCCTCGCCTTGGTCCTCGGCCTCGCGCTTCGCGCCGGGGCAATGACCGCGCTTGGCGCGACAGCGAAAGTGGTGCCGGCGCTGATCGTCTCCGGTGCCTTGGCGCGCGGCGTCATGGTTGCGGTCATGTACGCCTTGCCGCTGGCGCGGCGCGACGGGCTCGCGGTCAGCGCCGGGCGGCCGTCCGCCCGCGTGCTCGGCTGGACGCTTGGCATCGCCGTGGCGCTGGCCGCGGTGTTGTTGCCGTTGCGGGCCGCAGTGATCGCCCTGCTCGCCGCCGCGGCGGGCGGCGCGGCGGTCGCCTGGGTCGCGAAGGCGAAGCTCGGCGGCAGCACCGGCGATGTGCTCGGCGCGGCCGAGCAGGCGGCGGAGGTTCTGGTGCTGCTCGCTTTGGTCGCGATGCTGCGCTGAGGCGCGGCGACGAATAGGCGACACGTGCGGCGCGCGGCGTCAGCGCTTAAGGATGAAAGCCTCGGCAGCGCGGCGGTGCTCCCAGCCCTTGGCCTCGAGCTCTGGCGTCTCGGTTTCCGCCTCAGGATAGCCGAGACAGAGATAGGCGACGAAAATCCAGTCCCCCGGCACGTCGAGCAGCGCCGCCAAGGGTTCGGGGTCGAGGATCGAAACCCAGCCGAGGCCGACGCCGGCGGCGCGCGCCGCGAGCCAAAGGGTGTGGATCGCGGCGACGGTGGAATATTCCGCCGTCTCCGGCATGGTGCGCCGGCCAAGGCCGTGGCCCTGGGCCGTCGCGCGCTCGGTGAAGACGGCGACCTGCACCGGCGCCTCTTCGAGACCCGAGAGCTTGAGGCTGGCATAAAGCCGTTGGCGCTCCGGCGCCTGGACGGAGAGCGCGGCCGCGTTGGCGGCACGGAAATTGTCGCGCACGGCGGCACGCCGCGCCGTATCCGTCACCAGCACGAAGCGCGAGGGCTGGCTCAAGCCGACCGAGGGCGCGAGCGCCAGCAGATCCAGAAGCGAGGCCAGCACCGGCTCCGGCAACGGATCGCGGCGGAAGCGGCGCACGTCGCGCCGCCACAGCAACAGCTCGCGGAACTTGGCGCGGAAAGCGGCGTCGAATTCGGGCCCGGCGGCATCCTTGGCGGCGGGCGGACTCGGCAGGGGCGAAGGCATGGCGGAGTTTAGGCGCTTTTGCGCGGCGCTGCCAAATCGAACACGCGCCTCGGCCTCATTATCGGCGCCCGTTTGTCAGCGCGCGGCGCAGACGCAGGAACGCGGCGGCGCTGCCCGGCAGGCCGAAGCGGAGCCAGCGTGGCGCCTCGGGGAAGTCGCGCACCAGAATGCCGCGCCGCCCGAGGCGCTCGAACAACGCCGCGGCATCGTCGGGCGCGACCAGGCGAAACAAATCCGTGCCGCCGGCGATCTCGAGCCCAGCGGCGGCGAGAATCTCATCGAGCGCCGCCGCGCGCGCACCAAGCGCGGCCCGCGTCGCCGCGATCCAGGCGCCGTCTTGCAAGGCGTGCGCGCCGACATAGGCAGCCGGCCCGCTGACCGGCCAGGGGCCGAGCGCGGCACGCAAGCAGGCGGCAAGGTCCGGCGCCGCCAGCGCGAAGCCGAGCCGCAGGCCGGCAAGGCCGAAGAACTTGCCAAACGAGCGCAGCACGATCAGACCGGGCCGCGCCGCCTCGGGCGCGAGGCTGAGCTCGGGCGCGAGATCGGCAAAGGCCTCGTCGACCACGAGCCGGCCGCCGGCGGCGGCGAGCCGGCGGCGCCAATCGCGAAGCCGCGCCACGTCGTAACGCCGGCCGTCGGGATTGTTGGGATGGGCGAGGACCAAAGTCTCGGCCTGCCCGAGCGCGCCTTCGATTTCGGCCGCCGCGATGGTCGCCACGCGATGGCCGGCGGCGGCCCAGGCTGCGGCATGCTCGCCATAGGTCGGGCCGACGATCAGGACGCGGCCCGTCGGCACGAGACGCGGGATAAGCTGGATAAAGGCCTGCGAGCCGGGGCCGGCGGCAAGCGCGGCGGTATCGTCGAGGCCATAGGCCGCCGCCGCGGCGCGGCCGAGAGCGGCAAGAAGATCGCCGTCCGGAAGCCGCGTTGAGAGGCGCTGCGGCAACGGCGGCATCGGATAGGGGATAGGATTGATGCCGGTCGAGAGATCGAGCCAGCGGTGGCGGCCGAAGCGCGTTTGCGCGGACGCGAGGTCGCCGCCGTGGTATAGCCCATGTGATGGCATCGGGCGCGGCGGCCGCGCCGCGCCGGTCGAGGGGGAGCCTTGCATCGCATCGCTGCCGTTCAGGAAACCTGCCCGCGAATGCTAGCATGAATGCGCTGTTTTCGCTCGGCCGCCACCTGCCCGTGCTCGGCCTCGGCCTGATGATCGAGGCGGCCTTCGGCTATCCCGAGCAGCTTTACGCCTGGATCAACCATCCAGTCGGCTGGATCGGCACCATCATCGAGGAACTCGACTGGCAGCTGAATCATGCCCGCGACCGCCCAGCGCGCCGCCGCGCCTTCGGCGTGCTCGCGCTTGCCATCATCGTCGCCGCGAGCGGCGCTTTCGGCATCGTCCTGGCCGAGGTTCTCACCTTTCTGCCCTATGGTTGGACGGTCGAGGCCGTCCTCGTCGCGAGCCTGCTGGCCGAGCGCAGCCTCTATACCCATGTGCGCGACGTCGCCCGCGCCTTGAGCCGCGAAGGGCTGGCGCGCGGTCGGCAGATGGTGGCGCGCATCGTCGGCCGCGCGCCGGAGAACCTGGACGAGGCCGGGGTCGCCCGCGCCGCGATCGAGAGCCTGGCGGAAAACTTCTCCGACGGCGTGCTGGCGCCGGCCTTCTGGTATCTGGTCGCCGGCCTACCCGGCATGATGATCTACAAGGCGGTGAACACCGCCGACAGCATGATCGGCCACCGCACGCCGCGCCATAAGGCCTTCGGCTTCGCCGCCGCCAAGACCGACGATCTGCTCAACCTGCTACCGGCCCGCCTCGCCGGCCTGGTGCTCGCCGCCGCCGCCGGCCTGGCGCCGGTGGCCGACGCGCGCGAGGCCTGGCGGACCATGCTGCGTGATGCCAGGCGCCACCGCTCGCCCAACGCCGGCTGGCCCGAGGCGGCGATGGCGGGCGGGCTCGGGCTGAAACTCGGCGGTCCCCGGGTTTATGGCGAGGGCGCGGTCGACGGCGTTTGGCTCGGCGACGGCCGCGCCCAGGCCGGCCCCGCCGATATCGGCCGCGCGTTGAGGCTCTTTCTCATCGCCTGCGGCCTGATCTGGGCCGCGGTCTGGCTCGGCTTCGCGCTCTGCTTCGTCTAGACGGTCCGCCGAGACCGCCTCAGGCCACCCCGACCGCCGCGGGCCGGCGGCCCGAGGCCGCGAGCGCGAGGACGCCGAACCCATCCGCGCCGGCCGGCACCATACCCAGCCGCGTGTGCTCGCCCCGGCCGAGATTGGCGAAGGGGTGAAGCCGTTGGCATAGCCGAGAACGGCCAGCTCGCGCGGGTCATAGGCCATGACAGCCTCCGAGGCCGATGCGTGCGGTTGCGGCGGCCGGGTGCCGGCGGCGCGACAGAGGCAGCATTTTTACACCATCTGTTCATTTTGGTCAAGTGATATTTGCTTTTTATGCAAATATAGTTCCGGGCGCGCCGACAGGGGCGGCGGAAAATATGCATTAAACAATAATTTCAGGTGTGGACGAGCTGGCGGGGGGGCATCATCAAACCCGCCGGGCGGCGGCGTGTCAGACCTTCTTCCGCCGCTTGTCGACCCACAGCACCGGCGCCGCCCATTCGATCGCGACGTTTTCCAAGGGTGGGGTGTTATAGGACAGCAGGGTCCAGAGATTGGCCCGGCTGCCGCGCATCAGCGTCTTCACGTAGGTCGCGCCGTCGCTCACCTTGACGACGCATTCGGCACCGATGGCGGCCTCGTCGAGCGCCGCGCCGTCGCGCGCGTAATAGATCAGGTCGCCCTCGCGATAGGCCGGGAACATGCTATCGCCGCGCACCTCCACCGCCACCAGGGCGCGGCATTCGTGCGGCGGCGGCTCCACCTGATCGAGGCCGCCGCCAAGCGGCGCGTCGTTGAAGGGATAGATCTCGGCGCCGGCGCCGATATAGCCGACGAGCGGCACCTGGGTCGGCCGCGAGACCAGGAGATCGGCGACGGTGGTGCCATAGAGCGCGGCGAACTGGCCGAGCCGGTCGCCCGAGAGATCGCTGGTGCCGCGCTCCAGCCGCGACACCTGGGCGGTGGAAATGCCAAGCCGCTCGGCAACCTCTTCCAAGGTCATGGCGGCACGTTTGCGGAGTTCGCGAAGGCGGGTTTGCATCCGCCAGATATTACGTATCCCGCAAAACGGCGCAAGTGATTAGATGCCAATTCTGCTTACTTCGAAATTGCTCTAGGTGTAAATATTCTGTCCGTGACAGGGGCCCATCACCTCTGCCAGTGGATCGCGGGCAAACCCGGCGAGGACGACGCGGCGGGCGCGGGAGTCGACCCCGGCCCGCCGCTTTTTTTGCATCCCGGCGGGGGCGGCTTAGGGCCGCACCACGACGCGGCCGGTGATGCGGCCGGCCTCCATGTCGGTCAGCACCTGATTGACCTCGGCGAGCGGCTTCGGCTGCACCGGCAAGGGCTTCACCTTGCCGCCGAGAACCAGCTCCATCAGCTCGCGCATGTCGGCAAGGGTGCCGACATAGGAGCCGGTGATGGTGAGCTGGCGGTGCGGGAACAGCGGCAGCGAGATCGGCAGCGCGCCGCCGAACAGCCCGACGATGACGAGCGTCGCGGCCTTTCGCATCGCGTCGATGCCGAAGGCGACGGTGGCCGGCGCGCCGACGAAATCGACGGCGCCGGAAGCGCCGAAGCTGCCGGTCATGTCGCGCACGTCGGCAAGCGCGTCGGCGGCGCCGTTGTCGATCGCGGCCACGGCGCCGCACTCCAACGCGGCGGCGCGGCGCGCGGCGTCGATATCGGCGACCACGACCTTGGCCTTCAGCACGTGCGGCGCCAACAGAACGCCGTTCAGCCCGACGCCGCCGGCGCCGATCAGCACCACCGTCTCGCTCGCCGGCACGTGGCGGAGCTTTTTCAAGGCGCTATAGGCGGTGAGGCCGGAGCAGGCATAGACGCAGGCCTGCTCGGGCGAGAGATCGCCATAGGCGATGAGATAGCGCGGATGCGGCACCAGCACGTGATCGGCATAGCCGCCATGGGTGCGGGCGCCGATGCTTTGCATGCGCGGGCACAGCAGCTCGTCGCCGCGGCGGCAGAACTCGCAGGCGCCGCAGCCGATCCAGGGATAGACCACGCGCTTGTCGCCGACCTTGACGCCGCTGGCCTCGGGGCCGACCGCGACCACCTCGCCCACCACCTCGTGGCCAAGCGTGTGCGGCAGCGCGACGCCGAGCCCGGCGAGATCGATCTTCTTGCCCTGGCCGAGATCGAAGAAGCCGGCGCGAATGTGCAGATCGCTGTGGCAGACGCCGCAGGCCGCGACGCTGAGCAGAACCTCGGTGCCCTTCGGCGTCGGCGTCGGCGTCTCGCGCCGCTCCAAGGGCTTGCCCCATTCGACGACCTGATAGCTCAGCATGATTTCCTCCCGATCCTGGTTTGACCGGGAGATTAGCGCCGAACCGACGCGAGCGGAATTCTCGAAGTGGATTTCGCGGCCGGGAATCGGCGCGGCGCGGGCCGCTCAGCCGCCAAGGTCTTCGAGCGCGCCGCCCTGCACCAGCCGCTCGGCCTCGGCCGCGATGCGGCGCACGATCTCGCCCGCCGCCGGCACGTCACGGATCAGGTCCGCCGCCTCGCCGGCGATCACGGCGGCGGTGGCGAAATCCCCGGTCTGCTGCGCCGCGCTGTAGCGCCTTGCCTCGGCCGCCGCCACTTGGCGCAGCGCCGCCTCGCGGCCCTGCCAGCGGTCGACGAAATCGTTGCGGAGCGTGCGCAGCGTATAGGGCACGGGCCATTCGATGCCGCGCACGATATCGACCGCCGAGCCGCGCGCGGTGCGATCGCCGCTGGCCTCGGCAAGCAGGCGCTTCGCGGCCTCGGCGGCGAGCGATTCCTGGGCGGCATAGAAGCGGGTGCCGAGCAGGACACCGGCCGCGCCCAAGGTCAGCATGGCGGCGAGGCCACGACCGTCGGCGATGCCTCCGGCCGCCACCACCGGCAGTGGATGCACGGCATCGACCACCGCCGGCACCAGCGGCAAGGTGGCGCGCAGGGCGCCATGGCCGCCGGCCTCGGTGCCTTGGGCGACGATGACATCGGCGCCGTTCGCAGCGGCGGTCGTGGCCTGCGCCACACTTTGCACCTGCACGATGACCTTGGCCCCGGCATCCTTGGCGGCGGCGACGAAGGGGCGCTCGTCGCCGAAGGAAAACATGATCGCGGCCGGGCGGTGCGCCAGCACGCGCGTGAGCAGGGCCGGATTTTGCGCCAGGCTCCAGGTGATGAAGCCGACGCCGACGCGGGCATTGCCGGCGGCGGCGATCTCGCGCGCGAGCCAGCCGGCATCGCCATAGCCGCCGCCAATCAGGCCGAGCCCGCCGGCCTCGCTCACCGCGGCGGCGAGCCGGCCGCCGGAAACCAGCGCCATCGGCGCGAGCAGCACCGGATGCGCGATGCCAAGAAGCCGGGTCAGAGGCGTGGACAGGGCCATGCGGCGGCTCCGGACGGGTTACGGACGGCGAACTCTTCCCTGATACACGGACAATGATGCCGCGACAATGGCGACGACGGGGGCGGCGGCGCGGAAGCGGGCCTAGTCGGCCCGGCTATGGGAACGGCGGCTTTACGCCGAACCTCGCCCTTGGCCGTGGCATCGGTGAGGGACCGGCCACCCCCGCCATCGCGCGCCGAGCGACCTTGCCTCACACCCCAGGGGAATCGCATACGGAATTCTGTTGCATTGGGTTGGGATTTAGATTCTTCCGGGGGCTTGGATAGTGGCTCGCGGGGGATGCGATGGAGATGTTTCGGGCGTGCTTTGCCGAGGTCGAGGAT
>OFHJ01000691.1_pt1 | contig 11852 bp, 8 predicted proteins | sample 1522001 | NCBI WGS metagenome assembly OFHJ01 (sample SAMEA2464838, study PRJEB22497) | soil metagenome | biome: Grassland; feature: Farmland; material: Clay | place: Australia | collected 2013-02-01 | depth 1.2 m | reverse complement strand
ATGCCGGCCTTTCCGTTCACGGTCTTTAACAATCACCAACTGGCGTCCATCGTCACCTATGTGCGGTTCGTGCAGCATCCACCCAACCCGGGAGGTTATCCGGCGGATTTTTTGGGTCCGGTCGCCGAGGGACTGATCGCGTTGCTGATGGTCGGCGTGCTGGGAGTCATCGCGTATTGGATCGAGTTCCACGGGAGAGGGTGAGATGGCTGAGGAGCACGAATCCGCTGGCGAGGGGGAACCGGGGCAGCACCTCGGGGTGATCATCACAATCGTGGCCTTTGCGGTCGCGATCGCCGGAGCACTGGGGTTTCTATACATGTACGGGATGAACCACGACAAGAGCGTGATGGGAACCGGTGGAAAAGCACCGGGGCAGAACCGAGGAATGGTCCTCACCGTGGTGGCCTTTGTGGTCGCGATCGCCGGGGCGCTGGGTTTTCTATACGTGTTTTGGACGAGCCACAGCACCGGACTGATGGGGATCACAATCGCCATGGCCCTGGGCGGCATGGGCGCCGGATTGGTAACCTGGACGCACCATCTGATGCGGCATGAAGAGGCCGCCGCCGAGCGGCCGCCGCTGCCATCCAGCGAAGCGCTGCGCGAAGCGTTCATGCAGGATTTTGTCGCGGGTGAAGGCAGGATCGGCCGCCGCATGATTCTCGGCGGGTTCACCACCTTGACGCTGGCGCTCTTGGGGGCGGGGGGGATTTCGTTGCTGCGGTCGCTGTTCGGGGCGTGGCCGGGAAGCGTGCTCAAGGCGCCGGTCTGGCATCGCGGCGACCGCTTGGTGACGGAGGAGGGCCGGCCGGTGTTGGCGGACACGCTGCAACCGGGAAGCACGATTACGGTGTTCCCGGAGGGTCGGGTCGGCGAGATGGCGGGGCAGACCGTTCTGATCCGGGTGAAAGCCGATCTGCTGCACCTGCCGCAGGCGCGGAGCCATTGGACGCCGCAAGGCAACGTGGCGTTCTCACGGCTCTGCACGCATGCGGGCTGCCCGGTGGCTTTGTATGAGGCCTCGCGGCACCTGCTGCTGTGCCCCTGCCATCAATCCACCTTTAACGTCCTCACCGGCGCCCGGCCGACGGGCGGCCCGGCGGCGCGGCCGTTGCCGCAACTCCCGCTCTATGTGGACGCGCACAACCATCTGCGCGCGGCGGGGGATTTCACCGAGCCTCCGGGCCCGGGGTTTTGGAGCCTACCGTCGTGACCCGTCGTTTCGCGCGCTGGTTGGACCAGCGGTTGGGCATCGCCGGATTTGCCCGTCACGGCCTCGATCATATCTTTCCCGATCACTGGTCTTTCATGCTCGGCGAGATCGCCCTGGCGAGCTTCGTCGTTCTGGTGTTCACGGGCATCTACTTGGCGATGTTTTTCAACTCCAGCGCCGCCCAGGTTACGTACCATGGCCCGTATAAAGCGCTGGACGGCGTGAAGATGTCGGCGGCGTATTTCTCCACGCTGCACCTCAGCTTCAGCGTTCCGGCGGGGCTGCTGATTCGCCAAATTCACCACTGGGCGGCGCTGGTTTTCATCGGCGCCATTCTGGCCCATTTGTTTCGCGTGTTTTTCACCGCCGCGTACCGCAACCCACGGGAGATCAACTGGGTCATCGGCGTCACCCTGCTGGTCTTGGCGATGGCCGCGGGATTCGTCGGCTACTCGCTGCCCGACGATTTGCTTTCCGGCATCGGATTGCGCATCGCCTATTCGATGGTCTTGTCCATTCCCATCATCGGGACCCGGCTCGCGTTCGTCGTCTTCGGCGGGCCGGTGCCCAACCCGGCGATGATTCCCCGGCTGTATGGCTTGCACATTTTTGTTTTGCCGGGGCTGATCGTGCTGCTGCTGACTTTGCACCTGGCGATTGTTTGGCGGCAGACGCACACCAACTACCCGGGTCCGGGGCGGTCGAATCGCAGGATCGTGGGCTCGCTGCTTTGGCCGACCTACACGATGAAGATCATCGGATTGATCTGCCTGGTCTTCGCGGCGCTCACGGCTCTGGGCGGGCTGGTGCAATCCAATCCCATCTGGATCTACGGGCCCTACACTCCAGCCGCCGCCCTGCCCGGCGCCCAGCCGGATTGGTATCTTGGTTGGGCGGAAGGCGCGCTCCGCCTGGCTCCCGCCTTCAATGTGCACATCGGCCCCTACCTGGTACCGGAGGTTTTTTTTCCGGGCATCTTGTTTCCGCTGTTGCTGTTCGGCGCGCTTTATCTCTATCCGTTCATCGAACCACGGTTCACGCACGACCGCGAGGAACACCACGTTTTGCTCCTGCCCTATGAGGGGCCCGTGCGGGCCGCGCTGGCATCGGCCGGAATCATGCTGCTGCTGGTGCTTTTATTCGCCGGCAGCGACGACGTCATAGCGGTTCTCACGCATGGGTCGGTGGTCGCCATCCGCACGCTGTTCCAGATTTTGTTCTTCGCGGCGCCAGTGGTCACCGCGGCGGTCGTTTACTGGCTCTGCCGGCGCGTCCAGAGGCGGCGGGGCCGGGAACACGCGCGGGCCGCGGCGGCGCGACCTGTCCCGCCGGATGGGGGTGGAGGCAATTAAGCAGCCGGTGGCGGCCAGCTAATCTTTCTCAGCGGTGGTCCGCGTGTACCGCGGGCGCCAAGGCGGTCGTTTGGCCGCATACCTGCAAGAGCAGGGGGCGGAGGACGTTGCGCTCCGCCGGAAACTCGACCGAACTGCCGGTCCGGCGGGAGCCACCGCAACGCGGGAAAGATGGCGATCGCCGATAGGAACGTGCATCCGCCCGCCCGAGCGGAGGGGAAAATGACCCAGGCGGTGCAGCCGCCGGCGCTTGCTCCGCGCTCCCGGTTGGTGGCTTTGGGGCGCTTCCGCAGGCCCCATTCCGATGAGCAGCCGAGCGCCGTTGGAAGCCCTGAGGCGCCACGACGGAGATGGGACGGCCGGCAACCGCGGCCCGCTGCGACCGCGCGTTCGGAGGCAATTGAGAAGACCCCGGCCGGCGCCGCCGGGCATGCCATCGCGCCGCCACCGGCCGGCACCCCAGTCCCGGTTGCGCTGTGCGGCGGCTGCACGCATGCGGAGCATTGCTTTCTGGGCCGAACGGCATCCCGACTGCGGGAGATTCGCCCAATCGCCTTCTATCCGCGGGGCGTGTCGCTGTTTCTGGAAGGCGAGGCGACACGCGGGCTATTCGTCGTCTGTAGCGGGGAAATCAAGACCTTTGCCCATTCGCCGCAAGGCGGCACGGTGATTTTGCGGCGCGTGGGCGGAGGCGAAGTGCTGGGCATGAGCAGTTCGTTGCTCGGCAGCCCCTACCCGGTCAGCGCGGAAACCCTAGTTCCCAGCCAAATCAGCTTTCTGCCGCGCACGCAGCTATTCGAGTTTCTAGCCGAAAATCCAGATTGCTATCGCATGGCGAGCGAATCGCTGGCGGCGCAATTGCAAACCTCGTGGGAGCATGCGCGCATGTTGGCGTTGGGCCGGCACGTGGTCTCACGTCTCGCCGCATTGCTGCTGCGGCGTGCCGTCGAGCATGGCCGCACCGGCGCGCAGGGCACCATTGTCGCCTTCCCGTGTACGCATGAAGAGCTGGCCGAAAGCATCGGCACGACGCGCGAGACGGTCAGCCGCATTCTCGGCGACCTGCGGCGGCAGGGGATTTTGCAACGGCGGGGCAATGGGTTTTTGCTAATGAAGCCGAGGATGCTGGAAGAACTGCAAGGCATGTAGGCGGAGCGGGCGAATTCTCGCACCGGAGGGCAATTGGCGCAGGCGGGCGGGCTGACTGGATGGGCGGGCAGGGACGGGCGCCTGCGGCCGGGCAGCTATTGGCGGTGCGCGAACTAGCCGTCGGGCTTCGCTGGAAGAGAAGGGGCATGGACGGGGACAATAAGGGATACGATAAGGGGTTCCGGCGGAGCGGTTAGGCCGGAAACAGGCTGAATCGCACGGATTGACCATGACCAACAAGTTGACTTCGTCTCCCCGGCGGCGGTGGTGGCTGGGGCGCTCGCGCCCCGTTAGGGACCTGCGCGGGCCCCATCCCCGCCGCACGCAGGGCGTCCCGCATGCCCAATCGGCCGGCCTCGGGATGCGGCTAGGATTGCTGTTTTTGCTGGGGCTGGCGATTCTGGGCGCCGTTCCGGCGGCGTTCGCCGCCGCTCCCAAAACCGCCGCCGCGACGAATGCGGGGCCGCTTCCGGTGAACTTGTACGCCGGGATGCGCTGGCGGCTGATCGGGCCGTACCGCTCGGGCAACGTCTACGCGGTGACCGGGGTGATTGGGCAGCCGGCGGTGTATTACATCGGGACGCCGGAGGGCGGGGTGTGGAAGACGACGGATGCGGGGACGGTGTGGAAGCCGATCTTCGACGCCGAGCACGTGCCCTCGATCGGCGCCGTGGCGGTGGCGCAGTCTTCGCCGCAGACGGTGTATGTGGGCACGGGCGATCCGACGGAATGGTCCTTCACGCCGGGGCGGGGCGTGTACAAGACCACGAACGGGGGACGGACGTGGAAGAACATTGGGCTGAAACAGACGCGGTACATCACCGCCGTGCTGGTGGATCCGCACAACCCCAACATCGTGATCGTCGGGGCTTTGGGTTCGCGGCAGTTCGGCGGGCCAGCCAACACGCACCGCGGCGTTTACCGCACGACGAACGGCGGACGGACATGGCAGCACGTGCTGTACAAGGATCCGTACACGGGCGTGGCCAGCCTGGTCTACGATTTTCGCGATCCCAAGGTGATCTACGCGGCGTTCGCGCGCAGCACCTTCGGATTGAGCAAAAAGCAGCGCAAGGCGCTGCCGCCGATGGGCGCGGTGATCTACAAGAGTACGAATGAAGGCAAAACCTGGAAGCCGCTGAGCGGGAAGGGCCTGCCGGTGAAGGCGCGGAGCTTCCAACTCGCGGTCGCGGACGGCACGCACGGGCAGCGGGTGTACGCCGAGGCGCAGGGATTCGGCCGGGACGCGCAGGGGCTGTACCGCAGCGACAACGGCGGGAAGACGTGGCATTTGGAGACGCACCACATCCTGAGCGCGGGCGGGAAGATCTATGTGAACCCGCAGAACCCGGACGTGGTTTACCTGATGGGCACGGCCATGTACCGTTCGGTGGACGGCGGCAAGACGGTGGCGGCGTTCAAGGGGTCGCCGGGCGGCGACGACGAGCGCGACCTGTGGGTGGACCCGGCGAACCCGAAGCGGATGATCCTGGGCGTGGACCAGGGGCCGGCGATCAGCATGGACGGGGGCAAGACCTGGACGCCGTGGTTCAACCTGCCGAACGGGCAGTTCTACAACGTTTTCACCGACAATCATTTTCCGTTCCGCGTCTATGGCGCCCAGCAGGACAGCGGCACGGCCTGCGTGCTCAGCCGCAGCGATTACGGCGAAATTCGGGACAGCGACTGGTATCCGGTGGGGGGCTTCGAGAACGGCTATATCGCGCCCGACCCGCTGAATTCGCGGTGGGTGTTCACGCAGGGGTGGTACCACGTGCTGCGTCGGTATGACCGCAAGACGGGAATGGTTTCGGTCTTCTACACGCCAACGCCCGAAGACCGCTTCACCGGCGCGCCGCCGCTGATGTACTCGCCGATGAACCCGCACGTGATGTACATGGCGGCGCAGTACGTGATGGAGTCCACCGACGGGGCGCGGACGTGGTTTCACATCAGCCCAGACCTGACCATTCCACCGGGCAAAACAACGGCGCCGCGGCGAGGGTTTTACGGCCCGGCGATCCAGACCCTGGCGCCGTCGCCGGTCAGCGCGCGGGTCATTTGGGCGGGAACCAACGACGGCCTGATCCAACTGACGCGGGACAAAGGCGCTACCTGGCAGAACGTGACGCCGCCGGATCTGCCCGCGCACGCCGGCATCAACATCATTGACGCTTCGCACGCGAATGCGGGGACGGCCTATGCGGCGGTGGAGACCTTCCGCGGCGCAGAGCCGTATATTTACCGCACCACGGACTTCGGGAAGACGTGGCAGAAGATCGTGCGCGGATTGCCCCAGGGCGTGCGGGTGCGGGTGGTGCGGGAGGATCCGAAGGACCCCGACCTGCTGTACGCGGGAACGGAGATGGGCGCCTATGTTTCCTTCGACCGTGGGGACGACTGGCAATCGCTGCAATTGAACTTGCCCAACACCGTGGTCAGCGGCATGACGGTGCACGGCAACGATCTGGTGATCTCAACCTATGGGCGGGCGTTCTGGATTCTGGATGACGTGACGCCGCTGCGGCAGGCGGCGGAGGCGATGGCGGCGGGAGCGAAGGGACCGGCGTATCTATATAAGCCCGAGATGGCATGGCGGGTGCGGTGGGACAACGACCAGGACACGCCGCTGCCGCCGGAGGTGCCGGCGGGACAGAATCCGCCGGAAGGGGCGATCGTTGATTATTATTTGCCGCATGCGGTGAACGGCCCGGTGACGCTAGGTTTTTACGATGCGGCCGGGCATTTGGTGCGGCAGTATTCCAGCACGCCGCCGCCGCCGGACACCTCGGCGCCGGACGTGCCGATGTATTGGTTCGCCAAGCCGGTGGTGCTGGCGACGTCGGCGGGCATGCACCGCATCGCGTGGGATCTGCGCTATCCGCCGCCGCTTTCGCTGACGTACAGCTACTTCGGCAATTTGCTGGATTACACCGAGTACACGCTGACCTGGCACGCCATCAAGGGCCATACCCCGCGGATTCAGCCGGTGGGGCCGACGGCAATTCCCGGCGTATACACCGTGAAGCTGACGGTGGACGGGCAGACGTTCACGCGGCGCCTGCGGGTGAAGAACGACCCGCGCATCCATATTTTGCCGTGGGAGCTGGGCGCGGAACTGTATTTCGAGCGGCAAATTACCACGGCGATGGGCGCCAGCTACCACGCCTTCCAGCAACTGAGTCACCTGAGCCAAGCCGCGCAGAGGAGCCTGGCGGCGGCGAAGGGCCGGCCGCAACTGGCGGCGGGGCTGCGGCGGCTGGAACATCAATCCGAGAGGCTGGCCAACGGCAAAAATGGCGCCGGGTTGGCGAACCGCGGCTTGGGGCGGCACTTGGAGGACATGGAGTTCGGCGACTTGCTGCCGACCCGCAGCGACCGGGCGGCGGTGGAAGGCGACTGCCAGCGGCTAGACGGTGCGCTTGCCGGGCTACGCATGATGCAACGGCAGTCGGTGCCGGCGCTGAACCAACAATTGGAGCAGGCGGGGTTGGCGGCGCTGCCGACGGCGACCGCGCCGAACGATCCGGCGTGCGGGGAGCGGCGATGAGGTAAGCCGGCCGAAACCAAGTGGGCGATGGAGGTGGCCGCGCAGGTTTTGGTGGGTTTGGACGCTTGGCCCAGCGGTCCGCGCGAGCCCGGGCTTAGCGGCGGCGTTCCGGACCCGAAAGGTTGGCGAAGAAAAGCCAAAAGATCGAGGCGAACCAAAGCAGGAGTAAGAGCCAATCGAGCCAACGGGGACCGCCCAGGGTCCAGGCGAGGATCCAGGCGGCCAAGACGCCGAAGGAGACTCCGACCCAAAGTTTCATCTGCGCTGGGGGATGAGCGGGGTTCCAGGGTGGGATGCCCGCGGTCGCGCGGTGCAGCGAGACGCCCACGCTGGTGAGCGGCGGGATCTGGCTTTTAGCGGGTTAGGTCCTGCGGGCAACATGGAGGCCCGGGCCGGGCCAAGCGCCCGGAGTGGGCAGGAGGGGAGCGATGTTGCTGGCAGGTACGGCGGCAAATGTCCGTTGATGGCCGAGCGAATTTCTCCCGGCGCAAAGAGGCGCTGGCCGATTTGCCCGCGTCGCGGCGGCGTCATTCCGCCGTCTCGTGGCAACGCAGCGCCCTCAATTCCATCCGGGGTCGGTTCGTAGTCGGCGGCTATGGTGGCGCCCACGGCGCTGGGACGCAATGCGGACGGAGGGCGGGCGGTCGTAGATGTCCGCCCCACCGGGGCTCGCGGCGGCATTAGCGCGCCGGGGCGGGGGAGGGAGATTTCTTGGCTGGGTGGGTGAACTGGTGCAGGAGATCCAGCATGGGCTGGAGGCTTTGCGAAACGGCTTGGTTGGCCGAGGTGAAGTGGGGAGCTTGGCTGCCGCGGCCGCTGATCCAGACGAGGTCGCCGTCGGGGTTGACCAGTTCCAGATCAAGGCGATAGCGGTAATTTTGCAGATCGGTTAGGCCGGGGTTGAGCAGGCTGTCCATCGAGGGCAAACCGGATTCACCGTCGCCATCGCCGAAATTGTAGACGGAGGAGCCGCCATACGCGGCTGCGCCGGCGCTGGATCCGGCGGAGGAGGCAGAACTGCCGACGCTGGGGATTTGGTTGGGGTTGATGTAGCTAACCCCGCCTTGGCCGGCGCCCTCTTGATTGCCGCTGCCCTGACTGGGCTGTCTACCTTGCGCAATGGCCTGTTCCTCGCGGCGGCGGGCGGCGGCGAGGGCGCGCACCTGCCGGCGGCGGCGGGCGGCGTCCCGCTTCAACTGCGCGGGCTTGGGCTGGCGGTACACGATGCCCTTGAGGATGACACTGGCGTTGCTTTCGTTTTCGGTGACGACAACCTGATGCGATTCGAACAGGTATTGCTGCATCAGGCCGGCGATTTGCTGCGCATCCGGGCCATTGGGCGTTTCCACATAAACGCGCAGCGCGTGCGGATTGGGCTGGAGCGCCGGGGGCAGCAGCGGAGCAGCGCCATTGACGCCACCGCCAATGAAGGTGGCGGCGTTGGGATTGTTGGGCGCCGGGCCGGTGGGCGGCGCCGCCATCGGCGGCAGCTCCGTGCTGGCTGGCGCCGCATTGGCCGATGGGGAGGCGGGGTGATGCTGGGCGGCGGGCTGTTGCGCCCACAGGCAAGCGGGCAGGAGCAGGACGGCGGCGATACGCCAATAGGTACGAGTCATGGGGGAAATCACCAAAATACTATCATTCGCATCGGCTTCGCGGCGGCGGCCGGCGCGCCCAGGTAGTTACTGGGCGTGTCCGCGCGGAGCGGCGTGAACCTGCTCGGCAGCGGCTAGGGCGCTTTCTCCAGGTGCAGGCTGCCGACGTTCATATCCACATGTACAACGGTGCCACGGCCGTCGCCCAAGACCATGACTTTGTGGCCGTCGCCGTCGCTTTTGAACAGAGCGTCGTTGAAGTTGTTGTGCAGGAAGCCGAGCTTTTTGTGGGTAATGATTTTGCCTGAGGCGCCGGGACGGAGATAAAAATAAGTGCCGCCGAAGTCGGTCTTGACGTGCATATCCTGCACCACGCCGAAGCCATCGAGAAACTTGATGGAACCGTAATCGCTGTCCAGCTTGACCCGGGCCCAGCGGGGGTTGTGGATGAGGAAATCGCCGACGTCGGTGAAGCCATCCAGGCTGCCGTTGCCGCCGCCGCCGTTGCCACGCATGCGGACGTTGCCATAGATGTTGCGGATGACCAGGCTGAGGGAACTGGGCAGCGTGACGCGGATCTCCGCCCACAGCTCGACGGACTTCTTGTTGCCGACGTCGCGGATGTGAATGCGATGGCCGCGGTAGATGTTGGTGTCGGTGCCATGAATGAAGAAGAAGCTCTTCATGTACGGGTAGCCGTAATTCTGGAACTGTTTGACCGGGTAATGGCCAATGATTCGGAGTTGCGGGCCGATTTTGCGGATCTCGAAATGGAGCTGCTGGGTGAGCGTGCGGGCGAAGACGCGGTCCAGGCCGCCGCCGTGAACGAGGATGGCGATTTTCACCTGATCGGTGGGCTGGGTGATGATGTCAATCGGGCCGACCAGATTTTGGATGACCACCTGGGTCAAGCCCGTGGTGGAGACGGACTTCATCACGGGGCGGATGTAGGTGGCGCGCTTGGCCCAGGCCGGGGCGGCGCAGCAAAGGGCGGCAAAGAGAACGAGGATTAAAGATCGGCGGGGGGACACGATGCGGGCTCCGTGTACGGCAAGGGACGAGATTGGGCTGAGTTGCTTTCGATTGTAGTCCAGGGAGGGATGGCGGCGGTGTGAGCGGAATCTCCTAATCCATATCCACAAGGTTTCGCCGGAGGGACCGCGGGACGGCGATTTGCGGATAGCATGAAAGATAACGACGTTCGACCGGGAGCAAATTCGGACGGGCGAGAGTGGCAAGAATAAGGGGGCGGCGATGCGGCTACCTAGGCTGGGACGTACGGGAAGGACGCGCGGGGCGATCGTGCCCGCCATGGCGCCGACGATAGCGGCGATACTGACGGTGGCGTTGGGAGCGGCATTGGCGGCGCCGCGGGCGCAGGCGCAGATTCGCATCCTGAATGGCGGGCACAAAGGGCAGGGGGCGGGCACCGGGCTGCACCTGCCGCAGGTGCCGGTGCCGCCGCCGCCCAAGGTGCGGCTGCCCGATCCGCCGAAGGCCAAGATCCAGCAAATCATCCAAGCCTTCACCTCGAACGAGAGCCGCAACCTCGAGTTGCTGGCACACAACTATACCTACGATGAGCACATTGACCTGGAGGTGCTGGACGACGACGGCAACCCCACCGGGCATTATTACCGCCAGAGCGACGCCATTTTGTTCAGCCCCTCGGGAAGGCGGGAGATCGTCTGCACCTGGTGCCCGCAGTCCACGCTGGAAAACGTGGAGCTGACCGAGGATGACCTCCACGATTTCTTCGACATGGATTTTTACACGGTCAAGATGCAGGATCTGGCCAACTACGACATCCGTTACATTGACCACGAAAAGCTGGAAGGCTTGACCGCCTACCGCTTCAGCATCAAGCCAAAGAAAATTGTCAAAGGGCACCGCTACTTCGCCGGGACGGTATGGGTGGACGACCATTATTTGCAGATCGTGAAAAGCGAGGGCAAGGCGGTGCCGGACCAGTTCAGCCATGGCATGCCCAGCAACATCTTCCTGCCCTTTACCACCTACCGGCAGTTGATTGACGGCAAATATTGGTTCCCGGTTTATACCAGCACCGATTCGCGGCTGCCGTTTTATGAGGGCAAGAACTATGCCGGCTCGACGCCGCTGAAGATGGTGATCCAGTTCACCAAGTACAAGCGCTACGGGTCGAGCTTCCAAATTCAGTACAAGGCGTTGGGCAAGAAGCCCGCGGCGAAGAAGCCGCCGGCGGCGAAGCACTAGACGCGCGGGGAAGAGGCGCGGCGGTGGGGGACTCGGGACGGCGAGCCGTTGCCCGATGCGGCGGCGCGGCGGCGTCAGAGCCAGCGGCGGACGCGCGCGGCGTAATGCGCGTAGGGAGCCGGGAAGGTTGCCCGCAGGCGAGATTCTTCCAGCGGGATCACGACCCATTGCAAATAGGCGACGACGAGCAGGAGCGTCAGGATCGGCGCGAGTTGCGCCAGGCAGAACATCTCGCCTAGATACGCGAGCACCAGGCCCAGGTACATGGGATTGCGGCTGAGGCGGTAGGGGCCGGAAGCGACGAAGGCGCGGGAGGTTTCCCCCGGCGTGGTGGTGGTGCGGCGGCGACGGAACAAAACCAGCGCCCAGCCGGCGAGGGTGATGGCGACAATCCAGAACAAGACGCCGGCGATGACGAGCGCGCGGCGATCATGCGGCGAAGGGGTTGCGAGCGGCAGGTTTAGCTGCAACCCGGCGCCCGCCAGGTAGGCCAGCACGAAGATCCACGGCACGGGGATACGCAGCAGCAGGCGCAGCGGACGCGGCGCGGACGGCGACGTCGCCATTGCGGCAGGCTACAGCGGCGCGCAGCGGGGGGCAACGGAGCGGGCCCTGGGGTGGGGACGGGGGCAGTTGCATCTGCGGGTTATATGCGCGGGCAGGCCGGGGTGCGGTGCGGAAGCGGGAGAGAATCCGGCTGTGCGGGAACGCTGCGTGGCTAGGCGGCGGGAACGGGGGATGCTGCGGGGTGTCGG
>OFHJ01000690.1_pt1 | contig 11853 bp, 7 predicted proteins | sample 1522001 | NCBI WGS metagenome assembly OFHJ01 (sample SAMEA2464838, study PRJEB22497) | soil metagenome | biome: Grassland; feature: Farmland; material: Clay | place: Australia | collected 2013-02-01 | depth 1.2 m | reverse complement strand
CTGGGCGGCGAGAATGTCGCTGCCGAGATTCGAGGTCAGGATGATCAGCGTATTGCGGAAATCGACGGTCCGCCCCTGGCCGTCGGTGAGACGGCCGTCGTCCAACACTTGCAGGAGAACGTTGAACACGTCCGGGTGCGCCTTCTCGACCTCGTCGAACAGCACCACCTGGTAGGGCCTGCGGCGCACCGCTTCGGTCAGCGCGCCCCCTTCCTCATAGCCGACATAGCCGGGCGGCGCGCCGATCAGCCGCGCCACCGCGTGCTTTTCCATGTACTCCGACATATCGACGCGGATCATCGCCTGGTCGTCGTCGAACAGGAACTCGGCCAACGCCTTCGACAATTCGGTCTTGCCGACGCCGGTCGGACCGAGGAAGAGGAAGGACCCCTGCGGACGGTTCGGATCCTGGATTCCGGCGCGGGCGCGGCGCACGGCGTTCGAGACGGCGGCGATCGCCTCGCTCTGGCCGACCACGCGCTGCCCGAGCCGCGCTTCCATATTGACGAGCTTCTCGCGCTCGCCGGCCAGCATCTTGTCCACCGGAATGCCGGTCCAGCGCGACACCACCGCGGCGATGTCCTGATCGGTTACCGCCTCCTTGGCGCCACGCTCGACGCCCTCGCCCTCGGCCGCCCGCAAACGACGCTCAAGGTCGGGAATGATGCCGTAAGCGAGCTCGCCCGCCTTGCCGAGTTCGCCGTTGCGCTGCGCGATCTCGAGCTCACCGCGGGCGTGGTCAAGTTTTTCCTTAATGCCGCGCGCCTCGGCGAGCTTACCCTTTTCCGCCTGCCAGGCAGCCGTGAGGTCGGCAGAGCGCTGATCGAGGTCCGCGATCTCGCGCTCGAGCCTGACCAGGCGCTCCTTCGACGCCGCGTCCTCCTCGCGCTTCAGCGCCTCGCGCTCGATCTTCATCTGGATCAGCCGGCGGTCGAGTTCGTCGAGATCCTCGGGCTTGCTGTCCACTTCCATGCGTCGGCGGCTCGCCGCCTCATCCATGAGATCGATCGCCTTGTCGGGCAGGAAGCGATCGGGGATGTAGCGGTTGGCGAGCGTCGCCGCCGCGACGATGGCGCCGTCGGTGATACGGATGCCGTGATGAAGCTCGTACTTCTCCTTCAGCCCGCGCAGGATGGAGATGGTATCGGCGGGGGTCGGCTCGGAAACGAAGACCGGCTGGAAGCGACGCGCCAGCGCCGCGTCCTTTTCGATGTACTTGCGGTATTCGTCGAGGGTCGTGGCGCCGACACAGTGCAGCTCGCCCCGCGCCAGCGCCGGCTTGAGCAGGTTCGAGGCATCCATCGCGCCTTCCGCCTTGCCGGCGCCGACCAACGTGTGCAACTCGTCGATGAACAGAACGACCTTGCCTTCGGCCGCGGTGATCTCGGCCAGCACGGCCTTCAGCCGCTCCTCGAATTCGCCGCGGAACTTGGCTCCCGCGATCAACGCCCCGAGATCAAGCGCCATCAGGCTCTTGTCGGCGAGCCCTTCGGGCACGTCGCGATTGACGATGCGGATCGCCAGACCTTCAACGATCGCGGTCTTGCCGACGCCGGGCTCGCCGATCAGCACCGGGTTGTTCTTGGTCCGACGCGATAGCACCTGGATGGTGCGGCGGATTTCCTCGTCGCGGCCGATCACCGGGTCGAGCTTGCCGGCCCGCGCCGCTTCCGTGAGGTCGCGCGCATAGCGCTTCAAGGCGTCGTAGGTATCCTCGGCGGAGGCGCTCTCCGCCTTGCGGCCCTTGCGCAGGTTGTCGATCGCCGCGTTCAGGCCTTGCGCGGTGACGCCGGCTTCCTTCAGCGCCTCGGCACTCGGCGTACCCGCCGCCATGGCGAGGGCGAGAAGGATGCGCTCGGCCGGCACGAAGGTATCGCCGGCCTTTTCCGCGAGTTTCTCCGCCGCCTCGAACAGCCGCGCCGTCTCGGGCGCGAGATAGACCTGGCCGGCGCCGCTGCCCTCGACGCGGGGCAGCTTGCCGAGCGCCCGCTCGATCACGGCGGCGGCCTGTTCCGGCCGCCCGCCGGCGCTGCGGATCAGGCTTGCGGCCAAGCCCTCCGAATCGTCCAAAAGGACCTTCAGAATATGTTCGGGCGTAAAGCGCTGATGGCCCGACCGTAGCGCCAGACCTTGCGCCGATTGGATGAAGCCGCGGCTTCGTTCGGTGAAGTGCTCAAAATCCATCGCCAGCCTCCCAAGGGACAGCCCCGATCAACGTCGCCAAGCGGAGCCGCGCCACCAACAGCCAGCCAGCGCGGATGCGTCAGGGGACTTTGCAGAAATAGGCACGGACGCGGCCATGCGCAAGGGCCGGAGCCGACGAAAGCGCGCGCGACGCGCGCGACGCCAGGCCCCGCCCGAAGGCGGAGCCGAAAACACCGGAAACGAAATGCGCGCCGCGAGGGCAGGGGAAAAGTTAGGCGACCTCGGTGCCGTCGATCTCGGCGGCCACCGCCTCCGCCATCGGGACTTCCTCGTCATCTTCGCCGGTCGGAGCGGACGGCTGCGCGCCGGGGGCGCCATTGCCGTTCCGCTGCGGCGGTCCGCCGTTCAGCATCATAATGCGGTAATAATGTTCCGCGTGCTGCATGTAATTTTCCGCAGCGATGCGATCCCCGGACGCATTGGCGTCACGCGCCAACTGGCAGTAGCGGTCGAAAATATGCGCGGCCGAACCTCGGATCTTGACGTTCGGTCCGTTACTGTCGAAGTTCCGCTGCCCCCCCATCGCCTGGGGCTTACGCCCACCGGCGCGTCCGCCACGCGAACGCTTCGAGTTCATTGGTCTCATGCCCAAATTCGATAATCTGTTGATACGTCGTATCCCGCCTCGAGGCCAGCCGATGAAATGCGGTCGAATCTGACGCCTGACCGCCCCTCAGGGCAGGCTTCCACCCAGCTCGCTGGGCCGGTCTGTCCGGCCTATCAGATTGGGTTCGCGACTGCCGGGCCTCGTGCCCCCCGCTCTACCGCTGGCAGTCTGCCTTCTGAACCTAGTCCCCTAAGCCGGTTTTTCAACCTCTTTTTTGCATTGACAGTCAATTTGTCGCGGCGCCGGCCGGGGCCGGCGCTTCAGCGCCCGCAGGGCCGCGGCCGCGCCGCACCGATCGAACCCACGCGACTTTTAACCGCTCCAGACAACCATCCCGGCCTGGAGCATGACCCCGAAAAGTGGGCCCGTCATGCGCGTAAGATCACGCTTCAAGTCACCGGAACGGCGCACGGACATGATATTGGGATCGCGACGGCCCAAAATCATCCTGCGCTAGCGCAAGGCGGCATTCAGCCGCTCCAGGGCAGCGTTGCCGGGGCAAAGCGCCGCTTCGTCGAGCGCATTCAGAGGCGTTGCCACCGTGTTCAGATAGGCGTGCAAATCCTGCGGCTCGGGATCGACGTAGAGAAGCCCGGTGACGATCTCCCCCACCTCCTGGTGGCCGTGCAGGAAATTCATCGCGGCGGTTCGGTCATGCACGTCGTAATCCGCCGCGAGCTTGCGCAAGCGCAGGACGGAGCCGTCGTGCTGGACGATTTCCTCGACCGTGCCCGGCGCGTAGTCGGCCGTGATCTCCTCGCGGCCGATAATGACATCGAGGAAATTCACCGCGTCGTTATGCTCGCGCACGTAATCGAAGCTCTTGGTCGAGCCGAAGTGATTGTTGAAGGTAACGCAGGGCGAGATGCAATCGATGAAAGCGGCCCCCTCGTGCAACAACGCGGCCTCGATCAGCGGCACGAGCTGCGCCCGATCACCCGAGAAGCTGCGCGCGACGAAACTCGCGCCGAGTTGCAGCGCCATGCCGACCAGATCGATCGACTTGTCGTGGTTGACGGCGCCCTTCTTGCTCTTCGCGCCCGGATCGGCGGTGGCCGAGAACTGCCCCTTGGTGAGGCCGTAGACGCCGTTGTTTTCGACGATATAGACCATGTTGACGCCGCGGCGAATGCTATGGGCGAACTGGCCGAGGCCGATCGAGGCGGAATCGCCGTCGCCGGAGACGCCAATATAGATCAGATCGCGGTTGGCGAGATTGGCGCCCGTCAGAACCGAGGGCATGCGGCCATGCACGCTGTTGAAGCCATGTGCGGCGCCGAGGAAGTAGGTCGGCGTCTTTGACGAGCAGCCGATGCCGGAAAGCTTGGCAATGCGGTGCGGCGGCAGATCGAGATCGAAACAGGCCTGCACGATAGCGGCGCTGATCGAATCGTGGCCGCAGCCCGCGCAAAGCGTCGACACGGCGCCTTCGTAGTCGCGGCGCGTCAGACCGAGCTTGTTGGTCGGCAGCCCAGGATGACGCAGTTTCGGTTTCGGCAGATAGGTCATGGCACGGCTTTCCTCAGCGGCGTCACCTTGCGATCGGCGAGCAAGGCCGCGATTTCGGCGACGATGAAACGGGCGGTAATCGCGGTTCCGGCATAGTGCAGAGCGCGGATCAGCTTCGCCGGATCGACGTCGCCCTCGTTGACCAGAAGCGAGCGGACCTGGGCGTCGCGGTTCTGCTCGACGATGAAGACCTGATCGTGGTCGGCGATGAACTGCATCACCTGATCGGAGAAGGGAAAGGCGCGGACGCGAAGCGCATCGAGATGAACGTTCTGCGCCGCAAGGACGTCGAGCGCTTCCGACATGGCCGGCGCCGTCGAGCCATAATAGATCACCCCGGCCCGGGTCGGCCGGGCCGCCGGGCGCGAAACCGGTGCCGGCACGAGGCGCTTCGCGCTGTCGAACTTGCGCAACAGCCGCTGCATGTTGTCGACGTAGACGGCGCCCTCCTCGCTATAGCGCGCGTAGCGGTCCTTGCTGGTGCCGCGCGTGAAATAAGCGCCCCGCGTCGGATGGGTGCCGGGATAGGTGCGATAGGGAATGCCGTCGCCGTCGACGTCGAGATAGCGGCCAAAATCCTTGCCGGCCTCGAGATCCTCGAAATGCATCACCTTGCCGCGGTCGAAGCGGCGCGCGTCGTCCCAGACGAGCGGCGCGCAGAGCTGCTCGTTCATGCCGATATCGAGGTCGAGCAGAACGAAGATCGGGGTCTGCAGCCGGTCTGCAAGATCGAAAGCAAGCGCGCCGAACTCGAAGCACTCGTGCGCATCTTCTGGAAACAGCAGCACATGCTTGGTGTCGCCGTGCGAGGCATAGGCGCAAGCGAGAACGTCGGCCTGTTGCGTGCGGGTCGGCATACCGGTCGACGGCCCGCCCCGCTGCACGTCGAAGATTACGGCCGGGATCTCGGCGAAATAGGCAAGGCCGAGGAACTCCGACATCAGCGAAATGCCGGGTCCCGACGTCGCGGTGAAGGCGCGCGCGCCGCTCCAGCCGGCGCCGATGACGATGCCGATCGAGGCCAACTCGTCTTCCGCCTGCACGATGGCGTAGCGGTTCTTGCCGCTGTCACGGTCGAGGCGGTAGCGCCGGCAATGGCTGGTGAAGGCCTCGGCCACCGAGGAGGACGGCGTGATCGGATACCAGGCGACGACCGTGGCACCGCCGTAGACGGCGCCGAGGGCGGCGGCGTTGTTGCCTTCCAGAAAGATGCGCCCCCGCACCGCATCGACGCGCGCGACGCGAATCCCGATCGGGCAGGCAAGGTGCTCGAGCGCGTAATCGCGCCCCATGTGAAGCGCCTGGATATTGGGCTGAATGAGCTTGTCGTTGCCCTGAAACTGCTCGCCGATCAGCTTCTCGATCTCGGCCACCTCCATGTCAAGAAGTGCCGACAGCGCGCCGATATAGATGATGTTCTTGAACAGCTGGCGCTGGCGCGGATCGGAATAGGCGCGGTTGCACATCTCCGTCAACGGCATGCCGAGAACGGTGATGTCGTCGCGGAACTTGTCGTCCGGCAGCGGCTTCGTGGAATCGTAGAAAAGATAGCCGCCGGGATCGATACCAGCGACATCCTTGTCCCAAGTCTGCGGGTTCATCGCCACCATGAGATCCGTGCCGCCGCGCGCGCCGAGATAGCCGGCGCCGGAAACCCGCACCTCGTACCAAGTGGGCAAGCCTTGAATATTCGAGGGAAATACGTTGCGTGGACCCACCGGAACGCCCATGCGCAGGATCGATCTCGCGAACAGCCGGTTGGCGCTGGCCGAACCGGATCCATTCACATTCGCGAAGCGGACGACGAAATCGTTGACCCGTTCTATCGGCTGCGGCATGCCGGTCCTGCCTGTGTCATATCGATAAGGAATTTTTGCATGTCCCAGGCGCCGGTCGGACAACGCTCGGCACACAACCCGCAATGCAAGCAGACATCCTCGTCCTTGACCATCGCGCGGCCGGTTTTCAGCCCTTCCGCGACATAGAGATCCTGGCCGACGTTCACGGCCGGCGCGCGCAGCCGGTGGCGGAGATCCGCTTCTTCGCCGTTGGCGACGAAATTGATGCAATCCATCGGACAGATATCGACGCAGGCGTCGCATTCGATGCAGAGCCGGCTCGAGAACACCGTCTCGACGTCGCAGTTCAAGCAGCGCTCCGCCTCGACATAGGCGAGCTTCTCGTCGTAACCAAGCTCGACCTCGACCTTGATGTCCCTCAGCGCCACGTCCTTGTCGCGGAGCGGCACGCGGTAGCGCTGGTCATTCGAGATGTCGTTGTCGTAGCTCCACTCGTGGATGCCCATCTTCTGGCTGCTCAAGGAGACCATCGGCGGCGGGCGGTCGGCGACGTTTTCGCGGTGGCACGCCTTGTCGATCGAGACCGCCGCGGCATGGCCGTGAGCGACCGCCCAAATGATGTTCTTTGGCCCGAAGGCGGCATCGCCGCCGAAGAAGACCTTGACGAGCGTCGATTGCATGGTGAGCGGATCGACCACCGGCATGCCATGTTCGTCGAAGGTGATGCCGATGTCGCGCTCGATCCAGGGAAAGGCGTTCTCCTGGCCGACCGCGATCAGGACGTCGTCGCATTCGATACGCACGTCCGGCTCGCCGGTCGGCACCAGGCGACGACGGCCGCCGACATCGTACTCGGCCCTGACCTTCTCGAACAGGACGCCGGTCAAGCGGCCGCGATCATGGGTGAAGGCCTTCGGCACGTGGTAGTTCAGGATCGGGATGCCTTCGTGAATCGCGTCCTCTTTTTCCCAGGGCGAGGCCTTCATCTCCTCGAAGCCGCTACGGACCACGACGCGCACGTCCTCGCCGCCGAGCCGACGCGAGGAGCGGCAGCAATCCATCGCCGTATTGCCGCCGCCAAGCACCACCACCCGCTTGCCGATGCGCTCGATGTGTCCGAAGGAGACGTTGGCGAGCCAGTCGATGCCGATATGGATATTGGCGGCGGCCTCCTGCCGGCCGGGAATGTCGAGGTCGCGGCCGCGCGGCGCGCCGCAGCCGACAAAAATCGCGTCGTAATTCTCGCCGAGGAGCGCTTTCAGGCTCTCGACCGGCCGGCCGAAACGGGACTCGAGGCCCATGCCGAGGATATAGCCGACCTCTTCGTCGATCACCGTTTCGGGCAGGCGGAATTTCGGGATCTGGGTGCGGATCATGCCGCCGGCGCGGGCATCGCCGTCATAGACCACGACGTGATAGCCGAGCGGCAGGAGATCGCGCGCCACCGTGAGCGAGGCCGGTCCGGCGCCCACCAGGGCGATGCGTTTGCCGTTCCTTTTCTCCGGCGCCGTGGGCAAGCGGTCGCGGATATCGTCCTTGTAATCCGCCGCGACGCGCTTCAGGCGGCAGATCGCCACCGGTTCGGCCTCCACCCGGCCGCGCCGGCAAGCCGGTTCGCAGGGACGGTCGCAGGTGCGCCCGAGAATCCCGGGAAAAACGTTCGACTCCCAATTGACCATATACGCGTCCGAATACCGCCCGGCGGCGATGAGACGGATATATTCGGGAACCGGCGTATGCGCGGGGCAAGCCCATTGGCAGTCGACGATTTTGTGAAAATAATCCGGCGCGCGAATATCCGTGGCCTGCACTCTGGCCCCTCCTCCTTCCCTACTTTCTCGCTCGATGCCGGCGGTGACCGCTCACGGGCCACTTTCGAGGCTGCTTTGGGGCTTGGCGGGGGGCCATGGGCACGGCCGCGGAATGTCCTGTTTACAGCCCGGTCCGGGCGAGCGCTTTTGTTGACTTCGCTATCGCTGGGCCAGCTCGGCCTCGCTTTCCAATTCGCGCGCAATACTGACCAGTTCCCGGCACAGATCCGGAACCGCGGTCATCTCCGACAAATCGCGGCAGCGCTTGGCAAGAGTGCGCAAACGAACCGCGTCCGCCGGCGGCGTCATTATCGGCGACTTCTTGTTCATCATGCCCTCCGGACACCCGCGATCGGGCCCTCTCGAAAGGATCGAACCATTACGCCTTATGCAATCTACGCAAATCGAACTTGGAGCAGCTTTAAATAGCTTCCGGCCGTTTTCATCGGCCCACGCGCGCCGCACCAACTCCCGGCGGGCCGCATCTAACCTGTCAAAGGCTGCGTAAATCTCCACCATTTGTCAATGGTGGAGGCAGGAGAGCTGCCATGCGTGATCAGCCCCTCGGGTCGCTCGCGAGCAAGGCCACGAGAACGTGATCCTGCCACACGCCGTTGATGCAGAGGTATTTGCGCGCGTAACCCTCGTCGCGGAAGCCGCAGGAGCGCAAAACGCCGAGGCTCGCTTGATTGGTCGGCAGGCAGGCGGCTTCGAGCCGGTGCAGGCGAAGGTCGTCGAAACTGTGGCGCACGACGATGGCGAGCGCGTCGCACATGAAGCCGCGGCGCGCATGGCGCTCGCCGATCCAATAGCCGACCGAGGCCGACTGGACGACGCCGCGACGCACATTGGCGAGCGTGATGCCGCCGAGCAATTCGCCGCGCTCCTGGCTAAAAATGAAGAAGGCGTAGCTGAGATCGTCGCGCGCATCCTGCAATTGGCGGCGCAGGCGCTGGCGGTAGGCCGTCTGGCTCAAGGCATCGAGCGGCCAAGCCGGCTCCCAAGGGGTGAGAAAGGCCCGGCTTTCGTCGCGAAGCTTAGCCCAGGGCTCCCAATCGGACACCTGCGGCTGGCGCAGCCAGACCTTCTTGCCGCACAGGACCGGCGGCGGCGGACGCTGGACAAAGCGATCAAGCAAGGCCATCGCATCCCTCCTGCCCCGTCACGGCCCGCGCCGGACCGGCGTTATTCTCGCCCGGGGTTACTTTTGAGCTCGCGCTCCGGTGAATTGTGCGGCGATTTGCGGGTAGCTGGCAAGGTGCTGGATGCGGCCGATAGCTGCGACCGCCGGCTGCGTCCCGGCCAGGAGACGCCGCCCCACCCGCATCACCGCATCGCCGTCCACGCCGGCCACCGCGGCCAGCAGCTCCTCGACCACCAGAGGGCGGCCATAGGTCAAAACCTGGCGGCCGAGTTGCTCGGCGCGCGCCGAGGAGCTTTCCAGCGACATCAGGAGCCCGGCCTTGAGCTGCGCCTTGGCACGGGCGACCTCGTCCTCGCCGACGCGCTCGGAGAGCTTGTGCATCTCGTCGAGCAGCACCGGCACCAAGGTCTCGGCCTCGCGTTCGCCGGTCGCGGCGTAGACGCCGAAAAGGCCGCCGTCGCTGAACGAGCTGGCGAAGGAAAACACTGCATAGGCGAGGCCGCGCACTTCGCGGACCTCCTGGAACAACCGCGAACTCATGCCGCCGCCGAGGATCGTGGAATAGATCTGGACGGCGTGGAAATCCGGATCGGCGAAGCTCACCCCCGGCACCGCGAGGGTGAAATGGACCTGTTCCAGATCGCGCTGGCGGCGCGCGTCGCCGCCCTGAAAGACCGCCGGCGTCTCGGTGGCGTCGCCACCCCGGGCGAGGCCGGCGAAAGCGTCCGCGGCCAAGGCGACGAGTTGCTCGTGATCGAGACCGCCCGCCGCCGCCAGCACCATCTTCGGCGCCTTGTAGTGGCGCGCCATGTAATCGGCGAGCTGGTTGCGGGTCATGGCGCCGACGCCCGCGACGGTGCCAAGAATGGAACGGCCGAGCGCCTGGCCGGGAAAGGCGGTTTCCTGCAGGAGATCGAAGACGATGTCGTCGGGCGTGTCTTCCGCCTGGCCGATCTCTTGGATCACCACCTGGCGCTCGCGCTCGAGCTCGACATCGGAAAACACCGGATGCTGCAGGATGTCGGCGAGGATATCGACCGCGAGCGGCACATCCTCGCTCATCACGCGGGCATAGAAGGCGGTCTGCTCGCGCGAGGTATAGGCGTCGATCTGCCCGCCCACGGCCTCGATCTCCTCAGCGATGGCGCGCGCGGTTCGGCGCTCGGTGCCCTTGAAGGCCATATGCTCAAGGAGGTGCGCGACGCCGTTCTCGGCCGCGCTTTCGTCGCGCGCGCCAGCATCAACCCAGACGCCGACCGTCGCCGTCTTCAGATGCGGCATCGCGTCGGTGACGACGCGAAGCCCGTTATTGAGAGTGGTCAGCCTGACCGTCATATGACCGTGGTTCCTTGACCGAGTCGTGCATGTTTGGTGATGAAATCCTTGAGCGCGCCGAAATCCGCCTTGAGCCGGGCGCAACGCTCGGGCAGGCGGGCGAGCTCGGCCAGGCGCGGTGGCGCCTCGGGCCGGATTCCGACCGCCGCCGCGACCGCGTCGGGAAATTTCGCCGCATGTGCGGTCGCAAGCGTCACGGTCGGCTGACGCGGATCGTGGCGGAGCCGCGCCGCCGCGAGGCCGACGGCGGTATGGGGATCGGCCAGCCAGCCGGTCTCGCGATAGGTGGCGGCGATTGCGGCCTTGGTCTCGCTTTCGTCGACGCGGTGGCCGTCGAACAGGCGGCGGGCCTTCTCGAGGCTGCGGGCGGAAACGCGAAAGCCGCCGTCGTCGCGGAGCTTGGCCATGTCACGCACGACCGCTCTGCCGTCGCCGTCGTGCAGATCGAGAAGCAGGCGCTCGAAATTCGAGGCCACCTGGATGTCCATGCTCGGGCTGATGGTCGGCGTGACCTCGCCAACGCGATATTCGCCAGAGGCGAAGAAACGGGCCAGGATGTCGTTCCGGTTGGTGGCGACGATCAGCCGCTCGATCGGCAAGCCCATGCGGCACGCGGCATAGCCCGCGAAGACGTCGCCGAAGTTGCCCGTCGGCACGGCGAAACTGACGGCCCGGTCGGGCGCGCCCAGCGCCACCGCCGCGGTGACGTAGTAGACGATCTGCGCCATCACCCGCGCCCAATTGATCGAGTTCACCGCCGAGAGATGCAGCGCCTCGCGGAACGGCTGGTCCTGGAACAGCGCCTTCACCAGGGCCTGGCAATCGTCGAAGCTGCCGTCGATGCCAATGTTGTGAACGTTGGCGTCGGCGACCGTGGTCATCTGCCGGCGTTGCACCTCCGACACCCGACCCCAGGGATGGAGGATGAAGATGTCCATATTGGCGCGGCCGCGGCAGCCGGCGATGGCCGCCGAGCCGGTATCGCCCGAGGTGGCGCCGACGATGGTGATGCGCTCGCCGCGCTCGGCGAGGACCCGGTCGAACAGGCGGCCGAGAAGCTGCAGCGCGAAATCCTTGAAGGCGAGCGTCGGCCCGTGGAAAAGCTCCAGCACCCAGTCGGCGATGGGCGCGGCGAGCTCGCGCTGGTGGGTGGTGATGACGATCGTCTTGTTCTCGTCACGGGCCAGATGCTGAATCCAGTTCTTGAACGTGCGGGCCGCCTCCACGTCGAGGCCAATGGTGGGCTCGTCGAGCAGGATTATGGGCGGGTCGGTGATCAGCGCGGCGGAGACTGCGACCTTCTGCTGCATCCCCCGGGAGAACGACCCGACGGTCTCGTGTCTTCGTTCCCACAGCCCCAGCTCGGTCAGCAACCGCTCGGCACGCGGCTTGACGTCGCCCGCCCGCAGCCCTTTCAGCTGGCCGAAGTACATCAGGTTCTCC
>OFHJ01000689.1_pt1 | contig 11869 bp, 9 predicted proteins | sample 1522001 | NCBI WGS metagenome assembly OFHJ01 (sample SAMEA2464838, study PRJEB22497) | soil metagenome | biome: Grassland; feature: Farmland; material: Clay | place: Australia | collected 2013-02-01 | depth 1.2 m | reverse complement strand
GAGCGCGAGCTCGCGGGTCGGGGCTCTTGTTGGCGCGGCAGCCGGCGAGCCGCTGGGGCGGGGGGGGGGGCCCGGCGCGGCCAACCCCTTCCCGGCGGGCATCCCCTTTTGCACCCCCCGCCTCGGGGCCCTCGGCTCCCGCCCCCCCCCCCCCGCCGAGGCCGCGGTCGACGCCCTCGCCGAGGCCGGCTTTGCGGCCGCTCCGGCTGACGCCTACGACCGCCAGCGCCTCGCGCTCGGCGTGCCCGACGGCAGTCGCGACCTGCCGGTCGAGAAAGCGTTCCTGCTCGAGCACAACATCGAGGAATTGAACGGCGTCGACTTCGGCAAAGGCTGCTATGTTGGCCAGGAACTGACGGCGCGCACCAAACACCGCGGCATCGTCCGCAAGCGGCTGTTCCGGGTTGAGGTGGACGGTCCGCTGCCGGCGCCGGGAACGCCGATTCTGATGGGAACGAAGAAAGTGGGTGAAATGCGCTCCGGGCGCGACCATGCGGCGATGGCGCTGATCCGCCTCGAGGCCATCGAGATGCTGCCGGCCGAAGGCCCGCTCACCGCGGGTGACGCCAAACTCACCCCGAAAAAACCGGAGTGGGCCAGGTTTTGACGCCGAAAACCGATGCCGGCGACGCGCCCGAGGGCGCCGCTCCTTACCCGGACGGCAAGCGGCGCTGCGGCTGGGTCAGCGCCGATGCGCTCTATCTCGACTATCACGACACCGAATGGGGCGTCGCAGAGCACGATGACCGGGCGCTGTTCGAGAAGCTGATCCTGGACGGATTCCAAGCCGGCCTCTCCTGGCTCACCATCCTACGCAAGCGCGACGCCTTCCGTAAGGCCTTCGGCCGCTTCGAACCGGAAAGGATCGCGCGCTATCGCGCAGACAAGCTCGCCCGGCTGATGGCTGATCCTGGCATCGTCCGCAACCGCGCCAAAATCGAGGCGACGGTAGGCAATGCCCGCGCCTATCTCGATCTGCGCGACAAAGGCCAGCGCTTTGCCCCCTTTCTCTGGCAATTTACCGATGGGCAGACGATAATCAACCACTGGAAATCACTCGGCCAAGTGCCTGTCGAGACACGGGAAAGCCGTGCCATGTCAAAGGCCTTGAAAGAAGCTGGGTTCCGCTTCGTCGGCCCAACTATCTGCTATGCCTTTATGCAAGCCATCGGCATGGTCGACGACCATCTCGCCGATTGCTTCCGCCGCGTCGAGACGCGCCCGGCTATTTCATCGGCTGCACGGTAACGCCGTCCTGCGGCGGCGGCCTGACGGGTCTCTCCACTTGGCCCTCGGTGCCGCCGCTCGGGGCGGCAGCGTTCGCTTCGGGCGCCATGACGATGCTCACGTCCGAGCCATAGATCATGCCGGAATTGATCTGAATGGTCGCGACCCGGCCGGCCTTGGCATAGGTCAGAACGCTAGTCGGCGCGCGGTACAGCGAAACCACCCGCCAGCCCATTCCCGACATCTGTTGGCGGTAGAAGTCGAACATCTGGCTGGGCGTCGAATTGATGAAGTAGACCAGGCGGCCGCTCCACGTGTTGCCGGAGCCGAGAACCATGGTCTTGCCAGAATCGACTTCGTAGCCTTGTGGCAGCGGGATATCGGTGAACTGCGGCGCCTGCTTGCCATTGCCGCCGCCGGACGAGGCGCACCCCGCCAGCACCAAGAACGCCGCCATCAAAACGGCGGCCACGCCCGATCTCTTCATGCCGAATGCTCCACTCCGCTCTTATCCCTCGCCACCGCCGCCGATGCCGCGGCGCCCTCGGGCGCGCCGGCGCCGATTCGCGCCTATCAGAATAGCTCAAAACGATTCAGCGCCCTAAGACCGCCATGACTTCGCGCCATTCGCGCGGGCTCAAACCGCTTTCCGGCTGGGTTACCGCCTCGCCGGCGAGAAGGCGGCGCACCAGCTTGAGCGCGGTCGCCGAGAGCCGCACGCCGTTTAACTGATATTCGGCAAAGGCGTCGTGACTGAGCGGCACCCAACGCCGCAGCACATCCGCCATCGTCTCGGCATAGGCCCTGATTTCATATTGCGCATGAGGATCAGCACGCAACCCAAGGAAATGCATGAAATTATGGAGATCACTCTTCCAGTACCATTGGGTATAAAAATTGAGCGACAAATTCATCCGCGCAAGCTCGCGGGCAAGGCCGCTCCGGCTTTCGTCGCGCGCCGCGCCCTCGTTCAGGAGTCCGGCGTAATCGGCATAGGCCTGTTCGGCATCCCGCCGCAGCAAGGCCAGCACGCGCTCGGCCTCGGCCCCTTCCAGCACCGCGCCGCGGCCCTGGCGGTTCGTGACCGATTGCGCGGCGAGATGCTCGGGCGCCGGAATGTAGAACTCGTTATCGAGGACGGAGTAACGGGCCGAATATTCGTTCACGTTGGCGGTGCGGTGGCGGATCCACTGACGGGCGACGAAAATCGGCAGCTTGACGTGGAACTTGATCTCACACATCTCGAAGGGCGTGGTATGGCGGTGGCGCATCAGATATTGGATCAGCCCGCGGTCTTCGCTGACCCGCCGCGTGCCACGGCCGTATGAGACGCGCGCCGCCTGCACCACGGCGGCGTCGTCGCCCATGTAATCGATCACGCGCACGAAGCCGTGGTCGAGCACGGGCAAGGGTTCGAACAGGATTTCCTCCAGTGCCGGGACGGTCGGGCGGCGGGTGGTCGCGGTAACGGCGCGGTGAGCCTCGATCTCCGCTTTCTGTTCCTCACTGATCGGCATCCGGCCCCCTGTTTCACGCCGCTCGGGAACGCCCGTGGCTCCCGCGATTCGCGACCCGGAGTCTAGCGGTTTCGCGATGGCGGAGCCACGCCCGCGCGCGCCGATCTCGCACAGGGGCCTTTTCCCAAGCCCCGACGGCGCCTATATTAGCGTTGTCGAGTGATCGACTATGGCGATAAACGCCGATTGGAATAAGCGTGACGGACCCGGGGGCAGTGCCCGGCGCCTCCACCAAAAACCCGCGAAGAAGCAAGAACGACGGCGGGTTTCTTATGGGGGCGAACCAGGATCGACGTGCGTGGTAAAGGATCGGTTTTTGCCCGGCATGATACCGCCGTTATCGGGTCAAACCTAAAGTGCCAACGACAACAGCGTTGCACTCGCTGCTTAATTAAATTGAGCAAGCGCGGTTCGGGGGGCACCGGGCAACAGAAGCCCCCCACTTCCCCAGGCTAATCGTTCGACGCCGCGCCGCTGCGCGGCGCCGGTCACGCAAACCAGGTGCGATAGGTTCGCATCTCCGGCTCGTAGAGCAGAACGCGGTGGTTGTTGGTATCAACCAGGAACACCCGCTTACCGTCGACCGCGACGCCAGCCGGCTCGGCGGCCGGCAGGCAAATCGGGTCCTCGCACTGATAGGTACCGGCGTCGAAATCGCTGACCCGTCGCTCGCGAAGATCGAGCCGCCGCAAGCGCCCGTTATAGCTGTCGGCGACCAGGAGATCGTCGCCGCTGCAGGCAATACCCAGCGGGTGCTGGAACCTCGATTCGGCGAAACCGCCGTTGCGGTGGCCGAAATCGAAAAGCCCGGTGCCGACCAGGGTGCGGACTTCGGGCACCGCACCGAGACGGAGTTCGCGCACCGACGAGGTCTCGCTGTCAACGAAATAGAGCCGATTGCGGTCGCGGCTAAGGGCGAGGCCGCTCGGCTGCGCGAGACGGGCCTCCAGGGCCGGCCCGTCCGTGATCCCCTCGCCGGAATCGCCGGCGAAACGGCGCACGGTCTTACGCTCGAGGTTCAGGCTGCCGATCTGATGCGTCCCGGCGTTGGCGAAATAAATCCACTCACCATCCCATTCCAGATCCCAGGGCGAGGCCAAGGCGACAGTTTCCGCCGGCGCCGCCTCGGCCAGCGGCGGTCCGCGCCGGCCTGATCCGGCCAACGTCACCACCTGTTCGCTGGCAAGATCGATGCGGCGGATCGCGTGGTTTCCGGTGTCGGCGACATAAATTGCCCCTGGCGCGCCGATCAGACCCTGTGGGCTGGCAAACCGCGCCGTCGCGAAGCCGCCATCGCCAAGGCCGGCTTCACCCGAGCCGATGCGGCGAAGTTCTTGCCCCCGGTCGTCGATCAGCACGATCTGGTGGTGGCCGGCATCGGCAAGCGCCCACAACAGTTCCCCGTCCGCCCCCGGCAGCGGCTTCATTTTGGCCGGAAAGGCGAGCCGCCCGGCATGGGCGGCAACGGGCTCAAGCGCGAGCGGGCCGGGCGTGGCCGCGCCCCCCGCCTTCGCCTGCTGCACCAGTTGGCCGACCACCTCAAGCAGGCGGCTCGGATCCGGCTCGCCGGCGTTGTGGCCGATCACCTTGCCGTCGGGCCCGATGAACACCAGCGTCGGCCAAGCGCGTACCGCGTATTCCTGCCACAGATCGAACTCCGGATCGTGCACCACCGGATGGGCGATGCCGTAGCGGGCGATGGCATGCTCGACATTGCGCGCATCGCGCTCGGCCGCAAATTTCGGCGAATGAACGCCAATGACCGCCACGTCGTCAGGAAATACCTCCTCGACACGGCGCAGCGACGGCAGCACGTGCATGCAGTTGATGCAGCAGAAGGTCCAGAAATCGAGAATGACGAAACGCCCGCGTAGCTGCGCAAGCGAGAGCGGCCGCGCGACATTGAACCACTGCAGGCCGGGCCGATCGATTTCGGGGGCGCCAACCGCCATTCCTCGCTCCTCCTCGCCTGCCGGCCCGCGGCGGCGATAGCCGAAGGCAAGCCTCTAAAACCTGGTGCCAAACCCATGCAAGCACCGGAACTGACCCGCCTCGGCGGTGATCGGCCAAGACACGCCGCCCCCGGGCCGCGACGAGGATGGCCGCCGGCCTTCGCTTGAGCTTTACCGCCTCGCGCTCAGGAACCGCGAGACAAGGCAATGTATTGTAGCGCGCCGCCGCAGAGAATGCCTGTTTTTACGCCGTGTCAATTTCGGCTCCAGCATCGCGCCGGACCGTCCGCGGTTGATTTGGACTTTCCGATCGCTTACCGTCGTGTCGTCGCTGCGCCGATCTGAACATGAACCGAGGGGGGGAATCGTTCATGGCCACAGAGGACGGAGGCCGCAAGCTGCGGCGTGATGCCGGCCTGATCAGCCTGCTCTTCGCCAGCGTTGGAGGAATCGTCGGCTCCGGCTGGCTGTTTGGACCGCTCTATGCGGCAAAGATCGCCGGCCCTGCGTCGCTCATCGCCTGGATCATCGGCGGCGCCGCGGTCCTGCTGCTCTCCTTCGTCTTCGCCGAGCTGGTCACGGCCTTTCCGCGCGCCGGCGCGATGGTGGTATTTCCCAAACTCAGCCACGGCTCCTTCATCGCCATGGTAATGAGCTGGACGGTGTTCCTCGGCTACGTCACCGTGGCCCCGGCCGAAGTGTTGGCGGTGATGAAATACGCCCACAACTACCTGCCGACGGTGGTGCCGGAGGGCGGCGCCGATTCAATCGTCGGCTTTATCGAAGCCGCGATCCTGTTGGCAATCTTTGTCGGCGTCAACTTCTACAGCATTCGCTGGGTGCTGCAGGTCAACAACGTCGTGGTATGGTGGAAGCTCGCGATCCCAACCTTGACCGTGATCGTGCTCATCGTCGCGGGTGCGCATTTCGGCAACCTGACTGCCCGCGGCTTCGCGCCGACCGGCTCGAAGGGCGTGTTTTCGGCCGTGGCCACCTCCGGCATCGTGTTCAGCTACCTCGGTTTTCGCGGCGCGGTCGAACTGGCGGGCGAATCCGCTAATCCGCGCCGCAATCTGCCGATCGCGGTGGTCGGCTCGGTGTTGATCGCCGTCATCCTCTATTGCGCGCTCGAAATCGCGCTTCTGGTTTCGGTCGACCCCAAATATCTCGTCCATGGCTGGGCGGCATTTACCTTCAAGGGGGTTGCCGGCCCCTTCGCCGGCCTTGCCGAGCTGCTTGGGCTCGGCTGGCTTGCCGTATTGCTTTATATCGATTCGGTGATCTCCCCGGCCGGCACCGGCGTGATCTATTCTACTGCCACCGCCCGCGTGCTTTATGCCGTCGGCAAGGAAGGCCTGATGGGCGAGTGGCTCGCCACGCTCTCGGACCGCGGCGTGCCGGTTGTCGGGGTCGCCGTCACCTTTGTCGTCGGCCTGATTTTCCTGTTTCCTTTCCCGTCCTGGCAGAAGATCGTCACCTATATCTCGGCTGCCACCGTGCTGTCCTACGGCATCGGCCCGGCGGTGTTGCTGACGCTGCGCAAGAACCTGCCGATCGATCACCATCCGCGTCCCTTCACCCTCGCCTGGCCGAAGCTGGTTTCGGGCCTTTCCTTCATCATCTCGAATTTGATCATCTATTGGTCCGGCTTGAAGACCGACAGTTGGCTGTTCGGCATGCTGGCGGTGTTCTTCGTCATCTACATGGTCTACGAACTGACGACCAAAGGCAGCCTGTCGCACCTGCAATGGCGCGGGGCGTGGTGGCTAATCCCCTATTTCGCCGGCATGTGGCTCCTGGTGTATCTCGGCCCGACGGATCTGGTCGGCGGCCACAACCTCATCCCCTACCCCTTCGATCACGTGGTGGTGGCGGCGTTCAGCATCGCGATCCTGGCGCTCGCGGTGGCGAGCGGCATGCCCGATCCGGAAGAGGCCCGCGCCACCATTCTCACGCCCGAACCCGAGCTGCTCGGCCCACCGCCGGCCGAGTAGGCGCCCCCCCCGCCGCGCCGCGGCGGCAACCGCGGGTAACGGAGGAGGCGACGACACCAGTTGCAATCGGTCGCTCCCGAGCGCCGCGGGCGTACCGCGCAGCGCATGCGGCCCGCCCTCGCAGCCAATGGGTGACGCCTTCGGACGCAGGTCGCGCGCTGCCGGCCCTCAACGCCACTCTTTATTAACCAATCGGGTTTCACCATCGATCCCAGAGAGGCTCGCCGGACCCGCCCGGCCGGACCTCATTCTGAACGGAACGAAGCGATTAAGATGGGGGAATTGCCGATGCGTGCGAGTACAGAACGTACCCTAGCCGAAGGCGTCGCGGTAAATGGGGTCTTAGGGCAGCGCCCCATGGCCGAACCCGGCCGCGCCGAGAGCCCGTCGCTGGCGACGCCGGACGAGTTTTTCGAGCGCGGCCTTTGCTATTCCACCGGCCAGGCCGTGCCGCAGGACCTGGTCAAGGCGCATACCTTCTTCAACCTTGCGGCGCTCGCCGGAAACGCCCGCGCCCGCGAGATGCGGACGGAGGTGGCCCAGGACATGACGCCGGCCGAGATCGCGGCCGCGCAACGCCGCGCGCGGGAGATCCGGGGGCAGCGCCACTAGGGCCACCAGAGGAAGACCCGACCGATCCTATCGGACCGGCGGCCACGCTTGCGATCGACGTCGAGGCTAGGCGCCGTCTTGAACCCGGCCAAGCCGGCAAGCCTGCGCCGTCGCCACGCCATACCTCGTCTGTCCCGCCGCAGTTTCGTTGACAGCAGGCCATCCGGCACCTTAGAAGAAACCAGCAAACGCCGTGATGACGACCGCTCTTCTCGCGGAGGGATGGCCGAGTGGCTGAAGGCGGCGGTTTGCTAAACCGTTAGGCGGGGTAAACCCGTCTCGGGGGTTCGAATCCCCCTCCCTCCGCCAACTCCCCACAAAACTGCGATAAATTAGAACAAAGAGGAGCGCTCGCGCGCCCTCTTTTTTCTGCACAGCGGGCCGATTGCCACCGGATTGCCACCGTGAGGTTCTGACTTCGTGCCGCGCAGCGTTCGCGCTCTGTTGCTGGCGCGGCCCCTACTGCCAGCAGTAAGCTCCCCCTAACGGCGCCTATCGAGGCCGAGGAGCGCTCGCCTGGGGAGGGGAAGATGAAGAACCTTATTTTCGCCGCAGCCTTTTGCTTGGCGCTACTTTGTTTTGCCGGCGCAGCGCCAGCTGCAAATTCGCGGTTCATGGTTCTCGGAGTCGGTGCGAGTTCATGTGGCGTGTGGACTGCCGATCGACAGGGCCATGACGTATGGTCCAAAGCGAAGGCCTTCACAGACGAAGCCTGGGTCGAGGGATTCCTGACTGGCTACAACAATTACGGGTCGGGCTCAAATAATGTCTCGTCAGCCACGGATCCCGACGGAGTATTCGCCTACATCGACAATTGGTGCCGACAGCATCCTCTACGCGATATCGCCACGGCCTCCGAGGCGCTGATTTTAAAACTAGAGTATCGGCATCGCTAGATAGGGTGCTGAGCAGTTACCGCCCGGTTGCGTTCTCACTCCATTGCCAGCGCGCCGGCGAGGGCGGATTCGACGACCGCAGCCGCCTTTTCGTCAGTATTGCCGAATAGGTGCGCGTAGACGCCAAGCGTCACGGTCGGATTGCTGTGGCCGATCCGTCGACTGATGGTCACCACGTCGAGACCCGCGGCGATGAGCTGCGAGACGTGGGTGTGCCGGAGCGCGTGAAGCGTGACCGGCGGCAGCTTGAGCATCTTGACCGTCCGCGCCCAGTGCGCCGTCAAGCTATCCGGTGGCCACGGGCTGCCATCCGCCCGGGCAAGCACGAGATCATCGGAACCGGCCTTCCCCATGCCGAGCGCCAGGCGCAACTTGGCCTGCTCGCGCCAGTGCCGGCGCAACTCGACGACGATCGACAAAGGGATCGAGATCGAACGGCGCCCGGCCTTGGTCTTCGGAGCCTTGAAAGCCAGCCCCGCGTTGGTCTGCTCGAGCGACCGCTCGACCTTGATCTTGCCGCCCTCAAGGTCCAGATCGCCCCACCGCAGAGCGACCATTTCGCCGCGCCTCATTCCGGTGGAGAGACCCAGGATCGCTACCGGGTACAGCGAGCGCCCCTGAAGGGCTTCAAGGACCGCCTTAATCTGATCCGGTGCCAGAATCTCGATCTCGGCCTGTTGGACGCGCGGCGGGTCCGCGGATGCGGCGGGGTTGGCGACGATGACGCTCCATTTGACCGCTTGTCCGAGCGCTCGATGCAAGAGCCGGTGAACATGCCCCACGGTGCGCGGCGCGAGCGCAGCCCCTTCCGGCTTGGCTTTCTGTAGCTTGCCGTAAAGCTCGGCCAAATGCACCGCTTTGAGCTTCTGGATTGGCAGCACGCCGACATGTGGCCGGATATGGTGCTTGGCAAGCTCGCGGTAGCGCTCGAGCGTCTTGGCGCTGACTTGGCCCGCGGCCCACATTTCCCACTTCTCGAAAAACTCGGCCACGGTGGTCTTAACGGGGTCGATGTAGGCCCCCTTCTCGGCTACGGTAATCAGCTCCGCGAGCTTCTTCTCGGCGTCGCGCTTCGTGCCTTTGAATGAAGCGTATTTAGTGAGCCGGCGCCCCGTCAGCGGATCCGTGCCGACGTCGAATTTAAGTTCCCAAGATTTGGCGCCGCGACGCCGGATATGGCCGCTCATGAGCCATCCCTCCCATCTTGTCCTTTTTGGCGCGCCGCATGGATCCGCCGAGACCTCTCGGCCTCTTCCCTTCTGAGCTTGCTCTGGGCGAGGAGGTCGGGCCCAAGGAGCCGTCTGGCAAGATCGATCCAAGCTTTCCAGCCAGCCGGATACGGGGCGCCCTCAATAGCGACCTCCAAGATTCGGCGCCGGGCGAAGCGAGAGCCGACGGCCAGCTCGGCGCCCGAGAGCTCCCTGGCGCCCTGCGGCCGAAATTCCTCGATGATCTCGAGCGCCGCGGCGAGCGCCTCAGCGAATGCGTCGGGATCGGCCATCCAATGCGGCCCCTCGAGGCCATGCTTCTGGACATTTACCGATCTTCCAACCTCCGGCATCACGCGGCCCAATAAGAGCAGCAAGCCCGCCACCCCGGGGCCAAATGCCTGCTCCATCAACTCGGGAAGAAGCTCCTCGCGATCAAATGACCGCTCGAGGCGGAGTTCAGCCTCTTGACTTAGCGAACGATCATTGGTCTCGGCAGCAGCTAGCAGCCGGTTCGCGAGACCAACTGAAGCACGGATGCCGAGCGTTTTCTTCTTGCTGCCCTTCGCAATTTTGCTGGGGCGCCCGCGACGGATCGTTTTTTCCTCCACGTTTCGCCTTCTCCGCTCCGGTCCACGCCACTTTTCTAGCATACTGAAAAATTCCTTGTCAATCCGTCGAGCCTCAATTATTTTTCTCGCATACTTGAAAATTGCCTGGGAGTCGGAGAGGCCGACGCCGGGCGATAGCGGAGGTAAGAAAGTGGCCCCTTCCCAACAGCGCAACGAACTACTGACATACAGCATCCCCGAAACCGCGCGGCTCCTCGGCATAGGTCGGAACCAAGCGTACGACGCGGCTAAATCGGGACAAATTCCCACGATTCGGATTGGGCGCCGTCTTTTTGTGCCCAAGGCCGCACTTCACCGGCTCCTAGAAGCGCCACCAGCGCGGTAAAAGGGCCGTCCCCGCGAATGGCTACCGGAACAGGCGACGCGGCCCACCACGCTGGGAACCTCGAACTCTTGAGTCGGGCATGATGGTTAAGTTGATAGGCCCGCGGACGCGAACGCCGTTCGCCTTTTTCGCGGCGGCCACGCGCCCAGCGACAATCCGTCCCGTTGCCGAGGCCGCAAGCGGAAGCATGGTATGAGCAGCCGCCGCGGCCCCCAACTCCCCGAAGGGTTTGAGCTCGTGGGCGGCGATGGTTCGCCCAGCAACGCGCCCCCGGACGAAATCGAGGGAGACGGCCCTTATTCCGCTCCGGTGCCATTGCTTGACCCGAAGGCGCCATTGGCGACTGCGCGGGCCCTTCTCGAGCGGCGCTATCGCGTCGATGGTATTACGACGCTGCACCACTATAGGGGGGCCTTCTACGTTTGGACGGGAACCCACTATCTGGAGCTCGCGGACGAGCAGCTACGGGCGGCCATTTATACGTTTCTCGAGCCTGCGCGCCGCCCAACGCCAGGGGGAAAAACCGAACCTTTTAACCCGAATCGGGCCAAGGTCGATGACATTCTCGACGCGCTCAGGGCTCTCACCCACGTGCCCGCTACGGTCGCGGCGCCGGTGTGGCTCAACGACGACGACGGCCCTGCGGCCAGCGAGATGATCGCGTGCCAAAATGGCTTGCTGCATCTTCCGACCGGCGAGCTCTGGCCTCACAGCCCCGCCTATTTCACCACGAACGCCCTCGATTTCGGATATGACCCGGACGCGCCGCTCCCGATGCGCTGGACGGAATTCCTGATAGGCCTTTGGCCGGATGACGCCGAAGGGGTGTCGACGCTTCAAGAAATCGTTGGCTATCTGCTCGCCGGGGACGCACGACAACAAAAAGTTTTCGCGATCATTGGGCCGAAGCGCTCCGGCAAAGGCACAATCGCCCGCGTTCTTACCCGCCTTCTTGGCCAAGACAATGTCTGCGGCCCCACACTCGGCAGCCTCGGGCAAAATTTTGGTCTCGAGCCGTTGATCGGCAAACGGGTCGCCATCATTTCGGACGCGCGCCTCGGCAGCCGCGTCGACCAACACGCCATCGCGGAGCGCCTTTTGGCGATTTCCGGCGAGGACGGCCTCACAGTAGACCGAAAGTATCGGACAGCTTGGACCGGTCGCCTTCCGGTGCGGTTCCTGATCTTGTCGAACGAGATCCCACGAATTGCGGATGCTAGCGGCGCCCTGGCGAGCCGCTTCGTCCTGCTACCGCTGAAAAATAGCTTCTACGGGCGCGAGGATCCCGGACTTACTGACAAGCTGCTCGCCGAACTGCCAGGGATACTGAATTGGGCCGTCGCCGGCTGGCAGCGGCTCGCCAAGCGAGGGTACTTCCGGCCTCCGCCGTCGAGCGCCGAGGTGATGCAGGAGCTCGAAGATCTGGGCTCGCCGATCAGCGCTTTTCTCCGCGAGGAGTGCGAGGTGGCGCCCGGCCGATCGGTGGAGGCGGGCATCCTTTACGAC
>OFHJ01000688.1_pt1 | contig 11869 bp, 9 predicted proteins | sample 1522001 | NCBI WGS metagenome assembly OFHJ01 (sample SAMEA2464838, study PRJEB22497) | soil metagenome | biome: Grassland; feature: Farmland; material: Clay | place: Australia | collected 2013-02-01 | depth 1.2 m | reverse complement strand
CGGTAATACCGTTTACCTTTATATCCATCTGTAATGCTGTGACGCCACCAAGCGTCCCGGCGACCTTGAAATCCATGTCCCCAAGGTGGTCTTCGTCGCCCAAAATGTCAGTCAACACCGCGTAGCGGTCTTCATCCAGAATCAACCCCATGGCCACCCCAGCTACCGCCCCTTTAAGCGGCACACCGGCATCCATCAGCGAAAGACTGGCCCCGCAGACCGTAGCCATCGACGAAGAGCCATTGGACTCGGTAATTTCCGAAACAACGCGCACCACGTAAGGAAATTCATGCTCGAGATCCGGCATCACGCCCATAAGCGCGCGTTTTGCCAGGCGTCCATGACCGATTTCCCGCCGTTTGGGCGCCCCTACTCGACCGGTTTCGCCCACGCTGTACGGCGGGAAGTTGTAATGCAAGAGAAACGGCTCCCGCCAGTCGCGGTCCATAGCATCTATAAGCTGGGCATCCTTCCCAGTGCCAAGCGTAGTGGTCACCAGTGCTTGGGTTTCACCCCGCGTAAATACAGAAGACCCATGTGTACGCGGAAATACCCCAACCCCCATCGACAACTTTCTAACAGTATCTTGATTACGACCATCGATGCGTGGCTGCCCGTTGAGTATGCGACTCCTTACCACATTGCTTTCCAACTCATGGAGCACCCCGAGAACCTCGCGCGCGCTCCATCGTGCCTGATCGCCAGCCGACAACTCAGAGGAAGCCTGTTCTCTTATTTGAGCGAGTTTGGTCTGACGTTCCTGTTTGTCTGCTATCCCATAAGCGTCCTCTATGGACGACCGGAACGACGCCAGATCAGCAACTAACTGTTCGTCGCCAGGTTGGCTCCACTCCCATTTTGGCTTGCCCGCTTCTTCTACCAGTTCATTGATCGAACGGATTGCCACCTGCATCTGCTCATGTCCGAATAGCACCGCACCGAGCATTATTTCCTCGGTAAGGCACTTTGCCTCGGATTCAACCATCAGAACCGCGTCACGCGTTCCTGCGACCACTAGGTTCAACTCAGACGAAGCATTCAACTCCTCGTTCGGGTTAAGGGTATACTCGCCATCTACGTAGCCAACACGGGCAGCACCGATTGGTCCGTTAAACGGGACACCCGATAAAGCGACTGCAGCCGACGCGCCAAGCAATGCCGGAATTTCTGAATCAACTTGCGGATTCAGCGACAGGACAGTAGCAACAATCTGAACTTCATTTCGAAAACCCTTGGGAAACAGAGGCCGTAGCGGTCGATCAATCAAACGACTTGCCAAGGTTTCCTTTTCCGTCGGCCGGCCTTCGCGCCTGAAGAAACTTCCAGGAATTCGCCCTGCGGCATACGAACGCTCCTGATAATCAACTGTCAGCGGAAAGAAGTCGACATCCGGTCTCATCTCGCGACGTGCTACCACTGTCACCAAGACAACCGTCTCATCCATTGTCACCATCACCGCGCCCGTTGCTTGACGCGCAACGGCACCCGTTTCCAGAGTGACGCTATGGGGGCCGTATGAGAATGTTTTTTTTACGGGCGTAGATGGATAAACCATTTTGTTAGGAAATACCTCGAATTGTTTGATAATTATTAAGGATTAAAAAAGACAGCTTGCCGCCTAGCGGCGCAGACCTAATTCACTGATAAGTCGGGTATAGCGACCCTCGTCTTCCTTTTTGAGGTAATCAAGCAGTCGACGGCGCTGATTAACCATTCTGAGTAAACCACGACGAGAATGGTGGTCCTTCTTGTGCAAATCGAAATGACCGCTAAGACTATTAATCCGTTCAGAAAGCAACGCAACCTGAACTTCCGGCGAGCCAGTGTCACCTTGGCTTCGCTGATACTTCCCTACGACCACGCGTTTTTGATCAGCAGACAGCGTCATTATCCAGAACCCCAATGCTTTTTTTCGGAAAAGAACTCGGTATTTTAGTGGCTGATTGTGCTTAGCGACAAGTACCCCTCGCGGTTACCGACGCGCCGGGCGACGCTAACCACCGTTTCGGCCTCACCATTCCCTGCGGGTCACCCTCCGCGATGCCAAGCAAAAATCCCTCTGAATCAAATACCGCCAACCGGCCAACGGAGGCTTCAGTGCCCAGGGAAATAGCCTGTCCGCAGGCCATACGCGTCCGCTGTTCCTCATTGACGACGATGCGCCTCCAGCCTCCGAGAGCCGCGCTAGTTGGCAAAAGCAGCGCATCCAAATGCTCATGCAATCCCATCTGCTCTAGCTTGTACATCGATACAAGAGAGCGTTCGCTGAACAACCCCACCGCGGTACGCCGCAGCGCAATTAAGTGCGCGCACTGTCCAACAGCGCTAGCCCAGTCTTCCACTAATGTGCGGACATAGGTTCCCTTGGAACAGAGCACCTCGAACTCAAGCAGATCTTGCCGATAGCTGATTGCCCGAAGTTCGCGAATCTTAATCATCCGCCGGCTTCGCGGTACATTCATTCCGCGTCGTGCCAAAACATACAGTGGGACGCCGCCCCGTTTCAACGCCGAATACATGGGTGGAATCTGGTACTGAACGCCAAGCATTCCTGCGACGACCGCCCTTAAAGCCGCAATATCCAGCTTTTCCGGATTAGAGCAAGATATCACGCTCCCTTCTCGATCACCGGTATCCGTCTTTGCGCCGAATCGAGCAGTTCCACGGTAACATTTGTCCGCATCCAGAAGGTACTCGGCGATACGGGTGGCCTTGCCAAGGCAAATCGGCAACAGTCCCGTAGCAATTGGATCCAGACTGCCTGCATGCCCTGCTTTTTCGGCTCGGTACAAACGCTTGACCCGCTGCATTGCTACATTCGACGTCATTCCCTCCGGCTTGTCGAGAAGAAGAATACCGTCGACGACTCGCATAGGCTCTCTAGCGTAATGCTGCTCAGCGCGACGGCCCGCTCGAACATCACATCGCATCGACATCCTCACCGTCTTTTAGTGACTTCCCTTCGGTCAACGCGATGCTGCGAATCAATCCAGCGATCCGATCCCCCTCCCGGAGAGCATGATCGGGAACAAATCGAAGGTTTGGAATGCAACGAAGATGAAGTTGCTTTCCCATGGTGTGACGGAGCCTTGGGGCAGCCTTTTGCAACACCGTCACCGCCTCAGATAACTCCGCATCATTGCCAAATGAACTCACGCTGATAGTGGCCGAATGCAGGTCCGGCGACACGCTAACCCGGGTTACCGTAACGCCGCCGATGCGTGGATCCTTGAGATCGTTCCGGATCAGGCTCGCCAGCTCTTTCTGGATCTGGGCGTTCAATCGTTCCGTACGGGGGTATCCTCGTGGCATGGCTTATCCGCACTAATTAGAAGGTACGCAAATAATTCACGCGTCGGTCCGGACCTTCCTCTGCACCTGAACTCGTTCGAAACACTCGATCTGGTCGCTTGGCCGAACGTCGGTGTAGTTCTTTACGGCAATTCCACATTCAGTGCCCGCAACTACTTTGTTGACGTCATCTTTATGACGGCGCAGCGACTCCAATTCCCCTTCGTAGATCACGGTGTTTGACCTTAAGACTCGGATCGGAAGCCCTCGACGGACCTCACCCTCGATCACTAGACAGCCAGCTACATCGCCAAACCTGGACGAGCGAAAGACATCTCGGACTTCGGCAGTCCCCACAATTTGTTCGCGGGTTTCCGTGCCAAGCAGGCCCGAGATTGCTGCCGATACATCTTCGATCACATCGTAGATAATGCTGTAATAGCGAACGTCGACGCCGCTATCCTGGATACGGCGCCGCGCAACCGAATCGGCCCTCACATTGAACCCGATTATGGTGGCTTGACTTGCGAACGCCAGATCAATATCGGACTCGCTTATACTGCCGATCCCAGAAGCGATGATATTAATTTTCACCTCCTCGCTCGGAAGATTCCGCAATGACTCCGTTAACGCTTCAGCACTACCCTGAACGTCAGCCTTAATCAACAGGTTGAGAGGTTTCTGCTCGCCTACGTCCAGTTCCCGGAAGATCTGCTCCATCCGGACCGCTTGTGTCTGCGCCAGCCGCGCATCACGCTGTCTTCCTTCGCGCAATTCGGCAAGCTCTCTTGCCTTACGCTCGTCTGAAACAACCATCACTTCATCCCCAGCATCCGGTGCTCCGTTCAGCCCGAGCACTTCGACAGGAATAGAGGGTCCCGCACTCTTTACGACTGATCCAGTCTCGTTAAACATTGCCCGCACACGACCGTAATGTGACCCTGTCAATATGACATCTCCCTGCCTCAGGGTACCTGACCGGACCAGCACCGTTGCAACCGGACCACGCCCCTTTTCGATGGAAGCTTCCACGATGCTGCCACGGGCCGGTGATTCGGTTGGCGCCCTCAGTTCAAGTATTTCTGCCTGAACAAGAACCGCGTCCAACAGCGCGTCCACCCCATCTCCCGTGTGAGAGGAGACGTTGACAACCTGGTAATCTCCGCCCCACTCCTCGGGGATCACCTCTTCTTTTGAAAGCTCCGTCTTGACCTTCTCGGGATCAGCTTCCGGCTTGTCGCATTTCGTAATGGCCACGACCATCGGCACCTTTGCGGCTCTAGCGTGCTGAATTGCCTCCCGCGTCTGCGGCATAACACCATCGTCCGCTGCCACTACGAGCACGACGATGTCCGTGATCTGTGCGCCACGTGCCCGCATCCGTGTAAACGCTGCATGCCCAGGGGTATCAAGAAACGTGATTACACCTTTCGGCGTGTTCACGTGATAAGCCCCGATATGCTGCGTAATCCCACCAGCTTCCCCGGACGCAATGCGCGTCTTACGGATATAGTCGAGTAACGATGTCTTGCCGTGATCAACGTGACCGAGAATGGTTACGACAGGAGGCCTCGCGACGGCCGCAACATCCTCACGATCACTGGAAACTGCCTGAATCAGCGTATCTTCGGCATCCCTGTCGTTAACAAGTTTAACCTTGTGCCCCATCTCCTCAACCATGATCGCGGCTGTATCCTGATCAATAATCTGATTGATGGTTGCCATAACTCCATTCTTCATCATGGCCTTGATCAGTTCCGTCGCCTTGACCGCCATTCGGTTGGCCAAGTCTCCAACGCTGATTGCTTCGGGAACCTCCACCTCACGAACAACAGGCGCGGTCGGCCTTTCAAAAACGTGCAGGTTCTCCACTTGAACTTTTCCACTGGCACGTCGACGCTTCTTGCTGTCGCGCTTAGCTGTTCGGCCAGCAGCTAGATGCAGTTCATCTCTTTGGCCATGCTTGGTGTCGCGTTCCACTCTCTCATGCTTATCTTGCTTTCGAGGGTGGGCGGGCGGCGGCACAATCTGGCTAGCACGCCGAAGGTTTTCTTCCGCTCTCCTTCTGGAAGCTTCGGCCTCCAGACGCGCGCGATCGACTGCCTCTTCGACGGGGGGTGGCGGGACAGGAGCCTCGGCGGCTCCGCCATCGCCTATCTCGACCGCCTCGACCGATTCCTGTTTCCCCAGATCTGAGGGCGATTGTGATTCCTTTTTTAGTTTCTGACCCGCACCGTCCTTGGCTCCACGTTCTTTTTCGATCGACGAAGCAACCTCATCCTTATCCGGCTCAGGCTTCGCCGGCTCACGTTTGGCCTCGGACACCTCCTCAGGCAGCTCGCTATTAGCATCCGCTTCTTCGCGCTTCACATAGGTTCGGCGCTTACGAACTTCGATGCTAACGGTCTTAGCAGCGACCCCGCGACCCCGCCCAAGTTTTAGTTCGCTGGTCTCTTTCCGCTTCAAGGTAATACGTCGGGGTCCCGAACTAACTCCCTGCCCTCTGCCTTTCTGCAGAAACCCCAGTAACGCCAGCTTGTCATCCGGAGTAATAGGCGAATCCTCGTCTGAGACGCTAACGCCAGCGTCTTTTAGCTGGGCGATCAATTCATCCACCGGCTTCTTTAATTCGGTTGAGAGGTCGCGGACAGTGAGTGTGCTCATTGGTTAGTGCGCTCCGCAATAACTGCGATTCTTCAATGCAGGTTTGGCTACAGGTGTAATCAGGCTTCCTCGGCGTTCAGTCCGCGAGCCTCTAAGATCAGCCGCGCAGCCTTCGCATCCTCTATCGGTAGAATCTCCATCAGCTCATCCGTCGCCAGGTCAGCAAGGTTTTCGCGGGTACAGATGCCCGCTTCTGCCAGTTTGTACGCAGTCGGTTCATCCACCAGCGCCAGCAAATCGGGTGCAGGCTTAATGGAGGCTGCCTCTTCCGCATTGGCCAGCGCCTTGTTTAGAAGTACATCCCGCGAGCGTGTCCGCAATTCCTCGACCACCCCTTCATCGAACTCTTCGATAGAAAGGAGTTCTTCTGTAGGCACGTATGCAACTTCTTCTATTGATGTAAAGCCTTCTTGAACGAGAATCAAGGCAATGTCTTCGTCAACATCCAGCGCCTCTTTAAACAAATCGGCCAATGCCTGGGTCTCCTGTTCCCTCTTGGCCTCGGCCTCCGCCGCAGTCATTACGTTAAGGGTCCAACCGGTAAGTTCGGACGCTAAACGTACGTTTTGTCCGCCCCGCCCAATGGCCTGCGCCAATTTATCTTCCGCAACGGCGATTGACATGGAGTGGGAATCCTCATCCACGACGATTGACTCAACCTCGGCTGGTGCCATCGCATTGATGACGAACTGGGCGATATTTTCATCCCACGGCACGATGTCAATTCGCTCACCAGCTAGTTCGTTGGAAACACTTTGAACCCTAGACCCCCGCATGCCGACACAGGCCCCCACAGGATCAATACGTTTATCTTTGGCGTGTACGGCGATCTTTGCCCTCAGTCCCGGATCCCTAGCCGCTCCTTTCACTTCAATCAATCCTTGAGCGATTTCCGGTACTTCTAACTTAAACAGCTCGATCAGATACTCGGGCCGGGTTCGCGACAACAGCAGTTGTGGTCCTCGGATCTGTGGTCCAACCTCGTATAAATACCCGCGGATCCGGTCACCGGGTCGAATTGGCTCACGCGGAATCATTTGTTCCCGAGGAATGAGGGCCTCCGTCGTGCCGCCAAGGTCCACGATCACGGAGCCACGCTCCAGCCTTTTAACCAGACCCGTTATAAGTTCCCCAACTCGCTGGCTGAATGTCTGCACGACTCGGGCACGTTCTGCATCGCGTACCCTTTGAAAGATAACCTGTTTTGCCTTCTGAGCACCGATACGACCAAACTCGATAGACGCCAAGGGTTTTTCGATGATGCTGCCTACCTTGACATCCGGATTGTCTGTAAGTGCTCGCGCCAGAAGCAACTGCCTAGCAGACGACTCAAAGGCGGGATCCTCATCGTCGAGCACCGTCCAGCGACGAAAGGTTTCGTAATCACCAGTTTCGCGATCGATAGCGACCCGAATGTCCCAGTCTTCACCATAATGCTCCCGCGAGGCGGATGCCAATGCTGCCTCAAGAGCTTCGAAGATAATCTCAGGATCGACGTTCTTCTCGTTGGAAACCACGTCGACCATCAGCAAGACGTTCTTATTCATCATCCAGTCCTCGAAACCTTAAAATCTCGGCACCAGGCGCGCCACTTCGATTTCATCTAGAAGGAGGCGCACAACACCGTCCGGTGTCTCTAGAGAAACAGCATCTCCATCACATCCCAAAAGAATCCCTGCAAATCGGCGACGACCATTTCTGACGCCATATAACTGAACGCGAGCCGTCTCCCCAATAAAGCGGATGTAGTGCTCCGGTTTAACCAGCGGGCGATCCAGACCTGGGGATGACACCTCAAGGCGGTAGGCCTGCTTGATCGGGTCTTCGACATCCAGAATAGCAGCCACCTCATGGCTCACGCGCTCACAGTCCTGAACCGTAACATCGTTCTCCGTATCGATATACACCCGCAACAACGAATGGCGGGAATTCGAGGTCAATTCAACCAAAATGAGTTCATAGCCGAGGGCTTCAACCACCGGCTGGAGTAACCGACTCACGCGTCTCTGCAATATTTCAGTCACGTTTCCCTGAGTGTCCAACTCCATTCACACTCGTTGCGCACTGCCAACAAAAAAGGCCCTTTCGGGCCCTGGTTACCTAGACCAGATTGGTAGCGGGGGCAGGATTCGAACCTGCGACCTTCGGGTTATGAGCCCGACGAGCTGCCAGACTGCTCCACCCCGCACCAGCGATCTACCAGTATAAAGCGTCAGTCGTTTGCCATCAATGACTAAAGACTCATTGCCGCCGGAAAGCCGCCCGAATGCCCCTCCAAAAAGGGCTTCCTCATCTACTAAAGTTCTATTCTACTAAAGCCAACGCTTCCTATCTAGGACGCGCTCGCACCAAACTGATTATTGAGGCATTGCCGCGACCTTTCAAGCCTGCACCGATCCGCCGACGGCCTACCAGCAGAGCGGAAAGCCGGAGCTGTGACAAGTACGGCAGTTCTGTCGCTTTTATTTGTTGCTTGCTGCGGAATCAACTTCCTCATGCCCGCCAAAAGCCTGACGCATGGCGGAAAGCAGCTTGTCCGCATAAAGATCCTGATCGCGCGACGCAAAACGTGCGTACAACGCCGCACTCAAGACCGGGGCCGGTACGCCCACCTCGATCGCCGCCTGCACCGTCCAGCGACCCTCACCAGAATCCGCTACATGACCTTGGTATGCGTTAAGTTTATCGTCCGAACGAAGCGCCGCCGCGGTTAAATCGAGCAGCCAGGAGCCGATTACGCTACCCCGTCGCCAGACTTCAGCTATTTCCCCTAAAGGTAAGTCGAATTTGAAGTAATCAGGGTTGGTAATTGGGGCGGTTTCTGCATCCTGCTTGGACTGGTTATTCCCGGCATTGGCATTTCGCAATATGTTCATGCCCTCGGCATAGGCACGCATCAGACCATACTCAATACCGTTATGAACCATCTTTACAAAGTGCCCGGCACCGCTGGGTCCGCAATACAGATAGCCTTGCTCCGCCGGAATGGGATCGCCGGCGCGACCTTTGGTCCTCGGTGCACCCTCTATGCCGGGCGCCAGCGCCGCAAAAACAGGTTTCAGCCTCTCGTATGCTTCGCGAGCACCGCCAATCATTTGGCAATACCCTCGATCTCGCCCCCAAACGCCGCCGCTAACACCAACATCCAGATAGTGCAGACCTTTACTGCCAAGCTCAGTCGCCCGCCGGATATCATCCACATAGTGGCTATTGCCGCCATCCACAATAGCGTCCCCCGACTCCAAGAGGGGGGCCATCCCGTCAAGCACCTTTCCAACGACTGCGGTCGGCACCATTATCCAGATGGAACGCGGTCTCGGGAGCATACCCACCAGTTCATCAAAAGACTCTGCAATCTGTGCACCGGATTGTCCGGTTACTTCTCGAGCTTGAGGGTCGGGATCAAAAGCGGCGCACTGAATACCGGCGCACTGAAGGCGGCACACCATATTTTGTCCCATGCGGCCAAGCCCAACAAAGCCGATCAACGGCGTTTTTTTATCAGTCAGCTGCTCATGCATAAGGCACCTCCATCGTCGATACACGCCATATTGGGACCGGGGCGCTTAACCTCTCGGACCAGCAAATTGATCCAGCAGCCAAGTCAAGCACGCTGCTCACCCGCAAAAGGTGGACAGCACACCAAGGCAGCCGTTCAACGGCGGGGGCAGACGCTAGCAACGCAACCCCTATCCTATGCTCGCTACGTTCTTGGAAGCGTCACGCCGTGCTGTCCTTGATACTTCCCTTTTCGATCTGCGTAGGACGTTTCGCAGACTTCGCTTGCTCCGAGAAAGACAAGTTGTGCCACGCCCTCATTTGCATAGATTTTTGCGGGAAGCGGTGTCGTGTTTGAGAATTCGAGCGTTACATGGCCTTCCCATTCGGGCTCCAGAGGTGTGACGTTGACGATAATTCCGCACCGCGCATAGGTACTTTTTCCGAGGCAAACTACAAGTACATCTCTTGGAATGCGGAAGTACTCGACCGTGCTAGCCAATGCGAATGAGTTCGGAGGGATAATGCAGCACTCGCCACGAAAGTCCACAAACGATCCCTCGTCGAAGGCTTTTGGATCTACGACACTGCTATTTATATTTGTAAAAATCTTGAATTGGTCCGCACAACGCACGTCGTAACCGTACGAACTTACGCCGTAAGAAACGATCTTGCCTGCTGAACTGCGCCGAACTTGGCTGGGCTCAAACGGCTGGATCATCGAATGCTCTTGCGCCATTTTCGTAATCCATCGGTCAGATTTCACGCTCATCAGTCGTCGGCAACCTCCACCGAAGGAAACTCCTGACGTTCTATCTCCCGAGACAGCCGGGCTGCCGCGCGTCGAGCCATCAGCCGAAACAGTAATCCATTGGCAGAATCGGGCTCTGCAAATACCGTCGGGCGCCCTCCATCAGCCTGCTGCTGGATCAGCATGTCAAGTGGAAGCTGACCAAGCAATGCGACGCCAGATTCGGCTGACAGCCGCTCACCACCCCCCTCTCCAAAGATCGGCTCCTTGTGCCCACACTTCGAACATATATGCACACTCATGTTTTCAACTACACCCAACACCGGCACCGACACTTTCCGGAACATTTCTAGCCCCTTTCGGGCGTCGGCCAATGCTATGTCCTGCGGAGTCGTCACGATCACCGCGCCAGAAACCGGTATCCGTTGCACCAGCGACAGTTGAACGTCACCAGTGCCAGGAGGGAGGTCTACCACCAGATAATCCAGATCGTTCCACTGTGTGTCGGTAAACATCTGAAGCAACGCTTGCGTAGCCATCGGTCCGCGCCACACGACCGGCTGGCGTTCATCGACAAGAAATCCAACCGACATGGCCTGCAGGCCGTGCCCCATCACGGGGCGCATTTTTCGGCCGTCTTTAGACTCCGGACGTTGATTGGTCCCCAGCATACGAGGCTGGCTGGGACCGTAGATATCTGCGTCAAGCAGACCGACACGCGCACCCTCCGCCTGAAGTGCTAGCGCTAAATTTACCGCTACCGTGGACTTCCCGACGCCACCTTTACCTGACGCGACCGCAATAATATTGCGGATTTCCGTTTGTGGGCTCAGGCCCTCACTCCCGACAGCTTGTCGTGCAATACCCCAGTCCACCACGATGTCAACCTCAACATCAGGCAACTCCGCATTCAGGTATGACTGCAGGGAAGCCTTCAGTTCATCCCGATAGCCGAGCGCCGGAAATCCAAGTGTTACACGCAATTGCGGGACAGGCCCTGGACGCGTAGTCTGCAACAGCACCCCTGCGTCAGCGAGACGGCACCCAAGAAATGGGTCCGGGTAGTGCCCAGCAACAGTTTCGATTGATTGCAAATCGGACATAGTTTGGCGTAAGAGACCGAAAACGAATTAATGCTGTGTAGCGTACCGTACTACTGGCCGCGGTGCAGCGAAACAGAGTTCGACAAACCAGATGACAAAGAAGTTTAGTACCTAGAAGCGGGCAAAGTTGGGCAGTAATGCAATCCGCGCGCACAATGGGCGTGTTGCGGGATCGCTTCATCGCCAAACTAAAGGCGATCGCCAGACGCCCCCCCTTGCTGTGCGATAATCCGCAGAAAACTGCAAAGACGCCATGACTCGCAACCTTTTTGTTACTAATGCGCTTCCGTACGCCAATGGTCCTATCCATCTGGGACATCTCGTCGGTTACCTACAGGCGGATATTTGGGTCCGGTTCCAGCGACTTTCGGGTCAACGTGTCATCTATGTTTGCGCTGACGACGCGCATGGAACTCCAATCATGCTTGCGGCACGAAAAGCCGGTGTCGATCCTGAAACATTTATAGCCCGGATCAAGAAGCTCCACGAGCTTGATTTTAAAGATTTCGGCGTGAGCTTTGATTGCTACCATACGACGCACTCAGACGAAAACAGGTACCTG
>OFHJ01000687.1_pt1 | contig 11915 bp, 9 predicted proteins | sample 1522001 | NCBI WGS metagenome assembly OFHJ01 (sample SAMEA2464838, study PRJEB22497) | soil metagenome | biome: Grassland; feature: Farmland; material: Clay | place: Australia | collected 2013-02-01 | depth 1.2 m | reverse complement strand
TCGAGCCAGGCGACGAACGAGGGGTCTCGCACCGTATCTTTCGAGAGGCGTACGAACAGGCAGCCGGGACGGCGCTGGGCGGCGAAGGACAGGGACGCGCCGACCACCCAGCGGTCGATGTTCTTCAACAGGTCGTTGCGCTCGGCCGCCGGCAGGAATTCTCCGGGCAACACTTCCTTGCCCCTGTTATCGACCATGCGCAGCAGCACGTCGAACATGCGGGCGTCGCCGCCGCGCAGGCTCGCCACCGGCTGTGTCGCGAGACGGAATCGGTTCTCCAGCAAGGCGCTCTTGATCTGCTGAACCCAGGCGGCGTCGTAGGGCGAGGCCGATGCGGACGCGGCACCGGCGGTGACCGCCTGGTTGCCGCCGCGGCGCACGCCGCGGCGGTAGGCTTCTACCGCCGCGGCAATGAGGGCGTCGAGACTCTTGATGTGGCTCGCTACGGGGGCCAGTCCCACCGTGCACGTCAGCGAGACCGACTTCGTTCCGCTGCGTACGGGCCGCTTGCTGGTCTCCTGCACGAGTTGCGCCGCCCACGCCTGCAGGTCGCGCTCGTTGCCACGTTCGAGCAGCGCCAGGAAACGCACGCCACCGAAGCGGCCGGCCACCTCGGTGGCATGCAGCGAGGCGCGCAGCTGCGCGGCAAAATCCCCGAGCACTTGTTCGCTGGCGCTCGCGCCGACGCTCCGTTCGACCTCGGCGAACCGGTCCAGCTTGACCAGGGCAAGCGCGCGGACGCCGCCGGGCGTGGCGACCCCGAGCCGCTGGGTCAGCGCCGGCAGCAGGTCGCGCCGGTGCAGCAGCCCGGTGGTCTGGTCGCAGTGCACGGCATGCTCGAGTTCCTGGAGCAGCTTCTGCTCGTCGCGCGGCTTGCCCGGTAGGGTCATGCGCACGCACGGCTGGCCCTCGTGCTCTCCGAGCGCGAGGGTGAACTCGCCGCCGAGCACGCTGCCGTCCGGGCGCAGCGCACCGGCCTTGAGACTGTGGTCGTGCCACCGGCCCTGCAGGCAGGCGGACAGGGCGCCCTTGAGGGCCGGCCGGCAGGCCTCGTCGAACACATCCATCACCGGCTGGCCGATGACCTGGGAGTCGGGGCCGAACAGTTCGAGCCAGGCCGGGTTGGCATCGACCACGATGCCCTCCTGGACATGGATGATCGCATCGGCGGGTTGATTGGTCAGGGGCAGCAGCGGCGAATCGAGCGCACCCGGCGCCGGGGCCACGGTGGACAGCAGCGCGCGCTCGAGGCGGGCAGAGCGCAGCTCGCGCCGGATCACCGCGACGAGCCGCTGCGGTGAGTCCAGGCCGACCGCATCGCGCGCGCCGGCGGCGAGCGCCGCGGCAATGGCCGGTTCATCGACACTGGGAGCGGCCAGAATGATCGGCAGCCAGGGCGCGATCTGCTCGCGCAGCGCCACCACCGCGCCCGGGTCGTGTCCGGGCTCGATGCAGTCGATGATCAATGCCGGCTGAACGCGCTGCAGCGCAGCGTGCAGCGCTTCGAGGGCCGCGATCCACGTGCACTCGACGGCCAGCCCGGCGCCGCTCAAGATGTCGTTGATCGTGTCGACCACGCTCCGCGACGCGCAGCGAATCACCAGCGCAATCGTGTTCTCGGCCAATGTCGACTCCCGGGTAGGACTCCCAAGTGTTGGGTCACCGGGGATTGTAGCGGCGCGCGGCTTGCCTCGGCGGCACGTCCCGTCATTATGGGAACTGACGCACAGCGGCGCGACGCATCACGCTGCGGGCGTGATCGGCATCAGGACCGTCTTGGCGGGCGCGCCGGGAATTTCCCGCACCAGCCGCGGTACCAGGTAGCCCGGCAGGCGCGCGGTGAGCTCGCCGGCGAGACGCTGTGCGCGCTCGTCCGGGACGAGAAAATGCGCAGCACCACGCACGCGGTCCAGCGCGTGCAGGTAGTAGGGCAGCACGCCCGCATCGAACAGCGACTGCGACAGCTTGGCGAGCACCGTCGCATCGTCGTTGACGCCAGCGAGCAGTACGGTCTGGTTGAGCAGCATCGCGCCTGCTGCGCGCAGCCGCGCGCACGCTGCGCGCAGCGCCTCATCGAGTTCGTTCGGATGGTTGATGTGCAGCACCAGGACGATCGGCAGCGGGCTTGAGCGCAGCCACTCGATCAGGCCTGCGTCGACGCGTGAGGGCAGCACGACCGGCTGGCGCGTGTGGATACGGATGCGGCGCAGGTGCGGGATGCACGCCAGCTCGGCGCCCAGCGCGCTCAGCCGCGCATTGCCGAGTGACAACGGGTCGCCGCCGCTGAGGATGATTTCCTCGAGCGAGGCATCCGCTGCGATCTCGGCGAGCGCCTCGCTCCAGCGCGCGCCCTCGCCGTGCTGCGCCGTGTAGGGAAACTCGCGCCGGAAGCAGTACCGGCAGTGCACCGCACAGTTCTGGGTGGCGATCAGCAGGGCGCGTCCGCGGTATTTCTGCAGCAGCGCCGGGGCGCGCTGCGCGGCGGCTTCCCCGATGGGATCGGCGCCGTAGCCGGGATGCTCGGTGAGTTCCTCGGCCAGCGGCAACACTTGGCGCAGCAGCGGGTCGTGCGGGTCGCCCGGCCGCATCCGCGACACGAAGCTGCGCGGCACGCGCAGCGGGAAGGACGTCGTGGCCGTCCCGAGCGACTCGAGCGGCAGCCCGAGCGCCTCGGCGAGCACCTGGGGGTCGGTAATCGCCTCGGCCAGCTCCTGCTGCCAGGAAGCGGGAATCTGGCGGGGGGTGGCCGATGCCGGTATCATACGCGGCCCTTTAATCGGAGGGGCCGCGCATTTTGCCGCTCCGGCTGAGAGAAAGAAATGGCCAGCTACACAACCGCCGAAATCCGTTCCGGTCTCAAGGTCCTGCTCGACGGCGATCCGTACGCCGTGGTGGAGAACGAATTCGTCAAGCCGGGCAAGGGCCAGGCGTTCAACCGCATCAAGATCCGCAACCTCAAAACGGGTCGGACGATCGAGCGGACGTTCAAGTCGGGCGACTCGCTCGAGGCCGCCGACGTGGTCGATACCGAGATGCAGTACCTCTACCAGGACGGGGACTTTTGGCACTTCATGGTGCCCGACAGCTTCGAGCAGTACACCGCGGGCAAGTCGGCGGTGGGCGAGAGCGCCCAGTGGCTCAAGGACGGCATCACCTGCATCGTGACACTCTGGAACGGCGAGCCGCTGGTGGTCGCGCCGCCGGCGCACGTGGAGTTGAAGATCGTCGAGACCGATCCGGGCGTGCGCGGTGACACCGCCACCGGCGGTCAGAAGCCGGCCAAGCTCGAGACCGGCGCCGTGGTGCGCGTGCCGCTGTTCATCGACCAGGGCGAGGTCATCCGCATCGATACCCGCACGGGCCAGTACGTCTCGCGCGCCAAGCAGTGAGCGGACCCGCCCGGCGCGCCTAGGGCGAGCCGGGTGGGAAGCGGCTGGCGGCGAGCAGCACCTGGGCGATGCGCTCGAGGCCCTCGGCGTCGTGCGCATCGAATCGCCCCGGCTCGGGGCTGTCGATGTCCAGCACCCCGATCAGCCGCCCCGCCTCCAGTAGTGGCACCACGACCTCCGAGCGCGAGGCGGCATCGCAGGCGATGTGCCCGGGGAAGGCGTGCACGTCGGGGACCACCTGCGTGGCGCGCTGCTCGGCGGCCGTGCCGCACACGCCGCGCCCGAGCACGATGCGCACGCAGGCGACCCTGCCCTGGAAGGGTCCGAGCACCAGTTCCGAGCCGCGCAGCAGGTAGAACCCCGCCCAGTTGATCGCCGGCAGCGCCTCGAACAGCAGTGCCGCCGTGTTGGCCAGGTTTGCGACCGGGTCGCTCTCGCCCGCGAGCAGCGCGGTGAGGTCGGCGGTGAGCTGTTGATAGCCGGCGTCCTTGTCGGTGAAGTCGTATCGCTTGCTTTCGTGCTGCATGGGTTACTCCGTCATCAGGCGCGCTCGATGGGGAAGGGCATCACTTCGTCGATGTGGCCGGCGCCCTCGGCCAGCATGACGAGCCGGTCGAACCCGAGTGCGACGCCGCAGCATTCCGGCAGACCGGATGCGAGGGCCGCCAGCAGCCGCTCGTCGAGCGGTGTGCGCTCCAATCCCAGGCACTCTCGTAGGGCCAGGTCCTGCTCGAAGCGGGCGCGCTGCTCGCGCGCATCGGCGAGCTCGTGAAAGCCGTTGGCGAGCTCAACGCCCTCGCAGTACAGCTCGAAGCGCTGCGCCGCGCGCGGATCATGCGGGTCGAGCCGGGCCAGGGCGGCCTGGCTCGCCGGGTAGCCGTGTACGAAGGTGAGCTGGCCGCGGCCGAGTTCGGGACCGATGCGCACGCTCATCAGCAGCTCGAGCAACTCGTCGCGTCCGGCCGGGGTGCCGGCGAAGCCTGCCGCGCGCGCCGCCTCCCCGAGTGCCTCCAGCGACGCGCTGAACGGGTCGAGTCCCAGGTGGCGCTCGAACAGCTCCCGGTAAGTGATTCGGGTGCAGGAGAACCCGGCGGCGCGTGGTCCGAGCAGCGCGCGCGTCAGCGCCTCGACTTCGTCCATCAGCGCCGGCAGCGTCCATCCCAGCCGGTACCACTCGACCAGCGTGAACTCCGCGTTGTGCAGCCGGCCGCGTTCCAGCCCGCGCACGACGTGGCAGATCTGGTAAATGTCGCCACTGCCGCCGGCGAGCAGTCGCTTCATGGCGTATTCCGGCGAGGTGTGCAGGTAGCAGCGCCGCTCGGCGCCTGCGCTGCCGTCGGTGAACGTCACGTGCGCCGAGTGGATGTGCACATCGCTGACCGGTGCGTTCACGACCAGGGGCGTGTCCACCTCGAGGACGCCGCGGGCGGCAAAGAACGCCCGCGCCGCGGCGAGGTGCTCGGCACGCCGTCGCAGCATTGCCGGCGTCGCGGTGGCGCGCCACGCTTCGGACCCGCTCGTCACCGTGCCTCGGCCCCCGCCGGTCCCACTCGCCCGAGTGTCTGCCCGACCCGGATGATGTCCCCGGGGCCCAGGCCGGCTCGCCATTCAGCGGTGCGCCGCGGCAGCAGCACGATCACCGTCGAGCCCATGTTGAAGCGGCCGAGCTCCGTGCCCTTCTCCAGCCGCAGCGGTGCGAGCGGCGCGTCGAGCGGCAGTGCGGTGACGCGTCGCGGGGTACGCGGCGCCACGTCACCGTGCCATACCGTGCTCATGCTGCCGACGAACAGGGCACCGACCATGACGAGTGCCCACACGAGCGGGCCGTCTTCGAACACCAGCACCACCCGCTCGTTGCGTGCGAACAGGTCCGGCACCGCCGCGGCCGTCGTGGCGTTGACGCTGAACAGTCGGCCCGGTACGAACCACGCGGCGCGCAGAGTGCCGGTGAGCGGCATGTGGATGCGGTGGTAGTTGTACGGCGCCAGGTACAGCGTGGCGAACGAGCCGTCCGCGAAATGCTCTGCCCACCGGTCCTGCCCGGCGAGCAGCGCCTCGAGGCTGTAGGTGTGCCCCTTGGCCTGCACGATGCGTTCACCCCGAATCGGCCCGAGCTGGCTCACCGTACCGTCGACCGGCGAGGCGATCAGACGCGGATCGGGATCCACCGGGCGGGCGCCCGGTCGCAGCGCCCGGGTGAAGAATGCATTGAAGCTCGGGTAGGCGTGCGCTTCTGGCTGCACCGCGTCGCTCATGTCGGGGCGAAAATGGCGCATGAACGCACCGATCAGCGAACCCTTCAGCGGGCGCAGACGGCTGCGCGTCAGGCGCAGCACGACCCGTGAGAGGCCGTGCTGCGGCAGCAGGTACTGCAGTCGCACGAACAGCCGCTCGCGCATTGTCGGGGACGGGGTTGCACCGGTCATGAGCGCTCTCGCCCCTCAGCCACGGGTGAGCAGCCACTCGGCGCTGCCGTGCAGCGCTGCGGCGAGCTGCTGGACGTTGAACGGCGCGGTGAACAGCGCAACCTCGCGGCCGCGGGCGTCCAACAGGAACAGTGCCACGGTGTGTTCGAACGTCGTGCCGCCGCCCGGCAGCGCGATCTTGCCGCGCGCGACGCCGAGCCGTGCGCCGAGGCGGCCAATCTGCTGCGGGGTGCCGGTCAGACCGATGAAGCTCGGATCGAACCGGCGCAAGTAAGTGGCGAGTACCGCCGGGGTGTCGTGCCGCGGGTCGACCGAGACGAACAGCACTTGCAGCGGCAGGCGCGCGACGCGCCGCTCGAGCCGGGCGAGCAGCGCGAGAGTGTCGGGACACTCGTCCGCACAGCGGGTGTAACCGAAGTACATCAATGTCAGGTGGCCGGCCAGGTCGGATGGGCCGAAGCGCCGCCCGCGGCTGTCGATGAGCGCGAACTGCCCGAGCGGCCGGGGATGCGGCAGCCACGTACCGTAGGCCGGCACGGGTGCGCGACTGTACCGGGCAGCGGCCAGCCGGTACCCTGCAAAGCCGGCGCCCAGGCACACCACTGCGACCAGAACCCAGAAGTAACGAGACGACATGCGGCAAGTATCCCACAGCAGCCGGCGGCCCGCGCCGCGCACCGCGCGCGTGACCGTGCAACAGCTGATCGAGCAGGGCGCGCGGCGGCTGCGGCGCGCGCGCGTGTTCTTCGGGCACGGCACCGATAACGCCCGGGACGAGTCGGCCGCGCTGGTGCTGCACGCGCTCGGCCTGGCGCACACGGACCCGAAGATCTATGCGCGCCGGGTGGCGGCGCGGGACCAGGAACGCGTGCAGGGGCTGATCACGCGCCGTATCAAGGAGCGTATCCCGGCGGTCTACCTCACCGGCGAGACCTGGTTCGCGGGACTGCCGTTTTACGTCGATCCGCGCGTGCTCATCCCGCGCTCGCCGATTGCCGAGCTGATCGAACGGCGTTTCGCGCCGTGGCTGGATGCGCGGCACGTCGCCCGGGTGCTCGACATGGGCACCGGTTCGGGCTGCATCGCCATTGCCTGCGCCAAGGCGCTGCCGTGGGCGCAGGTCGACGCGGTGGACGTTTCCGCCGAAGCGCTCGAGGTGGCCGCGCGCAACGTGCGCCGCCACAGGCTGACGCGGCGCGTGCACCTGGTCCAGTCCGATCACTTCAGCGCGCTGCGAGGGGCACGTTACGACCTGATCATTTCCAATCCGCCGTATGTCGGCGCGCGCGAGTTCGCCGAGCTTCCCCCGGAGTACCGTCACGAACCGGCGCTGGCGCTCGAGGCCGGCCGCGCCGGGCTCGACTCGGTGCGTGTGCTGCTGGCCGAGGCTCGCCGCCACTTGCGCCCCGGCGGGGCGCTGCTGGTCGAGGTCGGCAACACCGAGCGCGCCGTGCAGCGCGCGTTCCCGCGCCTGCCATTCCTGTGGTTGCAGTTCGAACGCGGGGGCGGGGGCGTGTTCCTGCTCGGCGCTGAGCAATTGCCGCGGCCGCTCGCGGCACGGGCCGGCCGCACCGGGCGCGCAGGTGCATAGTACACTCACCGCACCGCGCCCGGCCCGGACAGACTCGACCTGCGCCGCGTGGCCGCGCCGCGCAACAGAGGTCCCTGATGTCCGGTAACACTTTCGGCAGACTGTTTGCGGTGACGACTTTCGGTGAGAGTCACGGGCCGGCGCTCGGCTGCATCGTGGATGGCTGCCCGCCCGGGCTCGAACTCACCGAGGCGGATCTGCAGGCCGACGTCGATCGACGTCGTACCGGCACGTCGCACTTCGTCAGTCAGCGTCGCGAGAACGACCAGGTGCGCATCCTCTCGGGTGTGTTCGAGGGGCGCACCACGGGCACACCGATCGGCCTGCTGGTGGAAAACTCCGATGCGCGCTCGCGCGACTACGAGAAGATCAAGGACCGCTTCCGCCCCGGGCACGCCGACTACACCTACCAGCAGAAATACGGCGTGCGGGATTACCGCGGCGGTGGGCGATCCTCGGCGCGCGAGACGGTGATGCGCGTGGCCGCCGGGGCCATCGCGCGCAAATACCTCGCCATGCGGCTCGGCGTGCGTATCTACGGGTACGTCAGCCGGATCGGTGCGCTCGAACTCGAGCCGCGCGACCCGCAGTTCGCCTACCGCAACCCCTTTTTCTGCCCCGACCCGGCGCGCCTCGAGGAACTCGAGGCACTGATCTGGGAGTTGCGCGCCGCGGGCGAGTCGATCGGGGCGCGCGTGACCGTCGTGGCCACTGGTGTGCCGCCGGGGCTGGGTGAGCCGGTGTTTGCACGACTCGATGCGGACATCGCCGCGGCCCTGATGGGCATCAACGCGGTGAAAGCGGTGGAGATCGGGGCGGGGATACAGGCGGCCGCGCAGCGCGGCAGCGAGCACCGCGACGAGTTGACGCCCGAGGGCTTTCTCAGCAACAACGCCGGGGGCATCCTCGGGGGCATCTCCTCCGGCCAGGAGGTGGTGGCGCATCTGACGCTCAAGCCGACCTCCAGTATCCAGGTGCCCGGGCGTACCATTGACCTGCAGGGGCGGCCGGTCGAGGTCGTGACCACCGGGCGGCACGATCCCTGCGTCGGTCTTCGTGCCACGCCGATCGCCGAGGCGATGCTCGCGATCGTGCTGCTGGATCACTACCTGCGTCACCGTGCGCAGAACGCCGACGTGCGCTCGATCACGCCGGATATCGCGCGGCAGGATGCATCGCGCTAGGGGAAGCGAATAGGGGGGTGGATCAGCCAGTCTACGAAGCGCGACACAGTTTGCCGGGCCAGAATGAGTAAAGATCGCCCGGCAAGCGAGGCGGAGAGCGTCCTTCCGGTGAGAGCCGGCTTGGGTATGCGAACCGATTTAAGTTATATTGCCGTCCGCGCCGGATGCGCCTGCGATGAGCGGCCATCCGATTGTTTTTATAAGGGGTTTTTCTTACCGATGCCGTTCGGGGTGTGGTCAATGATCGCCAAGCGCTCAAGTCTGGTGATGGCGTTGTTGCTGGCATTGCCGCAAGCGGCGCTGGCTCTGGGCCTCGGGAATATCCATCTTAAGTCGCATCTCGACCAGCCGCTCAATGCGCGTATCGAGCTGCTCGGCGCCACGCCCGGCGCCCTGCAGAGCCTGTCGGTGAGGCTCGCCTCACGCGCGACTTTCGCCAAATACGGGCTGAACTGGCCGTCTTACCTCGACGGGGCGAAGATCAAGGTCGTGCACGGTGCCGGCGGCCGTGTCGAGCTGCACCTGACCTCGCGCCAGCCGGTCACGGACCCGATCCTCACCGTCCTGGTGAAGGCCAGCTGGGACCGCGGCGTGCTGTTCCGCGAGTACACGATCCTGCTGAACCCGCCGGTGTACGTGCCGGGGTCCAGTCAGCCGCACCACGTCGCGATTGCCGCGCCCGTAGTGGGTACCGCAGCGCGCACCGGGCAGCTGCCCACGGCGCACAGCGCCGCGGCGCCCGCCTCGACCGTGGCCGCCCCGAGCGCTTCCAGTTCAGGCACACCGCGCTCGGTGCACGTGCATCCCGGCCAGACGCTCTCGGGCATCGCCAGCCGCTTCAGCGGCGGTGGCATGGACTCGACGCGGACCCGCCAGTGGATGGTGGCGATCTACCAGAACAACCCGCGGGCGTTCGCGCACAACATGAACCTGTTGCGTGCCGGAGCGGTGCTCAGCATCCCGGCCGCCAGCGCCGCGGCGGGCGTCTCGCCGGCCAGCGCGTGGCACGAGGTGAGTCGCCAGGACAGCGCCTGGCGCGCAGGCCAGGGCTCGAGCGCTTCAACCGGGCGGCTGCGCCTGGTCGCGCCGCATGGCCCGGGCGGATCGGGTGGCGGCACGGGTGGTTCCTCGGCCCAGGTGGGCGCCCTGCAGGCCCAGGTGCATACCCTGCAGAACCAGCTGGCCCAAGAGAAGCGCCTGGTCCAGATGAAGAGTGCCGCGCTCGCGGCGCTGCAGACCGAGGTCGCCGCCGGCAAGACGACCCCGGCCGCCGCGGCGCATGCCCATACGGCCGCGCCGGCTCGCCCGGCTCCAGCGCTGCACCGGCCCATGAAGCTGCACCCGCCGCAGCCCGTAGCGGCCGCCTCGCATGCTGCCGCCCCGAGCGCGCTCGGACAGATGCTGCGCCGCTACTGGTGGGCACTCGTGGCGGCCGTGGCCCTGGTCCTGGCGTATGCGCTGGCGCGGGTGCTGCGTGCCCGGCGCGAGTCGGCCGCCAACGAGTTGCTCACCGAGTCTGCCGAACCGGGCTTTGCCGAGGCGGAGCCGAGCGCATCGGAGCCGATCCAACCGGTGAGCCCGGTGCATCACGACGATGCGATCGACGTGCGCGAGACCACGCACGAGCAGCCGCGGCTGGTGATGGACGAGGCCGCCGCGCCGGTGGTCGCGACCCACGTGGCCGCCGACCAGACCATGAGCAGCGAGACCGCGCTGAACCTCGAGCAGGGCGATCCGCTCGCCGAGGCCGATTTCCACATGGCCTACGGCCTGTACGATCAGGCCGCCGACCTGATCCGCATTGCCATCCAGCGTGAGCCGGAGCGGCGCGACCTGAAGCTGAAGCTCCTCGAGGTCTTCTTCGTCTGGGGCAACAAGGAGCAGTTCGTCGAATTGGCGCACGAGCTGGCCGGGACGCGCGAGCAGGCACCGGCGGGGGACTGGGACAAGATCGTCATCATGGGTCGCCAGCTCGCGCCCGAGGATCCGCTGTTCGCCGGATCCGAGGTCAGCGGCGCGGCCGCCGAGGGCGTCGACCTCGATCTCGAGGGTGGCCAGGGACGGGTGGACTTCGATCTGATGGGCGGCGCGGTGCCGGGCGAGACCGGCACGGCAGCGGCGAGCAGCACGGGCAATACCGGGGCGTTCGATCTGGACATCGGTGCGGCGCTCGGGGAAGAACCCCCGGGCGATACCGTCGCGGGAACCGACCTGAGCGCCACGATGCCGGAGCTCGAAGCGACCGGATCGGAAACCGGCGTGACCCAGGAAATGGCGGAACATCCGTTCGAATCGGAACCGCCGTTCGAGCCGATGGAGCCCACCGTCGAGCAGCCCGGACTGCACGCGGCCGGCCAGTCCGCGTTGCGTGAAAAGGTCGAGGCGTTGAGCCAGGGGTCGGATCGTACCGCGGAGCTGGCCATAGACGACCTGGGCCTCGATCTGGGGGCCTTTGAGACCACGGTCCAGCCGGGACTCGGCGCCGATGCGCCGACGCTGGTCGCCGGACTCGATGAGCACTCGCGCGAGATGCTGGAACAAGCGGGCGAGAGCGCCTCTGCCGAGTCGCCGGCCCAGGGCACAGCGGGCGAACAGTCTGACGAGTCGGCGCCGGAGCTTGCCGTGCCGGGCTCGACCGGTACCACGAGCGCCTGGCAAATCGACGAGAGGGAACTCGAGACGCTGCTGGCCGAGGAGCCGGGCGCGACCGCGCAGGATGCCTCGGAAACCTCGCGCCTCACCGCACTGGATAGCGCTGGCGTGGATTTCGATCTCAGCACACAGGTCAGTCCGAAGCCCGCGAGCGGAAATGGACTCGATTTCGACATCGGCACCGCCACGTTCGCACAGACGGACATCGGAGGCGCGGTTGAGGGACCCACCGGTGAGCATGCCGCCGTCGGCGATTTCGAGCCGGCGACCATGAGCGAAGTCGGGACCAAGCTCGACCTGGCGCGCGCCTACATGGACATGGGTGACCCGGAGGGTGCACGCAGCATTCTCGAGGAAGTGATGCACGAGGGTTCGGACGCGCAGCGACAGGAGGCCGGACGGCTGTTGGAGTCCCTGCCCGGCTGATGCCTCGCATCGCGGTGGGCCTGGAGTACCAGGGCGGCGCCTACGCCGGCTGGCAGAACCAGCCGTCGAGTCCGAGCGTGCAGGGCTGCGTGGAAGCGGCGCTCGCCAAGGTTGCCGATGAGCCGGTCAGCCTGGTGTGCGCGGGCCGGACCGACGCCGGCGTGCATGCTCGCGGTCAAGTGGCGCATTTCGATACCCGCGCGGCGCGCAGCCTGCGCGCCTGGCTGCTCGGCGCCAACAGCGAGCT
>OFHJ01000686.1_pt1 | contig 11916 bp, 8 predicted proteins | sample 1522001 | NCBI WGS metagenome assembly OFHJ01 (sample SAMEA2464838, study PRJEB22497) | soil metagenome | biome: Grassland; feature: Farmland; material: Clay | place: Australia | collected 2013-02-01 | depth 1.2 m | reverse complement strand
CCCAAGCAGGCGCACATGGCCGACCTGCAGGCTGTTGCGGCGGCCCGCAATCTGCGCGACGAGTTGGCCGGCCGCCCGGCCCGTCATCGCTTCAAAGCCGAGATGATCTGCATCATCGACGACCTGGTCGCCGGCACGCTGGTATTGCGTACCCCGCGGCACAACCTAGTGCTCCCCCGCAGCGCGCTGTGGCACTGGGCCAAGCGTCGCTACGAGCGCAAGTACCTCGCACGCTACCGTTGAGCAGTGCACTGCGCTGAGAGCTTACCCATCGGTTCTACTCTCGAGCCCGCGGTAACTCCCATATTTTTATTATATAAATCTATTGGTTACGAATCATTCTTTAGAAAAACTCTCACTCTTCCAGGGATGCCTCAAGCGCGGCCAGCAGCCCATCGACCTCCGCTTCCGTCGTGTAATGGACGAACGACACGCGCGCCACGCCGCGATCTGCATCGATGCCCATGGCCTGCAGCAGTCGAGTGGCATAGAAGCCTCCCTGGCCGATCATGAAGCCGCGCCGGGCGAGACGCCCGGCCAGCACCTTCGGTTCGACACGCCTCGGCTCGAATGACACCGTGGCGGCCCGCACCTCCGGACGGGTCGGACCGAGGAGCCGGATGTCCTGCCGGTCTTCGAGAAACGCCAGGAGCTTGCCAAGCAATGGCAGCTCCACGGCGCGGAGCAGGTCGCGGATCCGTTGCGCTCGACCCGAGGCGTCGGCACCGGGGTAGTGATGGGTATCGAGCGCATCGAAATACTCCGCGATGCCGCGGGATGCCGCCACCTGCGCGTGGTCCGGTCCGGCGGGCACCAGGCGCTTGGAGCGGTGCTGGCTGTTGAAATAGTGCCCTTCGTTCGCGAGTCGATCGAGCAGATCCGGCCGCACGATCATCAGTCCCTGATGCGGACCATAGGTCTTGTACAGCGAGAACAAGTAGACATCCGCACCCAGCGCGCGTACGTCGGGCAGCCCGTGTGGGGCCCAGGAGACCCCATCGACCACCGTGAGCGACCCGGCCGCATGCGCCCGGTCAACGATGTCTGCGGCAGGATTGACGTGGCCGAGGATATTCGAGGCGTGCGGAAAGACAACCAGCCGCGTGCGGTCCGAGAGCAGCTCATCGAGCCGGGCCGGATCGAGCATCCCGGTGTCGGGCTCGACGCTCCACTCCCTGATCAGCGCACCGTGCTCGGCCAGCCGCCGCCACACGCCGCTGTTTGCCTCGTGATCCTGGTTGGTGACGACGACTTCATCACCCGGGCGGATCAGCGGGCGAAACGCCTGTGCCAGCACGTAAGTATTCTGGGAGGTCGATGGGCCGAAATGCACCGCCTCGGGCGACACGCCCGTGTACTCGGCGAGCCGGCCCCGGGCAGCGTCCATCCACTCGCCGGCCTCCACCGAGGCCGCAAACTGGTAGTAAGGCTGTACCTTCAAGCGCCGGTAATATTCGCCGAGGCGATCTATGACCGCACCGCAAGCGTACGACCCACCGGCATTCTCGAAGAACGCTTGGCCGAGAAGCGTCGGAGCGCTGAAGGCCGGAAATTGTGACCTGACGAAATCGACGTCTAGCATCGGTGTGTGCGGCGCGCGTTCCATGATCGTCTCTCCCGGAGTGGTCCTGCGCCGATCGGACCTGACGGGCACGCACTCGGCACAGTATTCAGCCTAGGATAGGAGTTCTTCACGCCCGTATCATCCCGCCGGCAAACGCTTCGTCGCGTCCGCCGCTCGCACCGCGGCAGTCGGGCCCGTGGCTCTCCGGCGTCCCGTGCTGCCCGATCTGTCGCACTCACGATGCGCTCGCGGGTCCGTGATGCTCGACGGCACATAGCCCATGGTCCGCCAACGTCGCGATGACGCGGCACTCGCGGATGCGCCGCCCATGACGGTGATTGAGCATCCGTTGCAACTCTGCTCGCAAGCTCTCGAGCATCGAAATGCGGCGCTCGACCGCCTCGAGCTGGCGGCGCGCAATCCGATCCGCCCGCTCGCAATCGGAGTCCTCCTGGTCGGCGAGCGCGAGCAGTTCACGGATCGCCGGCAGCGGAAAGCCGAGCTCGCGCGCGTGACGGATGAAACTCAGCTTCTGGCGGTGGGTCTCGCCATAGCGGCGCTGCGCGCCGACGGTCCGCCGCGCCGGCGGCAGCAGTCCAATCTGCTCGTAGTAGCGGATGGTCTGCACCTTGCAGCCGACGCTGCGCGCCAGCGCACCGATGGGGAAGGCCGTGTCGTTCATGCTTGAAGCTCTAGTGACTAGAGGTTTTAAGATAGGCGCTCGTGCAACGTACTTCAAGACAGGGCCGTGCCCTGGGACGCTGAGTGGGACACACGCATTCGCACCCCGATAAACCCGGCGAGGATCATGGCCAGGCGCACGCCCACGTCGCCAGCGCGCGCCGTCTGATCCTGACGCTGTGCATCCTGTTCACCTTTACCGCCGTCGAGGCGATTGGCGGCTGGTTCGCCAATTCCATCGCGCTGCTGGCCGAAGCGGGTCACATGCTGGCCGACTGCGGCTCGCTGCTGCTCGCGGTGCTCGCGGTTCGTGCCAGCCTCCGCCCCGCCGATGCACAGCACACGTACGGTTCGAGCCGCTACCAGACGCTCGCGGCCTACACCAACGGCCTGATTCTCATTGCATTGACCGCCGTGGTGATGGCCGAGGCGATTCGCCGTCTCATTGCACCCCCGGCCGTCGACGGCAAGCTGATGCTATGGATCGCGGTGCTGGGCGGCGTGGCGAACTTCGCAGCATTTCTCACCTTATCAGGCGCCAAATCCCTGAACGAACGCGGGGCCCGGGCGCACGTGGTCAGTGACCTGCTGGGGTCCGCCGCGGCAGCGGGCGCCGCAATCCTGATCCTCGAGCTGGGCTGGAGCATTGCCGACCCGGTCTTCTCGCTGCTCGTCTCGCTGCTGATCCTGCGCTCGGGTTGGCACCTCGCGCGCGAGGCGGGACACGTACTGCTCCAGGGTGCACCCCATGCACTCGATCCTGAGGACATCGCCCGGGACCTGGAGCGAATCGGCGGGGTGCGGAACGTGCACCACCTGCACGCTTGGTCGATGACCGGGGACAACCCCGTCGTGACCCTCCACGCAACCCTCGAGGCCGGCGGGGACTCCCAGTCCGTGCTGCAGCGAATTCTCCAGCGACTGCGCGAACGACACGCCATCACGCACGCTACGGTGCAGCTCGAAGACGAACACGGTCCTCATCGGGGCCAGCACCGCTGCCACCGGTCGTGACCCTGCTCCGGCCCCTGCGGCGGCGTTTGCGCGCCGCAGGGGCCGGCTCGACTCGGTGCGTCGAGCGACCCGCGGGCTTCAGCCTAGGTCAAACCGGTCCAGGTTCATCACTTTGGCCCAAGCCGCCATGAAGTCACGGGTGAACTTCGCCTGCGCATCGGCCGCTGCGTAGACCTCCGCGACCGCGCGCAGCTCTGAATTCGAGCCGAACGCCAGATCAACGCGCGTTGCACTCCACTTGCGCTTCCCGCTCGAGCGCTCGACACCTTCGAAGACATTCTCATCCTGAGTCGCCCGCCACTCGGTGCGCATGTCGAGCAGGTTCACGAAGAAATCATTACTCAGCAGGCCCGGGCGCGCGGTGAAAACGCCGTGTGGCGAGTTGCCGTGGTTTGCACCCAGGACACGCAGTCCACCGACAAGCACGGTCATCTCCGGGACCGTCAGCGTGAGCAGCTGCGCCTTGTCGATCAGCAACTCCTCGGCCGCCACGCTGAAGCGCGCCGCGAGGTAGTTGCGGAATCCGTCCGCGCGCGGCTCGAGATACGCGAATGACTCGATGTCCGTCTGCTCGGCCGTTGCATCTTCCCGGCCCGGCACAAACGGAACACTCGCCGCAGTGCCCACCTTCTGCGCCGCCATCTCGATCGCCGCCGACCCACCGAGTACGATCAGGTCCGCCAGCGAGACCTGCTTGCCGCCGGAGTGCGCCGCATTGAAGTCCTTGCGGATCGATTCGAGCGACGCGAGCACCTTTGCGAGCAGCTGCGGCTCATTGACCGGCCAGTCCTTCTGCGGCGCGAGCCGGATACGCGCGCCGTTGGCACCACCGCGCTTGTCCGAGCCGCGGAACGTGCTCGCGGCCGCCCAGGCCACACGGACCAGTTCGGACACGGAGTGCCCCGAGGCCAGGATCTTCGCCTTCAGGTCCGTGATGTCCTTCGCGTCCACGAGCGGATGTTTCGCCGTCGGGATCGGGTCCTGCCAGATCAGTGCCTCGGCGGGAACTTCCGGGCCGAGATAACGTGCACGTGGCCCCATGTCACGGTGCGTCAATTTGAACCAGGCCCGCGCGAACGCATCGGCGAACTCCTCCGGGTGCTCGTAAAAGCGCCGCGAGATCTTCTCGTAGGCCGGGTCGACCCGCAGCGCCAGATCCGTGACCAGCATCGTCGGCACATGATGTTTACTCGGATCGAACGGGTCGGGAATCGTCTTCGCGTCGCCCTTGGCGCGGTATTGGTGAGCACCCGCCGGACTCTTGGTCAGTTCCCACTCGTTCTCAAACAGGTTCTGGAAGAAATAGTTGCTCCACCGTGTCGGGGTTTGTGTCCAGGTGACCTCCGGACCGCCGGTGATCGCGTCCTTGCCCCTTCCGGTACCGTAACTGCTCTTCCAGCCGAGTCCCATCTGCTCGATGGGCGCGGCTTCGGGTTCCGGTCCGACCAGGCCCGGGTCGCCCGCACCGTGGGTCTTGCCGAAGCTGTGGCCCCCGGCAATCAAGGCGACCGTCTCCTCGTCGTTCATCGCCATGCGCTTGAATGTCTCACGGATGTCGATCGCGGCGGCGGCCGGGTCCGGCTTGCCGTTCGGTCCCTCCGGGTTGACGTAGATCAGCCCCATCTGCACCGCGGCAAGCGGGTTCTCCAGGTCACGCTTGCCCGAGTAGCGCTGATCGGCGAGCCAACTGTCCTCCTGACCCCAGTAGACCGCCTCGTCCGGCTCCCAGACGTCCACGCGTCCGCCGCCGAACCCGAAGGTCTTGAACCCCATCGATTCGAGCGCGACGTTTCCCGCCAGGACCATCAGGTCGCCCCAGGAAATCTTGTGCCCATACTTCTGCTTGATGGGCCACAGCAACCGGCGCGCCTTGTCGAGGTTCGCGTTATCCGGCCAGGAATTCAACGGGGCGAACCGCTGCTGTGCGCTGCCCGCGCCGCCACGGCCATCGCCGATACGATAGGTGCCCGCAGCATGCCACGCCATGCGCACCATCAGGCCACCGTAATGCCCAAAATCTGCCGGCCACCAGTCCTGGCTATCCGTCATCAGCGCGTGAAGATCCTGCTTGAGCGCCTTGAAGTCGAGTGACTTGAATTCCTCGGCGTAGTTGTACTGCGCCCCCATCGGGTTCGACGCCGATCCGTTCTGGCGCAGGATCTTCAGGTTCAGTTGATTCGGCCACCAGTCGCTGTTGGACCGCATGGCGCGATTCGTTGCTCCGTGCACAATGGGACATTTCGCTTCAGACATCGCTTGGCTCCTTCGCTGATGGGGGTGGCGCGTGCCAGGGCACGCGCCACGGGGCGGTGCGCGTAGGCCGCCGGGACCGCAGGTTTACCTGTGCGCTTCCTCGAGCAGGCTGCGCAGCATCCACGCGGTCTTCTCGTGAATCTCCAGTCGCTGCGTGAGCAAATCCGCGGTCGGTTGGTCATTCGCCTGGTCTGCGATCGGAAAGAGTTTGCGTGCCGTCATGGCTACCTGCTCATGACCGCGCACGAGGTTCTTGATCATGTCTTTGGCTGCGGGAATTCCTTCGTCCTCCGGAATGCTGCTCAGGGCGCCGAGCGCCTTGTAGGTCCCCGGCGCGAAGTGCCCGAGCGCACGAATCCGTTCCGCGACGAGATCGACTGCGGTCCAGAGCTCGTTGTACTGCTGTTCGAACATCAGGTGCAGCGTCTGGAACATCGGCCCGGTGACGTTCCAGTGATAGTTGTGCGTCTTCAGGTACAGCGAATACGTGTCAGCCAGGACATGCGCCAATCCATCCGCGATCGCCTTACGGTCCTTATCATTGATACCGATATTGATGTCCATCGGGGGCTCCTTATGCTGCTCGATGAGAAGGCAGGGCCGGTTACACACGTGTAACCGTCTTTCTTGACTCAGTCTAATTTTACATCACATTGGCCTCCATTTGGACCCTCGCTCTTGCAGGTCCGCTGCGGAAAGTTGTTTTTTTCTGATTCAGCTGTCCCTACGGGCCCACGCGACCCGACTCGCCCAGGCATTTATCAATACCCGGGTGTATCGCCCATGAAACAGCAGAGCCGTTGGCCTGCTGGCTCCTGCCCCGACCCCCGCTGGCATCGGATGCCATCGCTGTATTCCCGCACCGGCTCATGCATGTTAGGGTTTTGCAATGAGCAGGAAACATCAGAAAGACACTGAGGACCTCGCACGCTACGCGCGCAATCTGCGCGATGAGCTCGATGGTGCGGCGCTGTACGCGGCCCTGGCCGAAAGCGAAAGCGACTCACTGCGCAGCGATCTTTTCAAGCAGCTCTCGCAGGCGGAACTGACCCATGCGGACGTATGGCGCAAGAAACTGCGCCGCGCCGGCGTCGAACCGGAGTCATTCCGGCCCAGTCTGCGCACCCGGATCTTGGCGCGCCTCGCCCGCCACTTCGGTCCCGCCTTCGTGCTGCCGACGATTGCTGCGACCGAATTTGCCGACCGCAACAAGTATGCGACGCAGAAGGACGCCGCCACCTTGGCGGCCGAGGAGCGCGGACATGCGGCTGTGATCGCCGCGGCGGCAGGCCCTGCTTGGCAGCCCGGCATGGAGATCGGCCGCGCCGAGCCGTGGCATCACGGTGTCTCCGGGAACAACCTGCGCGCCGCGGTGCTCGGAGCCAACGACGGGCTGGTGTCGAATTTCTGCCTGATGATGGGCATCATCGGCGCGCGAACTTCGACCCATACCGTGCTGTTGTCCGGGTTGGCCGGACTCGTCGCGGGCGCCTGCTCCATGGCGCTCGGGGAGTGGCTCTCGGTGACCAACGCGCGTGACTTGGCCACCTCGCAGCTTGCACGGGAGCGCGAGGAAATCGAGCAGACGCCGGAAGCGGAACAACACGAACTCGCACTGATTTACCAGGCCAAGGGGCTGCCCAAGTCCGACGCGCAACGGATCGCTGCGCAAATCATGCGCAGCGGAGAGGCCGCACTGGATACCTTGGCGCGCGAGGAGCTCGGTATCGATCCGCAGGAGCTCGGAGGCAATCCCTGGGCCGCGGCCGGCACATCCTTTGCGCTGTTCGCCGCCGGTGCGCTGCTGCCAGTACTGCCTCTGCTGTTCCTTTCGGGAACCAGAGCGATACTCGGTTGCGTGGCTGCCAGCGCCCTTGGTTTGGTTGCAATGGGGGTGCTGACTTCGCTGTTCAATGGCAGATCCATCGCCTACTCGGCTGCGCGTCAGCTACTCCTCGGTGCCGCAGCGGCTGCCGTGACGTTCGGAATCGGGGCGCTGCTCGGAGCATCGCTGGCCTGAGCGCGCCACGGCACTGACCGGGAAGCAGCGCCTCCCCGCACGAGCCGCGTACTGCGCTACACTGCCGCACTGCGCTTGCCAGGCCAAGGGTCCGGTGGTACCGAGGGACCCGCGTTGGCTCCAGTCGGACCCTTCAAACACTGCCCGCGGCCGGCCCGGCGCGCCGCAGCCCGACCAGCCTGCCAGCGCCGGCTCACCCAGGCAACCAAGGGACCAAAAGACTCCATGTCTGCGATCGGGTTATACGCGACACTTACCCGCCACCGCTTCGCGTGTCTCTGCATCGCACTATTGATGGGCCCGAGTGCACTGGCGCGCACCCAGCAGCACCGTGCGGGATCCGAGCCGCTGCATACCGTCATCGTGACCGCTCAGGGCAAGCGCCAGCCCGTCTCCCGGGTTCCTGAGAGCATCACGGTGTTCTCATCCCAGACTCTCCGGGCACTCGACATCCGCTCCTTCCACGACTACGCGGCCATGACGCCCAACTTGTCCTTCGCGTACGGTGGCGGCTCGACGGGAATCTCGAACGCCCGCACCGTAGCGATCCGCGGCATCAGCGGACAGAACTTGTTCGGTACCTCCGGTGCGACCGGGTTTTATATCGACGACACACCACTGCCGGAATCGATTGACCCGCGAATTGTCGATGTCAGGCGAATCGAGGTTCTCAAGGGACCGCAAGGTACGCTGTTTGGTGAGAGTTCCCTCGGCGGCACCGTGCGGATCATTACGCGCCGGCCCAACTTCAACCGTGAAACGCTCAGCTACACCGTCGACGCAGGCGTTACCTCCGGCGGCGGAAGTGCCGACGGCGGCGCGAGCCTGGTTGAGAATATCGTCCTACGGCCCGGGCGCGCTGCGGCCCGCGTGGTGCTGTTCGCCAATCACGACGCCGGTTACCTGACCCGCACGTACCCACCGCCGATGAGTGCGGCGGCTGCGAGCCCGTTCCTGGCGGCACCGCGCACGAGCGTCGGCGACCAGGGCGCCCGAGGCACCTATGGGGGATCGATCACGACCCGCGTGCAGCTCAGTGGCAGGCTGGGGCTGCGTTTGCGCGTCATGGCACAGGACACGCACGACAAGGGCTTTCCGGCCGCCTTTGCGCCGCTACCCGCCTTCAGGCCATCGTACACGCTGAACCGGGCCTTCAATGTCGGCTCCGGGGCGACCGATGCCTGGGTGCTCCCCTCGCTGGACATCCGCTATCAGCGTGCCGACTGGCGTTTCGTCAGCGCAACCAGCTACTTCTACCGGCACAACCGTGACATCGAAGACTCAACGTACGGAACTGAGCAGATTCTCGCCGGCTACTACGGCGTGACCGGACTGCCGGCCCAACCGTTCCTCTGGGACCAGGAGCATTACGAAAATCAGTTCACCGAGGAAGCGCGTCTCTCGTTCAAAAAATTTCTCGGCTTGAGCGGCACGATCGGCGCGTTCTTCGCCCGCACTCGCTCGGTGCTGGCCATCCCGCCGACGTACGCCCGGGGGCTGGTGACGGCGACGCTCAACAACAAGGTGGTCGGTCCCTGGCCGAACGAGCTGTTGTGGACCGACTACAATCCGGCCCTGCAGCGCGACGTCGCGCTGTTCGGGCAGATCTACGTCCCGCTCGGCCGGCGGGTGACCCTCACGCTCGGCGCGCGCCAATACTGGCTGCGCCAGAGATCGGACTTCACCGCGAATGGCTTCAATAACTTCGGCATGACAGCGAGCGATCCGCAGTCAAGCCGCCAGTCCGGCATCGACCCCAAGTTCGCCCTGTCCTACCGCCTCGAGAAGAACGCGATGGTGTATGCCTCGGCCTCGGAGGGCTTTCGCGCCGGCGCCGCCCAGACCTACCTGCCCTTCTGTGCCCTGCCCACGCTGCCGATCAACGACATCACACACCTGAAGTCCGATACCCTCTGGAGTTACGAAATCGGCGGCAAATCAGCCCTGGCCGGTACCGGGCTGCTGCTCTCCGGGGCACTGTTTCACATCGACTGGCACAATCCGCAGCAGCAGGTGGCATTGCCCTGCGAGGCGATTTTCGACATCAACGGGCGGCGCGCGAAGATCAACGGCGCGGAGCTCGAAATCGATGGCCACGCCTTGCCGTCACTGCAACTGCGGGCCGGCCTGGGCTACGAGAAATCCGACATATCAGATCCCGGTGCGTTGGCCATCGTCGGCATCGAGCCGGGCTCGAGCGTGCTCGACACACCCTCGTGGACCGCAACGCTCGCAGCCGTTTACACGCGTACGCTCGTCGCGGACCTGCGCGGGTTCATCGAGGCTGATGCCAGTTACACCGGTCACAGTCGCGCACTGCTGAACGGGGCGAATGCGACCTTCGCGATCCGCAGGTCCTACGTACTGGTCGACTTGCGCTTCGGGGTGCGCCATGGGGATGATCAAGTCTCGATCAACGTGCGCAACGTCACCAACGCCCGCCCGAACCTGGGAGACATCGGCTACATCGGGTACGCGCAATACACGGCCCGGGGAACGGTCATCCCGCAGGTCGCCACGTTGCCGCCATTGACGGTGCTGCTGCAATATCGTCACGATTTCTGACCCTGCGGCGAGCCGGGTCAAACACTCAACCATCGTAGAGCTTGACCAGTAGCCGCGGGGGCACCCCGAGAAAATAAAGCGCAAGACAACTCAGGTTGCGCGCACTTCTGCGCCGCCAGCCATCGCGTCGCCAGCGCTCGGCCGAGGTACGTGCGCTCGCCGGCAGGACCGAGAGCCGCCGACGCCCGATGCGACGCACCAAGTCCACGTCCTCCATCAGCGGCAATGCGCGAAAGCCACCGAGCGCCTGGTAGAACCGGCGGTGCAGAAGAAGTCCCTGGTCGCCATACGCGAGACCGAAGCGGCGCACGCGCCAGGCGACCCGACTCTCGAGGCGCCGGGCGCGCACTCCAGGATCATCCAGTACGAATCGAAACGTCGCGGCGCGTTGCTGGTTCGCCGGATCGGTGATGAAGGCCCGTACCGCACGGCGCCACCCGTCGCACAGCACCGTGTCCGCGTGGACGAACAGCAGCCACTCGCCCTGGGCACACGCAGCGCCGCGAGCCATCTGCACACCTCGGCCCCGCTCACCGAGCACGACTCGCGCCCCGCTCCGCGCGGCGCGGGCGATGGTGTCGTCACTGGAGCCGCCGTCGACCACGATGACCTCGTGTACACCGCTGCAGGCGGACAGGGCTGCAGGCAACCGAGCGGCGGCATTGAGCGTTGGAATGATGATCGAGACGTCAAGCACGCGTCCCGCCGAAGGGTCTTGAGGGTTCGACATGCCTGCTCAGGTCCACTTCAACAGCAGGCGAACCAGGCGCCGCGGCCATGGGCTGAACAGCTTCGGCGCGTAAAATGCGGCGGCGCTGGCCTTGGATACCTCGGCGAGTGTCGGATAGGGAAACATGACCCCGGTGAGCGCACCGAGTTTCAAGCCCCGCGTGATGGCGAGCCCCCACAGCGCGACCAGCTCCCCGGCATGCGCCCCGAGGATATCCGCACCGAGAATCCGCCCACGCCGCTCGACAATCACCTTGATTCCACCGCTGGTACGTCCCTCAGCCCGCGCCCGGTCATTGTCGGCGAAGCTCGCGCCAACCACGCGCACTGACGACCCGTATCGTTCGCGCGCCTGCTGCTCCGTCAGACCCACATGGGCGAGTTCGGGATCGGTGTAGGTGACCCACGGCAGCGCGCGGTAATCGAGCCGTGCCCCAAGCCGAAACAGCGCATTGCGGATCACGATGCCGGCCTGGTAGCTTGCCGAATGCGTGAATTGTGGTTCGCCGAGTACGTCCCCCAGGGCATAGACGCGCCGGTTCGTGGTGCGCAGTCCCGCATTGACCACAATGCCGCGCGCATTGACCGCTATGCCGGCCCGCTCGAGTCCCAGTTCCCCGGTTCGCGGCGCACGCCCTGCGGCCACCAACAGGTGTGAGCCACTGACTTCCGTTCCACCGGCGCACCGCACGGTGAGTGCGTCGTCGCGACGCGCCGCCGAGGTCACTTCATGACCCACCAGAACGTTCACGCCGTCGGCGCGCAGCTGCTCGAGCAGCACCGCAGCGAACTCCGGGTCATCGCGTGGCAGCACCCGTCCGCGTTCGATCAGCGTGACGCGACTGCCGAGCCTCGCGAACGCCTGCGCCATCTCCACCCCGACCGGCCCTCCGCCGAGAATCACCAGGTGTTCCGGTCGGTCATTCAGCGAGAACAGTGTCTCGTGGGTCAGCGCGCCCACGACCTCGATCCCGGGGATCGGCGGCAGGATGGCCGAGGCGCCCGTGGCAATGACCATGCGCCGCGCCCGTACGGCGACGCTCTCGCTGCGCAGCTCATGCGGTCCGGTGAACGTCGCACGCTCGCGGAT
>OFHJ01000685.1_pt1 | contig 11971 bp, 14 predicted proteins | sample 1522001 | NCBI WGS metagenome assembly OFHJ01 (sample SAMEA2464838, study PRJEB22497) | soil metagenome | biome: Grassland; feature: Farmland; material: Clay | place: Australia | collected 2013-02-01 | depth 1.2 m | reverse complement strand
GTCCACGATCATGTGAATCTGCTTGCCCGAGGGAACAACGTCATCGATGGCGCGGAGAAACTTCAGCCATTCCTGATGACGGTGCCGATCGTCGCACATGGAGATGATCTGACCTTCCAGAGCGTCGAGGGCGGCAAACAGCGTAGCCGTTCCGTTGCGCTTGTAGTCGTGGGTCATGGTACCGCAGCGGCCTTTCTTCATCGGCAGGCCCGGCTGGGTGCGATCCAGCGCCTGAATCTGACTCTTCTCATCGGCACACAAAACGATTGCGTGCTCGGGTGGATTCAGATAAAGGCCGACGATGTCCTCCAGTTTCTCCTGGAATCGGGGATCGCGACTGAGCTTGAAGGTTCGCACCTGATGCGGCTTCAGTCGGTGAGCGCGCCAGATACGGCGCACACTGGCTTCGCTGATGGCCGCCGCACGCGCCATGGTGCGCGTCGACCAGTGAGTGGCGTTCGCCGGCTTGCTGTGCAGTGTCATCTCCACCACTCGCTTCACCCTCCGTTCGGTGATGGTGGGCGTGCGGCCTGACCGCGGGGCGTCCTTTTCCAAAGCCGCAATGCCGCCCGCGAGGAAGCGGTTCCGCCAACGTGCCGCCTTCTCCGGCGTCATCTTCATCCGCCGCGCGATCTCTTTGTTTTCCAGCCCGTCGGCGGCCAGCAGCACGACCCGTGCCCGCTCCACCACCCGGGCATGCAGCGAACGTCCCCGCGCCATCCTCTCCAAGGCTTGTCTCTGTTCCAGACTCAGGTCCACTGCGGCTGCGATGCGCATACTATGTCGTCCTCTATAGTATGGACGCATGCCAGAGATAATAGTTATTACTTACGACGCACTACACTAGTCTTCGAATCCGGGGACGAGAACCTGTCGCTGGGATCCGGCATTATCGGCGCCGCTGTTGCGGAGAAGTAGAACTTTTTCTTTGCGGACCAGGTACGGTCACGATGGTGTCATCGGCATTCTCTTGGATTGGCAGGGACTCATATTGGCCCTCAAACCGATAGGGAAGAACTGTGACCCGAGCGAGGAAGAACCAAGGGTATTCTTTTACGAGAATTTCTTCGACTTTCGCTGCATTGAAATGACTGCCAACAAGGCCGAGAGCTCGCCCCAATCCACCTGTTATGGCTTCCTGCGCACTCTGTCCTACGCCGCTGCCTCGAATTGGTTCGGCACTGCAGTCTAGAGAGTAACCGAGTCCTGGAGGATCATCATCAACTCTCCGCTGGAATTCGCCGTGCTGCACGGAGCCCCAGCATTCCTGGAGCTTTGCAGTAAGCAAAGAAGAGACATCAACGCGGTTTGATTCCGCGGCTGCAAACAAAGCTGTAAGATCATTGATCAGGAACACTGTAAGAAGTTTCCTCTATTGGTAATCGCGCCGATTGAGCGGACCAGCAAGGATTGGGCCGGAGATCCTGGGAAATAGGCGTAAGAGCCCACCCAGAACCGATGGAGCGCTGACATAGCAAACCGAGACTCCACAATGGACGCAGGTTGTTTCGCGGAGATCGGATGTCGCATCACTGATGACAAGCGAAAATGTTTTGAGGCATTTCGGGCAGGAAATGATTGCGTTTAGGTCTCCGGAGCAATTCGTACGATTCCTAGGAATCCAGACTGATGCAAGAGGGTGGGGATTATTGACTGCCACGGGCGATGCCGACTGCCGCATTGTGTCCACAATATTCAAAAGCAGTCGCGGATTAGTGCCTTTCTCATAAAACGCGTCCGCAGTGACTCCTGGCGGTATTCCTGTACCTGAGAATCCGCCGCTCATAGCGATCACCTGGATCTGCGGAAACCTGCATCGGACCACCGCGAGCAACTCAAAGCCCGACATCCTCGGCATCTTGAGATCGGAGAGCAGAATATGAGGCACCTGCTCTTGAATCTTGGCAAGCCCTTCCACCCCGTCTGCTGCGAGCCGAGCTGTACATCCGCCTTCGGCAAGCAGAAACGAAATACTGAGGCGTACGGACAGATCGTCGTCAACGATGAGAATATCTTGCTTCGCATCTGGCATGTTCGCCTCCAAAGAGTCCCGAAGATTCTCTCAGAGCTAGAGGATGACACGGTTGTGATCGCAGTTCTGCTCACTTTTGCACATGGCGGTCGAATTCTACACAGGACAGATCTGCTGGCCAGACTCGGGTGGCATACCGCGGTGACGAGAGTGCCGCAAACATCCTTAGTCGTGCAACACTACATTCAGCAGAGACTTGTGAACACGGATGCGTCCGTTGTATTCGATGAAGCCCAGCTTGCGAAAGCGATTCATGAAGAAGCTGACTCGAGAGCGTGTGGTTCCGATCATTTCAGCCAGAGCAGCCTGCGTGATCGGTGGGATCAACGTTTCTGGTTCGCCCGGCTTACCGAACTCGGCCATCAATAAGAGGATACGCGCCAGGCGCTTCTCACTGGAGTTAAATAGCTGATCGATAAGATCTGCCTGAGTGCGCATGCTGCGAGCCAACAAAAACGTCAAGAAATGGTCGGATAGTCCATGTTCCTCATGCATGACCCTGATCATCTCTCCGCGCATAATCTTCAAGGCTCTACATGGTATCAGGGCAGTGGCAGTTGCCATGCGAAGACCGCCCACGTTGGCAAGCGACTCTTCACCGACAAAATCTCCAGCATCAAGCATCGCGATCGTCGCGCTTTTTCCGCTTGAAGATATCACCGTCAGCCTTGCTTGGCCCTTCTGAAGGTGAAAGACGGAGTCCGCCACTTCCCCTTGCGAAAAGAGCACCTCATTTTTCCTTAGCTGCACGAAGTGCCGTCCCAGGCCGGCACTTGCCAGAAAAGCATCGACATCAAACTTCTGACTTTTCGATTCACCCATGGGAATTGCCTTTCCCTCTTGCGGCCGTAATCAGAGAACGGTGAAGGATGATCGTAGTCAGCAAATTGAAATCGGATCAGGCCGCAACCAGCTCTTCGTTAGCTGATGACATTAGCATAATCCGGCATGCTAAAAGCAAGACACGAAAAAGTGCACTATCGCCATTAATGACAGATAGAAGCATTGTGTATCTGCTTCAATTTGCTCGCCCATGCGGCAAAGATTCGATAATTATCGGCGCGCCGCGCGGTTCAGTCTATCAGGGCATTTTCACTGATGCTATAAGGTGTCCTGGATCAATCCGGTGTGGCCGTTCTTTGATGGAACGTCCACGCCAACTTGCCTGTTCTCCCATACACGTTCCGTGAAAATGCTTTAAAAACGGCGATTCACCTCGCGCAACCCCATTTCAGCGTATTCTTAGTGGGTAACCTGTTCATTCCTTCTTCGCCTCCAGCCGTCCACACTTCGCTTCAGACGAATACCTTTCGAGTACGCGCAGGACGAGCGGAGCATATATGAGCTATGACGAAAATTCTGACGTGAAAGGCCAGCTTTCCACGCGGACAGCACAACCACATGTCTCAATGCCTCAACGGACCGATGGAGCAATACCCGCTGTAAACAACTCTTCCGATGTCAAGGTCGATCCCCCGGTTACCGCGAAGGTGATTCCGTTTCGTCCCATCGCGAAGGATTTTTCATCGCTGGCACAAGTGAGTGGTGAACTCGGAGCACCTAGCGGCACGCCGGGACCGAAAGACTCGGGGTTGTGAAGAGGGGAGCAATTATTCTCCGTTCAGAATGAAGATTGCCCGATGAGGCTGGTCTGCAGCGGGAACGATTCAGCGGTTCGTGGATCCCAGGAAAAGCGTGCCGTCCAAGGCGTTGGGTGCCGCACGCAATGCCCGGTAAGGGAAAATCGATCCCTGCGTGCTCGAGCGAATTCTCACAACAATAATGGATACGCAAGAAATGGATGCCGGATGACGAAGACATACCTAATTCCTCCAGCGTTTCCCGCAGATCATACGTCAAACGACCTGCTGTTGTATTTGCGGATGGAGCTTTCTCGCAGGAGACTGCACTATACGATCATTGCGCAGAGCGAGGATGAAGTACGGGATGTGCTCAATGCGCCGGCCGTCAGCATGGGACTTTATCTGGTTGAATCAGGACAGACGCATCTGTTGACAACGCTCAGCATCTACAGTCAGCAAGGCGAAAGCCGCAGCCAAATAAGGTTGCTCTATATGAATGTTGTCGCGCTGACGGTATGGATGGCAATGGGCAAGAAGCCGACGGTAATTGGTTCGCTGCATCGGCCACCCCGATCTGCGTTACTGACGCTAGGCGTTCCATTCAGCGAATAGAGATCACGCGTCCGATGAATGACGCTCGTTGCCCTGATGAGCGGGGCAGTGTCAGGCACAGCGGGCCAAAATGTGCTTCGCCGCTTCAGTTGTTACGCAACATAGTCCCGCCGCTTGATCCCCAATCTATTCAGCTTCGAGTTCAGAGTAGTCCTTTTCAGCCCTAACCGCTCGGCCGCTCCGCCCGGGCCGCCAATCACGTTGCCCGCATCCTTTAGTACGTGCAGAATATGCGCGCGTTCAGTGGTTTCAAGCCCTTTCTCCTGAGCTACGGATTCATCGTACACATCCTGAAGTTCGTTGAGCGGCACTTGCAAAGTGGGTCCGCGAGTGAGAATGACTGAGCGCTCCAGAAAATTCTCGAGTTCCCTGATATTTCCGAGCCATTGGCAGCGCATTAGCGAATCTATCACATCGCCTGGAATCGTCTCGATCTGTTTGTTCATGCGCAGGGCGTGCCTGGCTACAAAATAGGCCACAAGCTCTGGAATATCCTCCCGCCGCAGTCGGAGCGGCGGTATCAAAATCGGAAAGACCTTCAGCCGGTAATAGAGATCACTGCGGAATGTACCCTCCCGAACCATTCGCGTGAGGTCGCGATGTGTCGCCGCAACCAACCGGAAATCTACTGAGATGGTCCGCGTGCTACCCAGCCGCTCAAATTCTTTCTCCTGTAATGCGCGCAACAACTTCGGTTGCAATCCGAGCGGAAGGTCGCCAATCTCGTCCAGAAACAGCGTGCCATGGTGCGCCAGTTCGATCCTGCCGATACGCTGGTTGATGGCTCCCGTAAACGCGCCTCTTTCGTGCCCAAATAGTTCACTTTCCAGTAATTCATTCGGAATTGATCCGCAATTCAGCGTTACCAGCGCGCGCCTGCGACGCAAGCTTTGATGATGAATTGCTCGCGCAATCAGTTCCTTCCCGGTTCCGGTTTCTCCCAAAATAAGGACGGTGGCATTTGTTGATGCGACAAGCTCTATTTGTTGAAGGACATTCTGTATCGCCTGGCTTTGCCCGATGATGCCTGATAAGCGCGGCTCAATGTAGTCCTCTTCGAGGAGCCTCTTTTTTTCGAGTACATTCTTCAGATGGGCTTCTTTGGTTACATCGCGGACCACAACGGCAAATAACCGCTCACCATGCAGATGTTCCTGACTAATTCCGACGCTGACAGGGAACTTTGATCCGCCCTTCCGTGTGCCAAACTTGATCACCTTACCTGTGATCCACTCTCGGGAGAGACGCGGATCCGACGTATGCGCAGACTCAAGAACGCCGTCAGGAAGCCCAGGGAGTAACGACTTTACGCAAAGCTTCAAAAGTTCGACCTGAGAATATCCAAAGACCATTTCAGCGCGTGAATTTGCCTCCATGATTCTTCCGTCGGCACGGACTACCACTATTGCATCCGAGGTGGATTTAAAGAGTTCTTTAAAAAAGGCCAAAGCCTGAGTGGGTTCCATTCGTATCTCCTTTGCCAGAGTGCATTTGCACACCGGGAAAAACAGAGAGCAGCTCGCTTCTGTGAGGGAAGATTTGCGAAGGCTGTTACTTCATTCCCCTCTTCGTCTGTGCCAATGGTGCAAGGATTGAGGGTGGAAATGGCATAGAAGTATCGGGACAGACAATTTGAGTGGTGACAACCCGAGTTCCGTGCGCCCGCGCAGTATACTGGGCGGATGAGACGGCTTCACTAAGGTTGGTGGCAACCCAAATAGGCTCAAAGTGAAATTCGGAATACCCTGAGTTGTGCTGAGATGGTTGTTTAGGGCTTCAAATGGCTCCGGGATGGAGAGTAGCCGTAGTACTCCCCGTTCCCGGTCGGTATCGTCGGCTAGGGGACGATGATACCGGATGTCTGGGCGCGCCTGCCTTAGGCAACGGTTGGCGATTTCTGATGATGGCATACCTCTCCGCAGGGGTGTTCTAACGACTTTCCGGTCGGACCTCAGGTTTGCTGCGGCAACTTCCTGCCGCATATCGCACAAAGCTACACACGACAGGTCGCGCGATGCGAGGGCACCCGTATTGACAGAGCAACATGGGTTCACGCAATCCATGCTTGCACCTCGCGATCGTTTACGAGTATTCCTGCGCATAGCTACTGCCACATCACCGTCTCTTGCCAGGAGCATCTGATCCCTTCCCCAATACTCCGGCCAACAGCTTAGACCTCGAGTATTCCATCCCATGAGCCACCATGCTGTTCACTTTTGCTCACCGAAGATCGATTCGCTCACCTTGTTTCAGTCGCGCGCGTGCCCATATGGGAAGGCTCATTACCGCTCCGAAAAAGTTGAGGCGTACGAATCATGCCACATTGTGATTTCCGTCACATTTTTTTGCGAAAGGGAAATAGACATACTGTCAATGCGGCGCGAATTGGATGGTGAGACATAAGGCTCCATCATCATGCGACGAAATTCAAATTGGCGCCCTGCAAGAATGTATCGTTCGATATATTGGGGGGGGACCATGGGACACGAAGTGGTTGCATTTGTTCTAGCCGGAGGTAGCGGCAATCGTTTATTGCCGCTAACGCAGGAGCGGGCCAAGCCCGCAGTTCCATTTGGGGGGAAGTACCGAATCATCGATTTCGCCCTCAGCAATCTAGTCAATTCCGGCATTTATTCGATCTATGTGCTTACCCAATATATGAGCCAGTCGCTTCTTCGCCACCTCCGCGATGGCTGGCAATTTGGCGGTCTACTACGGAATCATTTCATCATCCCTGTCTCGGCCCAGATCAGATCTGCGTATGGAGCCGGATATAGGGGAACGGCGGATGCGATCTTCCAAAATCTCAATCTGATCGATCAACTCGATGAACATCTGGTCGCAATCTTTGGTGCCGATCATATCTACCGCATGAACATTCGACATATGATCGATTTTCATGAGCGCATGCATGCAGAGGTCACCGTGGCGGCGATTCCTGTGTCCGCACATCAGGCAGTCGAATTCGGCGTCATCGAAGTTGCTTCCGACGGCGCTATCCGCGCATTTCACGAAAAGAAAAGCGACGCGCCAACCATTCCCGGTACATCTGATAAGGTATATGCCTCCATGGGCAACTACATATTTACTGCTCGCACCTTGCTTGCAGCGCTGGAAGCCGACGCAATGCGCGAGGACAGCAAGCACGATTTCGGGTATAACGTTTTGCCCTCGTTGATTGGGCACGCAGCAGTCTATGCATATGACTATGAATCGAATGTAATTCCGGGGGAGCCGGAAATTATTCCAGCATACTGGCGGGACGTGGGGACGTTGGAGGCATATTATGAGGCACATATGGATTTGTGCGGACTTATACCTTCATTGAATCTCTATAACAGGCTATGGCCGATAAGGACGGCAAGTTACTCGGATCCAAGTGCAAAATTTAGTTTTGACGAGGCAGGGAATCCTGGAGAAGCCGTAGGGTCGATTATCTCAGGCGGGTGTATTCTTTCGGGCGGGCTGGTTCGCGGTTCCGTGCTGGGGCGCAGTGTGGTTTTGGGAGGCCAAAGTCTCGTAGAGGGCTCGATAATTTTTGACAATTGTAAGATCGGAAGGCGCTGCAGCATCCGTCGAGCGATTGTCGATGAAGACGTAGTGATTCCAGATGACTTTCGAATTGGACACGATCTGGAACTTGATCGCATCCGACATCACGTTTCTGCCACAGGAATTACAGTTGTTACCAGCCGATCTATGGAGAAATAGCATCCGAGGGCAACAGCCGAATCGATGGGTGCCGGACGCCATGAGTTTTAACGTATGAAGTTGAAATTACGTTCCTGAATCTGCACAACAGCACATACTGAAAATGAGTCGCTGTTTATTCAACTGCTGGGGAGGAACGGTGATTGAGCGCGGCACCGTCTTATGGTTTGATCATTCCAGGGGGCATCGGGTGATTCAGTCTTCCGACGGAAGACTTATCGTTGTTCATTCGGCCTGGATTAACTCGTTGATCCGACGGGAACTATCTGATGGACAGGCCGTGGAATACCGTGGCGAAGAAGGGCCAGACGGCCTATGTGCCACTCGTGTGCGGTGGTCTCAAGTCATATGTGTCAGTCAAAGATCAAGGAAGAATACCCCGCGGATATAGAAGGCATTGCAACGCCCGATCGACCACGAACAGAATGGATTGCCCTTGACGAAGTGGCGCGCTTCGACGTGTCCCCTGAAGATCCTAATCATCCAATTGAGGGTGCTATCTGCCAAGGGGAAGATCGTGGTTGGCGAGCAGCCGATAGCGGGAGTCAGTCGATCCGCATATGTTTTGAGTGCCCGCGGAATATTCACTGCATCCGCCTATGTTTTGTTGAGCGGGAACGACCGAATGCAAGAATTCACGCTCCGTTGGTCCGATAGGGCAAGAGATCTCCCAAAGGAGATTGTTCGGAAGCGGTGCCACTTCCACCCGCACGGCGCGAGCGAAGAGGTTGAAGACTACACCGTGGATCTGTCCGATGTAACGGTTTTGGAGATTTCGATCCTGCTGGACCTCCAAAACGACGCAGCTTACGCGAAAGTGGCGAAAGTGCGCGTGGTGTGATCCGAAAGGTAGCCTGCGTCCTGAGAAGGCCGCCCAAGAGTAGGCGGGCGTAACATTCAAGATGAGGTCGGATTGTGTCGACATATCCTGATCAGGACGCTAAGACTGCATCAGTCAGCGACGATATGGTCTTTTTTGCTGACCATGGAATACAGCATGCCTTTCAGCACGAGAGTGGCGATTCCAGCGATGGGCGAGAAAATGGCTTTCTCCGCCTAAATTTTGTAGCCATTTATGTGTGGGATCAGGAACGCAGCAAGAGGTTCTTTGTTGATCGACTGGGATTCCGCCTGATGATTGACGTGCAGCTTTCATCCGGTTACCGCTGGGTAGAGGTTGCACCGCCGGATGGAACTGCACGAATTGCGCTGATCGTACCTGCTACCGGCTCAATCGGAGGAGCGCGGCCAGGTGAATCCAGCTTGCTTACCTTCTTGACCGAGGATGTGGAGGCAAAGTACCGGGAATGGTCTGACGGAGGCGTGAAGTTTACAACTGCACCGTACATTCCGGAATGGGGCGGCATGTTCTGCCAATTCGAAGATCCGGATGGGAATCCGCTCGGACTTGCCAGTTTCAATGAAGTCGCGCGAGCCTTGGAAGCGCGGCGAGAAGCTGAAGTCAGACGCCGTGAAGCCCAGCGGTTCGCCGTGCAGGAATTGGAGATCGCTCGACAGGTCCAGACGCGACTGCTACCCCAAACGTTCCCGGCCATTCCTACTCTGGATTGTGCTGGAGTTTGCCTCCAGGCGCGAGTCGTCGGAGGCGATTACTACGATTTCATCGAGTTGGCCGAGGATCGTTTGGGGATCGTGGTCAGCGACATCGCGGGGAAAGGAATCGGCGCCGCGCTACTTATGGCAAGTCTTCAGGCCACGCTTCGGAGCCAGAGTACCCGGCTCGCGGACCAACCTGAGCGTGCTCTCACGTTGATTAATCGAACACTGTTTGAGATTACGGAATCGGGGGCCTATGCCACGCTTTTTTACGCAGAGTATAACTCCACATCGTGCAGGTTGCGTTACGCAAATTGCGGCCATTTGCCTGGTCTTTTGCTTCGCGGAACTGAGATTGAAAGGCTAGGAGCGGCTAACACGGTGATTGGTCTATTGGAGAGGTGGGAGTGCCTGGTTGCTGAGACGGTGATGGTCAAGGGTGAGACACTTGTCCTCTATACGGACGGGGTGACGGAAGCAATGAGCGACTCCGAGGAAGAATTTGGCGAGACGCGTCTCATCAATATCATCCTTAGGCACTCAAGCCTGTCTGCCCGTGCGATCGCCGCCGCAATCGCTGCCGAGGTCGTCAGCTTTGGCCGAGGCAAGCAGCATGATGACATTACGGTCGTAGTAATGAAAGTGATCGCTTAAGCGCACAGATTCCCGGTAAGCACAGGGTCGCAGAACCGGGAACAGCCGCGCTCTGTGGGGCCTGAGTGCCAAACGCTCGCCGACTCTTGGAGAGTTCGCTTTGGTTATGGAAGGAGCCGCGCATCAATTCGTCGAACGTGAGGCGCTGCGTCGCGATCAGGAATGTGCATTTGCGGTTATGGCGCGGAGAGCGAGCCAGTTGTCCCGCGGTTCTAGTGTAGTGCGTCATGCAGATGGCCGATTATTCCGAGCGGTGCGAGCGCGCTTGACTTTCTCCAGGATGTCAGCGGCCTTGGCGGTCCAGATGAAGGGCTTTGGATTGTCGTTGTGATGGTCGATGTAATCGAAGATCGCGGTGATCAGATCCTCGACACTGCGAAAGACTCCCCGTCGTAGACGATTTTCGGTCAGATCGCGGAAGAATCGCTCCACCATGTTCAGCCATGAGCAGCCGGTGGGTGTGAAGTGCATGTGGAAGCGGGGATGACGTTGAAGCCAGCGCTCAACCCTGGCGTGCTTATGAGTCGAGTAATTGTCCACGATCATGTGAATCTGTTTGCCCGCGGGCACAACGTCATCGATGGCGCGGAGGAACTTCAGCCATTCCTGATGACGGTGCCGGTCGTCGCACATCGAGATGATCTGACCTTCCAGAGCGTCGAGGGCGGCAAACAGCGTAGCCGTTCCGTTGCGCTTGTAGTCGTGGGTCATGGTACCGCAGCGGCCTTTCTTCATCGGCAGGCCGGGCTGCGTGCGATCCAGCGCCTGAATCTGACTCTTCTCATCGGCACACAAAACGATCGCGTGCTCGGGTGGATTCAGATACAGGCCGACGATATCCTCCAGCTTTTCCTGAAAACGGGGATCGCGGCTGAGTTTGAAGGTTCGCACCTGATGCGGCTTCAGCCCGTGAGCGCGCCAGATGCGCCGCACGCTGGCCTCGCTGATACCCGCCGCGCGCGCCATGGTGCGCGTCGACCAGTGAGTGGCGTTCGCCGGCTTGCTGTGCAGTGTCATCTCCACCACTCGCTTCACCCTCCGTTCGGTGATGGTGGGCGTGCGGCCTGACCGCGGTGCGTCCTTTTCCAAGGCCGCAATGCCGCCCGCGAGGAAGCGGTTCCGCCAACGTGCCGCCTTCTCCGGCGTTATCTTCATCCGCCGCGCAATCTCTTTGTTTTCCAATCCGTCTGCAGCCAGCAGCACGACCCGTGCCCGCTCCACCACCCGGGCAGGCAGCGAACGCCCTCGCGCCATCCTCTCCAAGGCTTGTCTCTGTTCCGGACTCAGGTCCACTGCGGTAGCGATGCGCATACTATGTCGTCCTCTATAGTATGGACGCATGTCAGAGATAATAGTTATTACTTACGACGCACTACACTAGCAAGGTAGCCCACATTGGAGTCTCTGGTCCGATGTCCCGGCGTCGGGGTCCGCAACTCACAACCACATTCTCGTGGAACAATGCACTAGGCACATGGGCGCAACAGAATCGTGCGAATGACGGCTTTTCCTCGGTGGTCAACGAGAGCGGCAACGCCATGGCCGAAGTGACGAGAATCGCCGATGTTAACCCTTTCGAGGCCGAGCGAATTCTTGCATTGGCGGCCGGCGATATCAATGTCGTGGATTGGCATCGAGTGCGCAGACTAGATTCGTGTCGGATCGATCTGTCGGAAACCATTCGCCGAATCACGTTTTGTCAGGACCCAGATCTATCAGCCTGTTCCTTTCGAACTCGTAGACTGAGGAGGGGAGGGCGCTTGTGGGAAATCCTGAATACAAACGAACTACTTCCGCCTAGCTTGGGGGATTTCACCAATGG
>OFHJ01000684.1_pt1 | contig 12000 bp, 12 predicted proteins | sample 1522001 | NCBI WGS metagenome assembly OFHJ01 (sample SAMEA2464838, study PRJEB22497) | soil metagenome | biome: Grassland; feature: Farmland; material: Clay | place: Australia | collected 2013-02-01 | depth 1.2 m | reverse complement strand
CCCGCGCGCGGGAGTTAGGAGTTGCCTCGCTCAACGCGGCGGGGCCGCTTGCCTGCTTTGGCTTGGCCACATCACTCGGCTATGGCGACCAAATCAGCAACCGCGTTGTCGACGCCATTGGCGACGTTTCGGGACGTGTGCGACTCAATGGCGCCGCGGAGCACAAGATATGAAGGTGATCAAGGGGCGGGCCCAGGGCGCCGACTCAACGAACCGCAGCGAGACGTTCACTGGTACAGTCTGGGCAGACCCAGTGCTCTCAGTGCCGGGCGAGCTAAGTGTGAACACCGTATACTTTGAGCCAGGTGCACGGACCTATTGGCACAGCCATGAGCGCGGCCAGATCCTGAATGTTGTTGCCGGCCAGGGAATTGTCGCGACCGATGGTGGGGAAACGGCCGAAATTCGACCAGGCGACATCGTCTGGATCCCGCCAGGAGAAAGGCATTGGCACGGCGCGGCAAGGAGCAGCTACATGGTGCACGTCGCAACGTCGCTAGGCCGCACCTTATGGCAGGAGGAAGTATCCGAACTCTACTACGCTCGCAACGACAAATAGATCAATGGAACAACGAGGACGTCCGATGAAACTATCCGCGCGACAAAACGAGCTCAAGCACCGATTCACTGCCGAGCGAGGAGCGTGGGGTCCGGTTTGGGAGACCATCCTGCAGCTGGACCCGGATTTTCTAGAGTCCTATCTTGAGTTCTCAATGGTACCCTGGCGGTCTGGGCCGCTTGAGCCGAAAGTGAAAGAGTTCATCTACATAGCGGCCGATGCGGCGGCGACGCATCTCTATACACCAGGCATTACTCAACATATCCAGGCCGCGTTAGATCATGGCGCGACAAGTGCTGAAATCATGGAAGTTCTCGAACTGACGAGCACTCTAGGTATCCACGCCGCAAATATCGGGGTCCCGCTTTTGCTTGAAGTTCTCGAAGAAGCGGGGCTTCGCAAAGGGCCGACGCCTTATGATGCGAGGCAGCAAGAACTCAAAGAAGAATTCACGAAAGCGCGCGGCTATTGGCACTATTTCTGGGCGGGAATTCTAGAACTCGATCCGGAGTTTTTTAAGGCTTATATTGATTTTTCGTCCGTACCGTGGCGCAAAGGAGTACTCGAACCCAAGATTAAGGAATTCATTTACTGTGCTTTCGATGCGTCCGCCACACATCTCTACGTGCCCGGCCTAAAGCTCCATATGAAGAATGCGTTAGGCTACGGCGCCACCGCTGCGGAGATCATGGAAGTTCTGGAGATCGTGAGTGTCATAGGTATACACGCGGCAACAGCTGGGGCGCCGCTTTTGGCTGAAGCGCTGTCGCTTGGATCGGGTATTGACGAGACAACGTAATACGTCCCTGCCCACGCTTTGGCTTTCTGAGTTTCAAGCGGTGCAGTGGAGGGTGGTGCACGCGACCTCTGCGACGTTGACGTGTTGGCATGGAGTGGTGTCGCGAAATGGACATAATACTGACGGGGTTGGCTACAGGCGCAATCTACGGGCTCGTGGGCTTGGCGTTCGCGATTTCGTTTTACGTGACGCGGGTGTTGAACTTCGCGCAAGGCCAACTCCTCATGGCCGCCATGATGATCACCGCGTCGCTTGATGCGGCGGGGCTGCCAGTCGTCCTAGCGTTATTCGCCGGGCTAATCGTGGCCGCGGTTCTTGGAGCGGTCGGATACTTGCTGGCGGTGCGGCCAGTGTTGGTTTATAACCGGTCGACGTTTGGGTGGTTGGTAAGTACACTCGGCTTTGCCGTTGTCCTTGAAAATGGCTTCGCGTTGATATGGGGGCCGACATCCCGGCCATTTCCATCACTGCTTGATAATATTGTCCTTGATTTTGCTGGGGCCAAGATCACGGCAGAGCAACTGGCGGCAATATTGTTTGCGATTGTCGTGGCAGTAGCTTTTGAGCTAGTTCGGCGAAATACCTTGTTCGGGAAGCTTGGAATTGCAGTCGCCTCCGACGCGGATATGGCCTCAGCGGTTGGCGCAAACCCGGATAGCATTGCGCTCTTCGCTTTCGTGATCTCAGGCATAGTGGCCGGCAGTGCTGGCATACTCGTTGGGCCCCGCACTTTTGCAAATCCATACCTGGGCGACACTTTTGGGATATCAGGCTTCATTGCCATGATGATTGGGGGAGGGACCGAGCATCCGGTCGCGGCTATTTATGGCGGCTTCTTATTGGGCATCTTATCCGCATTCGCCAACGCAGTGATAAACTCTCAAGCTTCCGATTGGTTCCCGTTCGTAGTTCTTGTGCTGGTGCTGATCGTGAGTCCTGAGGGGCTCTTCTCCAACAAAGGCGTCCGGCGGTGGTTCGCCTTCGCCGCAAGCATGCTCCGCGAAGAACGTTTGGAAGGGCTTCGATGACGCAGCACGCGGATACATTCGTTGCGCGAGCCGCTCTTTGCCAGCGTCGAGGGAACGATATCATGCCGAGGCTGCATTCCCGTTCCTTTAGGATGCCCATTGCAATCAGCGTAGTCTATCTTCTGGTGACCTTGGGGATTGCGCGATCTAGCCTGGAGTTCCAGTCCATTGCGCTGACGGCTGCAGTCTTTGGCATCCTGGCACTGAGCTTGGATCTAGTGACAGGTTCGCTTGGGCTCTATTCGTTGGGGCAGGGGGCACTCTTTGCAATTGGTGCATACGCAACGACGCTTTGTGCGACAAAGATTGGCGTCAATATATTCGTTTTGCTGCCTGTTGCCGTAGTGGCGACGGGTCTTCTTGGGTTAGCTATCGGGGCCGTTTCCCTGCGGATTGGAGGGCTTTATTTCCCCCTTACCACCTTTGTGTTCACATTGGGGGTGACGGTGCTATTGCGCGATTTGCAGTTCACGGGTGGAAGCCAAGGTCTCTTAGGTCCGAATTTTCCTGTGTTCCCACGAGCGCTCGGAGCATTGGGTGAGTCGATCGCGTGGGCGGTTATGCTTTGTCTCGGGTTGGTGATTTGGCTGATCTGGAACATTCGAAAGTCGCCGTTGTACGCTGTCCTGCTTGCGATCCGCGACGTCGAGCCGTTCGCGTCCGCGGCCGGCGTAAACCCAGCGTTGCTTAAGATCCTAACGTTTGGCGTCTCGGCAATGATGGCTGGCTTGGCGGGCTGGCTGTTTGCGTTCCTAGGGGTGATATCGCCCGGCCAGTTCGACTGGGGCGTATCGTTGAATATCCTGATCATGGTGCTTCTGGGCGGGCTCAATACGATCGCTGGGCCGCTTGTTGGGGCTGCGTTTGTCAGCATGTTTCCGGCGCTTGTACACATCAATCCCTGGATGCAGGAGATTCTATACGGCGGCATTTCGATTGCGGTGATCGTGTTTCTGCCACGGGGCGTGGTTGGTCTGGTTGACGATGTCCGAGACAGGATATTTTCCGCATCTGCGATCGGGGGTCACGAAGAGGAACGGACCACGGAGACCCCGACGGCAATCGTAGCTGAGGATCTCGATGAACGTGGTCTAGATCGCGAAGTAGACCATGGTGGCGAACGGTTGCGAACGGAGGGCTCATCCGACGATCCGACGGAGTTTGCGCCGACAGCGGAAACCCCGGAAGGAATGTCTGATTGTATCTTGCAATGCGTTGATGTCTCGTTTCGTTATGGTGTTGGGCCACGAGTGTTGAACGGGGTGAATCTCTTTGTTGCCAGGGGCGAAATTCATGGGCTTATCGGTCCCAACGGCTCCGGCAAGAGCACTCTTGCGAACATTATCGCCGGGCGTCTCGCGCTTGCGCAGGGTCAGATTGTTTTCAATGGAGCCAGAATAGATGGGGCTCCGCCGTACAAGCGTGCCAGGATGGGCTTGCGGCGCACCTTCCAAGCGGCCGAGTTGGTGAGTTCGCTTACTACGACAGAGAACGTCACTGTCGGTCTTTTTTCTGATTTGCGGTTTCTTGCGATCCGGCTGCCGCTCTGGTCGCTGTTACCTTCTGCTGAGCGCGATTCCTGGTATCTGAGAGAGAAGGCACGGGCTGCGCTCGACTTGGCAGGTGCCCACGCGTGGTCCGACCGACTAGTCGGCGACGCTCCGCATGGAATTGAGCAACTGACGCAGTTAGCGGAAGTATGTGTCGGAAGTCCGTCTTTCATTATATTGGATGAACCGGCGACCGGTCTGTCGCAGCACGAGGTGTCGCATCTGGCGCAGGTACTGCTTGACCTCAAGGCGAAGGGCGTGACGCTGCTGGTCATTGAGCATCATACGCGTTTTCTTTTCCCGATCTGCGACCAGGTTACGGTTTTGAGCGCAGGGGAGTTGCTCTTGACCGCCAAGCCGGACGAAGTAAGGAACGACCCGGGCGTCCGGCGCATATACTTGGGTGGCGAATGACAAGGGACAAGAACGCTCTGCATGTAGAGGGGCTTTGCGCCGGATACGGGAAGTTTGATGTTCTGCATGACGTCGAATTGAGAGTCGGCCGGGGCGAGTCGGTGGCTCTTTTAGGGCCCAACGGAGCAGGCAAAACGACGCTCTTGAACTCGATCATGGGGTTCGTGCGTAAGAAGCGCGGGCGGATCTGCGTTGACGGCGTGGATGTGCTGGGCATGCCGCCGCACCGGATTGGACGCGGATATGCGGCAATCTCTCCGGAGGGTAGGCGTCTCTTTCAGGAACTGTCGGTGGAAGATAACCTGATCCTAGGTGCGTTGCATCGCCGATCGGATAAAGCTGCGGTGCAGGCTAGCCTCGAATCTGTTTATGAGTTGTTTCCAGTGCTTCGTGAATACCGAAAGCGACGGTCGGCCTTCTTGAGTGGCGGCGAGCAGCAGATGGTTGCTATCGGACGTATGCTGATGGCAGCCCCGTCGATCTTCCTTTTGGATGAGCCGTCGATAGCCTTAGCGCCCGTTGCCGTGGACTGGGTTGTAAAGGCATTACAGGAGTTGCGTCGACAGGGCTGTTCAATGTTGGTGGTAGAGCAGCGTGTGGACGTGGCTACTAAGATCAGTGATCGGATGTACGTGCTGGCGAGTGGAAACATTGTTGACGTTGTGCGGCCTGGCGAACTTGGGGAAGAAGCAAGTGCAATGATCGCGCGATATCTGGGCTAAAGACGTCCGTGATGGAGTCCATCGAGCGTAGAAGTACGATGGAGTTGATCTGAAGCATGAGGAGCACGAAAGTGATGCCGAGGCGGCGTAAATTCGGAAGGATGGCGGGGCGGGACGGTCTCGCGAACTTACAGCTTTGGTCGCGTGGACCTGTGGTGCGCGTCTGGGGTGGCCGGTGATCTGTGACGAAGGGATGCCCGCGCGGCAGACCAGCAAGAGCCCGTTGACCGAGATCAAGGTCCTTTACGGGACATACAAGCGGCTCTGCGGGGCTTTGACAGCTCATCTGATGCTCGGTTTGAACGCAAGTGATGAAGTAGGGTCGCTCGCGGTCGATGCAAGCGAGTTGGCGCAGGCGTGTACACAGACGTGGCACTCGGGGGTGACGACTGAAGGTGACGTTGATGCGATAAAGGCCGTCGCATGGGGGGCCGAGGGCCTTGTCAACGCAACGGCCCTCCTACGGCGGACGAAAGGTCTAGGGAACGCGGATTTCAACGCCTTGGTACGCGCTCGACACCTAGAGGTAAGAACCGCGGTCTGGTCGCGGATCGGCTGTGAGTATGTACCCTGCGGTTGCTGCGAAGAGACGGGATTTGAGACGCTGCGCGGAAGGCGTCATCGTGATGGTGTGGGGGTGTTTACCGAACGACGTGAAAGCTGACTAGGTAATATGTTGCTTGAAGCTGGTCGGTTGTCTAAATAGACAGAAGAGAAAGGGCGGGAGAGAGTGATGGCCGGGAAAAAAGAGATCTGGATTACTGAATATGCGCGGGTAAAAAAGTATCCTGTTGGTGGAGTGATATATGGGCAACACAATCAGGGTACATTAGTTTTGCCGTACTGCTATGGCGTTATCAGGGCGGAGGATAAGGTTGTTGTCGTCGATGTAGGCTTTAACAACGAGAACTTGGGAAAGGTGCTCGCCGATCGCTTTGGTGTGAGCGATTGGACGCCGCCAAGTACGGTACTGGGTCGGATTGGTATTAGGCCCGAAGATGTGGATATAGTCGTCTTGACTCACAACCATTTTGATCACGCGGGAAATCTCAATGCGTTCCCAAATGCTCATGTCTACATTCAGGCGGAAGAAGTTGAAAAGTTTCTCTGGGCGAAGACGCTTCCGGATCGACTTGATTGGATAACCACCGCTTGTGACCCAGATGACCTGATGGCGCTGATGGAACGTTGGAAGGCGGGGAAGCTGACGCTGGTTCGTGGGGATTTAGAGATCCTCGACGGTATCCGGGTGGTGGCGGCGCATGACACCCACACATTGGGATCTCAATACGTTGTGGTGGATGATCCATTCGCGGGACGGTGGGTGTTGGCCGGTGACAACGTCTATGTTTACGAGAATATCGAGGGTATTGATGGAGATGGACATTTCGTCCCAATCGGGCTGCTCTTTGGGAGCGCAACTAAACAAGTCTTGGCGATGAACGAGATGTATGAACTGGTCGATGGCGAAACTAGTAGGATTTTGCCGTTTCACGAAGATAAGTTGTGGGAACGATTTCCTACTACGGTACACGATGACGGTCTGCATACCGCCAAGATCGAGGTGACGGACAAGATGATCGCGCGCAGGTAGCGTAAGAGCAAAAGTCCATGCACAAGCGGTTGTGCTTTGCATTCAAGGTGCTGCGTGGACTGGTTGGGGCGATTATTCGACAAAGAACGCAATGGCGGCGCTGAGTCGTCGATAAGAGGAGGAAAGTCGATGAGTAGAAAAGCCGTATGGCTGAGGAGAGCGGCGCAGGCGAGTGTGGCGATGGGCTTTTGTTTTGCGGCCACGCAAGCGGCATGGGCCGGATCGAATAAAGGGCCGACCGGGAAGCCGATTTTGGTTGGCTTGATAGCAGGTACGACTGGAGCATATGGTACAACAGGCGTTGCTACCGTGCGAGGAGCGAAACTGGCTGTCGCTTACGTGAACGCGCATGGCGGCGTTCTGGGGCGCCCGTTGAAACTAGAGTCCTATAATGATGGCGCTTCGGCGACGCTATCTGGCGAGCTTTTTAAGAAGCTTGTTAGCAATGGGGCCGTCGCGATAGTTGGGTCGCCGGATACTGGCCCAGTAACCGCCGAACTCGCGGTGCGATATCGAATCCCCGATATCGGCGATGTCGATGATGGCGGGTTGACGGTGTATAAGCACGGTCCTTCGGGGCAGCCGAATCCGTGGGTCTTTGATTTTGGATTGAATACGTTCGCTTGGGGTAAAAAGATCGGCGAGTACGCAGTGAAGCACTGCGAACATGGTTTGGCGGTTTTGCACGATCCAACGACGTATGGCCGGGGCGGCTTTTATGGTATTAAGGAAGCGTACGATGCTGCCAGCAAGAAGATTCGGATCGACAAGACGATTACGGAGGATTGGTCCACCGGGGCGACCAAGAGCCTCACGCCCGAGATCAACGCTATCGAGAAAGCCGGTGTGAAGTGTGTGGACGTGTGGTTGACACCCCAAGATCAAGCCGCGTTCGCTCGGCAGTCGCATTCACTTGGCGCGCAATTCCAGCTGTTCGGCAACGATGAAAGCAATTCAGACAACACATACGCCAGTCTAGCAGGAGCTGCGGCAAATGGCACGATCAGCGCGATGTTGACCGCTGATATGAATCCTAGCGCAAGCCTTAAAGCGTTTTCCACAAAGTACGAGAAGGAATTTCATGCGAAGCCGACACCATTTGCGGAAACGACATATGATAGCATCCTGATGCTAGCCAAGGCGATTACGGAGGCAAAATCGACGTCGCACGAAAAGGTAAAGGCTGCGTTTAATGGCATAACGAACTTCAATGGCTTGACTGGCAGTCTCAGCTTTTCACCGCAGAAGCACGTAACGATCGATGCGGAACAGCTCTCCCTCGTGCGTTATGACGCGAAGACGAAGCGTTGGGAGCATGTCGAGTGAACGCTGGAATGTCATAACGCAGTGAAGCGAACTTATCAAAAGTATTGTGTCGAACGGAACTTGAGCCGTAAACAGGTGATAATTTTCCGTTGCCTTGATGAAGGGATGAAGTTGTTAGCTTGAGCTGATAGCTGGAGATCTGCCGTGCTGGGCTTTAGCGAGCGCCGGCACGGCAGCGGAGGGTTGCTTTTGTGGTCCTCGGTTCTGTTCGAAGCATCCAGGAGAGGTTGACGCAAGGCTGATCATGATGGAAGTAGGACCGAGGCTCCAACTGTGTTGCGCTCTTCCAGGGAGCGATGGGCAGCGGCAGCTTCCTCAAGCTTGAAAAGTTGGTTGACCTGAACTCGAACAATGCCTCTTAGAACGACGTCTATGAGGTCAGATGCTCGACGGTGCAGTTCCTGGCTGCTTGTCACGAACCAAGAGAATCCGGGACTGATGATACCCAACGATCCATGGCGGTTCAGGCTGAAGACGTCGAGCGGCGGGATCGGGCCGGAAGCGCTTCCGAAGCTGATCAGAGTGCCGTGAGGCCGAAGCGCCTTCAGCGAAGAGTGGAAGGCCATCTTCCCGATAGAGTCAAAGACTGCACTTGCGCCCGCGCCGCCTGTCAGCTGTCGCACGCGGGCAACGATGTCGTCGCGTTCGGCGACCAAGACGTGGTGGCATTGGTTCCGAAGGGCACTTTGAACTTTTGACTGACTGCCTACGACTCCGATGACCCGGCAACCGAGATGAGCCGCCCACTGGCAGAGGATCTGTCCAACGCCGCCAGCCGCGGCCCAGACTAAAATAGTGTCCCCTTCTGTTGGATGGAATACACTTTTGAGCAGATATTGAGCAGTTATGCCTTTGGTCATCATTGCGGCAGCTATGACATCGGTGATCTCGTCGGGTAAGGGAATAAGGCGAGAGGCGTCAAATACTCGTGCGTCGGCGTAAGCGCCCGGCGCGAAGTCGGGGCCGCCCGCCGCGTAGGACACGCGGTCGCCGATCTTTAGGCCGCTGACGCCAGAGCCGACTGCTTCGATTACTCCAGCAGCTTCTCCACCGAGCACATGGGGCAATGAAGGAAGGGGATACCGGCCAGTCCGGTTATGGATGTCGGCGAAATTGACCCCAATAGCGGTGTGGCGGATGCGCGCCTCTCCGGGTCCCACTTCAGGCAGCGTGATTTCCTCGTAGCGCAGTTGCTCTGGGCCGCCATATTTGTGCAAACGAATTGCTTTTACCATTGGTGGGCCGGGCTCCTCTCGTAAGTGCTCACATGGGGAAGTCTGCGTCAACTAAGTCTTCATGCCAATCGGCTTCTCTTGAATTTTCGGTATCCAAGGTAAGAGCCCGTTCAACCTGACACAGCTCGTCTCCGAGCACGATCAAACTCACATCGGGTCGCCGCATAGTATCCATCCGGCGTAGGCCGCGGGGTGATGACTGCACTGTCTTTGCGGTAGCGTGCGACGCGGTTTGGCGGATTTCGGCGCATACGCGACAGATGGAGACGACGGCGCCTTCGGGTTCCGATTGGCGCCGGGTAGATCGTGCGGCTGGAAGGGCACTGTCAGCCGAATGCGAGTTGGCAGCCGGTCGGCGCGCTGAACCGAGATCTACGAGATTCATCACGCAGCGATCAGATCCCACTCGACCAGGGTGGCGGCGCGGCGGAGCTTGTAGGTTTGACGGGAGATCAGGTGGCGTTCGACGTTGAAGTGGTTGTAGATCGAGGCATGAACCGAGGCGAATTTCTGGAGTGACTTCATGCTCCTGAATCCCCGCATCACCGCTTCCCGTCGTCGGAATGGAAGATGGCTGTTCTCCGCACGATTGTTTGCCCAACGGCACGAACTCCGACGATGCTCGGCATTGAGCTGGACACCCGCAAATACCCCTTCGGCTTGAGGGGGTGATGCGGGTTTGACGGCGGGTTGCAGAGTTTGGATTCGTTGTGTGGCGCATTTGAATGCCGGCGCGTGTCCCGCGGGCCATGATTGGGGGCGATTTTCGGAGGTTTGGACGGATTCATCCCATGGTTCTGGCGCATTCATGGAAGATGAGCCGGTCGAAGTTGTAGGCGATATTGGCCAGGATGAGTTTCGCTTCGGCCCGTGCGATGCCGATGGTGCGGATGAACAGGCCGAACCTGCTCTTCTGATGGGCGAAGACGTGTTCGACATGGGCACGGATCGCCGATTTCGCGGCATTGGCCCGCGCGATATTCTGCGGCATCGGCTTGCCCGCCGGCTTGCGCCGGTGGATGCGGCTGACCAGCATCCTTGAAGCCAGCCATTTCTCATTCTTCTGCGAGCGATAGGCACTGTCGGCCCAGACCTCCGAGGAGGTGTTGTCCGTCGTCACCAACCGCGGCAGCATCCGGCCATCCGCATGGGATGCCGACGTCACCGCACTCTCCCGGATGAAGCCGAAGCGTCGGTCGATCGCAATGTGGGATTTGTAGCCGAACACCGGTAGCGCAATCTGGGGCGGTGGCGTGCCGTCCGGCCGATATCGGATCTTGCCGCCGATCTTCAGCGTCCACCGCGCATCCGTGTCTTTTTGCACTGCCTTGTTCGGCTCATTCGGCCAGATCTCACGCGCTGTCTTTCCAGCCTTGATCGCCTCTTTCTCCGCGTCCGTGTTCCGCTGCTTCGGTGCCGGCACCAGGGATGCATCGACGATCTGGCCCGACATCGGGATGTAGCCCTTCTTCTGCAACTGCCAGTTGAACGCCTTCATCACCCGCTTCAGCGTGCCGGTCTCGGTCAGTTTGTTCCGGAACAGCCGGATCGTGTTCTCGTCCGGCGTCGGCCCGCCAAGGTCAAATCGCAGAAAGCGCATCCAGGACAGGCGGTCCCGGATCATGAACTCCATCCTTGCATCGCTCAGATTGTGCTGGGCCTGAAGGATCAGCGCCTTGAACATCGATACCGAATCGAAGGGAGAACGGCCGCCCTTGGCTCCGTCCCCGTAGCCCAGCCCTTCAACCAGCCAGCCACGGAAATGCTCGAAATCGACCGCCGCATCCAGAACCTCAAGCGGATCCCCCGTCTTGCTCAGACCGGGGTTCGCGGTCATGAGGCAAATGCGGTCGTTCGCGGTTTTGGCAAGCAACTGATTTGATTGGATTTCGGCCTTCGTCGACGGCGGCAAATGGCTCAAACATGTAGGCACACGACTCTCGCGTTTGTGTCTTTATAAGCCGTGATGAACTCGCTACGAGTGCGGCATGTATCTTCGGATGACCCAGCGGCGGAATCGGGACGGATCGGTCGTCACCTACTATGCCCTCGCTGAAGCGGTCTGGAACGCCGAGGCCAAGCGCCGCGAAGCGCGGGTCATCCATAGCTTCGGCCGCGCCGATCAACTCGATCGCGCCGCCCTCGAGCGCCTGGTGCGCAGCATCAACCGGGTGTTGGGCGAGCACACACAGACCGGTCGTGACCCGACCGCAGTCACCGCGCCGCCCGATATCGAGATCGACGCCGCCTTCGAGTTCGGCATTCCGCTGACAGCGCGGCATCTGTGGGAGGACCTCGGCATCGGCCCGGCGGTCCGGGATTGCCTGAGCAAGGCTGATCTCACCGCCCCGCATGAGGTGGCACTGTTCGCGATGGCAGCGAACCGGCTCGATGATCCGGGTTCGAAGCGTGCCTGCGCGGAGCGGTGGCTCGCCGACACTGCCTGGCTGCCGGAGGCGACCGACGTGACGGTCGACCAGCTCTACCGCGCCCTCGATGTACTCGCGGTCTGGGCCGAAGAGATCGAGCGGGCGGTGTTCCTGCGTGCCGCCGATCTGCTCCGCCTCGATGTCGATCTGATCTTCTACGACACCACGACGGCGTATTTCGAGATCGACGCGGCCGACGAGACCGAACAGGTCTGGGGTGGACGGCTGTTCGCGCCGCTGCGCCGGCGTGGCCACAGCAAGGAAGGACGTGACAGCCAGCCGCAGGTGATCATTGCGATGGCGGTGACACGGGACGGCATGCCGGTGCGCTCCTGGGTGCTGCC
>OFHJ01000682.1_pt1 | contig 12013 bp, 11 predicted proteins | sample 1522001 | NCBI WGS metagenome assembly OFHJ01 (sample SAMEA2464838, study PRJEB22497) | soil metagenome | biome: Grassland; feature: Farmland; material: Clay | place: Australia | collected 2013-02-01 | depth 1.2 m | reverse complement strand
AAGCCATATTTTCCAATTTACATGGCTACATACTGCACCTGAAAAATCCCCTCCCATGCCACTCAATCCTCGGAAAAATCAGCCCTTCGGCGACCTCAAGCCCGAAGGGGCGAGGGGGGAACTCAGGGTTAGTCGCACGGCCGCGCAGCGCCTACGAAATGGCGCAATGTCTGCGCCGGACCGTCCCCAGGACTGTCCCCATTGGCTCGCTTTGACTGTCGGGAATCCGGCCTCGAATCCGCCGTAACTCGTTGTTTTTGTTGTGGTCGGAGCGCCGAGATTCGAACTCGGGACCCCTTGCACCCCATGCAAGTGCGCTACCAGACTGCGCCACGCTCCGACGATGAGATTTTCGGCCGCTTGAACGCGAGCGGGGATTTCTCGCGCGGACGACGATTGTACCCTGATTCCAGCGGGCGGCGGGAGGGGTTTGGGAAAGGATTCCAAGCCATGGCCCCGGCCGTGCGCGGGGGCGTGCCAGGGCCCAGGCCCGGGCACCCGCCTCAGCGCCGCAGGATCTTCAGCAGCTCCTCGAGCTCGACGCGGATCTGCTTGGCGATCTGCTGGCTCTGGAACACGTCCGTGCGCGCCTCCTCGCCCGTCAGGTGATTGCGCGCGCCGCCGATGGTGAAGCCCTGCTCGTAGAGGAGGCTTCGGATCTGGCGGATGACGATCACGTCCTGGCGTTGGTAGTAGCGACGGTTGCCGCGGCGCTTCACAGGCTTCAGCTGAGGAAATTCCTGCTCCCAGTAGCGCAGCACGTGCGGCTTCACGCCGCACAGCTCGCTCACCTCGCCGATGGTGAAGTATCGCTTGCCGGGGATGACCGGCAGATCCGCGTTATTCTTGGGCTCCAACATACGCTTCGACCCGCGCCTTCAGTTTCTGCCCCGGGCGGAACGTCACCACTCGCCGGGCGGTGATTGGGATTTCCTCCCCCGTCTTCGGGTTTCGGCCGGGACGCGGACTCTTGTCCCTCAGGTCGAAATTGCCGAAGCCGGAGAGCTTGACCTGCTCGCCGCTCGAGAGCGCCGTGCGCACTTCCTCGAAGAACAGGTCCACCAGCTCCCTCGCCTCCCGCTTGTTCAACCCCAGCTGATTGAACAGTGCCTCGGCCATCTCCGCTTTCGTCAGAGCCATTTGCTTATTCTCGAATGCTTGCGTTCAAGCTGGCACGCAATTCCGCCACCACCGCAGCGACGAGGTTTGCCACGTCGTCATCTGTAAGGGTGCGAGAAATATCTTGAAAAATCAAGCCTAAAGCGACGCTTTTTCGACCTGCTTCGACACCAGTCCCCCGATACACGTCGAAAACGCGAAGGTCGCGCAAAAGGCTTGAAGCCGCCAAGGTTACTCGCTCGAGGAGGCGACTTAAAGGCACCGATTCGTCCACCACCACGGCCAGGTCGCGGCGCACCTGCGGCAGGCGTGAGATCTCCCGATACGCGGGACGCACGGCCGTGAGCGCCTCCACGTCCAGCTCGAACAACACGGGCGTATGGACCGAGTCCAATTCCTTCACCAGCGAGGGATGCAGCTCGCCCAGCCAGCCGATGGGGCGACCGTCGCGCAGCACCCGCGCCGTTCGGCCTGGATGCAGACACGAGAGCGTAGCCGGCTCGAAGCTCAAGCCGCGCGCGCCCAGCGACACGAACAGCGCCTCGAGATCGCCTTTGACATCGAAGAAGTCGGCTGGCGCATGCATCTCACGCGGCAGGCCCCACTGCTCGGGCATGCGCGGCCCGCAGGCCACGCCCGCCAGCGTGTCCAGCTCGCCCGTCGCGCCCGCGGTGTGCTCGAAGCGGACCCCGTGCTCGGTCAGCCGGATCCGTCCCTGCTGGCGCCGCTGATTGTCGAGCGCCGCCTTGATGAGGCCGGGCCACAGCGACACCCGCATGACCGAGAGGTCGCTCGCGATGGGGTTGGCGAGCGCCAGAGCGTCGCGATCTGGAAAGAGCCGGGATTGCAGTCGCGGATCGACGAAGGCGTAGGTCACCGTCTCCTGGTAGCCACGCATCGCCAGCGCCTCGAGCAGGCCCTGCTCGCTGGGAAGCGACTCGGGCAGAGGGCGGAAATGCTCCACGGCCGCGGCCTCGCTTTCCGCGATCGCCTCGTAGCCGATGATGCGGGCCACCTCCTCGATCAGATCCGCCTCGATGGCGATATCGAACCGGTGCGGCGGCGGGCTCACACGCCAGCCCTCTGAGACCGGCTCCACCTGCATCCGAAGCCCCTCGAGGACGGTCTGCACGCGCTCATCCTCGAAGCGCACGCCCAGGAGCCGCGCCAATTGTTTGCGCCGCAGCAGCACCACGGGCCGCGCCGGCAGATGCTCGTCCGAGCGGACGACGGCCACGGGACCTGCCCGGCCGCCGGCAATCTGCGCCATCAGAGCGAGCGCGCGCTTCATTGCGCCCTCCTGCTGCGAGGGGTCCACGCCCCGCTCGAAGCGTTGGCTGGCGTCCGTCGTCAGGCCCCATCGCAACGCGCGTCCCATGATCGCTTCGGGGGAGAAGTAAGCCACTTCCAGGAACACGTCCGTGGTATCGGCACTGACGGACGTGCGCTGACCGCCCATGATGCCCGCGATGCCGACGGGACCGGAGCGATCCGTGATCAACAGGACATCCGGCTGCACCTCGACGGACCTTCCATCCAACAGCGTGATCGTCTCGTCGGCGACCGCCAGGCGGACCCGGATCTCCCCATCGAGCCTGTCGAGATCGTAGGCATGCATGGGCTGGCCGAGTTCCAGCATCACGTAATTGGTGACGTCGACCACCGGGCTGATGGAACGTAGTCCCGCGCGCCGCAGCCGCTCCCGCATCCAAAGCGGGGTCGGCGCCTTGTTGTCGACTCCGCGAACCACGCAGCCCGCGAACTTCGGACAGCCGTCCGGTGCATCGAGGGACACCGCGAACGTGTCGGTGAGCGCGGCGCCCACAGGCCGCCCCTTCGGTCCCGTGATTGTGGCGCCGCAGAGCGCGGCCACCTCGCGCGCAATGCCGATCACCGACATCGCGTCACCGCGATTGGGAGTTATGTTCAGATCGAGCACCGCGTCATCGAGCTCGAGGTACTCGCGCAGATCCTGTCCGACCGGGGCCTTCACCGGCAGCTCCACGATGCCCTCGGAGCTCTCGGCGAGCCCGAGTTCCTTCGCCGAGCACAACATCCCGCGGGACTCCACGCCTCGCAGCTTGGCGGCCTTGATGGCGAGATCGCCGGGCAGCTTCGCGCCGACCACGGCGAGGGCGCTCTTCAGGCCCGCGCGGGCGTTGGGTGCCCCGCAGACGATCTGCAACGGCTCGCCCCGCCCTGCCGAGACGCGGCAGACCTTGAGCTTATCGGCCTGGGGGTGCTTCTCCGCGGAGAGAATCTCGGCCACCACAACGCCCGAGAATGCCGGCGCGGCGGGCTCGATGGATTCCAGCTCGAGGCCGGCCATGGTGAGGCGCTCGCCGAGTTGAGGAGCCGCCCAGGGCACCGCCACCCAGTCTGTCAGCCAGGAGTACGGGATCTTCATGGGTCAAAGCGTCCGGAACTGCTCGAGGAAGCGCAGATCGCTTTCGAAGAAGAGGCGCAGGTCGTTCACACCGTAGCGCAGCATCGCGAGCCGATCGATCCCCATGCCGAAGGCGTAGCCCGTATAGCGCTCGGCGTCGATGCCGCTCGCCATGAGCACGTTGGGATGCACCATGCCGCAGCCGGCGATCTCGAGCCACCCGGTGTGCTTGCAGGTCCGGCAGCCCTCGCCTTCACAGAACACACACGACATGTCCACTTCCGCCGAAGGCTCGGTGAACGGGAAGTACGAGGGCCGCAGGCGCATGGCGAGGTCCTGCTCGAAGAACGCCTGCAGGAACCCGTGCAGCACCGCCTTCATGTTCGCGAAGCTCACCGTCTCGCCGACTTTCAATCCCTCCAGCTGATGAAACATCGGCGAGTGCGTCATATCCGAGTCGCACCGATACACACGCCCCGGGGCCACGATGGCGATCGGCGCCCCACCGCCCAGCATGGCGCGGATCTGCACCGGGGAGGTGTGCGTGCGCAGCAGCTTCCCGTCGGGGAAGTAGAACGTGTCGTGCATCGCCCGAGCCGGATGGTTGGGCGGGAAATTGAGCGCTTCGAAGTTGTGGAAGTCGTCCTCGATCTCCGGGCCGGTGGCCACATCGAAGCCGGCACGCCGGAACAGCGTCTCGATCCGCAGCCGCGCCTTGGTGACCGGATGCAGCCCTCCCCTGCCCTCGCCCCGTCCGGGCAGCGTCACATCGATCCGGCCGGCGGCGAGCTCACGCTCGATTTCCTCGCGGGTGAGCGCCTCCCGGCGCGCCTCGATGGCCGTCACCAGGCGCTCCTTGGCCTCGTTGATCCTCTGGCCGGCCGCCGGCCGCTCGGCCGCCGACAGGCTTCCTAGGGATTTCAGCTGCCCGGTGAGCGCGCCTTTCTTGCCGAGCCAGCGGACACGCGCCTCATCGAGCCCGGCGAGGGTGGCACAGCCGGCCACCTCGCCGAGCGCTTCGGCCAGGAGGGACTTGAGGTCCTGCATGCCGCAAGGCCCGCCTTGGGGTCAGGCGGTGCCGAGTGCGGCTTTGGCCTGCTCCGCGATCACGCCGAACGCTGTGATGTCGTGCACGGCGAGATCGGCCAGCACCTTGCGGTCGATGTCGACGCCGGCCTTCGACAGGCCGTTGATCATGCGGCTGTAGGACAGCCCATAGACGCGCGCCGCGGCGTTGATGCGCGCGATCCACAGCGCCCGGAACTGGCGCTTCTTCTGCCGCCGGTCACGGTACGCGTACTGCCCGGCCTTGATGACCGCCTGCTTGGCGGCGCGGTAGACCTTGCGCCGGGCGTTGTAGTAGCCCTTCGCCTTACCCAGAACTTTCTTGTGACGGCGCCCGGCCGTCACGCCACGTTTGACTCTTGCCATGTTATTTCTCGCCCGGAATTACTTGTGGTGGGGAAGGAGCTGCACGAGGCGACCGACGTCGGTTTCGTGCACGAGGCTCGTTCCGCCGGAGCGGGCATGGCGCTTCACCTTGCGGTCCTTGTGACCGAGGTTGTGGCGGCGTTTGGACGCGTACCGCTTGAAGCCATTCGCCGTCTTGCGAAAGCGCTTGGCCGCGGCCCGGTTGGTTTTCAACTTGGACATGACAAAACTCCCGGACTGTTACTGTAGCCCCGGTCGCGACCGTCCCCTGGGGAAGGCGCTACGGGCGAACGAGCCGGCCGCCTTCCATAGGCGGCCCGGATCGTCACTTCTTTTTCGGAGCGAACACCATGATCATCTGACGACCCTCCATGAGCGGGTTCTGCTCGACCGTGCCGTGCTCGGCGAGGTCGGCGACAACCCGATCGAGGAGCTTGCGCCCGATGTCCTGGTGCACCATCTCCCGGCCACGGAACCTCAAGGTTACCTTGGCCTTGTCGCCCTCGGTGAGGAAGCGGACGAGATTACGCAGCTTGATCTGGTAATCGGCCTCCCCCGTCCCGGGACGAAACTTCACTTCCTTGACCTGGATCTGCTTCTGCTTCCGCTTTGCCGAATGGGCCTTCTTGTTCTGCTCGAACAGGAACTTCCCGTAGTCCATGATGCGCACGACCGGGGGCTCCGCCGTCGGCGAGACTTCCACCAGGTCGAGACCCGAGGCCGATGCCATCTGCAGCGCCTCGGCACGGGACATCACTCCGGCTTGCGACCCATCGGCCGCAATCACGCGCAGTTGCGGCGCGAGGATGTCCTCGTTGCGCCGGACCCGCTTAGTTACACTGGCTATACGTCAATCCTCCAAAGTACGGCACCCACGGGTGTCGAGCTCGATGCGAAGGCGTTCGGCGAACGTCTCCGGGGTCATCGCGCCGAGGTCCCTGCCGGTTCGGGTGCGCACGGACAATAGATTCGCGGCTACTTCCTTGTCGCCCGCGACCAAAAGATACGGAACACGCTGGAGCGTGTGCTCGCGAATCTTAAAGCCCACCTTCTCGTTGCGCAAGTCTGGCGCGACACGAAGGTGCTGATTTTTCAGGGATTCCGTTACGGAGAGCACGTACGCGGCCTGCCGGTCGGTAATGCTCATCACCACCGCCTGTACGGGCGCAAGCCAGGCCGGCAGCCGCCCGGCATAGTGCTCGAGCAGGATGGCGAAGAAGCGCTCCAGGGACCCGAAGATGGCCCGGTGCAGCATGACGGGCGTGCGCTTGGCGCTGGTCTCGTCGATGTAATGGGCGCCGAGCCGTCCGGGCAGGTTCAGGTCCACCTGCAGGGTCCCGCACTGCCAGTCCCGGCCGATGGCATCGCGCAGGACGAACTCGAGCTTCGGACCGTAGAAGGCTCCCTCGCCCGGATTGAGCTCGTAATCGATGCCTGCGGCCTTCGAGGCGGTCTTGAGGGCCGCCTCGGCGCGGTCCCAGACCTCATCGCTCCCGACGCGCTTCTCGGGCCGGTCGGAGAACTTGATGCGCACGTCCTCGAAGCCGAAGTCGCGGTAGATGTCGAGGATCAGCTGGGTGACCGCGACGCATTCCTCGGTGATCTGCTCCTCGGTGATGAAAATGTGCGCATCGTCCTGGGTGAAGGCGCGCACGCGCATCAGGCCGTGCAGCGCACCCGAGGGCTCGTAGCGGTGCACCTTGCCGAACTCCGAGAGGCGCACCGGAAGCTCCCGGTAGCTGCGCAGCCCGTGCTTGAAGATCTGCACGTGCCCGGGGCAGTTCATGGGCTTGATGGCGTAAAGGCGCTCATCGGGCGTCTGGGTGAGAAACATGTTCTCGCCGAACTTCTCGAGGTGCCCCGACTGGCGCCACAGCGAGGCGTCCATGAGCTCCGGGGAATTGACTTCCTGGTAGCCGGCGGCGCGATTGCGCTCGCGCATGTAGTCGATCAGGCTCCGGAAGACCACCCAGCCCTTGGGATGCCAGAACACCGCCCCGGGGGCCTCCTCCTGGAAGTGAAACAGGTCGAGTTCCTTGCCGATGCGGCGGTGATCGCGCTTTTCGGCCTCTTCGAGCCGGTGCAGGTAGTCCGCGAGCTGCTGCTTGTCGGCCCAGGCGGTGCCGTAGATGCGCTGCAGCATCTCGTTGCGCGAGTCGCCCCGCCAGTAGGCGCCGGCGACCTTGGTGAGCTTGAAAGCCTTCAACTTGCCGGTCGAGGGCACGTGCGGGCCGCGGCACAGGTCGACCCAGTCACCCTGGCCGTAGAGGCTGATCGGCTCGCCCGCGGGAATGCTCGCGATGATCTGCGCCTTGTACTGCTCGCCCAGGCCCTGGAAGTAGGCGACGGCCTCCTCGCGCTCCATGAGGCGCCGGGAGACCTTCTGGTCCGCCTTGGCGAGCTCGGCCATGCGCGATTCGATCGCGGCCAGGTCTTCCGGGGTGAAGGGCCGCTGGTAGGCGAAGTCGTAGTAGAACCCGTCCTCGATCACCGGACCGATGGTGACCTGCGCCTCGGGAAACAGCTGCTTGACCGCCTGGGCCAGCAGGTGCGCGGTCGAGTGGCGGATGATCTCGAGCCCCGCGGGGTCCTTGTCGGTGACGATGGCGACCTCGGCATCGTCCGAGACGACGAAGGAGGTGTCCACGAGCTTGCCGTCGACGCGCCCGGCGAGCGCGGCCTTGCGCAGGCCGGCGCCAATGGCGCCCGCCACCTCGTCCACCGTCACCGGGTGGTCGAAGCGGCGTTCACTGCCATCGGGCAAGGTCACGACGGGCATCGCGGGGCTCTTTCGATTGATTTGCGCGGACCACACCAAAGGGGCGCTTCCTGCCGCACAGGCGGGAAACGCCCCTGCCGAGTCTGGTAGGCGCGAGTGGGATCGAACCACCGACCACCACCATGTCAAGGTGATGCTCTACCACTGAGCTACGCGCCTGAAGAGAATCTCCCTCCAGGAGGGTCGCGAACGATACAAGAGCGGCGCGGGCCGTGCAAGCTAATCCGAGCCGCGCCAAGCACTTACTGCCGTGCTTCTCGCCCGGGATGTGGCCCGGTCCGGGGTGAGAGCCCTCGGGGCCGTCCCGCTCCCGCCGGGCATGGCCCTCCTAGGCAGGGGAAAGCGAAATGGTTGCCCCTGGCGGTTCAGGCAATGCCCAGCTCCAGGCGTTTCAGGCGCTCGATTTCATCGCGCAGGCGGGCCGCGTCCTCGAACTCCAGGTTCCGCGCCCGCTCGAGCATCTCGGCCTCGAGCTTCTTCATCCGCCGCGCCAGAGCCTCCGGATGCAGATCGAGCGGCTCGGCCGCCCCCCTGCCCCGGCCCTTGCCCTTGTTCTGGCCTGCGGCCCGGCGTCCCCTCGCCAGGGGCACATCGGGCCGCGCGCCCTCCATGATGTCGGCCACGGACTTGCGGATGCCGCGCGGCGTGATGCCGTGCTCGGCGTTGAACTCCATCTGCTTGCAGCGGCGGCGGTCGGTCTCGTCCAGGGCGCGGCGCATGGAGCCGGTGATCTGATCGGCATAGAGGATGGCCCGGCCGTGCAGATTGCGCGCCGCGCGGCCGATGGTCTGGATGAGCGAGTTGTCCGAACGCAGAAATCCCTCCTTGTCCGCGTCCAGGATGGCCACGAGGGAGACCTCGGGCATGTCGAGTCCCTCGCGCAGCAAGTTGATGCCGACGAGCACGTCGAACTTGCCGAGGCGCAGATCGCGGATGATCTCCGTGCGCTCCACGGTCTCGATGTCGGCGTGCAGGTAGCGCACGCGCACGCCGTGCTCGTGCAGGTATTCGGTCAGGTCTTCCGCCATACGCTTGGTGAGCGTCGTGATGAGCACTCGCTCGTCGCGCTCCGCGCACTTGCGGATTTCCGAGAGCACATCGTCCACCTGCGTGCTCACCGGACGCACCTCGACCAGCGGATCGACGAGCCCCGTGGGACGCACCACCAGCTCGACGGTCTGGCCGGCGTGGCGCCCCTCGTACGATCCCGGGGTCGCCGAGACGAAGATCATCTGCGGCGCCAGGCGCTCCCACTCCTCGAACTTCAGCGGCCGGTTGTCGAGCGCCGAGGGCAGCCGGAAGCCGTATTCCACCAGGACCTCCTTGCGCGAGCGGTCGCCGCGGTACATCGCCCCGAGCTGCGGGATGGTCTGGTGGCTCTCGTCGATCACCAGCAGCGCGTTCTTCGGCAGGTAGTCGAACAGGCACGGCGGCGGCTCCCCCGGGGCGCGGCCGGAGAGATAGCGCGAGTAGTTCTCGATGCCGGAGCAGTAGCCGACCTCCTGCATCATTTCCATGTCATACATCGTGCGCTGCTCGAGCCGCTGGGCCTCGAGCAGCTTGCCGGCATCGCGCAGCTCCTTGAGACGCTCGCGCAGATCCTCGCGGATCTGATCGACGGCGCCGAGGACGCGCTCCTTGGGCGTGACGTAGTGGGTGCCCGGATACACGGTGAACCGCGGCACCTTGCGCGAGATCGCACCGGTGAGCGGATCGAAGAGCGCGAGGGACTCGATGGTGTCATCGAACAGCTCGACCCGCACCGCCTCGCGTTCGGATTCGGCCGGAAAGATATCGATGACATCGCCGCGCACGCGATAGGTGCCCTGGGTCAGCTCCAGATCGTTGCGCGTGTACTGCATGTCGGCGAGGCGCCTGAGGAGCTTGCGCTGGTCGAGCCGATCGCCGCGCACCAGGTGCAGGATCATCGCGAGGTACGCCTTTGGATCGCCCAGGCCGTAGATCGAGGAGACGGTCGCCACGATGATGGCGTCGGGACGCTCGAGCAGCGCCTTGGTGGCCGACAGGCGCATCTGCTCGATGTGCTCGTTGATCGAGGCGTCCTTCTCGATGTAGGTGTCCGACGAAGGAACGTAGGCTTCCGGCTGATAGTAATCGTAATACGAAACGAAGTACTCGACCGCATTGTGCGGAAAGAAGCCGCGGAACTCCCCGTACAGCTGCGCCGCCAGCGTCTTGTTGTGCGCAAGCACCAGGGTCGGGCGCTGCACACCGGCGATGACCTGGCTGATGACGTATGTCTTGCCGCTACCGGTAACCCCGAGCAACGTCTGCGCGCTCAAGCCGTCTTCCAGGCCTTCGACGAGCTTGGCGATCGCCTGGGGCTGATCGCCCGAGGGCTCGAACTCGGACTCGAGTCTGAACGGATTCTGATCCATGGTCTCTCTAAAGTGTCGCGCGGATGCGTCGCCGATTGGATGGTGGCAGTGAGCGCGATGGCTTACTATAGCGGCGCCAGTGTCTCTGGCACATTGCAAGGATCCCTAGTGACCGTCACTGTTTCCCGGCGCGTCCAACGCGTCAAGCCCTCGCCGACGCTTACCGTCACCGCGCGCGCCGCCCGCTTGAAGGCCGAAGGCAAGGATGTGATCGGGCTCGGAGCCGGGGAGCCGGACTTCGACACTCCGGCGCACATCGGCCAAAGCGGCATCGATGCCATCAGCAGCGGATTCACCCGCTACACCAACGTCGAGGGCATCAATGAGCTCAAGGATGCCATCATCGCGAAGTTCGCGCGCGACAACGGCATCCAGTACGAGCGCTCGCAGATCCTGGTGTCCTCCGGCGCCAAACAGACGATTTACAACCTGTGCATGGCGGTGCTCGACAAGGACGACGAGGCGATCATCCCCGCGCCCTACTGGGTCTCGTATCCGGACATGGTGCTGCTCGCCGACGGGCAGCCGGTCATCCTCACCGCCGGCGCCGCCCAGGGCTACAAGATCACCCCGCGCCAGCTCGCGGCGGCGATCACCCCCAAGACCCGCCTGGTGCTGCTCAACAGCCCGTGCAACCCCACGGGCGCGGCCTATACGCGCGCGGAGCTGCGCGCACTGGGAGAAGTGCTGATCGATCAGCCGCGCATCGTCATCGGCACCGATGACATGTACGAGAAGATCTACTGGGCCGAGGAGCCCTTCTGCAGCCTGCTCTCCGCGGTGCCGGAGCTCTACCCCCGCACCGTGACCATCAACGGCATCTCCAAGTCCTATGCCATGACGGGCTGGCGCATCGGGTACTGCGGAGCGCCGAAGGAATTGGTGGGGGCCATGGCCACCATCCAGGGACAGTCGACCTCGAATGCCAGCAGCATCTCGCAGAAGGCGGCCGTGGCGGCGCTCACGGGCGACCAGAGCTGCGTCGCGCGGATGAACGAGGCGTTCAAGGCACGGCACGACTTCGTGGTGAGCGCGCTCAATGCCCTGCCCGGGGTCAGCTGCCTGCCGGGCGCGGGGACCTTCTACGCCTTCGCGGACGTCTCCCAGGCGATGACCGCGGTGGGCAGCGCCTCGGATACCGACTTTGCCGAGCTCCTGCTCACCGACGGCGGTGTCGCGGTGGTGCCGGGCTCGGCCTTCGGCACGCCGGGCCACATCCGCCTCTCCTTCGCCTGCAGCCTGGAGACGCTGAAGGAGGCTCTCGACCGCATCGCAAAGACGCTCGCCAGCATGAGCGCACCGCAGGCCAAGGTGGGCACCCAGGGCGGATGAGCGATGCTGTGGAGGGCGCTGGCGGACGGGCTGGTCCTCCTCCACCTCGCCTTCGTCGGGTTCGTCATCTTCGGCGGCTTCCTCGCCTGGAAGTGGCCGCGAGCCGTGTTCGCGCATCTGCCGGCGCTCGCCTGGGGATTCTGGGTCGAGCTCACCGGGCAGATCTGCCCCCTCACTTCGCTCGAGCAGCGCCTGCGGCATCTGGCGGGCCAGGCCGGCTACCCCGACGGCTTCCTGCACCACTACGTGCTGCCCATCCTCTATCCCCCGGAGCTCACGCGGCCCAATCAATGGGTGCTGGCCGGGGCGCTCCTCGCGATCAATGGGGTCGCGTATTGGCGGGTGCTGACGCGGCGAAGGCGGTGCCGATCGCTGTCCGAGCCGCCCAAGAGCCCCTGATCTGCTCGCGGCCGCCCCCCCGGTTTTGGTCGTGCCCCGCTTCGCGCGGGTTTACAGGGCATCGGAGAAATTTCGGGCACGGGTTTCTTTATTCGGGGGGGGGCGCCCCCCTCAAATTATGCCCCCTTCTCGCCCTCGCCCGCGGCGCCCGCAGGCGACTCCGTCGTG
>OFHJ01000681.1_pt1 | contig 12020 bp, 8 predicted proteins | sample 1522001 | NCBI WGS metagenome assembly OFHJ01 (sample SAMEA2464838, study PRJEB22497) | soil metagenome | biome: Grassland; feature: Farmland; material: Clay | place: Australia | collected 2013-02-01 | depth 1.2 m | reverse complement strand
AGACACTACCGTCTAGCCGACGGCCGCTTGAAATGCCGTGCTTGCGGCCAGCGTTTCAGCTGGACCCCGGTGTGGGATTCAGCACGTTTGCCGGCGCCCATCAAGCATCGGCTGCTGGAATGGTTCGTGCTGGGCGTACCTTCCTATATCGGCAGCGTTTCCGCAGTCAGGCCAGCGCCCCGGCGCGGGAGCGGTTCTATCGCCTGGTGCGCGCTTGCCGTGCTCAAGTTGAGCAGTTGCGCGACCCCTTCGAGGGAGCCACCGAAGGCGACGCAACCACGTTCGGTGGCGCCCGCAAGGGCAAGCGCGGCTGGGGCGCCGCCGGCAAGGTGATCGTGTTCGGACTGGTCAAACGCAACGGCCAGGCCAAGGCCATGCCGATTCCCGTGCATGACCGGGTGTCGATCATGCGGGAGATCGAAGCGCATACCCGGGAAGGTGCGCTGTACTACACCGACGAGTGGCAGGCCTATGCCACGCTGAAGTTGCGTGGTGAGCATGTGATGATCCGCAAGGAGAAGGGTCGACCGGTCGGGCGCGGCCATATCAACGGCATCGAGGGCTTCTGGAGCCATGCCAGGAACTGGCTGTATCCGTACCGGGGAGTACCCCGGCAATACTTCCATCTGTACCTGGCCGAAGCTTGCTACCGCTACAACCATCGCGGCGAGGACCTGAAGCCCTTGCTGCATAAGCTTCTCAGACAGACTTCGATCCAGGAACTCAGACCTACATTGGTCCGGAAAGGCTGGGAATTACCTTCTATTGCACGTTCTGATTCGTCGTCTAAAGACATCACATTGTCACCATGTCCACAGATCATGGAGGCGACAACTTCGCCACGCGATGGCCAACTGACGTTCCCGAAGAGATTCACTGCGCTTGCCGATCCCCACGATTCCCAGCAGGTTGAGGGTGTTATTTCATCAATCCCGCGTAGCGTAACGTTAGCGATAGCGGATACTCGTAGCGGTAAGCGCTCTCGTATTCAGTAGCTATTCTCCGATCCAGATAGCGGCGGTTATACAAACCCGTCAGTGCGTCGGTGACGTTCTCATGTTCCAGCAGAGCCACGCGCCGCATATCTAGTACGGTCTCCTGGGTCAGGAAGGAAACGACCCAAACGAAGACGGACCCGAAAAACAGGATGATCGAGATAAGCAGACCATACCAATGCTGGTGGTTCCAGAATAAAGCGATATAGACCAGATAGCCGACAATGAAAAATGCTATATACGCATTAAGGAGATGCCAGCGCAGCGTGATGTGGCCAGTTTTCAGCTCTCTGGTAAGCATCCAGATGCGTAAGGACGCGGCAATCGGCATGAAGACACCAAGGAAAGTCAGGCCGTCACCGAGTGGATTTACGAGCGACGCACACATCCGGTTATTTGATGTGCAGCACTATTGATGTGTAACGCTAGGTTATAATGTTACGTCGTTGCCTTATAGGCGATTAGCTGCGTGCAGTGATCGCCTTTTTTAATGCTTGCCTGCTTATCCAGGCGCTGGAATCAAGACGTATTGCCCAAGCCGATCGAACCCCACGGCGTGGGCCCCTCTGTTCGATGATCTCCTGCGCCACCTTTTCGACATTTCGTTGGTCGTTGACTCAACGCCATCTTTCCCCTGTATCGCGTATTCACCAGCCTTCTAGCCGGTTTCATGCGGAGAATCAAAAGTAGTTGTCAACAGCCAATCTGGCCGTACATCCCGGCTTCGGATGCCCCGACCAAGGCATGTGAAGGAATGTGCTTTGATCTTATTTCAAAAGTGCTGGTAGGCACTGTCAAGCGCGATCGGTGCCGGAAAAGTACAGCGTTTCACCGTACATCTTGATCCCAGCAGATATAAAATGCTCTGCCGCTGCCGAACCAAATGCGCATCTGCACTAGAGATGCGAGCTGGAACTAGATCAGCTGCAACATACGCCGGAACTTACAAGATGAAAAACAGCGTCTTGGGATGCTGTTTTTCATCTTGTAAGTATGGAGCGTCAGTAGAGTGCCATGAGCATCATGTTATAAGCTTCTGAAACAGAAATGCCGCAGGTTCGAGTCCTTTTCTTGTCCTGCCCGTAAGGGATTATTGCCGGAATAGAACGCAAGTTAAATAAGTTCCTAAGAAAAGGGCTACGGACGGATCGATCCAATCCGACCCACTGGATATTAGAGACGCCGGACGTGAAAAAGCGGGGCATGGAAACGCATAATTTAATGAAACCGCTTTACTGTGGGCTCCTGAAACGTGGGCAGCGGGCTATTGCCTTCATCGCCGATAAGTTCGCCGCACTCGAGTTGAGCCAGATTCTAAGCTCGAAATCTCATTCGGCAATTTTTGAACGGCATCGCGCCGGGTGCATCAACAGTCGCGCGCGTGTACTTGCGATCCTGTTTTCCTTGCTTTTCGCTGGATGGGCCTGTCTTAACTTCGTTTTTTTCCCTGCTCCACTGGCGATTTCCCTCGCTGGGGGGCTTACGCTTGCCGACCTCGCCTTTATATTGCTAGCTGTTGCATGCCGGTGGTCCCCTAGCATCGTTCACGCTCGCCTCGCCGTCGCCTTATTGCTGACGGTTTCTGCCGCCGCCTTCATTTTCAACCATGAATTGTTATCGGGGGTAGGGCTCACTGAAGAACAAAGGATCGTGGCCGCTGTATACGCCTTACTGCCTTTGGTGCTAGTAACCAGCCTGGGCCTCTTTCCCCTTGTGGCCCTGGAATTGATACTGTTTATTTTTCCGGTCCTTTCGGTCTTTGCGATCGCGTACCTCACGGATACAAGAAGAGTCGCCCCGACGTTTGAAGTGCTATCAATATTGGTCGTGTTGCCTTTAAGTGGCATCGTGGCAGGGGCGAGTGCCATCAGCCAGCTGCAGCTTATGCGAGTGATGTTTCAGGAAACGTTGCGGGATCCTTTGACGCGCGCCATCAGCCGACGCAGCGGGGAAATGATCCTACAGTTGCATATCGCCCAGATAAGACGTAGGCCCGTGCCATTGTGTATTGCGTTTCTCGACCTTGATAATTTTAAGGAAATCAATGATCAGTTTGGACATGAGGCCGGCGATGGCGTCCTTCGCTGCATGGCCGACTTGTTAAGAACCTCACTGCGGGAAGGTGACACGCTCATACGATGGGCGGGCGACGAGTTTCTGATAATCATGCCGCATGCAAACATGGCAGACGCGGCACGCCGTTTCAAGACACTCATAGCTCGTGCGAAGTTTCCCCGTATCGGGAACACCGTGCTGACTTGGAGTGGCGGACTCGCTGAATGGCCTTCAGACGCCAAGGAATTCGGATGGCAGGATCTCGTTGCCCTTGCTGATGAGCGTATGTATCGAGCAAAGAGTGCTGGGCGAAATCGCGTGTTGTCAGCGTGAATCCAGGTTCATCCACCGAAATCGTCTTATCCGGAACACCGCAGCCCACCGGGACCTGTCACGAAAATATTGGTTACCACCGCGACCCGAACCCGATTCATCTACCCACGTTGTTGCAGTGTGGGCGTCTGGTCAGCGTTCAGGCACATCTAACCGCGGTCAGGTAATCAGATAGCAGCCAACCAAGTTGCGGATCCCCTGCGTTCGCGATCGAGGCATCCCCTTCACGCAACAAAAGCGGTGGCAAGGAGGGACGGCGACCAATATTATGGGCAGTGAAAATTTGATTGAGGTATGTTGCAGGATTATTTCCTGATATATGATATATGTTAAAATTTTTAAGCAATCACATCGAAGGATACGGCTGGAAACATGGAGATTGTGCGTGAGTTCTGACCGCGAAACTCACCGGCGCTCTAGCGTCGAGGTCCATGATCTTGGCCACTGCGGCTCCTGCGGAGCCCGTCATTTGAGTTTATGCTCCGCCGTTCCCATTGAGCAGGTTTCCAAGCTGGAACGTCATTCCCATCTGTTTGAGTTTGCCGAAGGGGCTACCCTGTTTGATCAAGGGGATGCACCCGAATACATCTACACTGTTGTGGAAGGTTGTATAAGGCTGACCACCGACTTGCCAGACGGTCGTCGCCAAGTGCACGGCTTTCCAAGGCCCGGCGATTACTTCGGCCTCACACCTCAGCCATATTACGATTATGCAGCCAGTGCGCTGGTTTCGTCGCGAGTCTGCAAAATCAGCGTTGCTGGTTTTGAACTCATGCTTTCAGAGATGCGTCCGTTCAATCAGAACATGCACCTCCGCGACGAACGGATGCTTTGCTCGGCCCGCGCACACGCCATGGCGTTGGGTCGCAAGACCGCGCTGGAACGGGTCGCCGGGTTCCTGCTCGAGACGTTGCAGCACCCCGCACAATCAACGATCAATACGGACACAGAAGCCCTGTCAGTCACTCCGCAGACGGCTGCTGAGCTCAATTTGCCGATGACTCGTGCCGATATTGCGGATTACCTGGGGTTGACCGTAGAAACAGTCAGCCGCAGTCTGAGTCAGTTACGTCGAAGCGGCCTGATTGAGTTACTGGCGGGTAACGTCATACGGGTTCCAAAACCAGTGGCACTCGAACAGGCCACAGGAACTGGGTAAGAACCAAGTTTCAGCATGACGGCACCGCTCTTGCGGCTACGATGGGCTTAATCGCCATCGGCCGGCTTCCACTGGTGAATGAGCGGTACTTGACTGCTGTTGATGTAGGTCAAGGAGCGTTTCACGCTGTAACGTAAACTTTCCAAGTGGAGTCGAGTTCAAAAAAAAACAGCTGTGTTTTCATATAGGTATTTCTATCGTTCGTTCTTGTCGGGGGTGGACAACATGGATACATCTGAACAACTCCAGCAAGCAAAGCCGTCGGGCGCCAGTATCGACCAGCTGGTGTTCCGTATCGCCGGACTATTGGTACTTGTTTCTCTGCTTCTTTCCCAACTGCACAGCATCTACTGGCTTTGGCTCACTGCATTCATCGGCGCCAACATGCTTCAGGCATCGTTTACGGGTTTTTGCCCTCTAGCGATGATACTTTCAAGACTCGGCGTTCCGGCAGGAATGGCGTTCCCCTCATCATGTCGTAAAAAACAATAAATGCTTCTTCCGCGAGTCGCGCTGGCTCTCGCGGTCGTTGGTCTGCCGTTTTCGTGCGGCGCCCAGGTAATCGGATTTTCGGAGGCGGTGAAACTGGCTCTGACACGCAATCCCGCGATGCTAGCGAGCAGGGCGCTGCAGCGGGCCGCGGAAGGGAGGGTAACCAGTGAACGGGGCTCCCTCTGGCCCTCACTAACGTTGCAGACCAGCGCTGCCCGCAGTAATGATCCGTTGAAGGTTCTCGGATATCGTCTGGCTCAACGCAATGCGACTTTTGCCGATCTTGGCCTCGGAAGCTATTCCGGTCCCGGTTCTCTAAATGAAATTCCGTCGGATCTCAATCGTCCGGGCTACTTAAACGATTTTGATACGGGCATCATTGTTACCGTTCCAGTGTTCGCTGGGGGCAGTCGACATGCCCACCTAAGTGCCGCCAAGGCGCAAAGGGCGGTGATTACCGCCGAGGGGCGCCAAACCCGCATACAGCTCATATTCGACGTGCTGAGGGCTTATGATGGGGTAGCAACTGCACGCCAACTTCTCGATGCGACACAAACCGCCAAAGTCGCGGCCTCCCAGGACTTAAAAACCGCGGAAGCACTCTACAGAAAAGGTGTAGTCATAAAAAGCGATGTACTGACAGCGCGCGCAAACCTGGACGAGATGAACACTGCAGTGGAAGCCGCCCGGGCTTCCGAGGCGGATATTCTCGACGCCTTCCGAAGCGCTATCGGCGACAGGACAGGCAATTCGCTGGAACCCGGTAAGCCGGTCACGATGCCATTGCCCTCGCTCGATTTGGGCGCACTCCAACAGTTGGCCGTACGTACGAACCCGCGGATCCAGGCACTCAGGGAATCGGTTGCGAAAAGGCGGGCCGATCGCCGAGCAGCTGAAGCTGATTACTGGCCAAGGATTGATTTGGTTGTGCGCCATGATTGGAATGCCGAAAGCCCGACATTCCGCGCGCCGTCAAACACTGTCATGGCGGTCATGACCTGGAAACTCTTCGGTTTCGGAACACGAAGTGGCAAAGTCGGCGCGACAACGGGCGCATGGCAAGCTGCCAAAGCCCAGCTAGATGGCGCCGAACTTACACTCCGGCAGAAAGTAGCCAGCCGATATCGCGCCATACAAGTAACGGAGGATCGCGCTCGCGCGGCTGCAGCAGCAGCCCGTCAAACCCAAGAAGCCGCTCATCTCCTGTTTCTCCGCTATAAGCAGGGACTGACACCAATTAACGCCTTACTTAACGCTCAGGCACGGCGAGATAGGATGGTTGCCGAAGACGTCGAGGCTGTCTATCAGGCCGTGATCGCGCGTGCCCAACTTCTATTAGCGGTAGGGCGCTTGGGGACCGTCTGGCCGGTCGCTACACCGCTCGCACCTGACACTTCTGGGAGCGTCGATCCGATTGCCAGCGATTCCACGGGGAAGGGCTAAACCATGCGGGCACCGACACTGCTTGTGATTCTCTGCACAGGGATATCAATAACTGCATGCACCCAGTCGTCCCCACAACATCAGAGAACGCCTGCCAAGCCGGTGGGCGTCAGGGTAGGGACCGTCGCAAGAGAGGTCGTTACCGAGTTCCTCGACCTGCCCGGAAGCATTATACGAAGTCGAAGGGCGCAATTGGCGTCCCCCTATGGGGGAGTAGTCACCTCGACGCCAGTTGAGGCTGGAAGTCTCGTGCACCGTGGCCAGCTCCTTCTTATAGTCGGCCTTGCCGATGCGCGCTCGCGACTTGCGTCGGCCGCTGCCAGAACAACTTCCGCGCGCGCCGCGGCTCAGCTTGCGGCGTCTGACAACTCACGGTTTAAGGTGTTGCTTGGCGATGGTGCCGTCGCGCCGCGTGAATTCGAACGGATCCATGAACGGTACGTTGCCGCGATGGCTGCCTTGAAAGCAGCCAAACAAGCCTTGTCGGCGGCAGAGAATGACTTGAACTATGCGGAAATTCGTGCGCCTTTTGATGGTCTTCTGGAAAAACGCCCAGTTAAAACCGGTGACTATGTCGTGCCAAGTCGCGTTGTTGCAGTGATCGTCGGCGGTGTTCCGGAGATCGTCTTACACGTGGGCACACTTGCTTACCGAAATCTACCCTTAGGGACTCCGCTTCACGTGATCATTTCGGGACAACGATATTCAGCCATTGTCTATCAGCGCATCAACGCCGCAAATCCGGTCACGCGCACCTATCAGGTCAAACTTCTTCTCAAAGCAGCCGGCACGGGAGCGACGCCGGCCTTCGGCGATTACGCACAGGTCAGAGTCCCGATAGGAAAGCGGGAAGCGACGGTAGTTCCATATGAAGCATTGACCAAGCGCGCGGGCCTGACCGGCGTATTTATTGTTAATGCAGGGCACATAGCCGAATTCCGGATGGTCCAACCAGGGAGTGGTGAGGAAAGGGGCATGAAGGTCGTTGCCAGCGGGCTTGTGGCCGGAGAGCAAGTAGTTCTCAATCCGCCGCTTTCCCTGGGGAATGGCAGTCGGGTAAACGCGACGGCCGGCGCGCAGCGCTGAAGCACGGAGCAATGCCCGTGGATCAACGAGGATCGCTGAATATTACCGGCCAGCTCGCGCGGACATTCCTGCATTCCAAACTTACCCCACTCATCGCGTTCGCGATCACGCTGTTTGGGGCTCTTGCGATCTTCGTAACGCCACGCACCTACAATCCGGACATTGTGGTCCCGGTGATCAATGTCGGTGTTTCCCGTCCGGGTTACGACTCAAAAGAAATGCTGAACCAGGTGGTGCGCCCGCTCGAGGCGCTACTGGCCTCGTTGCCCGGCATCGACCACACCTATGGCTCAGCATTCAACGATGTGGCCAGTGTTACGGCGCGTTTCAAGGTCGGTCAGGAGGAAGAAAAAAGTCTGGTGAAGGTGTACAACCAGATCAACAGCAATCTGGACCGGCTGCCCCCTGGCGCGCATATGCCACTCATCCGCGCGCTGAGCCTGTACGATGTTCCGATCCTGACCCTGACTCTCAGTTCTTCGGAACTCCCGCCTGCGCAACTGCGCTCGGTTGGCGATCATATTTTGGAGCAGTTGCGCTCGGTCCCCGGTGTCGGGAAGACCTGGGTACAGGGCACCGGTGCGCCATCGGTGCGGGTACAGCTTGATCCTGTCGCGCTTGCGGCCTATCACCTGACACCACTGCAGGTTACGCGTGCGATTGCAGCGGATAACCAAGTTCAACCCGCCGGATCGCTTCTTATCCGGAACAGGAGAACGCCGATCCGGGTCAACGCGGGCATTTTGAACGCGAAGCAACTGGGTGGAGTCGTCATCGCCATCGATTCCCAGGGACCTGTTTACCTGCGAGATGTTGCGCGCATCCGCTACGGAACCTCACCTCAAGAGATCTTCTCCAGTTACGGATACGGCGCCGGAGCACGCGGTGGGGAGTCAGCTCCAGAACCTGCGGTAACCCTTGCGCTTGCGAGAAAGAAAGGTAGCAATGGTGTACAGGTCGCCGACGCGGTTCTTACGCGTTTAAAAGCCGTGGAACGGCAGGCATTGCCAGAAAATGTTCAGATCTCAATTACACGAGATGACGGCGCGCAGGCAAATAACGCCGTAAATACGCTCATTGAACACCTTGGCATTTCAATTGTTGCCGTTGTCCTGATTTTGCTGATATTTCTTGGATGGCGCGAGTCGCTTGTGGTAGCGCTGTCCATTCCTCTCATATTATTCGTGGTGCTGGGAATCGGCTGGCTGGCGGGACAAAGCATCAACCGGATTACGCTTTTCGCGCTGATCCTGTCCTTGGGGCTCCTGGTCGATGACAGTATCGTCGTCATCGAGAATATTCACCGTCATTTGCACCTGCAGCAGCATGTAAATTTCGGGCAGCTCGTGGTGGTGGCCGCCAACGAGGTCGGCAAGCCAACGATCGTTGCAACGTTTACTGTGATCCTGGCTCTCATTCCTATGGGGTTCGTGAGCGGCATGATGGGGCCATTCATGGCGCCTATCCCATTCAATGCTCCTATCGCAATGCTGACCTCTCTCCTCATTGCCTACACGGTGGTGCCTTATGTCGCGTACCGCTGGCTAAAGCGAAAAAGTCGTCGGGTAATGGCCGAAGCGGCGTCACAGACCCTGGAAGAGCGAGATAAAACGCATCAGGACTGGCTGCATCGTGGTTACGTGCGTCTTTTCACGCCGTTGCTGAGGTCTACGTTTCGTCGTCGTCTTTTCTTTGGTGCCGTTTCATTGCTGTTATGCGCCGCCATCATGCAGCCGTTGTGGCAATTTTTTCGGCCGTCAGGGGTGAATGGACCACTCTCTACACTCGGTGTCTCTCTGAAGATGCTGCCCGACGACAACGTTAATACCATGCTCATGGAGATCGATACCCCGCGCGGAACCGCCATCCAGTCCACCGGCCGGGTTGCGCAAGCCGTAGCGTCAGTTATTGCGCAAAATCGTTACGTCACCAACTATCAGACCTTTTTAGGCGAAACAGCACCTGAAGATTTCGCGGCACTTGTACGCGGGGATGCGATGCGCCGCGGAAGTGATCTAGCCCAGATCCGTGTAAATCTAATCAACAAACATCACCGTTCGATTGGCTCGCATCGGATCGCGCAACAGATTTATAGGGCATTGGCGCCGGTTCGGGCTAGATTTCCGTTCGCCCGAATCAAGCTGTTCGAGGAACCTCCTGGCCCTCCGGTGCGATCCCAGATGCTCGCAGCACTCTATGGACCAAGTTATCAGCAGCTCCGCCGGCTGGCGCAGCGGATTCGCAGATCCTTTTATCCCCGTGTATTTGGAATGATCAACGTGGATGATTCCGTGGGTCAGCAGCTTCCCGAAGAGCGGCTGGTGATTGATCGAAATGCCGCTGCCTCTGCGGGGCTCTCGCCGCAGTCCATCGCAAACCAGGTTTCGGCATATTTCGGCGGGGTAAAAGTGGGGGATCTTCACCAGCCCCAAGCCCGCGAACCAGTCAAAATCGTGGTGCGTCTGCCGCGACCGCAACGCACCGACGTTCAAGCACTCGAAAGCCTCCGCCTTATCAACAATCGTGGAAAGTCGGTTGCCTTGGGAAGCGTGGTCCATATCGAGCGGACTAACGTCGAAAAGCCTTACTACACGCGTGACCAGCATCCGGTCGTTTACCTTGCGGGAAAGATGTTGAAATCGAGCCCTGTTTACGGGGTAATCTGGCTGACTCGGCAACTTGAGGGCTTGAAACTCGGCGCTGGAAGTCGGCTTCACGTAGGCAATCTCGGGTTTACCGACTCACAACCTCAGCAGTTACAAAAGGTCCAGCTTTTCTGGCTCGGCGAGATGCGTTTAACACTAAACGTGTTCCGCGATCTAGGAGCCGCATTCGTGGTCGCGCTGCTTCTCATCTACCTGCTCTTGGTCGCCTATTACCGATCCTTCATGATGCCGCTTATCGTCATGGGCGCGATCCCCCTCACGTTAATCGGCGTTTTCCCTGGCCACTGGCTTCTCGGCCAACCTTTTACGGCTACCTCCATGATCGGGGTCATTGCACTCGCAGGAATCGTCGTCAGAAACTCCCTTCTTTTGCTTGACTTTATCATTGAACGCCGCGCCCAAGGATTACCCCTTTCGGAGGCCGTTCTGGAAGCCTCGACCGTTCGCTTAAGACCCATTATCCTGACGGCTCTCGCGATCATCTTCGGGTCCGCCATCATGCTGACGGATCCCGTGTTCGGGGGCCTCGCCATCTCGCTCATATTCGGAGCCTTTGCATCGACGGCCCTCACGCTTTTCGTAATTCCCGCGGCCTACTATGGTCGGCACGCTCGCCGCCTTAATGGTCGCGGGTAGGGATAGCATCTCCGCTTAAGGAAAAGTGGTCTACTTATCGCCGATGGGCGATCGGCGCCTGATCTGCCGACAGCCGCCAGTAGACGCAAGCCAATTAATATCCGCTAGATTTGTCTAGCCATGATGGAATCTATGGGCTACGGCCTTATGTTGCTGCACGGGGGATCGATCGAGATCCCGAATGACGCAGTGCAGATCTCTGAGTAGCAGATCCGCCATGTCTCGCGAGAAACCCTCCCGTACCACGATTCTTAGGACGTTCACGGCTTCTGCATTCGCAGGCATGCAGTATGCAGGAACCTGCCATCCGTGTGCGCGCAACCGGTCCGAAACATCGTAAACGGAGTAACGCGAGGTGTCTTTCAGACGAAACGCGAAAACCGGTATCGTGCTCCCGTCGCTAAGCAACTCGAACGGTCCAGCCCCTGCAATTCTTTTGGCGAGACCTGTCGCTGTATTGTGAAGGTTCTGCATGATACGTCGGTAACCCAACTGGCCAAGCCGCAAGAAATTGTAGTACTGACCCACGATCTGATTGCCCGGCCGGGAAAAATTCAGGGTAAAGGTTGGCATGTCGCCGCCAAGGTAGTTGACGTGAAACACTAGATCATCGGACAGATAGTCGCGATCCCGCCAAATTGCCCAACCAACCCCTGGATACACAAGCCCATACTTGTGACCGGACACATTGATGGACACCACATTTGGAAGCCGGAAATCCCAGCGAAGATCCGGGTGTATGAAGGGCGCTACAAAACCGCCACTGGCTGCATCCACATGCAACGGGACCTGCAGCCCGGCTTCGGCATTGTGGGCCACGACGGCGTCATGAATCGCTTCTATCGGTTCAAACTCGCCGGTAAAGGTCGTTCCAAGAATCGAGACTACTCCAATGGTATTTTCATCAATACACTGGATGACTTCTTCCGGACTGATGACGTATCGTCCTTGCGTAAGAGGAATATAGCGGGGTTCAACGTCCCAGTATCGACAAAACTTTTCCCATACGACCTGGACATTCGTCCCCATAGTACATCTGGAGTCAGGTTGGCGGTCATCGTCAGCAGGGACATTCTGAGGGTTCTCACATACCGCAGGAGTTCCAGGACGATGACCACCACAGAGGATGCTAAACCCGTTGGCACTCGCGTTGCG
>OFHJ01000680.1_pt1 | contig 12047 bp, 8 predicted proteins | sample 1522001 | NCBI WGS metagenome assembly OFHJ01 (sample SAMEA2464838, study PRJEB22497) | soil metagenome | biome: Grassland; feature: Farmland; material: Clay | place: Australia | collected 2013-02-01 | depth 1.2 m | reverse complement strand
TGGCAATCCGCCGTTCACGGCGCACCCGAACCTGGATTGCCTTGACCAGCACTGCCGTTCGGCCATGATTCCGGCGGGCGCGATGGCGGGCGACGCGGCGGCGACCTGGTGGGAGGTGGGCGGGAGCGGCCTGGGGCTGCTCTTTTCCAGGGCGCATGGCAAGGGCGAACGGCGCCGGGCCGGGAAGAGGAGCGGAACTCCGAATGAGGAGAAGGTGAACAACAGGGCGCGCTGGGATCCAGTGAGGAAAATGTGGTGGATGTTTGACCACAACGGGAAGAAGAAAGACCTCCCTAATTATGATCCCACGCCGGAGCAGCGACGGAAATTCAATCTGCCGCCGCTGGCTAAAGCCACAGCCGTGGCCGCAGGCGCCGCCACAGCGGGCTGGACGTTCGTGCAAATTCTGGAGCTGGGCGGAGGCATCGCGCTGGCATTGCCCTAGGCCGACTGGGATAATCAAAGATCCCTGGCGATGCCGCAGCCCAGCCAGTAAACGAAGGAGAGCGACCATGACGCCGAGAGGCGAATCGCGCAAGCAGCGCCAAATTCGAGCGAGGGAGCTTCTGCTGCGTGGGGACCGGCAGCAGCAGAGGGGCAACCTGGGATCTGGCTTCCGGCTGTTGCTCATGGCGGCTAAGCTCGGCGATCCGTCCGCGCAGCTCAACCTCGGGTACACCTACGACGTAGGCATCGGTGTCCGCCGCAATCGAGCGGCGGCGATGCATTGGTATCGGAGGGCATACCGCAACGGCGTGGGAATCGCGGCAAGTAACATCGGAACGATCTTTCGGGATGAAGGCAACTGTGATGGGGCGGCTCGGTGGTTCCGGCGCGGGGTCAAGGGCGGGGACGTAGACGCAAACCTTGAGCTTGCGAAAATTTATCTGCGAGACGCCCGCCGGAAGCGCAAGGCGATTGCCTGCCTGCGAGCCATTTTGAAGGGCACGCCTCCAATCAATCTCGGGGAAGACACGCAACGCGAGGCGCGGCGCATGCTGCACAAGATTGAGACGGGCGCGCAGGGGGCTGAGCCCGGCCGCCCCGTACGGCGTGCCGCGCGGCCTCCGGGGTAGCGCTTGCGGGAGCGGCGGTGCTGACGGCCTTGGACAAGCCGCGCCGCAGGGACCTCAGGCGGGGGGCGTGGGCGCATGCGCGTATCCACTGATTACCGCAACCCGGTGATGAACGCCGCCGCCGAGATCGCGGCGGCGCTGGCGCAACCACGCCAGTTAATCGTGCCCGCGGGCACGCCCTTCCCGCCGCTCAGCCTGGGCGATGTCCTAGTTTACGGGCGATCACGGCGCAGATGGCCTCGGCGACCAGCCCGGCGGGAAGGGGGTACGCGTCGAAGGGCTGGGATACCAGTGCTGCTTCTGCGGGTGCACCACTGCGCCCTCGCCGCCGGACGTGTGCTCGCTGTCCGTCGAGTTGGCTTATCAGCTAGGCGGGCTGGAGGTGCAGCGACTCTACTGCCGCGCGGCGTGTCTAAAGCGGCGGCTCTGGCCCAACGTGCCGACAATTTTTTGAAGCGACGTCCTGCGGTGATCGGAGAATGACCACAACCGGCAGGGCGTTCCGTGTTGGTCTAAAAGTGCGGTGGCCGGGGTGCGCCGCCTATACTGCCTGCATGCGAATTGCGCGTGTTTGCCTGAGTTTTTTTCTGGGCGCCGGGTTGGTAGGCGCGGCGGCGGCGAAGGCGCCGGCGGCGGGCCGCCGAGATGCGCGAGGCACCGGCCCGACGATTGATCGGGGCTGGCCCCAGCGCGGCTACGCCGCGCGTCCCGCTTACGCGCCCGGCTGGGGCAGCAATCGCGACTACCGGTCCACCGCCGGCCGGCAGACCGGCGGTGGCGAAAACCAGAGCGCAGCGCTCATTTCGGCGCTGGCGGCGCAGCGGCAGGTCCAGCAATGGATTCGGCGGGAAGGATTGCTGCGGCACATCGTGCGGCCGGCGGCGGGGCTGCTGAAATACCCATACCTGATTCCCGGGGCGCATTACTACCAGATGTTCGACTGGGATTCGTACTTCATGGGCGTGGCGCTCAGCTATCAGCACCGCGGCCGGGCGTTGGCGGACACGGTGCGGGATTTTCTCCACTTCACCAATCTCCGCGCCGCCTATCCCGGCTACACGCCGCGGGAGATCGCGCGGCACGGCCTGTGGTCGCTGCCGGAGATGTGCAAGCCGTTTTTGGCGCAGATGGCGCTGCGCGCCAGCCTGACGCTGCACTCCGCCGCATGGCTGCGGCCGGATTGGAAGCGGCTGGAAGCCACGCTGGAGTATTGGCGCCAGGCGCGGCGGTCGCCCGACGGATTGTTTACCTGGTTCGACGGGGTGGAGAGCGGCGTGGACAACAGCCCGGCGGTTTCCTCGGCGCCCGCCGACCGCAGCGAAGGCGTGGACCTGGCCTGCTATTTGGTGCGGGAATACCGGGCGATGGCGGCGCTGGCGGGAATGCTGCATCACCCCAAGGCGGCGGCCGCGTATCCCCGCCGCGCCGCGGCGCTGACTCAGCGCATCCAGACCCGGCTGTGGTCGGCCCAGGACGGGACGTTCTATAACCGCGACAGCCGGACCGGGAAGTTTATCCGCGTGCCGGAATGGACCAACCTGACGCCGCTGTGGGCGGGCGTGGCCACGCCGGCGCAGGCGCGCATTCTGATCACGCGCCATCTGCTGAACCCGCGGGAGTTTTGGTCGCGCTACGGGATTCGTAGCCTGGGGCCGGCGAGCCCGAAGTACGACCCAGGACATGGCTATTGGCGCGGGCCGATCTGGATTATCAGCAGCTATATGGTGATGCACGGCTTGATGCGCTACGGCTATCCGCAGCAGGCGCGAGAACTGGCGGCGCGGACGGTGCGCATGGTGCTGCACGACTTCCAAACCACGGGCGGCATGCACGAATGTTACGACCCGCGGAATGGCAGGGGGATATTCCAAGGGCACTTCGAGAGCTGGGATTTGCTGGCGGCGCATATGGTGACCGAGGCGCAAACGGGCTATGATCCCACCGCCATTCCGGCGCCGGCGATGGGCTCCGATACGGCGGCGAATTAGGCGCGCGGCGGAGGAACGCGCTGTTGGTTGGCGCGGTTCCGGCCCCGCTGTCGGCGGGGCGTCGGCAGGCGCCGGGAATGCGGGCGAGGCCGCCCGCGCCCCCAGGGACGCCGGTTTCGACGGGATGGGCGGGCGTGCTGCTAGGAAAGCGGGCAGGCGGGACGTTCGCGCGCGAAATGCGGGCGAGGCGAGGTTGTTGACGAACGCGTGAGCGCACCCGTCCCGCGATCTTTTCGGCGGGCGCCGGGGCTAAAGCCCAATGGTGTAGGGGGCCGGGATTTCGCGGCGCTAAAGCGCCGCTCTACACCATCCGCGGTACGCCATGTGTTCTATACCATCCGCGGTCGGCCCGTTTTTCAGCGGCCTCGGGCCGCACGCTTTCCCAATGCGGGCGAGGCGCCCGCGCTCAAAATGCAGGCGAGACGAGCCCAGTGAAAAATACGCGGACGCACCGCCCGTGCGGTATCCTCGCCGGGCGCCGGGGCTAAAGCCCGATCAGTTAGGGGCCGGGATTTCGCGGCGCTAAAGCGCCGCTCTACACCATCTGCGGTACGCCATCTTTTCTGTACCATCCGTGGTCGGTTCCTTTTTCAGCAGCTTCGATTCGGGACGCCGGCGCGCCCCGGGGTGATGCGGCTGCGGCTTCGGGGGCGGGACGAGGGGCGGGCGGCGCGGATTGGCCTGCGCCCGGCGATGGCGGTAAGCTGGTCGGTAGTGCCGCGCTGGAACGCACGATGCGGCTATTGACCGTCAATACCGGTTCGTCAAGCCTGAAGGCGGCGCTGTACGCGGCGGGCAGCGCGCCGGCGCTGATTTACTCCTGCTCGGCGGATGCGATCGGCGCCGCCTCCGGGCGGTTTCTGATTCGCGACGGGGACGGCAAGCCGCTGTTCCGCAGCGAGTCCGCGGCGAAGACGCACGCCGCCGCGCTAACGGCGTTTCTGCACTGGCTGGCGCAGCAGGGGCCGGAAGCTGAATTTGAGGCGGCGGCGCACCGGCTGGTGGTGGCGTCGCAGGCGTTTCTGGCGCCGCGGGAGTTGGATGGCGCGGCGATGGCGGAACTGGAAGCCGAGCAGGCCGAAGCGCCGGATCATCTGCCCCAGGCCATCGCCGCCATCGCGGCCGTGCGGCGGCTGTATCCGGAGCTGGCGCAGGTCGGCTGCTCCGACTCCGCCTTTCACGCCTCAATGCCGGCGGAGGCGCGGACCGTTCCTTTGCCCGGCGCTTGGCGCGGCCGGGGCATGGAGCGCTTCGGCTACCACGGATTATCCTGCGCCTCGGTGCTGGCCGCGCTCGCAGGGCTCGATTCCCGTGCCGCCCAGGGGCGCTTGATCGTCGCTCACCTCGGAAACGGCGCCAGCATTACGGCCATTCGCGCCGGCCACAGCGTGGATACCACGATGGGTTTGACCCCATGTGGCGGCTTGATTATGTCCAGCCGCACGGGCGACCTGGATCCGGGAGTAATGGTCTACCTGCAATCGCGCGGAATGACAGCGGCCCAGGTGAACCATTTGGTCAATCATCAAGGCGGCTTGCTGGGCATTTCCGGCATCAGCGGCGACATGCGGACGCTGCTGGTGCAGGCGGAGAGCAACCCGCAAGCGCAGTTGGCGGTGGCTTGCTTCCATTGGCAGGCGCGCAAGCACCTCGCGGCGATGGCGGCCAGCCTGGGCGGGGTGGACTGCTTGGTCTTCGCCGGCGGCATCGGCGAAAATGCACCAGCGGTGCGCGCGGAAATCTGCCGCGGCATGGAGTGGATGGGCCTTCAGTTGGATGCGGTCCGGAATGAACGCGGCGCGGCGGTGATTTCGGCAGATGGCAGCCGGGTGAGCATTCGCGTGATCGCCACCGACGAAAACCAGGAGCTGGCGCGGCAGGGGGCGGGCTGGCTGCGCCAACATCCGCAGCATCAGGAAGGCTAAGACGTATATGTTCCGCTTCGACTCTACTTTCTCCAGCGCCGTTGCCATGCCCGCCGAGGGCCAGCCGCCCGCCGGGCCCTTGGCCCAAGACGAATTGGAACGGCTGGACCGGTATTGGCGCGCGGCGAATTACCTGACCGTCGGCCAGATCTACCTTCAGGCCAACCCCCTGCTGCGTGAGCCGCTGCGGGCGGAGCACATCAAACCGCGGCTGCTGGGCCATTGGGGCACTTCGCCGGGGCTGAGCTTCCTTTACGCCCATCTCGACGCCCTGATCTGCGAGCGGGACGTGAACGCGATTTTTCTCGCCGGTCCGGGCCACGGCGGGCCGGCGGTGCTGGCCAACGTGTATTTGGAAGGCGTCTACAGCGAGGTGTATCCGGAGGTGACACGCGACGCCGCGGGCATGCTGCGGCTATTCCGCCGGTTTTCCACTCCGGGCGGCGTGCCCAGCCATGTCAGCGTGCCCACGCCGGGTTCGATTCATGAGGGCGGGGAATTGGGCTACGTTTTGTCCCACGCGTTCGGCGCGGTCTTCGACAATCCCGACCTGCTGGCGCTGGCGGTGGTGGGCGACGGGGAATTCGAGACCGGGCCGCTGGCGGGTTCCTGGCCGGGGATCTATTTCCTGAACCCGGCGCGCGACGGCGCGGTGCTGCCGGTGCTGCACCTGAACGGTTACAAGATCGCCAGCCCCACGGTCGCCGCACGGCATACAGACGCGCGGCTACGGGAGTATTTCGCCGGCCTCGGATATGCGCCGCATTTCGTCTGCGGCGATGAACCGATGGCCATGCACCAGCAGTTCGCCGCCACGCTGCGCGCTTGCCACGACCGCATCCGCGCCATTCAAGCCGCGGCGCGGAGGGGCGGCGGCGCGGGGCAAGCCTTCGCGGACGGGCGGCCGCCGGCGTGGCCGATGATCGTGCTGCGCTCGCCCAAGGGCTGGACGGGGCCGAAGGAGTTCGACGGCGTGCCCATCGAGGGAACCTTCCGGGCGCATCAGGTGCCGCTGGCCGACGTGCGCGGCAACCCCGCGCAGTTGCGCGCACTGGAGGCGTGGATGCGCAGCTACCGGCCGGAGGAATTATTCCAGGCGGGCGGCGAGCCGGCGGCGGACATCGCTTCGGTGGCCCCTTCCGGCGACCGCCGCATGGGCGCCAATCCCCACGCCAATGGCGGGCGGCTGCTGCAACCGCTGAAGCTGCCCAAGCGCGACGCCTACGCGGTGCCCGTGCCGGCGCCGGCGCGGGAGGCGCGGCAGTCCACGCGCGTATTGGGCGCGATGTTGCGCGACATCTACGCCGCCAACCCCAACAGCTTCCGCGTCTTCTGTCCGGACGAACTGGCCTCCAACCGGCTGCAAGCGATTTTAGAGACGACCGACCGCGGCTTCGCCGGCCCGATCCTGCCGATTGACGATCATCTCAGCCCGGACGGCCGCGTTTTGGAAGTCTTGAGCGAACATTTGTGCGAAGGCTGGCTGGAAGGCTATTTGCTGACCGGACGGCACGGGCTGTTCGCCACCTATGAGGCGTTCGCCATGATCGCCGCCTCCATGGTGGTGCAGCACACCAAATGGCTGGAGCATGGCCGCGAACTGCCTTGGAGGGCGCCGATCGCCTCGCTCAATCTGCTCCTGACCTCGACCTGCTGGCGCAACGACCACAACGGCTTCAGCCATCAGGGGCCGGGGCTGGTGGACGTGGTGCTGTCCAAGCGCGGCACCGTGGCCCGCATCTACCTGCCGCCGGACGCCAACTGCCTGCTCAGCGTAGCCGCGCACTGCCTGCGCAGCCGCAACTACGTCAACCTGATCGTCATTGACAAACAGCCGCAACTGCAATGGCTGGACCGGGCCGCCGCCGATGAGCATTGCCAGATCGGCGCCGGAACCTGGAGTTGGGCGGGCAGCGCCGAGGGCCAGGAAGACCCGGACGCGATCCTGGCCTGCGCCGGCGACATCCCGACGCTGGAGACGGTTGCCGCCGCCGATTGGCTGCGCCACAACGTCCCCGATTTCCGTTTCCGCCTGGTGAACGTGGTGGACCTGATGACGCTGTTCACGCCCAGCGAACATCCGCACGGAATGGAACCGGATCGCTTCGACCCGCTATTCACCCGCGCCAAGCCGGTCATCTTCGCCTTCCATGGCTATCGCCGCGCCATCCATGAAGTGATCCATGGCCGCCCCAACCCGGAGCGGTTCCACGTGCGCGGCTTCATGGAGCAGGGCACGACAACCACGCCGTTCAATATGGTGGTGCTGAATCAGATGAGCCGCTACCATCTTGCCGCCGAGGCGCTGCGCCGCGCCATGCCTGCTGGCGACCGGCGCGATGAGCTGATCGCGCAGTGCGAAACCGCCATTCGCGACTCGGTGGCGTACGCCCACGAGCATTTCGAGGATCCCCCCGAAATCCGCGACTGGCGCTGGCCGGAGGGGTAGCGGGTGATTTCGCCGGGGGGCAGCGCCCGCGTCCGGAAGCGGAAAAGGCACCGTCCTCACCGCGCCGAATCGCTCGCTCTCCGCGCCAATCGCGGCAACTTCGAGATGCCGGGGGCGCTAGCTGGCATACGTCGCGGACCGTCGCACCTAGGCAGCAGCACCGCCCTCGAAGTGCCGTCAGGCTGGAAACGCCTAAGCTGCCGTGCGCGGCGGGCCGCGCGTGATCCGGGCCACGCGGCGTCGGTCGGCGCTGCACGTAGGAACGGCAGCCAGAAGGAAAGGCTCCCTCGGCTCAGAATGGGACCACGGCGACGCCAGGAACCGCCTGGAAGTGGCGGATATTGCCGGTCGCAACGCGGTAGCCAAGCTCCAGCGCCGTGACGCCGATCAGCCGGTCGGAAAGCGGCAAGGGCGCGCCCCTGGCCGAGCTCTCACCGTCGATCTGCCCAGCACGTAAAGCGACCGACGCCGACACTGGGTGAACCGGGACCGCGCCCATCAGCTCGCGGATGAACCGCTGGCGGGTCTCTCTGCGCTCCGGCGTATTTGCGCGGGCCGCGCCGTGGGCCAGTTCAAGCACAGTCACCACCGACAGAGCCACGTCCTCCCCAGCGGCGCGAAGCGCGATGTCAGCTAAAACCTGGCGGGCATTCTTTCCCTGGCGCTCAGCGGCGATCAACACGCTGGAGTCCAGGATCAGTCCCACGAGGTCAGTCCCATGCCGGAGGATTGAGCGGATCCCGGTGGGCCGCGACTCCCTCCCGAACGTCGCGGGGGAAGTCTGCGTCAATCGTGGCTGGAGAGTCTTCCGGCAGCAGCGCCATGCATTCCTCGACGGAGCGGCGGGGCGGGGCAGGCGTGCGGAGAACGGCAACCGGCGCGGCGTTGGATTCGATGACGAACTCCGCGCCGGCGCGTACCTGCGCTAACAGACGCGCGAAATCGCGGGCTGCGTCGGCCTCCGAGATACGGATCGGCGCCATGCTCCCGATGATACCCTGCTTCTTGTTTCTTTCCCTTGGCTACTGGCTTCCCGGTTGTCTTCCTGCTCCTCCGCGTGTGCCGTCCATAAGCCCTCCCGGTCGGCCGACGTGCGTGCCGCCTGGGACGCACACGCGGTTATTCGGTTGTCGGCCCGCGCATGCGCTTCGATGGCCGGAAACGAGGGCCGCGAACGTTCGGGGCCTCCCCGGTTGCAGCGATGCGACCGGCGCCGGGGTCGTCTCAGCGCACTCAGCGCGCACCTGCGCCGGCAGCCCGCTCCAAACCCAAATCCGGCCGGCCGCGCGTCAGGGGAATCCGTTACGAATAATAGGTGAAGCCGGAGATGAACCAGAAGGCAAGGGCGCCGCAGCCGGAGAGCAACGCCAGCCAGCGGATCGCGCTGCGCCGAAAGAGGCCGATGAGGGAGGCTAAGACCGCTAGGGAAGAAAGCAGCAGGCCGATTGCGAAGATCAATTGGAGCGCAAGGGCGAAGTCGGCGAACCCAATCGTGTACTCGTACGCCAGGGCGGCGGCGGCAAGGAGCAGGGAAGCGGCCGAGAGGCCCAGGCCGGTCACCGACGCTGCGTGCAGAAATCCGGTCGCCCGTGGCCGGCGAAAGAACCGGATCCATCCCCAGACCGCCGCGACCGGTCCGGCGCAGTACAACGCCGTCAAGACAATCAGAATGAGTTGGAGCGACAGCGGCATTGGTTGTCACCATATCCCGCGGCGGCGGCGGACCGCATTCAACCTACCACGCTACGGAACGACGATTGCGCCGCGGCGCAGCGGCGCCTCCTGGCGCATGAGCGGGGTGATGCGCTGCGGGAACAGAAGCGGCCAGCGGCGGCGGCCTAGCGCAGCACCTCATCCACCTCGGCCAGCCAATCGGGGCGCTTGAGGACTTCGCGCGGCTTGGGGCCGTCGGCGGGACCGACGATGCCGTCGGCGTGCATCAGGTCAATCAGGTGCGCGGCGCGGCCATAGCCGATGCGCAGGCGGCGCTGCAACAGGGAGGTGCTGGCCTTGCCGTATTCCAGGACCACGCGCACCGCATCCTCGAACATCGGGTCATCCTGCGGCTCGCCGCCGCCCTCGCCGGCGAGATCGCCGCCATCGCCGCCGTCCTTGCCATCTTCCGCCGGCGGGCGGAGGAAGGCTTCATCGAACTGCGGCGGGGCTTGCTGCGCCCAGAACTGCACCACCTTGGCGATCTCCCTTTCCGTGACGAACGTTCCGTGCACGCGGTGCAGGCGGCTGGTGCCGGGCGGCAGGAACAGCATGTCGCCCTTGCCCAGCAGCGACTCGGCGCCCTGCGTATCCAGAATGGTCCGCGAATCCACCTTGGTGGCGACGCGAAAGGAGACGCGCGCGGGGAAATTGGCTTTGATCAAGCCGGTGATGACGTCCACCGAGGGCCGCTGCGTGGCCAATATCAAATGGATGCCGACGGCGCGGGCCATCTGCGCCAGCCGGGTGATGGATTCCTCGACGTTCTTGCCGTCCACGACCATCAGGTCGGCCAGTTCGTCAATGATGATGACGATGTAGGGCAGCGGGCGGTTGTTGGGATCTTCCTCCAGGTTGTCGAACAACCCCGGCTCGCGCGACTGGAAAAGCTGGTTGTATTGGGCGATGTTGCGCACGCCCTTGCCGGCCAGCACCTTCAGCCGCCGTTCCATTTCCCGCGTGGCGTTGCGCAGGGCGTTGGCGGCCAGCTTGGGCTCGGTGATGATCGGCGTATAGAGGTGGGGAATGCCGTCGTAGAGCCCCAGCTCCAGCCGCTTGGGATCCACCAGAATGAAGCGCACCTCGTCGGGCGTGGATTTGTAGAGCAGGCTGACGATCATGCTGTTCAGCGCCACGCTCTTGCCGGAGCCGGTCGAGCCGGCGATCAGCAGGTGGGGCATGGAGCCCAGGTCGGCGGTAATCATCCGCCCGTTGATGTCCTTGCCCAGGGCCATGGTCAGCGGGGAGCCGCCGCCATGGAACTCCTTGGATTCGACCACCTCGCGCAAGTAGATCGTCTCCCGCCGCCGGTTGGGCACCTCGATGCCGACGGTGCTTTTGCCCGGGATACGTTCGATGTAGATGGACTCCGCCTCGAGCGCCAGGCAGAGGTCTTCATTCAGCGCGGTGATGCGGCTGTATTTGACCCCGGCTTCGGGCTTGAACTCGTAGGTGGTGACCACCGGGCCGGGATTGATCTGCGTCACCTGGCCGCGGACGTCGAACTCCTCGCATTTGGCCTTCAGCGCCGCCGCCAGCTCGCGCAGCTCGGCTTCATCCACATGCTCGCCGGCGCCAGGCTCTTGCAGCAGCGTGGGGGAGGGAAGTTTGTACTGGCCCGCGGGCCGCGGCTTGGGCCGCATCGCCGCGCGGCCGCGCGCCACCATGGGCGAAACCACGACGTCTTCGGCGTTCTCACCGCGGGCAGGCGCGGCGCCGGGCTCGTCTTCCCACGGCGGCGTCAAGCGCACGGGCGGCGCGGGGGCGGAGGCGGCAACCGCCTCCGGCTCATCGGGCCAGGTTTCCGGGCCGGTTCCGGCGGTTCGCGACCGTTCCTCCAATTCCTGCCGCGCGCGGCTGGCGGCGCTGGCCAGCACCGGCACCGGCCGCTCGCGGGCGGGAATGAATTGGCTGTCCACGCGCGCACGCCGCGCCACCACCGTGGCCCGTTCGCTGGTGCGCTGGCGTCGCCGTTCGGCGATGGCTTCTTGCCGCCGCCGCCACCAAGTTGCCAGGGTCCGGAAGGGCGCGGTCAGCGGCCAAAGGATGGGACGAACCACGGGATTGACCCGGGGCGCCATCGTCTCCAGCCACCAATCCTCCGCCGCCGCAAAGCTGAACGGCGTGGAAAGAAACAATCCGGTCAGCAGCGCGGTTAGCGTCAAAATGCCGGCGCCGATGGGGCTGAAGCCGCGGATCAGGCCCGCGGCGGCCAAGCCGCCGGCCACGCCGGAAAGCGGCGCCGCCGAACGCCATAGGCCGTGCCAGGGAAGTTCGGCCAGACCCGCGCCCACCGCCACCACCAGCAGCAGCAATCCGCCCGCCCGGCTCAGCCCGCCCGACCAGCCGCTTTTGGCTCCGCGCTTGCCCGGCGGCTGCGGCTGGAACCAGCGCCGCGCCGAGGCGGCCAGGCCCAAGGCGAACAAAAACGCCGCGATGCCAAAGGTTTGGAACAGCAGGTCGGCGCCCCAGGCGCCCACCGGTCCGACCCAGTTGGCCGGACGCGCCAGCGCCGCGGCAGTGTCGGGCGAGGGGTCGGCGGGATGATACGACACCAACGCCAGAAACAGCAGACACGCCGCCGCCAGCAGCAAGACACCGATTAGTTCGTTAAAGCGCCGGTTCGCGGTTGGTCGCAAACTCATCCTCCGCGCGCCGGAGAATCCTCATCCAGAGCGCCTTCAGTATATACCCCCGGCTAGAACGGCGCACGCCCCAGTCACGCCGGCAAGACAGCAGGAAATATGGACTGCGGGCGCTGGCCGCCGGCCCTAGGGGCGCGGGCCGCTGGCCCGCAATCCGGAAGCGGACGAGGCCGTCCGCGCCCCAGAAGAGGCCGCCGCGGAAGTTCGCCCTCGCCCCGACGACGCGCCGCCCTGGAGCGCGACTTTGCGGC
>OFHJ01000679.1_pt1 | contig 12049 bp, 11 predicted proteins | sample 1522001 | NCBI WGS metagenome assembly OFHJ01 (sample SAMEA2464838, study PRJEB22497) | soil metagenome | biome: Grassland; feature: Farmland; material: Clay | place: Australia | collected 2013-02-01 | depth 1.2 m | reverse complement strand
CGATTGCAGGGATTCAGAAGTGGCGAGCCGGACCACCGGCGCGGCGCAGCGATGCGCCAGCCGTGTGAGGCGCGCCTCGCGCTCGCTCCAGGCCTCGCGCCAGCGCGAGCGAATCCGCGCGCCGTCGAAAAGACTCAAGCGGTTGGGCAGCCCGGCGCGAAAGCGCCCGTCGGGCAGGCCCTGGGCCTCCAGCGGATCGGTCACCCAGTACAGCCGGATGTCGCTGTGCGCGGCGAGGCTTGCCCACAGACCTTCCTGCGCCTCGCTCACCGCGGCGAAGTCGCTCACCGCCAGGACCTGGCTGCCGGGGCGGATCAGCGGGGCGCTGCCGTGGAGGATCGCCTCGAGCGTCCCGGGGGCCGGCTGTGCCGGGGCGACCGGTTGAGCCGCGAGCAGCGCCTCGATCAGGGGCAACACGCCGGCGAGCCGGGCGCGAGCGGGCAGGATGCGGCTGCGGCTTGCCCCGGTGCCGATCACCCCGCCGACCCGGTCGCCGCCGAGCGCCGCGGTCCAGGCGAGCAGCGCCGCCGCGCGCACCGCTGCGGCGGATTTCACCTGGCGCCGGCTGCCGAAGAACAGCCCGGGCTGCAGATCGACGAGCAGCCAGACCGGGCGCTCGCGCTCCTCGTGAAAGAGTTTGGTGTGCGGTCGGCCGCGCCGTGCCGTGACCCGCCAGTCGATATTGCGCGGATCGTCGCCCGCGACGTACGGCCTCACCTCCTGAAACTCCAGGCCCCGCCCGCGGTGCGCGCTCGAGTGCTCGCCGAGGAGCGAAGCGCGGGCGCGCCGGCGGCCCTTGAGCGTCAGATCGTGCGCCGCCCCCCGCAGTGCGAGCAGCTCTTCGAGCGTCGGAATCGACATCGCGCTACGGCGCCGGCACCCGGCGCAGCAGCTCTTCCACGCAGGACTGTGCGGTCACGCCGCGCGCTTGGGCGGTGTAATCGACCAGCAGCCGGTGGCGCAGCGCATCGGGCGCAATGGCCTGCACGTCCTCGGGGCTGACGAAGTCGCGTCCGTCCAGCCAGGCGGTCGCGCGGGCGCCGCGCTCGATCGCGATCGCCGCGCGCGGGCTCGCTCCCCAGCGCAGCCACTCGCGCAGCTGGGCGCTGTAGGGCTCCGGCCGGCGTGTCGCATCGACCAGCGCCGCGATGTACTCGGCCACCGGTTCGGCCAGTGTCAATCCCAACACCTCGCGACGCGCGGTGAACACCGTTTCCTGGGCCAACCGCCGTTCCGGAGGCGGCAGCTCGCGCTGCGTGATCGCCTCGTTGCGCGCGAGCGCCATCACCTTGAGCGTGGTGGCCCGGTCCGGGTAATCGACGCGGGTGTGCAGCATGAACCGATCGAGCTGCGCTTCCGGCAGGGGGTAGGTGCCCTCCTGCTCGATGGGGTTCTGGGTGGCCATCACCAGAAACAGCGGCGGCAGCGGGTAGGTCGCCGTGCCGACACTGATCTGGCGCTCGGCCATGGCCTCCAGCAGCGCCGATTGCACCTTGGCGGGCGCGCGGTTCACCTCGTCGGCGAGGATCAGGTTGTGGAACAGCGGGCCGCGCTGGAAGCGGAAGGTGCCGTCCTCGGGCCGGTAGATGTCCGAGCCGGTCAGATCCGCCGGCAGCAGGTCGGGGGTGAATTGCACGCGCTGAAAGTCGGCCTCGAGCGCGTGCGCCATCGCCTTGACCGCGCGCGTCTTGGCCAGGCCCGGCGGCCCCTCGACCAGCAGATGGCCGTCTGAGAGCAGGGCGATCAGCAGCCGCTCGACCAAGGTCTCCTGGCCCAGGATCTGGCTGCGCAGGTACTCCCGCAGCCGGGTGAAGGCGCCGTGCGCGGCGCTGTCGGGCCGCGGGGCGCCGGGGGTCTGAGCGAGCGGGCCGATGGCGGTCATCGCGGGTCGTCTCCAAAGTTGTCCCGAGAGTCGAATTGACCCGTGCGCACACGCTCTGGTTCCACAACGGCGCGGGCACAGGGCCGCGCTCCCGGCTCGAATGCCAAGTGAGGCAGTTTACAGGGCCTGGAAGCCGGCGACCCCTCCCATTCCCGGAGAGTGGAATTTTTCGCCCATGGCGCTTCTTGCGTCGCGCGGTGAGCGGCGCTCCGGACTCGGGATCCAGGGGCGATCCCTTTGCGGCGCCGCGGTACGCGCCACAGTGCGCCAGAGAGTGGCCCGCGCGCCAGCTTGACCGTACCATGGTATCATTGTACTCTTGTACTATGAAGACAGTGACCCGCGTACAAACCGGCGTGCGCCTGGAGAGCCGGCTGTTGAAAGTGCTGAAAGCGCTTGCCACCGAGCTCGAGATGTCGCTCGGCGATCTGCTCGAAGGCATCGTGCTGCATGCCTTCGAGGGCAGGGCGCCGTTCTCGGCCGCAACGCTGCGCAAGATCAAGGCGCTCAAGGGCGTGTACGGCCTCGACCTCACGGCCGAAGACTCGCACAGACTGCGCGAGAGGGAAGGTCACGACTGAAAATTCGCGCGCCGGCGGCCCGGTTCCACCCCTGGTCACCATGAAACCAAATGCTCAGGCGCGGCTCGGCGAGCAGGGCTTTCGCCGACAAACCGAAACGGCACACGAGGGAAGGGCCGGTCAGGCGGGTGTAGCGCGGCAGCAGTACGCTGTGAAACTCACGCCTGCGGCCGACCTCGTCACGCCCGTGCCCGCGGCGCCGAGCAGCCATCGCGGCGGCGCCCTATAATTCTCCGTATGCACCGCAGCAGTAACGCTCTGGAGATTTCCGCCCAGGTCGCGATCCCGTTGGAGGAAGTCGAGCTGACGGCCATGCGCGCCCAAAGCGCCGGAGGACAGTCTGTCAACAAAACCTCCAGCGCGATTCACCTCCGATTCGATATCGCCGCCTCCTCGCTGCCCGCTCATTACAAGGAGCGGCTCTTGCGCCTGTCAGACCAGCGTATCACCAGGGAAGGCGTGCTGATCATCAAGGCGCAGCAACACCGCACCCAGGAGCGAAATCGGGCCGCGGCACTGGAGCGATTGCAGGAGCTCATTCGCAGCGTCGCCGTCGTGCGCAAAAAGCGCATCGCAACAAAGCCACCTGCGGGCTCTCGGCAGCGACGCCTCGACGCCAAAGGCCGGCGCGCCAATGTCAAGACGATGCGTCGCAGCGTCGATGAGCAGTAAGCGCCGCCGCCGGGTTCTGCGGCGGCGCGAGTCGCGCAGGCGATTCGCTGCGGAACGTGTCCATCCATCGCGGGTGCGATGCGGGTTCCTGTCGGCATTTCGCTGGAGCCAAATCGGGTGAAGGGCGATGAGTCACCGGCACGCCAGCTCGGACGTGAAGCTATGAAACCAGCCTGCTTCCGCCAGCAACGGCCTCGAGCAGGCCCGGATCCTGCGCCACAGTCGCGTGCCGGCGACTGCGGCGATGCTCAGCCCGTCGGGGCGTGAAAGATCGACGGCCATTCTTGGTACGAATCCGACGCCAAGGTCCGCCGCCACCATCCTGAGCACCAAATCACAGTCATCGGCCGAATGCAGCAGCCTGGGGGCAAACCTGAATCCCGAGCAGGCGCGCTCGGCGAATTGCACGTCGTCCGACTGGCGCGAGCCCACAATCCATTTCTCCCCGGCTGGTTGCGCAAGGCTGACGGTCTTGCCGACGTCCCGAAGTCTCCTGGGCAGGGCAATGAGCATTGGATCTTCACCGAGATCCACCGCCCGCAGTCCATCGGGCACGCGTCCAGGAACGAGGTTGTACTCATACACTATCGCAACGCTGCACACGCCTGGCCGATAGACTGATCCAAGTCGGACTTCGCAATGTCAACGACCATCACCGGGAGCAATTCCGACGCTTCGGCGTAGAGACGCTGGAGGCGCGCCACTGCGGCGCCGCAATCTCAGTCGACGTAACCACGCCGGTCTACCTGTCGATGGACATGGATGGCCTGGACCCCCCGTTTGCACCGGGAGTCTCCCACCGTGAACCGGGTGGACTTTCCACGCGTCAAGTCATCGATCTCATCCACAGCATCGGTCAGCCAATCGTCGCCGCCGATATCGTGGAGTTCAACCCGCGCAACGATGTGGCGGAGTTGACCGGGCCCGTGGCCGCCAAGTTGGTGAAGGAGATCGGCGGCACAATGCTCCGATCCATCTTGTGATCCGCGTCCCGACAGCGGTCGCCCGCCATGGTGGGCGACGGCTCGGGCCACTTCAGGGCCGGACGCGAGAAGGGCTGCGAGTTGCGCACGGCGCCGTTCGAGTACAATCATGTCGCTGCGGCGCGGATGCTGAAAATGGCGCCGAGCCGTCCCAGTTGGATCGTTGCTGTCTTTCTTTTCGACCTTTCCCCTGTTCTCACTCGGCGGAACATTCATGCGCCCCATTGTTCTCAGTCCCGATGTCACGCGCGCACATCAGAGCGCCTATTTCACCAGCCGGATGGCAAAGGGGACGCGGAATCGCTTGCCATCGGAAACGGCCACCGCTCCCATGATGCAGAAGACGATATCGCACAGGGCGACGAGCGGAAGCACGATGAACCCGATGAGAATGAAGACAAGCATGTATCCGATCACCCATCCGATCAGGAGAGTGATCGACCAGTTCAACGCTTCCTTGGACTGATCCTGCAGATAGGGATCGTCCCTCTTCACGAGAAACACGACCAGACTTGGAATGAAGCTGAACATCAGCGTGCCGATCCACATTAGGACGGCAATTGTCCTGGATTCCTGAGCTCCGGATTCGGATGAGATTTCGGGCACGATGGCTTCTCCCCTCGAATTTCAATCAGACAGAAATTGTTGCGATATCCTGTCCCTTCGAAAGCGCCGCTCCCCGGGGAGCGCGCGAATCGTGAAAGCTCATTCCGCCGCCGAGCGCCTTGAGTGATTCGAAAGGCCTTCTTGTGCGACCGGCGGCTCGAGAGACACATGATCCTGCAATCTGTTCAGCTTTTCCAGCCGCAAGAGAAACGCTCCCGGGGGGGCTCGGATCATGAAGGCGGAACCTTCCCCGGGAGCCTTGCGGCACAGTTGAACTCAGGTGCCCGCTGAATCGACGGCAACGTCGAGCGCATACCGGCCCGGCCGTGGGCCCATGCGCAGGGCGCGCGCAGTCGTCCTCGCCGGTTGCCGGGCGTGATGTCATTGCGCGCCGTGGTACACCAAGGCGGCCATGAGTGGAATGCCAATGAGCCAGTAGATTATCGGCGAGACCATGATGGCTGCCAGCAGTTGCCAGATGCCGGCTTTCGTGCCTCCTTGGCTGAGCGCGACGACTGCAAGAATGAAGGCAACAAAGTTCAATATCCAGCCAACTACTCCAAGGCCGGGAAACGGTATCAGAAACAGTATCCACGCGCATATGAGGAGGATCCAAGCCGTCCGTCCAGCGGTTGTCTTCCTGGAGGCCGAAATGGTTGTGTCGAGCTGGTTCATACGATTACCTCGCTGGTTCCAGACGTAACGATGATTCGCCGCCCCAATGATGATCGCCGTCAATGCGGGTGGCGCGGGCGTTGTGGTTGAACAGTCAGTCTGCCGTCATGATGGCGCCATGGGTCAGACGGGCTGCCGCGGAATCCCTGCGACAGGGTGGACTGCGGTCGCGGGGCTTCCCCTGTTTGACCGGCTCCGTCTGCGAAACGCGGCTTTACCCGGTCACTCATGCGCAGCGACTCCTGCAAGGCCGTCTCAGTTCTGATCGACGTCCAAGAGCCATTTGCCCTTGAGCTTGATCCATGTGTCAGTCGATTCCTGGGTGGTTCCATCGCGGAACTTCATCTCCGCCGTCACCTTTGCGTGAGTATCGTCAAGCCTTTTCACCGAGAGGATCTTCACCACCTGCAGTCCGCCATGCGCTTCGGCTTTCTGATGGAGCGACTCGATGGCGGCGCGGATCTTGGCGCTGAGGCCCATGAGTTGCGCCTGAGGCGGGACATCGGCCGTGTCGACCAGCTTCAATGCCTTATCGGTATTGCCGTTGCCAATGTCGCTATAGAACTGCTGGCTGGCGCCCTTCGGTCCGCTCGAGCATGCCGCCATGGCCGCCGTGACCGCCGCGACGAGGATCAGTTTGTGGGACGCCTTGCTGGGACTCAAAGCCATAACTCACCTGTATGTTTTATGAAGAGACTCGGTAGAATCAGTTCGCGGGCCCCGAGCAAGGGCAACACGAAGGAAGGGAACGGAGGCCGCGGAGCGGGAATTCCTACTATTTGAAAGACGCGCCAAAGGAATGAGGTGCAGTACATCGCGTCCGTGCGAGTCCAGTCGTAGGTGCCGTCGAACGGTAAGCCCACGTGTCGGAGGGCCTCATCGCGAAGCCTGGCCGCCGTATCGCGAGTCAAGCCGGGCAGTCGCATCAGGCAGGCCTCGAGGCTCGGCCGGGCAAACGCGGTGAAGCTGTCCCGCCGGACGCGGCCATCACGCCCTTGTCCCGGATCGGCGTGCACGACATCCCACGTTCCTGATTGGGGGCGCTCGAGTGCAAGACCCAAATGTGTCCACCGGCACGACGGATCTTTGCCTCGAAGTATCCGGGCCTCGATCCCGAGCCCCTGCCGGACGGCGAGCGCCATGTCATGGTGCCGCTGCACCAGCGACGTACTCCCCGCCACGCCCGCACTCGCGCAAGGGTTGCCGAGCGGGCAACCCTTGAAGTACGACTCAGTCGAGCAGGAATTCATGGTATGCCGGCCGTTGGATGCAAAGGCTCGGCATCGGTGTGCCGAAGAGCCCGGAAGAATGGGCGGTGCATGGGGTCGCGGCCGGGAAATTCGGCGGAGCTTGCCGGGCTGAGGACCCCGCTCGTTCCCTGGCGACGCCGCCTGCCGAGATCTCGGAACGCGGGCTTGAAATGGGCTAGACTTTTTCCAAAGAAGCAGGCGACGAGCCTGCCGGCATCCAGGCACTTGAGCGCGGGAAGCGTCGGCGCAGCCTGTGGCGACGAGCCAGAGGTGAGGGCCGGTGCACAGCGCTCGGCGAAGACGGCGCCGGTTCCGGTGCCGGTGGGGTGAGGCCGATCCAAGTGCGCCCGCAGGGGATGATATTTCTCTGCACGAGGCAAGCTGCGGGACGCGGGTCCGGCTGCTCGCCTTGTGCGGCTCGTAGTGCAGAGTGAGAATTCCACAGGCCTCCCCCGGCGTGAACGGTCTGCGCGCATGCGCGAGTTCACCCACCAGGGGAAGTACTATCAGTGCGGGGTGGCGTATGTCTTCACCGGACATTCAACAAAATCTAATCCGCCACAATCCTTCAAAGAACAAAGGCTTGCGAGTGGCCGAAGGAGGGAGGCGTGGGATCTGAGTCGCCCCAGACGCGCCCTGCTCAGTACCGGTATCGGTTCGGGACGGCCGAATTCGACGAGGTGCGCGTCGAGCTTCGCGTAGACGGCGAGATCGTCAAGATTCAGCGCCGGCCTCTGGACGTCCTTACTGTTCTGCTGCAGCACGCGGGCGAAATGGTCACGCGCGAGGAGCTGCGGGAGGCGGTCTGGCATAACCGCATCACCGTCGACAACGTGCTCGATACGGCGCTCATGAAGCTCCGCCAAGCCCTGGGCGAGCGCAATTCCGGTCTGATCCGCACACAACCCCGGGTCGGGTTTCGCCTGGTCGGCCCCGTTGAACGGGTAGCGGTGGGCCGGCATTTCTCCGGCGAGCTTTCGCTGGACGCGGGGCAGCCGGCTCCGCACCGAGAGAACTTCCTGCTGCGGCGCCGCCTGGGGTCCTCTGCGCGCAACGAGGTCTGGCTCGCCCGCCACGCCAAGACGCAGGAGCGGCGCGTGTACAAGTTCAGTGCCTGCGGGGCCGGATTGGCGGCCTTGAAGCGGGAAGCCGCCGTGAATCGCCTACTGCGCGAAACGCTCGGTGAGCGCGAGGATTTCGTGCGCATTCTGGACTGGAATTTCGAGGAGCCGCCGTTTTTCCTCGAGTGCGAATACGGAGGAGAAAATCTCCTTGAATGGGCGGCCCGCTGCCTCGGCGGCGCTTCGCCCGATGAGCGTGTGAAACTCCTCGCTCGGGCAGCGGACGCGGTCGCTGCGGCGCACAGTGTCGGGGTGCTCCACAAGGACTTGAAGCCGGCCAACCTGCTGATCTCAGGCCAAGCCGGGGCACTTCAGGTCCGAGTCACGGATTTCGGCAGCGCGCAACTGCTGACGCCCGATCGGGTAGCGGCAGTTCTGCTGCTGGAGATGGCGGCGAAGGACATTGCCGCGAAGGATCCGGATGGCCCGATCAGCGTGGCCACGATACGAAAGCTGATCCGTGCCGCCCAGGAGGCCGAGGCGGCCGGAGTCAGAGCCAAAGGCCGGACGGTCGATCGTTGCGCCAGCGCGGGTTCATGCGCTGCGTCGGGCACTGAGTTCGACGCCCCTTTGCAGGCCCCGCCCGCGGGTGCGCGCCGAGAATCCTTCAACCCCGTCCCGGGACGGGTATTGCTCCGTTGATCTATCTGCCGACGTCGCTCATCCTGGGTCCGTGGCCTGCTTGCGCGCTCACGTTCGGAGTGGCGGCCGGTGATGTCGCCTACCCGGTTATGCACGGCAAAGTGCCCCAGATCATGCACGCCCGCCCCGAGCGCGGCTAACGGACGTTCGCGCTGCTCTGAGTCGGCGCTGGAGCCGGAACTGCCGGATTCAGCCAAACACCGTTCGGGGCCACGAGCCGCGCAGCCTCCTGCGGTCCCCATGTGCCGGCGTCGTATGGATATAGCGGCGCCACAGCGCTGAGGAGCGGCGCGACCACGCGCCACTGCGCTTCGACGAAGTCCTCGCGCGCAAAGAGCTGGCCGATCCCGCGCAGCGCATCGCCCAGCAAACGTTGATACGGCGGCAGGTCGGCCGTGCCGCCGCGGGTGAGAATCAACTCGACATCCTTTCCCACCATGCGCTCGCCCGGTTGCTTCACGCGCAAGCCGAGGCCGATCTCGATGTCCGGACTGATGCGCATGCGCATGTGGCTGGAAACCGGGCGCACGTTCTCTGCGAAGGTCTCGCGCGGCGGCCTGCCGAACTCGACCCACACCTCGGTGGCGGTAGCCGGCATCTTCTTGCCGGCACGGAGGTAGATCGGCACGTCGGCCCACCGCCAGGTGTCGATATACAGCCTGGCCGCGACGAAGGTCTCGGTCGCCGAGTCGGGACTCACGCCCGGCACCGAGCGATAGCCGGTGTACTGTCCGCAAACGACGTCCTGGGTCGCAATGGGACGAACCGCCTTCAGCAGCCGGACCTTCTCATCTCGCACCGCCTCGGTGTGCTCCCCCGTCGGTGGATCCATGGTGAGCAACGCGAGAACCTGCAGCAGGTGATTTTGAACCACGTCACGCACGGCGCCGGTTCCGTCGTAGAACCTGCCTCGGTCCCGCACTCCGATGGTTTCTGCCATGGTGATCTGGATGCTGCGCACGTAGGTGCGGTTCCAGATCGGCTCGAACATGGGATTGCTGAAGCGGGTGTAGAGAATGTTCTGGACAGGTTCCTTGCCGAGATAGTGATCGATGCGAAAGATGGCGTCCTCCGGAAAGCACCGATGCAGGATCCCGTTCAGCTCGACGGCCGAGGCGAAGTCATGGCCGAACGGCTTCTCGACCACCACCCGTCCATTGGCGGCGCAGCCGCTCGCGGCGAGCCCCTCGACCACCGGCGCAAACAGATCGGGCGGAATGGCCAGGTAGTGCAGCGGCCGCCGCGTCGCGCCCAGCTCCTGGCGCAGACGCGCAAAAGTCGCCGGATCGGCATAATCCCCGTCCACATAGCGCAACAATCCCAGCAGTTTTCGCAACGTATCAGGATCCGCTCCGCCGTGGTGATCGAGACTGTCCCTGGCACGTGCCCTGAATTGCTCGAGATGCCAGCCGGCCTTGGCCACGCCGATGATCGGAACGTCAAATTCCTCGTCACGGACCAAGCCCCGCAGCGCAGGGAAAATCTGCTTGAAGGCCAGATCTCCAGTCGCGCCGAAAAAGATGAATGCATCCGACGGCAACTCGGCCATCACTGTTCCTCCGGTGCGGCTGAATGGGACATGCCACCGGCGAAGTTGCCGCTCTGCGGTCCGCCGGCGCTCGCCACGTACAAGCGGATTCCGCCGAATAAACGGTCAATCTCATACCGCGCCAACGGGCCACGGGAACGCCGCCTCAGGGAGCAACGCGCAGCATCGTTCGCTCGTGCCCGAACGCGTGGTCGCCAGCGTCTGGGATGCCACGAGCCCCATTCCAAGCGACACAATCACCTGTGTACGCCAGAACACCGAGGACGGCAAGCGTACGGTGCATGCTGAGGCGCCGCCTGCGCGGCTTGACGCTCCGTTCGATGTACAGACTCGGTTGTCGTCGAGGGAAGGGGTTCTCGGCTTTGATCGCGCGAGTCGATCATGCCGCCAATCGCAACCGGCCGGCCGAGTCGCAAATCACGGCATGAGGGACAGCGGCACCATTTGGCGTTACAAGATCAAGCCACACGGGCGATCGATCGTCGCCGCGAGTGACGATCCGGCACTGCATCGGATAATTGCCGGCTACAGGCCTGTGACGGCGCGTATGAGCCGCCACCGTGCGCTTTTTGGCAGGTCCGGGGGGGAACCATACTCTGCCTGTCGTCATCTGATGCACACTCTTCAGCACCCGTAGACGCTCATACTTGCTGACAAGCGCCTGCCGCTTGAACCACTCGAGCTGATGGGCTCGGGTCGCGGCTCCTGGCGCGCCAGCGCGGGCAGTCCGCCGAATGAATGTGCTGGCTCACGTACGATCGAGCCCGCCGCGAAAGGGTGGTGTCAGTTGTGACCCCACTTTGCGCTCAGGGCGATGTGCTCGCCGACCCACTGGCTCACGTCATTTATGACGGCCCGCGGTGGCGGCTGGACGCGCTGGTTTAGGTCGCATGAAGTCGACTACGAAACGGTCTCCGTCGAATTCCACAACCTTACCTGTCAGATCCGGACGGACGTGATACCTGCGGGCCCTGTTGCCGGTCTTCTCGCGCTCTTGAATAGTGATGACCATCCGAACCGGAAGGTCCGCGTCGCGCGCCCGCGTCAGGTCCTTACCCAGGGTAACGATGACCTTGGGCGCGGCCTGTGTGGAGGAAAGTCTGGATTCGTAACGCAACACTCCGGGAGCCGGGTGCCCAAAATGCGCCGGCAAGCAGTTGAGTACCATGGCGCCGTCCGCCGCCATGGCGGACAGGCTGTCCAGCCGACTGGCCGGTTTGGCGCCGAATCGGCTGAACGCGTCGAGCAGGGTAAGATTCATCACTCTTTTTGGGTCCTGAGTTTGAGTTGTGTAAGTTATGAGGGAAGCGGGCTCTGGCATTCGCGCAGCCAGCTCTCGACGCATTCGCGGTGCAGCCTCAGCGACTGCGTCGTGACGCCCGGCGCGAAGTCCACGTCATAAGACGCCTGCGCCGAAGTGATGCGCCCTGCACGCCCATCGCACAAACACCCGTCGGCGTACTTACGCTGACGCCGCCAAGGCTCCTGATATTACAGGAGGTGCTTTCTCAGGCGTTCCCGAATGACGAGCGTCGCCGCCAGGCCGCTCATGAGTGTGGCTCCCGATTGCCAAGCTAGAGCCCGCGCGCGGCGCGCCGGACCAGCATGCGTGCCCCGCGGCGCGCGCGCAAGTGATTGCGGATTACCGGTCGGAACGAAAGCTCGGCAGTCTGTCCCCGATTCCTGTAGCCTGTGAGCCGGCTCGTATCTTTTCGGCTTGTCTGCCTTGGGCCATGCGCCGCCTTCCGGCGTTCCTTCCGGCCAATGTCTGCCACCCTCGCAAAGCTCCGCGAACCAGGAGGCAGGATATGCCTGCCGTCCTATGCCACTTCATTTCATGAGTACTCTGCAGTGACCAAACTATACGTTGGAAATCTCCCTTTCACGGCGACCGATGAGGCCGTGCGCGCGCTCTTCTCCCCGCACGGCACGGTTGAGAAGGTCTCGATGATCATGGACCGTGACACCGGGCGTCCGCGCGGCTTCGGCTTCGTGGAGATGTCGAACGCCGACGCTGTTCGCGCCATGCAGGCGCTGAATGGCGCTGACTACGACGGCCGTGCCCTCAACGTCCACGAGGCCCGGGAG
>OFHJ01000678.1_pt1 | contig 12052 bp, 10 predicted proteins | sample 1522001 | NCBI WGS metagenome assembly OFHJ01 (sample SAMEA2464838, study PRJEB22497) | soil metagenome | biome: Grassland; feature: Farmland; material: Clay | place: Australia | collected 2013-02-01 | depth 1.2 m | reverse complement strand
CGGTCAATGAAGAGCTGAACACGGTCAATGCCGAACTCAACAACAAGGTCGAGGAACTCGACCGGGCCAATGCCGATCTCCGCAACGTGTTCGAGTCCACAGGCGTTGCCATCGTCTTCCTCGACCGGGATTTCCTGATCCGCAGCTTCACGCCGGCGGCGACGCGGATCTTCAAGCTGATCTCCAGCGACCGCGGCCGGCCGCTCACCGACATCTCCAACAATCTTGCAAAGTCCGGCGATCTGCAACGCGACGTGCAAAGCGTGTTCGAGCAGGGCCAGCCGATCGAGCGGCGCGTCCAGAATGTCGACGGGCAGACGCATTACGTCATGCGTATCCTGCCCTATCGCGATGAGCATGGGACAGCCAACGGAACGATCATTGTCTTAGTCGATGTCACGCGGCTGGTCGAGCACGAGACGCGGCAGCGTGCGATCCTCGAAGAACTGAACACCGCCGTGAGAAACGTGCTTGCGAGGATCGCAAGGCTCAGCGAGACCGCGCCGACCAGGGACTGGTCGGCCGAGCAGTTCCAGGATGCCTTCGTCGGCCGCCTGCATGCACTGACGGCCTGTTATGGCCTCCTGGCGCAGGAGAAATGGAGCGCGATCGCGCTCGCCGACATTCTCAGGAGCGCGTTCACCGCCAAGGACCCGGCGGATGCGCAGCGCCGCATCACCATGGACGGCCCGGCCGTGCGCATCGCCGCGCCGCAGACGCTGGCGCTCGCCATGGTGATGCACGAACTTGCCAGCGAGGCGGTCCGCAGCGGCGCCCTCTCAGCCCCGGATGGCCGGGTCGCCGTGGACTGGCAAATTCGGCACAGACGCAAACACGGCGACGTTCTGGAGGTCGAATGGCACGAAACCGGCGGGCCGGCCGTCACCCGGCCACGGGGGAAGAGTTTCGGGCGCGGCCTCATCGAGCAGGAGGTGGAGAAAACCCTCCGCGGAACGCTGAAAGTCTCCTATCCACCGACGGGCTTGCTCGTCCGCCTGTCGATCCCGCTCGATCGCGAGGGCCCCGCAGAGCGGATCGCATCCACTAAATGACGGATTCCTCCGTCGATGCTTGTCTGGCCGCATTGGCCCGGCTTCGCTCGACGATGATTCTCGACTGAGCCATCGCGGCTCTGGCAAGCTCAAACTCGGCATGCAGTTCCGCGACCCTCATGCGGATCTGGGTCAGGGTGCTGACGAATTCCGCCTGTCGCGCGCGCCGCTGGACATGGAGCTGCCTGACGATGTCGGCAGCGTCGCCCTCTGGCGCCTGAGGGTCTTCGCGCCAGCTCAATTCGGGCACATAGCTGCCGACGGGCAGCGAAATTACAACCGGCTGATCTTCGTGCTCATAATATTGCTTAAGGGCATTCCTCAACCGTCCCGCTGCAACACGCACAATCGCATCGCTTGTCGGATCGAAATCCGGCGGGCGGCCAAGCGCTTCTACGGCCACCGTATAGGCCTTGATGCTGACCGCGTCGCCGGCGACCGTTCTCTCCACGACGAAGCGGAGAAATGCCTGCAGGCTTGGCGCGCTCCTGAATGCCCGACTGTCGCAGATCCGTGCCACTGCGTCGCGGATCGCGGGCGGGCCGGGAGATGCTCCGGAATCACGAAGATGAACACCGCACATGCAGAACCCCCACAATCTCAATCGATATTGTGCTGCGGTACCGTAGGCAATGTACGCCCTTCGACCGCGACATGCCACCAAAAAGAGGCATGCCGAGCCGGTCTGGCAACGATCTTGCATCTTACGACGTGCGGCTGTTTCCCGGCACAGGCCCAGGCGGTGCTCGGCACTGCGCCGGCGCGGGACCAAATCTCTGGCGCCGCCAAATTTGGCGGGCTGCGGCCCTGCCCGAGGTGCAATGAATGCGTTGAGACGCCATCGGCAATAAGACATTGAAGTTTATTGTTCTTTCTTGAAAGAAAGAACCAAAGAACTTTTGTCAGTTTCCGCGCGTGTAATTGCGGATCGTGACCGAGGGGTCGCGGTTGACGAGGGACCGGTCGAAGAAGGGGTGGTGCAGGCTGCGGACCTCGTGTTCGAGCGAGAAGACGACATCGCCGTTCTCCGGGTCGATGATGTCCTTGAAGCGCCATTGATGCTGGTCGCTCTCTTCGGTGATAAGGCCCCGTTCGGAAAGCCTGCGATACGGCGTGGAGAAATCGGCGATATAGATCGCGATGTGATGGCCGTCGAAAGCGGGAATGGTGCGGGTCGTCTCCTCGAAGACGAGGTTCTGGCCGATTCCGGCGGGCACGATCGCCCGCGCAGCCCCATTGTCCTGCTCGACGCGCGCCTTCACGCCGAAGACCTCGCGATAGAAGCGGGCGATCGGTTCGGCCGCGCCCGGCGGGACGTCGAGCGCGACATAGGGCATGCCGAGGCGCATCGGACCGAACGATGCGGCGGGTTCGTGGATACGGATGCGGTTGCCCCAGGGCGAGGTCACGAAGACATGGTCCTCCGCCTCGATCACGTCGAACCGGGTGCCGGCCAGGTCTTCGCTGACCGCGGCGAGGCGGCGGAGCAAGGCGGCGCGATCCGGGATCACCAGGCCGGTCGTGCCGCGCAGCAGTTGCGGCGTGCCGGTCGGCAGATGGAACTGACAGCGCCCGACATTCACCCACATATTGTCGGTGCCGGTCATGAAATGCGGGTCGCGGGTCAGGCCGAGGCCGGAGATGTAGAACAGCGTCGCCAGGCGCTGGTCGGGCACGCGGGTATTCACGTGCTCGAGATGGACGATGTTGCCGACATCCTCGGCCGCCCGGTCGAAACCCGCGCCCCCCGCCATCAATTCAGTCCCAAGCCGGCGCGAATTGCGGGTCGACGCAGCGTTCGGCCTTGGGCAGGCCGGCGATCGCGGCGCGGTCCTCGTCATCGAGCGTGATCTCGAGCGCGGCGAGATTGGCGCGCTGGCTTTCCTCGCGGCCCGCCTTCGGGATCGCCGCGACGCCGTCCTGATCGAGCAGCCATTTGAGCGCGATCTGCGCCGGCGTCGCCCCATGCTTCTCGGCGATGCTGCGCAGAGAGTCGTGCTCGGCGAGACGGCCCTGGGCGAGCGGGCAATAGGCGGTGACGGCGATGCCGTGCGCGCGGGCATAGTCGAGCACCGCGCCCTGATCGAGCAGGACATGATATTCGACCTGATTACAGACGATCGCCTCGCCCAGCGTCTCGACCGCCTGGCGCATCAGCGCGACGGTGAAGTTGGAGACGCCGAAGCGCCGCACCAGCCCCTGCTCCTTCAGATGCGCCATGGTCTGCAGCGCGGCGGCGAGATCCATCGATGGCGACGGCCAGTGGATCAGATAGAGGTCGACATAGGGCGTGGCCAGCTTGTCGAGACTCTGCGTCAGCGCGTGGCGGATGCCGCCGGGCGAGAGATGGTCGTGCCAGACCTTGGTGGTGAGGAAGATGTCCTCGCGGTTCACGCCGCTCTGGGCGATGCCGCGGCCGACCGCATCCTCGTTGCCATACATCTCGGCCGTGTCGATATGGCGGAAGCCGAGCCCGATCGCCCGCGCCACGCTCTCGGTGCAGGCCTCGCCGGTCATCCGATAGGTGCCGAGCCCAAGCTTGGGCATGGCGAAGCCATTGGTCCCGACCGTCGGAATCTGCATCGCGTTCATCCTTTCGACGTGAAATCCACCATGGCAGCGAAGCCGGTTTCGGTCCCGAAGGCCAGGGTTGCGCCGTCCGGACTCCAGCCGAGCGCCGAGACCGCGCCGCGGCCAGGGCCTGCGACCGGCAGGATGCGCTCGCGGCCGATATCGGCGACGACCACCATGCCATCGGCGAAGCCGGCCGCAACCACCTCGTATTCCGGATGGCAGGCGACCTTGCGAACCAGCACGGAATCGCCGCCGGCCAGTTCGAGCGGCGCCTTGCCCATCGGCCCGCCGCCGAAGAACGGCCAGAGCACGATGGATTCGGCGCCCGAGCTTGCCAGCCACTTGCCGGAATGGGTGAAGCCGATCGACTCGCTCTTCGCCGGATAGCCGCTCATCCGCATATGGCTGGCTTCGGGCATCTTCCAGCCATGCAGCGAGTTCTCCTGCATCGACGTGACCACGGAGTCGAAGGCTGGATGGACGGCGATGCCGATATGGCTGCCTTTCCATTCGAGGCTCTGCGGCTTGGCCTGATCGGAGCGGACGAACCAGACCGAGACGCCGTTGTAATGCGAGGCGGCGATGCGCCTGCCCTTGGCATCGGTGGCGATGCCGGTGACCGAGGACGGGTGGGTCAGGGTCCGCAACGTTTTCCCGTTGCCGTCGAGCAGGGCCAGCGTCTTGCCGACGACGGCGGCGCGGATCGGCGCCTTGGCGTCGGGGATCGCCAGCACGTGCTCGACCCATTTCATCATGCCAAAACTGGCGATCTCGGTGCTCTCGCCCGAGACGGTGTCGAGGCTCGACAGCACCCCGTCATCGCCGCCGGTGAGGATGCCGTGACGCGTGACATCGGCGGCGATCGACAGGATCGCGCCGTCATGGACGGTGTAGGTTTTCCAGCCCCCCTCGCCCGTCACGGCGCGCACGACGATGCGGCCGTCGCCGAGGGCGAAGGCGCAACTGCCGGAGGCGCGGTCGAAAACCAGGCCGGTGACGAATTCGTCGAATGTCTCGGACGCGCCGCGCGCCCGCAGCATCGAATCCGCGTCGGTGATCGTCTCGGTCACGCCGCGCAGCTTTCGAAGCCGCGGCGAAGCTGCGGCCGGTTGAGGTCGCGGCCGATGAAGACGATCCGGCTGGAGCGGGCCTCGCCGTCCTTCCAGGGGCCGATGAAATCGCCATCGGCCATCATGTGCACGGCCTGAAAGGCGAAGCGCCGGTCCTCGCCGCGGAAGGCGAGAATGCCCTTGGTGCGCAGCAGGTCCTGGCCCTTGGTGGCGAGGATGCCGCTGATCCAGGCATTGAACTTTTCCGGATCGACGGCGCCGTCGATGGTCAGGCTGACGCTCGAGACATGCTCGTCGTGAACATGGGAATCGTCTTCGAGGAAGTCGGGCACGCGTTCGAGCACGCGCTGGAGGTCGAAGGCGTTGATGCCGAGCAGCGCGTCGGCGGGAATATCGGCGCGCGTTGCGTGATGGATCTGGGCGAAGCGGTTGATGCCGCGGATCTGCGCCTCGACGGCGTCGAGTTCCTCCTTCGAGACGAGGTCGAGCTTGTTCAGCACGATCACGTCGGCGAAGGCGATCTGGTTCTCCGCCTCCGGACTGTCGGCGAGGCGGGCCGGCAGGTGCTTGGCGTCGACCACGGTGACGACCGCATCGAGCCGCGTCTTCGCCTTCACGTCGTCATCGGCGAAGAAGGTCTGGGCGACCGGCGCCGGGTCGGCGAGGCCGGTGGTCTCGACGATGATGCCGTCGAACTTGCCGCGCCGCCGCATCAGCCCGCCGATGATGCGGATCAGGTCGCCGCGCACGGTGCAGCAGATGCAGCCGTTGTTCATCTCGAAGACTTCCTCGTCGGTATCGACGACGAGGTCGTTGTCCACGCCGGCTTCGCCGAATTCGTTGATCACGACGGCGTAGCGCTTGCCGTGATCCTCGGTGAGGATGCGGTTGAGCAGCGTGGTCTTGCCGGCGCCGAGGAAGCCGGTGAGGACGGTGACGGGAACGAGGTTGGACGCCGCCTGGGCAGCTTCCGGATCGGATGTCGTCTGGCTCATGTCGGAAATTCCGGTCGTCTGGAGAGATCGTGTCGGGAGGGATATAGGCACCGCGGCTCCGGCGGACCAGACGGGACGCGGGCGAGCGCAAGGCCGAGGCCGAGCATCACGAACAGCCAGCCGGCCATTGGCAATACGACGAAATTGTCGGTGGAGGCCAGCGGCCAGGCATAGGTGAGGACGCCGATGAAGACGCCGAGCCGCAGCGGTTCGAGCCGGCGGACCAGGCTCCGGCCCAGAGTGATCATCCAGGCCAGGTTCATCGCGGCGAACAGGACGATGCCGAGCAGGCCGGAATCGACGCCGGCCTGCAGGTAGAAATTATGCGGGTGGATGTTGCAGGCGCCGCGCGAGAGAGAGGTCGGGCCGATGCCGAGCGCCGGCAGGCCGCGATCGAACCGGCTTTCCGGGCAGAAGCGCTTGAAGCCGTTGAAGCCGTAGCCATGGCCCGGCGCCTGCTCGATCATCACCGTCGCCCGCGTGTAGAGTTCGCCGTACGGGCTTTTGGCGAAATGCGGCACCTGCCGGGCGGTTTCGAGGACCAGCTTGTCGAAGCTCGGCGGCGAGATGACCCTGAGCGCGGGGATCGCCAGCAACACGAGGGCACCGAGGACAACGGCCGGCAGCCGCACCGGGCGGAAGGCGAGCGCGGTGACGATCAGGCCCAGCCCGGCCAGCAGGAAGGGCATGCGCTGGCCGATCAGCACCACCGTCACGAAGCCGAGCACCCCGATCAGCCCGGCGGCGATCCGGTTGCGCAGGCCGGGCCGGGCGAGCAGCGCCCCGATCACCGGCAGCAGGGAGAGGAACAGGAGATGCGAATAGGGCGGCCCGGCGCGCGGCGCCCAGAACGGGCCGGTCAGCGAATGGTCGCCCCAACGATGGTCGCCGAAAATATTGGTGCCGGTGAGTTGCTGCTGCCAGGATTCGAGGAAGATCCAGAATTCGCAGAGCGCAAGGACCAGCCAGAACCATGTGCGGTCGCGCGGCGTGTCGAGCACCCAGGAGCCGAGCGCCACGGCCAGCAGCAGCAGGCGGAAGATGACGAAGGCCTGGACGAAGGACGACCAGCCGCCCGGCCCGAGGCCAAGCGCGGGCACCGGCAGCGAGGCGATCATCGTCCACACCCACCAACACGCGGCGATCGCCACCCAGGGCGACCGCAGCCAGCGCCAGTCACGGCTGCGCGCGGAATGGACCAGGAAGCAGATATCGACCGTGCCCATCGCGATCTCGGCACCGGTGCGCGTGTACATAAGACAGATCGGCAGAAGCAGTGCGCTGACGCGGGCGAGCGTCCGCAGCGGCACCGCGCCGACCCGGAGCCGGGTGATCACCATGTCCATGGACGCCCTCATAGTGCCGGCGCGCGGCCTTCGGCCAGAGCGATGGCGCGGATCGCGTCGAGTTGCGCGGCGATGATCGGCGTGTCGAATCGTGCGGCGCGGGCGAGGCCGGCCTCGGTAAGGAACCTGCGGCGGACGCTGTCCGTTCCAAGATTGTACAGCGCCTCGGCCAGGCCTGCGGCGTCCCCGGGTGGGACATAGCAAGCCGCCTCCCCCGCGACCTCGGGCAGCCCACCCATCGCGGTTGTGATCAACGCGGCACCGCTTGCCATCGCTTCCAGCGCGGTCAGGCCGAAAGGCTCCGGCCAACGGCTGGGCACAACCACGATCGCCGCACCGCGCATCGCCTCCAGCACGCGCGCATGTGGCCGCGGCCCTTCGAAGACGATCCCGGCTTTGGCCGCGGCCTCGCGGATGGTGGACAGAAACGGCGTGTCCGGACTGTCGGGCCCGAACCGGTCACCGCCGATGATCCGTGCGGTCCAACCGGGCAGGCGAGGCAAGGCCCTCCGGCAGGCCTCGACGAAATCCGCGATGCCCTTGTCGGCGACGACCCGTCCGGCGAAGAGGATTTCGAGGCGACGGACAGACGCCGGCGGGGGCAGATCGGCGAGCGTGAGTGGATTGGGCAGGACGACCACGCGCTCCGACGGCCCGATTCCGGTTTCATAGCGCCGCTTGAGCCAGGCGGACACGCAGATCACCCGGTCGACGCGGCGGAGCAGCCGCGCGCGTTCCCCTGCCCGCTTCAACCCGCGCATATCGAGCGGATCGTTGTGCAGGCACAGCAACACGCGCGCCCGCGGCACGAATCTCGCGACCATCCGCGCGAGACGCGGTTGCTGGTGAACTTCCACGATCGCCGGCGCCGCCGCCCGCAAGGCCCGGATGATTCCAATGCCGAAGGCAAACGTCCCAGCGGCCGCGATCCCGTGGAAGCGCAGGTTCGGGAATATCGGCCCCGGAAAGGCGCGGCCAAGGACGAGCGTATGATTCGGATGGGCCGAAGCCAGACGACGAACGACCATGGCGACCGCGCCGGCTGCCTCCGGCCCGAAGCGTTCGCGGGCATGCAGGACGATGGCGGTCTTCGGCGGCGCGCCTGTCGGGCCGCGCGCCGCCATGTCATCCAAGCGGCACCCTCGAGGCAGCGACGGCTTCCGGCCGCGCCGGCTCGCCAGACGGTCGCGCCATTACGCGGCAGAGTGTCGGGATCGGCGAATTTCCGGCGCGCATGCCACAAGCATGCGGCACGTCAGGTCATATGGCAATGCGCCATAATAGAATGAGCGCTTCATGACATTGTGGAAAAGCTTCCGCGACGGCTTGGCGATCCCGAATAAAAGCCGCTCGAAACCGGCCACGTCGGTGCGCTCGACAAATCTTTCATCGCCGATATTCGACGGAAACCGGTTCTTGTCCTGCCAGGCGACGCGCGGATAGACGGTGAGTGCCGGCAGACCCGTCTTCCAGGGCTGCCCCATCATGATGTCGAGCGGCGTATCGGTGTAGCTCAACTGGCGGAGAATCTTCTCGGCGCCGCGTCGCGTCATCAGATAGGCATGTGCCTCGCCGGGCATCGTCGACAGCCGCGTCAACCAGAATCCGTCAGCCAGCGGCGTGATCTTGCGCTGGCGACGCAAGAGATGCTTGTCGTCCCCGAAGAAGCGGACGAGTTCGCGGCGATGCGGCGGAAGATCGAGTAATGAGAAGAGGATGTCGGGAAATGCCTCATCGAGGACGACATCGTCTTCAAAAATGAGAAACGTCTCGTGTTTCGACGCCATTTCTTCGATGGCGAGCTTATGCGAGACGAGACAGGCAATCTCCGCGGGAAAGAGATCCTTGCCCACCAAGATCCGTCTCAGCCTGCCATTGTAGATCCGCCGATGGCTTTCATCGAGACGCGACGCCTCGACGGCATCGAAGAAATCGAAGTCGAGTCCGGCTCGCGACAATTGCTTCGCCATATTCGCCCGACGCTCATAAGAACGCCGCAGACTCACCACCAAAGCCGGCGGCAGTGCGGCACTGGCGGCAAACAGCCTCCCCACGTGTTTTTGCATTGGCTCGTTGTTATTTTTGGCGTGTGTTTCCCGAGGCCTTCGGTCTCACCCTTCGGCCGTTAGTTTCTCTCCCTTGTTATTGCGCCAACGAGACCTGTGTCAAACCGCACGGATCTTGACGTATTCGCCGGGCGCCGGACCCAGCGCCTTGAGCTTGCCGGCGCCGGGTTTGCGCGCCTTCACGGTCTCCGAGTCGAGCGAGGTGACCCAGCGTTGCCAGTCAGGCCACCAGGAGCCGGCGACCTCGGTCGCACCGGCGAACCACGACTCCGCCGTCTCGGGCAGTTCGTCATTGATAAAATGGTTGTACTTGCCCCCCTCGGGCGGATTGACCACGCCGGCGATATGGCCGGACGCGGCGAGCACGAAGCGGTTCTTGCCGCCCAGCAGCTTCGCCCCGCGATAGGTGCTGACCCAGGGCGCGATGTGATCCTCGCGACAGGAGAGGAAATAGGCCGGCACCGTCACCTTGCCGAGATCGATCGGCACGCCCGCCAGGCTGATGCCGCCAGGCTGCGCGAGCAGATTCTTCTGATACATGTTGCGCAGATAGAAGGAATGCATCGCCGCCGGCATGCGGGTCGAATCCGAATTCCAGTACAGCAGGTCGAAGGGGAACGGCTCGTTGCCGAGCAGGTAGTTGTTGACCACGAAGCTCCAGATCAGGTCATTCGAGCGGAGCATGTTGAAGGTCGTCGACATTTCGCTGCCTTCGAGATAGCCGCGCTTGCGCATCTTGTCCTCGAGGCTGCGTAGCTGCTCCTCGTCGATGAACACGCCGAGTTCGCCGGCATCGGTGAAATCGGTCAGCGTGACGAGGAAGGTCGCCGCCTTGATCCGGTCGTCGCCCTGTTGCGCCATGTAGCCGAGCGTCGCCGAGAGCAGCGTGCCGCCGAGACAGTAGCCGACAGCGTTGACCTCGCGCTGGCCGGTCGCGCGTTCGATGGCGTCGAGCGCGGCGAACACGCCCTCTTTCATGTAGTCCTCGAACTGCTTGTCGGCAAGTTTCTCGTCCGGGTTGACCCAGCTGGCGACGAACACCGTGTGGCCCTGGCTCACCGCCCAGCGGATGAAGCTGTTCTTCGGCCGCAGGTCGAGGATGTAGAATTTGTTGATCCAGGGCGGGAAGATCACCAGCGGGCGCTTCAGCACCGTGTCGGTCTGGGGCGCGTACTGGATCAGCTCCATCAGCTCGTTGCGATAAACGACAGACCCTTCGGTGACGGCGATATTGCCGCCGACCTCGAAGGCCTCATGGTCGGTCATGCGGATCGACAGCCGGCCGCGCCCGGCTTCGAGGTCGCGGAGCAGGTTGTTGAGGCCGCGGACTAGGTTCTCGCCGCCGGACTCCACGGTGCGGCGCAGCACCTGCGGATTGGTAAGGGCGAAATTCGACGGGCTCATCGCGTCGACGAACTGACGGGCGTAGAAATCGACCTTCTGCGCCGTCTTCGGGTCGAGGCCTTCGACGTGACCCACCACATCCTGCACGAAGCGCGCGGAGAGCAGATAGCTCTGGCGGATGAAATCGAAGATCTCATTCTCCTGCCATTGCGGGTCCTTGAACCGCTTGTCGCGCGGATCGCCGGGAATGACGGGCTCGGTGTCGAGCCCCATGATCCGCCGGGCGGAGTGCTGCCAGAGCGTGATGTAGTCCTGCCAGAGACCCATCTGCGCCTCGATCAGCCCGGCCGGATTGGTCATCAGCCTGGCTGTCATCTCCATGAAGGCGCCGCCGACATTCAGCGGATCCAGGTCGACGCCGGATTCCGCCTGGCGTTTCAGCCAGTCGCCCACCAGCCGCTGCGACCGCAGCGCGACCTCGCTCATATTACGCGCGAAGACGGCTGGATCCGGTGCCGGGAGATCCTGCTTCGGTTCGGTCTGGTCGTCAGCCATGGACGGCTCCTTCCGGTTCCGTTTGGCCCGAACGCCGGGGCCGGGCTATGCGTCTCATGCCCCGCCGATCCTGCGGGCGGCATGGAGATCGTTACGTGACCTATATCGCCAAATGGCACCGGACCCAATCGCGTTACACCCGGCTGCCCCTGTCGCTCGCTGCGATCGGTGCAGTGCTGCTCCTCGGCGGCTGCAGCGGCACCGAAGCGCTGTACCGGCAGATTACCGGCGGGCCGGCGCCGCCACCGCCGCCGGGGCTCAACGAGCCCTACCCCAATCTGGCCTCGGTTCCGCCGAAGCCAAAGGCATTGTCCGAAAGCACTCAGGCGACTGTGCGCAGCGGGCTGGAAACGGCGAACCAGGCGCAGAACGCCCTGGGTGGAGCCAAGCCACAAGCCCCCAAGCCGCCGCGTCCCGCCGCCTCGCCCGCGCCCGTTCTCGTCGCGTTCCCGGCGCATTCGGCGATCCTGCCCTATGATCAGAAAGCGGCGCTGCGGGCGCTCGTGGCCAGGCGCGGCAACCGCCGGATTCTTGCCGCCGGCTTCGCCCCGGCGGCGGACAGCGCGGCCGGGCAGTCGGCAGGGCTCAAACTCGCGCTGATGCGGGCCAATGCCATCGCCAATGTGCTGACGGAAGCGGGCGTGCCGCAAAATGCCATCAGACTCGACGCGCTGATCGGCGACCAGGGCGGCGCCGCTTTGGTGCTCGAAAAGCCGCATGCCCGTGCTACACACGGCGCGAAAAAACCGAGTCGCGAAGGCGGCGCGGACGGGGCGCATGATGGCGGCGCCCAGCACAGCAACTGACCAGCACAGCAACTGACCGGACTCCGATGACCGAGGAATTCCACCGCATCCGCCGCCTGCCGCCCTACGTCTTCGCCGAGGTCAATCAGGCCAAGGCGAGCGCCCGCAGCGCCGGCGAGGACATCATCGATCTCGGCATGGGCAATCCCGACAGTGCGACGCCGCCGCATATCGTCGCCAAGCTGGTCGAGACGATCGCCGATCCGCGCAGCCATCGCTACTCGGTGAGCCGTGTCATTCCGGG
>OFHJ01000677.1_pt1 | contig 12074 bp, 8 predicted proteins | sample 1522001 | NCBI WGS metagenome assembly OFHJ01 (sample SAMEA2464838, study PRJEB22497) | soil metagenome | biome: Grassland; feature: Farmland; material: Clay | place: Australia | collected 2013-02-01 | depth 1.2 m | reverse complement strand
GCGCGACCGCACGCAAGCCGGAGGCATACCCCACCTGGCTGGCGCGGCGGGGCGCCTCGGGCAGCGCCCACGCCGTTCGCAACGCCCCGCGAAGATCGTGGGATGGGCGTCCTCGCCTGTCCGCCCCTCCGCTTGGGGCGCCGCAGACTCGGCCCGGCCGCGCCAAGCGCGACCGCACGCAAGCCGGAGGCATACCCCACCTGGCTGGCGCGGAGGGGCGCCTCGGGCAGCGCCCACGCCGTTCGCAACGCCCCGCGAAGATCGTGGGATGGGCGTCCTCGCCTGTCCGCCCCTCCGCTTGGGGCGCCGCAGACCCGGCCCGGCCGCGCCAAGCGCGACCGCACGCAAGCCGGAGGCATACCCCACCTGGCTGGCGCGGAGCAGTGCCTCGGGCAGCGCCCACGCCGTTCGCAACGCCCCGCGAAGATCGTGGGATGGGCGTCCTCGCCTGTCCGTCTTCGGCAGCCCGGACGGCAGCTTCGCTGGGCAGCCGGGACGGCGACCCGACTGGCGCGCTCGGCGCAATGGAAAGCCGCGGCAATCGCGCCTGCCGCTGGCGACGTCTGCCGGCGGCCGCGAGATGTCACCGCCGCGGCCAGCCCCACGGTTCCCTCCCCCCGGCGGGCCCCGGTGGGCCCCGATGCCCCGCTTCAATATTTCTCCTCGACGGTGTAAGTGACCGTCGCCGCGCCGCCCGCCGGCACGCGCAGCTCGAAGCGCGCGGTCGTGGCGTTGGGCCGAGTGAATTTCCGGCTGGCGTGCAGGATGGTCCAATCCCCGCGCAACGTCTCATCGTCCCGCACCCGCACTGCCCGCGGCCCGCCGTTGCGCACGCGGATGCGATAGGTGGCGCGGTACTGCCGCGGCGCGATCACGCGAAACGCCGCCAGCGTCCGCCGCGCGCGCAAATCAAAAGCCTGGCCCAACCGCAGGCGCACCGTCCCGCCCACGGCGGTGTTGGGCAGCGTATCGGCGCCAAGAAAGACGTCGCCGCCCGGCACAGCCCGCCCGCCGGACGTCCCGCCGGCAGATCCGCCCGCGTACGCGTTGGCATGCCCATCAGCGCTCTTTCCGGCGCTTTCACCGGCGTTCCTACCTACCGGCCCATAGACCCGCACCACGCCTTCCGGCAGCGCCCGGCCCAACCCCGCCGCCGCAGTGTCGGCGATGCGCAGTTCCACCGCCACCGCTTCCCGCTCGACGGCCCCCGCTGTGTGCATTGGGCTCAGATACGCCGCTCCGCTCTGGATCAGATATCGCTGGTGCACCGGAACCCGCACCGCATGCAGCCATGGCGCCTGCGTCTCGCCGTTTGGCGCCAAACTCACCGGCCGCCGCAGGGTGAATAAATGATAGGCATAGGCGCGTTGCGCGCTGACCGAAGGCGGCGCGGCGGCCGGAGCGGCCAGCGCGCCCGCCACGATGCCGCCGAAAAAGCGCCGCCTCGGCGGCGGCGCCGAGTTCACCTGCCCCGCCACCAGCCGCAGCCGCGCATCCGGATACGCCACGCCGCTCCGGTTCTCGACCGCCAGGACCGCGCTCAGTTCGCCGCTGGCGCCGCCCGCCGCCAGCGTTAGCGCATAGGCGGCATGCCAGTCCAGACCCCGTGTCAGGTATCGCGTCGCGAGGGTCACCGCGCCGCGGCGGCGACTGTGCAGCCGCCAGGCCAGCGTGGGCCGCGCGAATAGTCCCGGCGGCAGCCGCGGCGCCTCGAAGGCAGGGAGATCGCCGGGACCGTGCACGACGTAATGCCCGTTCACCTCCCAGATCTGCCCGCCATTGTCGGCGACCAGTCTTTCCGGAACCCTCACTTGCTGCATCCGGCCCGCGACCCGCCGGGTCTCGATCAGCGTGACCGTCTTCCCTTGATAGGCCTTCAGCAGCGCCGCCGGCGTCAGCGTCGCCGGGTGAAACGCCTGCTGCTCAAGTTCCGCCGCGCCGGCGGGCAGAATGCGCAGTCGAACGCTGTCGGCCAGCAGCGCCGCAGGCACGTCTTCGTACTCCAACCGCACCGCCCCGGCGGGCAGCGTTACCCGCCGCCGCTCCTGCACCAGCGCCAAGCCGTTGCTGTAGACCGTCACCGTGACCGACCTGTGCTGTGCCGCGGTGCTCACCACTTGCACCGGCCGCCCCGCCCGCGGCGGGGCTGGGGCCCCGCGCCCTTCCACGACCGGCGCAGCACCGCCGGCCGCCGGCGCCTGCGCCGCCCACCCGATCCCTGCCATCGCCATCGCGGCCGCCATCGCCGCCGTCGCCGTCCCGCAAGCCGCCGCCGCCCGTCCCCAACGCCTCATCTCCGCCTCCCGCCCCATTAGACACCCGGAGTCATCTTCCAAATGATCGGCGCGGCCCCCGCGATCGGCTTTCGCCGGCGTGCACCGGGCGTTCGACTTGCTAGGATACTCAGTTGCACTTCGGTCGCCTCCGGGAGGGGCGCTCCATGCCGATCACATTTTGCCGCCGGCGCCTCGGCGCCCACCGCCTCGCGCTCCCCGCTGCCGCAGTCATCCTCCTAGTCGCCGTCGCAGCGGCAGCGCCGCCGCCTTCGGCCGTATACGTGCGCCATCGCGGCGACACCTGGGCGCTGGGCAACGCCGATCTCGAACGCGACATCGCCGTCTCCGGCGGCGTCGTCGGCACCACCGCCATCGTCAACAAGCTGGATCATCGCGCCTATTCCGTCGCCGGCGGCGAGTTCCAGCTCCAGCTCATCCGGGAGCGCGTCGGCTACACCTTCGGCGAGCAGAACCCCTGGACGCTGACCGCGGCCGACTTCATGGCCGGCCCGCCCCGCGTCCTCACGCTGCCCGGCGGCGGCCGTCGGCTGACCTTTCCCCTTCGCCTGCGCCGCTCTCCGGGCTACGACGCGCCGGGGTTGGCGGTGACGCTCACCTATGAACTGCGCCCCGGCGAGTTCTATACCCGCCAGTGGCTAACGCTGAGCACCTCCGGCACGGGCACATATTTCATGGACCGCGCCGCGCCCTTCCGCGCCCATGTCGGCGTGGCGCGCTTCCGCCTCGGCGGCTTCGGCCAGCCGCTGTTCACCCGCGACCTCTTCTTCGGCCTGGAATATCCCACCTCTATCAACACCGCCCGGCCCCGCGCCGCCGCCGCGCCGCTGATCACGCTCGGCCGCGTGGTCGGCCGGGACATTCCCGCCGGCGGCTATCGCACGCAAAGCGCCGTCATCGGCGTCGCGCCGCTGGATGCCGTGCACCACCAGTTCCTGCGCTACGTCTCCCGCATCCGCGTCGCGCCGGTGCGCCCCTATCTGCTCTACAACACCTGGTTCGACATGCCCGGCAAGCGCCAGAACCTCGCCCTGCTGCTGCGCCGCGTGGCCCAGTTCCATCGCCTGCTACGCCGCTATCACCTGCACTTCCAGTCCTTCGTCCTCGACGATTCCTGGGACAGCCGCAGCCATTTATGGCGCGTCAGCCAGCGGCGCTTTCCCGGCGGCTTTCCGCCCTTGGTGCGCGCCTTGGCCGGCCAGCTCGACACGCATCTCGGCCTGTGGTTCGGTCCCATCGGCGGCTATGGCCACCGCGATTGGCGGCTGGAGGCCGGCCGCAAGCTGGGCATGGAGATCACCACCAACGGGCAATATCTCTGCCTGGCGGGGCGCAAGTACAGCCGATATTTCACCCAGACTCTGCTGCGCGATCAGCGCCGCTACGGCGTCAACTATTTCAAGCTCGACGGCACTCCCTTCGGCTGCAACAACCCCAATCACGGCCATCCCGTCGGCATCTATTCCCGCGAGGCCGACGCCCGCGTCTTCATTCATCTGCTGCAGGCGCTGCGCGCGCAAAATCCCCGCGTCTTCATCAACGCCACTACCAGCATTTGGCTCAGCCCTTGGTGGCTGAAGTACGCTGACACGGTGTGGATGGGCGGGGCGGATTCCGGCTATCTCCCCACCGTGCCCACGCTCCAGCCGCGGCAAAGCGCCATCAGTTACCGCGACTCGGTCCTGTATAACGACTTCGTCGTGCACCACGCGCAGTTCCCGCTGAACTCGCTGATGACCCACGGCATCATCCGGGGAAAATACAACCTCCTGGGCGGCGCGCATGAACCGCTGCGCCAGTGGGACGACGCGATCATGCATTACTTCAGCGTCGGCAACATGATGTACGAGCTGTATATCACCCCCTCCATCCTGAGCCGGTCCGCCTGGAATTCCCTCGCCGCCGGCATCCATTGGGCCCAGGCCAACGCCCATCCGCTGCTGGCCAACAGCACCATGGTGCTCGGCGATCCGGCTCGCCGCCAGGTATACGGCTTCGTCCACGCCTCCGCCGCCAAGACCTTCATCATGCTGCGGAACCCCTTCGTCCGCCCGCGGCAGGCGGTGCTGCCGCTGAACGCGCATAACGGCTTCGCCGCGCTGCGCGGCGCCGGCGCGATGACCGCGCAGGTGGTTTATCCCTACCGGGAGACTCTGCGCCGCATCGCCTTCGGCAACACGCTGCGAATGGAGCTGGGCGCGTATCAAGAAAAGGTCATCGAGCTGCGGCCCGCCGCCGCGGCCCGCCTCGCCGTCACCGGCGCCCGCTACGCAGCCGACTGCGGCGCCAGCAGCGCGGATTGCCGCCTGCGCCTCTATGCCCCTGCCGGCGCCGACCCCACCATCACCATCGCCGCGCCCGGCGCCGCCCCGCAAACCCAGCGCCTGCACTTCGGCCGCGCCGGCCAGACGGCGGTGGATGAGCCGCGGTTCACCGCCCCCCGCCTCATTGAAGACGGTTCCGGCGCCGCCCACCTGCGCCTGCGCGTGACCGTTCCGCCGGACTTCAACCGCGCGCAACTTGCCGTCCTGTGGCAGCCGCCAAAACCCGCGCCCGGCATCACCGCCGCCGGCCAGGATGGCGGCCGCGCCGTCGTGCTGAAAACCGTCACCGGACGCGGCGGCCAAGCCGGCCAGTGGATTTGGTTCCACCTCCCGCTGGCGCCGGGCGCGCACGCGCTCCGCATCCAATTCCACCGCCTCGCGGGCTTGCCCCACGGCGCCCATGTTTCCGTCTGGCTGCTGGCCAATCGCCGGCTCGCCCAGCGCACGCTGCCCCTGCGCCTCCCGCCCGGCGCGCCCCTCCCCGGCCGAAACGCCCCGCCCATGCGCAGCAGCGAAAAAGCGGAGACCTATTCCCTGCTGACCCGCACGCTGCCCTAACCGCGACACATCCGGCGGGCCGTCACTCAGCCATCGCCCAGCACCAGCTTGGCGATGGTCTGCAACTGCATGTTCGAGGTGCCTTCGTAGATTTTGCCGATCTTGGCGTCGCGAAAATATTTCTCCACTGGATAGTCCTTCACGAAGCCGTAACCGCCATAGATCTCCACCGCCTGCGAGGCGGCGCGCTCGGCCACCATGGAGGAAAAATATTTGGCCATCGCCGCCTCGCGCAGGAACACCTGCCCGGCGTCCTTCTTGCGCGCGGCGTTGTATACCATCAGCCGCGCCGCCTCCAGTTCGGTCGCCAGGCGGGCCAGCTCGAACTGGACGGCCTGGAATGTGGCGATCGCCTTGCCGAACTGCTTGCGCTCGCGGGCGTAGGCGCCGGCGTGCTCCAGCGCGCCGCGGGCCAGCCCGATCATCTGCGCGCCGATGCCGATCCGGCCTTCGTTGAGCGTTTCGATGGCGATCTTGTACCCCTTGCCCGCCTCGCCCAGCAGATTTTCGGCGGGAAGGCGGCAATTCTCCAACAGCAGCTCGCAGGTGCTGGAGGCGCGGATGCCCAGCTTGTCTTCCTTTTTTCCCACTTGAAACCCCGGCCGGTCGCGCTCCACCACAAAGGCGGAGATGCCGCGGTAGCCGAGGCTGGGATCCATGGTGGCGAAGACGATGAACAGCGACGCTTCCAACGCGTTGGTGATCCACAGCTTACGGCCGTCCAGGATCCATTCCTTGCCGTCCTGCCGGACGCGGGTTTGCAAGGCAAAGGCGTCGCTGCCCGAGGCGGGCTCCGAGAGCGCGTACGCCCCAACCCATTCCTGCGCCATTTTTGGCAGCCAGCGCTGCTTCTGCTGCTCGCTCCCCCAGCGCAGCAGGGCATTGTTCACCAATGTGTTTTGCACATCCACCACTACACCGGCCGAGGCATCCACCGCCGAAAGCTCTTCTACCGCCAGGATGGAGTCGAAGAAAGTGCCGCCGCCGCCGCCCATGGCCTCGGGAATCTGAATGCCCATCAGGCCCAAACCGAAGAAATTGCGGATTAAACCGGGGTCGAAATGGGCGCTTTCATCCATCTCGCGGACTTTGGGCTGGAGCTGCTGGCGGGCGAAGTCGCGCACCGAGTTGCGCAACAATTCTTCGTCTTCGGACAGGGTGGTTAAGGCTGGAGTCATGGCGACAGGCCAGTATAGCTACGCGGCGAAGCCGCATCGCAACCTCGGTAAGGCGTTTCCGGGAACCATCCGGCCGGTCAACTGCAAGGCCCAGTACAGGGCCCCGCGATGGCCCGTGACCAGGACGATGCCGCCCGTAACGAAGAAGATACCGCGGTCCCAACGGCCAGGCCCGCAACCGGTTGCATCGGAAGGAGGAATCGGCTACTCTATTCAGCGTTTTCCCCCCTTCGGTCGCAATTTTGGGCCGGATCAACCAGCGATTTCGGTCGTGAAATGGAACTGGTTTTAGGGCCCGAGGTCCTGAAACTTTTTCCAAGGTGTCGGCGTCCAATGGGCCGAAGGGAGTTGCGCACTCATTAATCGAATCGTCACCGGCCAGGCGGTGGGTGGGCCGGCGGAAGGAGGTGAGCCGTATGTCGGCAGTGATGGACGGATTGAAAGCGAAAATTCATTGCCCCATGTGCACCCGCACCGTGGATGGGATCGCCATCCCCGAAGTGCGAATGGGGCGTTCACGTCTACGCGTTATGCCGGGTCAGAAATGCAGCCGTTGCCACGCTTCTTTGGATGCTGGGTACGTGCTCGAGCTGCTGCCCGATAACGACCAACCGTCGAGCAAGGGACGGCGCGCCGCGTAAGCCGCCGCACTGGCAAGACCGTTTGATTCTCCAAATGAGGGCCGCGGGGCGTTGGTCCCGCGGCCCTTTGCATTTCTAGAGTTCCGCCGCTCGTAATGATCCGTACCGTCATTTTTGATGTTGGGCGCACGCTAGTGCCTTTTAGCTTCGACCGTCTGCATCCCTCGCTGGACGGCTGCCGCGAGCAGGCGATGCGGCTGATGATGCCGCTGGAAGTCGGCCAGGGCGACTGGGACCGATTCGTCGCCGAATTGGGCGGGCTGGCGGGAGTGCCGGCCGCGAACTTCACCGCCTGGTGGTGCGGCATCTTTGACTTGCAGCCGCTGGTTTCACCCGCCTGGCTGGCCGAGCTGCGGCGCCGCTATCGCCTGGGACTGCTGTCCAATACACACGCCTGCCACTTCGCCTACCTGCGCCGGCAATTGCCGTGGCTGGAGGATTTCGATTTCCACATCCTGTCGCATGAAGTCGGCGCGGTGAAGCCGGAGGCGCCGATCTACGCCGCCGCCGAGCGCGAGGCGCAGTGCCGGCCCGAAGAAATCTTGTATTTCGACGACGTGCCGGAATTCGTCACCGGCGCCGCGGCGCGGGGCTGGCGGGCGGAGCGATTCGTGGACGAAGCGACGGCGCGGGCGGCGTTCCAGCGCTGGACCCGCTAGGCTGGGGCGGCTAGGCTCGTCCGGCTTAGGACGCCGGGCCCCAAAAGCTGATTGCGATTCAGTCCCGCGCCAGCAGCGCCTGCAACGCTTCCAGCGCGGCCTGGCACTGCTGCCGGGTAACGTCCAGGTGGGTGACCAGGCGGACCGAGTCGGGACCGGCGGCGCCGGCGAGGACGTTGCGGGCGGCGAGTTTTTCCACCAGTTTGGCCGCCGGCTCGCCGCTCTTGGCCACGCCGAAAATGACGATGTTGCTCTGCACCCGGCCGGGGTCCAGTTCCACCCGCGGCAGGGCGGCTAAGCCCTCGGCCAAGAACGCGGCATTGGCGTGATCTTCGGCCAGCCGCGCCGGACCCTTTTCCAGCGCCACCAAGCCGGCGGCGGCCAAAATGCCCGCCTGGCGCATGCCGCCGCCCAGCATCTTGCGCACGATGCGGGCGCGATGGATGAACTCCTCATCGCCGATGAGCATGGAGCCCACCGGCGCGCCCAGGCCCTTGGACAGGCAGAACATCACCGAATCGAAGCCGCGCGCCAGTTCCGCGACCGGCCGCTTGAGGGCGGTGGCGGCGTTGAAGATGCGCGCGCCATCCAGATGCACCGGAATGCCCAGGTCTTTGGCGCGGCGGCAGATTTCCGCGGCGACCGGCGGCGGGGTCACGATGCCGCCGGCCATGTTGAGCGTGTTCTCCACGACGATCAAGCCGGTACGGGCGCGGTGATAGGGCGCTTCCAACGATAGCGCCGGGGCCAGCGCCGGCCAGGTGAGCACGCCGTCCGCGGTCAGCACCGGGCGGATCAAGCAGCCGGAGAAGGCTCCCGGCATGGCCATTTCGTAGTTGTAGACGTGCGCTCGGCTTTCGCAGAGGATCTCCTGGCCGGGTCGCGTATGCAGATGGATGGCGATCTGGTTGCCCATCGTGCCGGTGGGCACGAACAGCGCCGCCGGCCGGGCGAAGATCTCCGCCGCCCGCTGCTCCAGCCGGTTGACCGTCGGATCCTCGCCGTAGACGTCGTCGCCGACCTCGGCGTTGGCCATGGCGCGCCGCATCTCCTCGCTGGGCCGCGTCACCGTGTCGCTGCGCAGGTCAATCACCCGCTCCTCGCGCTCGCGGCGCGCCGCCGCCGCGCCGGCGTGTTCACCCGGCCCCAACTGCGCCTCGACTCCGGTCATTCCGGTTGGTGCGAATCGTCCCCGCATAGTTCCATGATCCCCGTCAGGCCAAAAACCGCGTGAATACCTCATTGGCCAGCAGGCGGCCGCGGCCGGTCAAGGCCAGCCGTCCCGCCGTTTGGCGCAACAATCCGGCAGCGGCCATTTCCGCCGCCGCCGGCATCTTCGATTGTACCGGCGCGGCGCCGAACTCCCGCTCCAGCGCCCGCCAAGCGATGCCGGCGTTGCGGCGCAGGCCGAGGAAAAACGCTTCTTCCAGTTCCTGTTCGGCGCTGAGCGCGCTGGCTTCGGCCCGCGGCAGGCATCCCGCGCCGAGTTCGTCCAAATACGTTTGCAGCTCGGCGGTGTTGCCCCAGCGGCGCGGCGCCGGCTGGCGCAGGAACGAGTGCGCCTCGACGCCGAAGCCAAGATACGGCCGCCGCAGCCAATAGCGTTCGTTATGGCGGCTTTCCTGGCCCGCGCGGGCGAAGTTGGAGATTTCATATTGCCGCAGGCCGGCGGCGCCGAGGCGCTCCGCCGCCCAGGCGTACCAATCGGCGGTGGCGTCGGCATCGGGCATCGCCGCCGCGCCGTAGCGCCGCCCCCCGGCGAGCACTTCCGCGCCGAGTCGGCTGTCTTCGTCCAGTTCGAACAGATAGACGGAAACATGGGGCACGCCGCTGGCGATGGTGCGCTCCACCGACTCCCTCCAGGTCGCGGTGGTTTGGCCGGGAAGCCCGGCGATCAGATCCAAATTCAGATTGGCGATGCCGGCCTGGCGCAGCCGGGCTAGGTCGGCGAGGATGGCGGCGGGAGTATGGCGACGGCCCACCTGGCGGGCTTCCCCTGCCTCCCAGGTCTGCACGCCGAGGCTGACGCGATTCACTCCGGCCGCCGCTAGGGCCTCGCAACCCGCGCCGCTGACCGTGCCCGGCATGGCCTCGCAGGTGAACTCGGCGCCCGGCGCGAGGGTGAAATGCCGCCGCAGCAGGGCGGCTAGCGCCGCAAGGCGCTCCGGCGGCAAAAGGCTGGGCGTGCCCCCGCCCCAATACATGGAGTCCACCGGCGGCGGACCCGCGGGCGCCTCGGCCGCCAGCGTCAAGGCGATTTCCCCGCCCAGCGCCTGCAAATACGGCCCCTGCAACTCGGCGGGAAACACGCCGCTGGCGAAGTTGCAAAAGCTGCACTTGGCACGGCAAAAGGGGATGGCGACATAGACGCCCCAGGCATCGCCGCCGACGCTCCCGCGTGCGCCTCGCTCCTCCGTCGCTGCGTGTGTGGCCGTCACCCGTGCACCCTCGTGACCATTATGGACGGCACGGGTATAGAGCGTGCGGGCGGAGGTTTCATCCCTCCGCCCTGCCCACCATGACGGCGATCGTCCCGCCCAGGCTCGCCGCCCCGCAGGCCATTTGCCAGCGATTGCGCCGCAGCAAGCAGGCGTATCCGCATCAAGCCGGAACGAGGCGCTGCGAGGTGTTGGCCGCCGAAGGAATGAAGGAGCTTAGTTATTTGTCGAGAAGGCGTTCAATATCGGCGAGATCCTGCGCCCGGCCGACGGCGCGCTTGTTGCGCACGAAGTCGTCGCGACTGAGAAAGTTCAACCGCAGTCCGTCCATCTCGCCCGTTTCGCGGAGCTCCCACGCAGCGCCGAAATCCAGTCCGTCGAGGGCGGTCAGCACGTCCACACGCACCGGAGCGACGCCAACTTGGAGCACGCTGCCGGGCCGCGAAAAATCGTGCACGTTTATGTTTTCGGTCGGCGCGCCGAAAGCATGCAGCGCGCTAATCAGCCGGCCAGCGTTATCGGACCTCAGCGTCGCACAACGCGGACAGCATCGCGGTGAAGTCGGGGTTCATTTTGGATCAGGCCCGCGATCCGATATTGCTCCAGCGTCAGCGGCCAAACCAGCGCCACGCATTCCTGCGGGGTCATCGCGGGCCACGCCTGCGGTGCGGCGGCCGGGCCGCCGCGGCGTCCCCCGCGGCGTCCCGCGACGACGGGCAGCCGAGCGCGCCGGGATAGGCGGCGCGAACCGGGACCCGGCCCGCGCCGCCCGGTGCTACTTCAGCTCGACGGCGGCGCCGGCCCCCTCCAGGGCGGCCTTGGCCTTGTCGGCGTCCTCCCGGCTCACCCGCTCGAGGACGGGCTTCGGAGCGCTGTCGACCAGGTCCTTGGCCTCCTTCAGGCCCAGGCTGGTGAGGGCGCGCACCTCCTTGATCACCTGGATCTTCTTGTCGCCTGCCGAGGTGAGGACCACGTCGAACTCGCTCTGCTCCTCCTCGGCGGCCGCGGCCTCGCCGCCGCCGGCCGGTGCGGCGGCGACCGCCACCGGTGCTGCGGCGGTGACACCGAACTTCTCTTCGAACGCCTCGAGCAGCTCGCTGAGCTCGATGACCGAGAGCTCGCCGATGCCGTCGAGGATCTGCTCCTTGGTGAGGGACCCTGCCCTGGTCGTGGCTTCCTTTCTTCCGCGATGGTTCGTGTGCTGGTGGGCGATCGGGCGGGCCGGCTAGTCCTCGGCGCCGTCGGCGGGCTCGGCGGCCCCTGATGCCGCGCCGGCCTCGGCCGTGTCCGCGGCGCCGGCAGCGGGTTCGGCCCCCGCCGCGCGCGCCGACGCCGCGGGGGGCATGGCCACCTCTGCCCAGACGTCCTTGCAGCCGGTCTCGTAAGGGCTCTGGCCCCACCGTTCGGCCAGGGCCGCCACGATCGCCAGTCCCCGGCCCCCGACGGCGTCGGCTTCCGGGGCTGGGCTGACCGGCTGGCGGGCATGCTCGACATCGAGTATCCCGGCCTGCGCTACGCGAATCTCGCGGTCCGCGGCAAGCTGCTGCGGCAGATCGTGAGTGATCAGGTGCCGGCTGCCCTCGCGCTGGCCGCCGGCGTCCTCGCGGTGCTCGGTTCGCTGCTGGCCTGGCGGCTGATCCTGCCCGGCCAGGGCTACACCCCGGCGCACGGCTACCCCGACCTGTCCCTCCCCGCCCCGGTGGCGCTGCGCGCCACCGCCGGGACCGTGCTCTACCTCGCCCTGATCACGCTGGTGAGCATCGGTGTCGGCGCGATCGTCCGGGACTCGGCCATGGCAATCGGCGTCACGCTCGGGCTGCTGTACTTGTTCCCGATCATCGGTGCGCTGATCGGGAACGCGCAGTGGCAACGACGGCTGGACCGCTACTCGCCGATGGCCGGGCTCAACATCCAGGCCACCAGCGGGCTGCACAGCCTGGCTATCTCGCCCTGGGCCGGGCTCGGTGTCCTCGCGCTCTGGG